>Ga0308157_10008973_pt1 | contig 11218 bp, 9 predicted proteins | sample PhyBR1_FD_201035 | JGI IMG/M metagenome (GOLD analysis project Ga0308157, IMG submission 201035) | Phyllosphere microbial communities from UC Gill Tract Community Farm, Albany, California, United States - DLSLB.R1 | ecosystem: Host-associated > Plants > Phyllosphere > Unclassified | place: USA...
CGCTGAATCTGTGTTCGTTCTTTTTGATGCTTTAAAAGTTTTGAAATAAAAAATTTTAGTACAAACTAAATTTATAGCAGAAAACTAGCTGGACGTTTGCCGAACACTGGGGTAATTTTTAGGAATAAACGTAAATGTTTAGAGAAAGGATCTAAGACCAAAATTTAGTCAGGTTGAAGACATTCGTCACTTCGAGTAGCGCAATGCAGTGAAGCGTATCGAGAAGTACATAACAGTAGGTCTCGATACAATTTTTCTCCGCTCTGCTCCGAAAAACCAATCTTCCCAGCACGGTCTTTCCCAATAACCATTCGATCGCTTGCATTTAAATATTGACTTAAGAGACTTTTGCGTTAAGAAAAACCTTTTAAGGTTCGCCGATTATAATGCAAAATATATAAGAAGGAGACAAATTAAATTTCTTCTATATTACGATTAAGAACTGCATAAAAATCTCCACTGTTCGAGTGGCGGCAATAAAAAATGTTCTTAGCTGTACTTTGATTTCCGCCCGAAACCTAACGAAGTGGTTCGACGACTGAAAGGAGTCAATTTTGGGGAGAACCTAACGAAGTGGTTTTGATGAACGAAGGGAATCAATTTGTAAGAATAAATTTAATTTTTTAGCAAACGACAAGGAAGTTACGCCGATTCCTTTAAAAACATCAAAATGAATGAGGCAAAAGGATCCAGTCTTGAACTTTTGTTACTTTTTGTTTGACGGCGTCTAATCTTCGATTTCAAGACAAACCATTGAAAATGGTTCGCTGATTCCGTTGAAAAATATAAATGATGAAGCAAAAAGTAAAAGATATAAGTCACTTCGAGTAGCGCAACGCAGTGAAGCGTATCGGAAAGCTCATAACAGTAGGTCTCGATACAATTTTTCTCCACTCTGCTCCGAAAAACCACTCGACCTGACGGTGGTCGGTAAATTAGACGGTGGTAAAATCCACGAGTTCGTCACTTCGAGTAGCGCAACGCAGTGAAGCGTATCGAGAAGTTTACGAAAGTAGGTTTCGATACAATTTTTCTCCGTTTTACTCCGAAAAACCACTCGACCTGACGGAGGTCGTTAAATCAAACGGTGGTTAAATCCACGAGGTCGTCACTTCGAGTAGCGCAACGCAGTGAAGCGTATCGAGAAGTTTACGAAAGTAGGTCTCGATACAATTTTTCTCCGTTTTACTCCGAAAAACCACTCGACCTGACGGAGGTCGTTAAATCAACGGTGGTTAAATCCACGAGGTCGTCACTTCGAGTAACGAAACAAAGTGGCGCGTATCGAGAAGTTATTCTTTATTTTTCTTTTTTGAAAGATTTCGTAAATCTTCAAATCTATCGTCAATTAAAGCTAATTTTTTCGCTTGTGACCACTTCTTAATTTTTTTCTCAAATTCGATAGCAACATTGATGTCCGTAAACGTGCAATAAAATACGAGTTCCACGGGAAGTCTTTTGTGCGTGTATGACCCAGTATACAAACCTCGTTGATGTTCTTCGAATCTTTGCTCTAAATTGGATGTAACGCCTGTGTAATAAGTTTGGTCAGCACATTTAAGGATATATACGTAAGAAAGCGCCATTGGAATAATTTTTAATAAAATAAATAATTTTAAAGGTCTCGATACAATTTTTCTCCGCTACACTCCGAGAAACCACTCGACCAGACGTAGTTTTTTTTAACCAAGCTTAAAGATAAATACTGCTGCTCTTCACTTTGAGTAGCGCATTATAGTGAAGCGTACCGAGAAGTATAACGTTAGGCGATTTATCAATATCCTTTTTTTCATTAAACAGCTTATTAAATGGACCAAATTCCTCACTGCAGGCAATTGACCTAATTTAACATAATGTAGTTAAAAATAATCTTCAACCAAACTGTTTGAAAATGTTATTAAAAAAAATTATGTGTACTTTTGCACCACTTTTAAACAAGTTTGATTCATTCTCCTTTCAGAAATGAATCACCTGTAATCTAAAACTACTGATGAAACACAATATCGCCATTATTGGCCTCGGTTATGTAGGCCTGCCTTTAGCCCGACTTTTCGCTACAAAATACAATGTGGTCGGTTTCGACATCAATGCAAAACGCATACAGGAACTGCGCAGTGGAACCGATTCCACACTGGAAGTAGAAGACGATATTCTCCAGGCGGTTCTTAAAACGGAGAACTCTGAAGAAAATGGTTTGTTTGTGAGCAATGATTTGTCGCATATTGCAGATGCCAATGTCTATATTGTGACGGTCCCGACGCCTGTTGATAAGAACAACAAACCCGATCTTACGCCCCTTTACAAAGCCAGTGAGACTGTCGGAAAAGTTTTGAAAAAAGGCGATATCGTCATTTATGAATCCACGGTTTACCCCGGAGCAACCGAGGAGGACTGTATTCCTGTGGTTGAAAAGAGTTCCGGACTTGTATTTAATCGAGATTTTTTTGCCGGTTATTCCCCGGAACGCATCAATCCGGGTGATAAAGAACATACGGTTGAGAAAATTCTAAAGGTGACCTCGGGCAGCACGCTGGAAATCGGACAAATCGTAAATGATATTTACAAATCCGTTATAACTGCCGGCACCCATTTGGCACCGACCATCAAAGTCGCAGAGGCGGCTAAGGTCATTGAAAACTCCCAACGCGACATTAATATCGCCTTTGTGAATGAGTTGGCGAAGATTTTTAATTTGATGGACATCAATACTCATGATGTTTTAGAGGCCGCGGGGACAAAGTGGAATTTTCTTCCCTTCAAGCCGGGCTTAGTCGGCGGGCATTGTATTGGCGTTGATCCGTACTACTTAGCGCAAAAAGCACAGGAATATGGGTATCACCCCGAAATTATATTAGCCGGCAGAAGGCTCAATGATTCTATGGGTAAATATGTGGCGGAACAGGTGGTTAAAGCGATGATTAAAAAAGATATCCCCGTTAACAATGGGGATATCTTAATGCTAGGTATTACTTTTAAGGAAAATTGCCCCGATGTGCGAAATACAAAAATTGTCCATTTGATATCTGCTTTAGAAGACTATGGGACAAATGTAACAATATATGACCCATGGGCAAATCCCGCAGAAGTTAAATATGAATATGGCATAACGTGTCATTCCGAGCTTGTCCAAGGAAAACAATTTGATGTTATAGTTTTAGGAGTAGCCCACCAAGAGTTTTTGACTTTAGATTTAGAACCTCTTAAAAAACATAAGTCTATAGTATATGACGTTAAAGGAATGCTTAAGGATTCAGATAAACGGTTGTAAAATGTCATTAAAACAACAAGCATTTTCAGGTATGCTTTGGACTTCATTCCAAACATTTGGTAACCAAATCATCAGTTTTCTTGTGTCTACTATACTTGCTAGGCTTCTACTTCCAGCGGAATTTGGTTTGGTTGGTATGATTGGTATCTTTGTGGCCGTAGGAGGGGCACTTATCAGTAGTGGATTGCCTAATTCGTTAATCCGTACAACTGATCCCGACCAAGAAGATTATTCTACTGTTTTCGTTTTTAATTTGATAGGCAGTATCATCATTTATTTGCTGATGTTTATTGCAGCACCTTATATTGCCGACTTCTTTAAACAACCTAAACTTGTTGCAATTGCACGGATTAGTACCCTAAGTTTCATTATAGGTGCCCTTTCTGCAGTTCAGGTTGTCCGGCTTCATAAAATGTTGGATTTCAAAACGGAGACGAAAGCCTCTTTGGTATCTACTTTCTTGTCAGGCGGGATTGGTGTTTTTTTCGCGTACAGTGGATTTGGAGTAATGAGTTTGGTCTATATGGGCCTTAGTTCTGCAATTATTAATACCGCTATGCTCTGGAGTCAGTCTAGATGGAGACCAAGTTTAATTTTTAACAGAGAAAAATTTAAAATCCATTTCAGTTTTGGTAGCAGGATCATGCTAACGGGCATTATTGATACATTATTTAATAATATTTACATGATCGTAATCGGGAAATATTTTTCTGCCACTCAATTAGGATTCTACAGTCGTGCGGACAGTATCAAACAACTACCTGTCTCCACTTTTTCCAGTATTTTTAATAAAGTAACTTTTCCCCTATTCGCAGCGATTAAAAATGATAATGTAAGATTAAAAGTGGTGTGTAAGCAATTGATGAAAATGGTGATTTTCATAATAGCGCCAATTTTGATGATTTTAGCAGTTTTGGCTGAACCTATGTTCAGGTTTTTGTTTACTGAAAAATGGCTTCCGGCCGTACCCTATTTTCAGATTTTATGCGTTAATGGCGTACTTTTTCCTCTTCATTCATACAATTTAAATATACTATCAGTTAAAGGTCGTAGCGACCTAATATTAAGGCTCGAAGTCATAAAAAAAACATTATTGGTAGTAATCTTAGCTGCATCATTTAAGTTTGGGATGTTTGGTCTCTTGTGGGGGCAGGTCTTATTTTCATCAGTTGCATTATTTATTAACTCCTATGTATCGGGTAAGTTCATCAGTTATTTTATTTGGGAACAACTACAAGATATTGCGCCTATTGTTTTTCTGACGGCAGCAATGGGGGTTTTTGTATATATCATGGATTTGCAGCTTTTATCCTACAATGATTGGTTAAGACTGATGATAGGTGGAGTAGGTGGGAGTTTGTTTTTTATAATTTTGTCGCGAATCCTTAAATTTGAGAGTAATAAAACTATTACAGACCTCTTAATACCTCGATTAAAAAATATTCCTTTAATAAGAAAATTAAAATGATCCCAGTAACCAAACCTTTTTTACCGCCTCAGGAAATCTACCAGAATTATCTGGAGGGCATCTGGCAACGCAATTGGCTCACCAATATGGGTCCGCTAGCCAGTCAATTGGAAATGGAATTAAAATCCTGTTTAGATGTGATACATTTGCTTTTTGTTACTAATGGAACGGTTGCTTTACAAATGGCAATCAAAGCCTTGGATCTAAAAGGTGAAATCATCACCACGCCTTTTTCATTTGTAGCCACCACCAGTGCGATTGTATGGGAAAACTGCCAGCCTGTGTTTGTAGATATTGATGCGGTTTCCCTGAATATCGATGCCAATCTTATTGAAGCTGCAATCACCGAGAAGACTTCGGCAATCCTCGCGACCCACGTGTATGGAAATCCCTGTGATGTGAGTCAAATTGAAGCCATTGCTCAAAAACATAACCTGAAAGTCATTTATGATGCCGCCCACGCGTTTGGAGTGGAGATTAACGGAAAATCCGTTTTTGAATACGGCGACATTTCTACCTGCTCCATGCATGCTACAAAGCTTTATCATTCAATTGAAGGCGGCCTAGTAATTACCAGAGACGCGAATCTCCTGAAGAAGCTGGCTCACATGCGTAACTTTGGATTTGACGGGCCCGAAATTTTCACCGAACTGGGAATTAACGGCAAGAACTCGGAGTTTCATGCCGCCATGGGTTTGGCAAACCTGAAATATTTGGAGGTTATCCATCAAAGAAGAAAGGAAATCACCGAAAGGTATGATGAAAAACTAAAAAATCTAAAAGCAAGAAGACCTATTTGGCATAAAGCTTCGGAAAACAACTTCGCCTATTATCCTTTGGTGTTCGAATCGGAAGCATTGATGTTGCAGTGTGTGGAACTGCTGAAACTGAATGAAATCTTTACGCGAAGATACTTTTATCCTTCATTAGCAACTTCTTTGCCTTATGTGCAGCCTCAGGAATTACCGGTAACTGCCGATATTGCACAGAGGGTTTTGTGTTTACCTTTGTATTATGACCTCACTTTGGAAGAAGTGGATTTAATCTGTCGTTTAATATTAAGAGTTCAAAATAACTAATTATGCTGATCATCGGTGCAAAGGGCTTTGCAAAAGAAGTATTGGAAATTCTTCATCAGAATGGGAAAACAGAACATCTCTGTTTTTATGATGATGTGAACTGTAATACTCCTGTAAAGTTGTATGGACAGTTCCCTGTTCTGAAAAGTCAGCACGAAGCCAGAGATTATTTTGAGAAAATCAGCCCATATTTTACTTTAGGAATCGGTAATCCTCAATTACGCTTTAAACTTTATAATAAATTTACCGATATGGGAGGCCTGTTTAGTTCTACAATAAGTAAAACTGCGGAAATGGGCTCGTACGGTGTCGAAATTTCAGAAGGATGTAATATTCTGGGGGGTGCAAAAATAAGTAATGATGTAAAAATCGGTTCTGGAACGATGATTTACTATAATTCCATCATTACACACGATGTTAGCATTGGTCCGTTTTGTGAAATCTCTCCTGACGTGAAACTATTGGGCAGAAGTAAAGTGGGAGATTTTGTACAGATTGGCGCGGGCGCTGTTATTTTCCCTGATGTTGAAATAGGCAGCCATGCGATCATTGCCGCGGGTTCCGTGGTAAGAAAGAACGTTCCGGCAAATGTAATGGTGGCAGGAGTTCCGGCGGTTATTAAGAAAGATTTAAATAAATGAAGACCTACTTTCTCAATTTAAATACCTTAAGATTTATAGCGGCCACCATGGTCGTGATTTTTCATATAGAATTATATAAAAGATTTTATGAATTACCCAATTTCTTTTATCTTGTTTTTTTTCAGATCGTAGGTAAATTAAGCGTGATGGTTTTTTTTGTCTTAAGTGGATTTCTGATTACCTCTCTGCTTCACAACGAAATCGAAAAACATAAAAAAATAAATTTTAAAAATTTCTATTTCAAAAGAATATTCAGGATCTGGCCGCTGTACTTTCTTATTTTAATCCTTGGGTTTTTTATTATTCCACATTTTCCCTCCTGGTCTGAGATTCCAAATACTGCTTTTAAGCCCGTGAGTGAAAATTTTTTTGAGAAAGTGCTTTTATATGTTTTTATTTTTCCGAACCTTGCGGTAGCCTATTTTGGCGAGATCACCGGCACCTCACAAAGCTGGTTACTTGGTACGGAAGAGCAGTTTTATATTTTTTGGCCCCTACTTATTTTGTTCTTTAGAAAGAGATTGATCGCAGCAATGCGTTCAGTGTTGATGTTCTACTGGATGATAAAGTTAGGCTTGGGTAAAGCGGGAAGCATCGACCCTCAATTTAATGTCATCTCAACATTCTGGTCTTTATTAAATATTAACTGTATGGTCATAGGCGACATCTTCGCAGCAATATTTTTTGATCAGCATATAAAAATTTTAAAAATTTTACATAATAAAGGTCTATTTTTCTTTACTATCAGTTTTTTAATTATCGGTCTTTCTTTTGGAATAAAATATGGCTTTTTTCACTACGATGTATATTCGCTAAACTCTTTAGGTTCCATTTCGTATGGAGTTTATATGTATCATCCGGCTATTTTACCTTTGGCCATACGGGCGGGAATACATTATGAAAGTAATACACTTATATACGTAATTACCGTAGGTGGTACATTCCTTATTTCTGCACTATCGTATGAATATTTTGAAAAATATTTTCTTAAATTAAAAAGTAAACTTGCTTAATATGACGGCAGTATTTCCAAAGATTAGTGTCGTAACAATAACCTACGGCCACGAAAAATATATCCGTGAAACCCTAGATGGGGTGATGATGCAACAATATCCCGGGCCCGTGGAATTTATTATTGCCAATGACAATTCTCCCGATAATACGGATGAGGTGGTCAAAAACTATTTTAATGAAAAGCCTGCGCCGGAAAATTTTGAGATTAAATATACCCGACATGCTGTAAATAAAGGGATGTCGGAAAATTTTGTTTGGGCATTACAGCAATCAACTGGAAAATATATTGCTTTTTGTGAAGGTGACGATTACTGGACAGACGGATTAAAACTTTATACGCAGGTCAGTTTTCTAGAGCTAAAGGCAGATTACGTCTTATGTTTTACGAATCGGAATATTTTAGATAACGGTATTGTAGAGATTAGTAAACCAATATGTGAAAAACAAACTTTTGACATTTCAGAAATTCCCTCCGGATATGTACCCACTCTTACTGCTGTTTTTCGTAATGTTGTGGCAGAGATACCACCAAAGATGTCTGCTACACTCATTGATTCATCGCTTTTTTTGTTCCTTTCTCAGTATGGATCTTTTTATTATATGGATGTTCCTACAGCGATCTACCGGGTTCATGAAGGAGGAATTTACAGTGGAAGTTCACAATTAAGGAATTACAAACGTAGTGTGGAAGCAAGGATGGCTGCCTGGCGTCATCTTAAAAACATTGACAAAATCAAGTTGACCTATGTCATTAGATTTTGGAATGACTTAAAAAAAAGTGCAGCAATTAAGGATAAAGACTATTTCACCATTATTGAATGTATAACACTCGATCGTTTTTTGGATTCTTATATTCTGGCAAGAAATATTTATAATAAAATTAAATTTAACAAAAATAAATAGATGGAGCACCCCCATAGAAAATCAAATTTAATTGGTTTCGTAAGGTATTCCCAAAAAATAAGTTTCGGAAACCAAAATCAAAATGTTTTTGAACCACAATATTTCGAATACCGGTTTAAAATCTTTAAAGAAGTAACACTAAATAGTTTTAAGGCACAGACTGATCAGGACTTCCTTTTAATAGTGTTTCATTCCAAATCAATTCCTCAGGTATATAGGCAGAGGTTTGACAAATTGGAACAGCAATATCCATTTTTAATATGTCAGTATCTCGATGATGAGGTGTCGTCATTAGGTAACGCACTCCAGTTAAGTGAAAATTTTGTATCGTTTATGGATGAGGCAGCAATTACTTTTAGAATTGATAATGATGATGCTGTTCCCTCAAATTATGTGGAACTAATTAAGCAGTATGTCAAAAAAGATTTTATAGGTACGGCTGTAACTTTACCTTCTGTCGCAACCGTCTTACGCCAGTCAGAGGATGAATTTCTTATAGAGGAGAGATACTATCCCTTAAATTCCATTGGTTTGGCGTATGTTACAGGTTCTGGCGATTATAACACCGTATTAGACGTAGCACAACATCATGAAATTAATAAAAATCATCCCGTTTTGGTACTCCCTGAAAGCAAAGCTACAATGCTAATGACAATAAACGGAAACAATGCGGTAAATTCAATTAATCATGGGAAAGCATATTTATTAAGTAAAAATGATTTTGAGGTATTTCTGCAAAATAAGAAATTACACAATATTAATCTAGAATGTTTGCAGATTTTCCCTGAGAAAAAACATCCAAAAGACGGGAGGTTAAAGAATTTATTCAAACTTCTTACGCCTCCTATATTTCATAATCTTCGCAACATTTTTAAAAGGTAAATAGTATTTATTGTTGTTATAGACTATTTGTAAATAACGAAATAATATGGAAAAGCCACTCTTCTCTATCCTCATCGCGCAGTATAACAATGGCCGTCTCTAATTATAATTACCATCCTTTATACAATCACTATAAGACTATTTTAGATGTAAGTATGATAAGTAAAAAAATACATAAAAAAATGAAAAAAACTTTCGTCACTTTATTGAGTACAGATAATTATCTTAAAGGTGTATTAGTCTTATATCAATCATTAAAGAATACAAACACGCCATATCCTTTGGTTGTTCTACTCTCTGAGAGAATCAGTGATAATACTGAACAGATTCTTCGGCAAAATAATATCAAAACTATCAGAATTGTTAATCCTGTTAATATGGAAATCACCAGTAATATTAATAAAACTGGTTCCACACACTGGAATTATACATTTGAAAAATTATACATATTTCGTCTGACCCAATTTGAAAAAATAGTATATTTAGATTCAGATATGTTAGTCTTAGAGAATATTGATGAACTTTTTGAAAAAGAACATATGTCTGCGGTCGGCCCTGCTGGAGGAAAATTTCCTGGTAACGAAAGTTATAATGGCTTAAACTCGGGACTTCTCGTGATTAAGCCCGACGCAAAAGTTTTTGAAATACTCATTAGCCTAATTCCTTCTGTTACCAAAAAGCTTGAGAAGTGTGGTGACCAAGATGTTATAATAGAACATTTTATTGAAAAATGGCGAAATAATAAAAATTTACACCTCGACGACAAGTACAATATGATATTTCCATATAGTGATTTTTACATTAAAAATTTTAATTACACGTTGAATCAAAGGCTATCACAGAAAAATATAAAAATCATGCATTTTATAGGAGCTGAAAAACCTTGGATGCGGAAGCATAACCTAGTAAGTTTCGCTAAATTTTCAGCTTATTTGTTGAAAAATATAATTTGTAAACATGATCCAGATAGACTTTATCAAGGAAAGGCAATGTTAATTTACAAAAGATATCTGTTGAAAATTAAGGCAGCGAGTTAAGGAGCGGTAGAACTTTTAGTTAGTAGAGGTTATAATTAAAGGTTTAATTCTCTAAAAATAAAATGACACATAAAAACGTGTGGTTGTAAGAATTTTTAGCAATTCTTGACTGTGCACATCTTTGCTAGGCGGACACCACTTAAAAAAAAAGGATTTTTTCTCGAATTCAAGAATTCTTTAATAAACACAAAAATTTTTATAGAAATAATACATATGCTTTTTTCCCTACTTATTGCCCAATATAACAATGGCCAGTACTTTCAAGACTGTTATGACAGTATCCTTGCGCAGAGCTACTTAAACTGGGAGGTTATCATTGTGGATGACTGTTCCACCGATGATTCAGTTAATTTAATGAGAAACATAATTGGAAATGATCCAAGATTTAAAATTGAAGTTTTTAAAGAAAATAAGGGTTGTGGAGCAGCAAAAAGGAGATGTGCTGAATTGGCCATTGGGCAATTATGTGCATTTTTGGATCCAGACGACGCGATAACCCCTGAGGCTTTACAGGAAATGGTAAGCGCACATGAAAAATATCCAGACTATTCTCTAATCTATTCTAAGCCCTTCACCTGTGACCATTTATTGCAGATCGTAGAAGAAAGAAAATCTAAGCAAGTTCTTAATGATGATCCGTACTTCTTTAATTTAGAAGGGCATGTATTCGCTTTTATCTCCTATAAGAACGCATTTTATAAAAAAACAGTGGGTATAGATAGTTATTTACAGAGAGCGGTTGATCAGGATTTGGTTTTCAAACTTTATGAGGTAGGACCTTTCCATTTCCTGGACAAAACATTGTATAAATATAGAATACATGCGAATGGTATTTCTACAAATAATAATAAAGATAAAGCATATTTTTGGCATTGGGTTGCCATCATTGATGCCGCTAAAAGGCGAAATATTAATATTGAAAATTT
>Ga0308157_10008974_pt1 | contig 11217 bp, 7 predicted proteins | sample PhyBR1_FD_201035 | JGI IMG/M metagenome (GOLD analysis project Ga0308157, IMG submission 201035) | Phyllosphere microbial communities from UC Gill Tract Community Farm, Albany, California, United States - DLSLB.R1 | ecosystem: Host-associated > Plants > Phyllosphere > Unclassified | place: USA...
GCCGCTTCATCGACAACACGCAACAGACGATCATTGATGGCATCACGGTTTGAAAGCAGTTCATCAAGATCCATTGAGCCCATGACACTGCGGATATTGGTCATGGTAAGGTTGAGGATTGCATATTGCAGATTGGACACCTGATAGGCGGCCTGTGCCGCATTCAGTACCTGATAAAATGCAACCCCATCCACACCGACAATAGCATTATCGCGGGTGATGACTTCCTGTGTTGGAACATCAAGCACCTGTTCCATCATATTGAGACGGGCACCGATGCGGTCAAAAAACGGCACAATGAGATTAAGTCCGGGCATCAGTGTGCGCGTATAGCGACCAAAACGCTCAACCGTATAATTATAGCCCTGTGGCACGGTCTTGATGCCCGCAAACAAGGTTGCCAGAACAAGTGCTGCTAAAATCAGTAACGTGATGTCAAAACCAGTCATTAATTAAATCCCCTCAAATCAAACCCAGCCCTGTAATTCGCGGCGTACCAGCGCTTCGATAACTTTCATGCCTTCTTCGCTGTCATTGAGGCATGGAATATGGCTGAAATTTTCTCCGCCAGCCTCATGAAAAGACTCGGCAGCTTCGTGGCCGATTTCGTCTACCGTTTCCAGACAGTCAACGACAAAGCCGGGATTAAGTACGGCAACCGATTTTACGCCCTGCTTGGCCAATTCTTCAAGCGTTTCGTCGGTATAAGGCTGGAGCCATTCTTCTGGCCCGAAACGGGACTGGAACGTGGAGCGGAACTGTTTGTCGTCCATGCCGAGGCGTGCGCGCAAAAGACGAGATGTTTCAAGGCATTGTGCGCGATATGGATCGCCCTTGTCGGAATAGCTTTTTGGAATGCCATGATAGGAAGCAAGGATCACTTCCGGCTTGAAATCGAGTGTTGCCAGATGCTTTTCGATCGATTGCGCCAGCGCTTCGATATAAACGGGTTCGACTTCATAGGAGGGGATGGTGCGGACGGCTGGCATGAAGCGCTTTTTCATCAGCACTTCAAAGAATTTGTCATTCACGGTTGCCGTCGTCGTTGCCGAATATTGCGGATAGAGCGGGAACATGACGATACGGTCGCAGCCCTGTTTCAACAGACGGTCCGTCACATCTTCAATGGAAGGCTGACCATAGCGCATGGCCCAATCCACAATGACGTTCGGATGATCTTTAAGTGCTTCTGCAAGTTTTTCGCCCTGAGAGCGCGTAAAGGTGCGCAGCGGCGACTCGTTTTTTTCGTGGTTCCAGATGCGGTCATAGAGCTTGCCGGAGCGTTTCGGCCGCACGGTAAGCACGATGCCGTAAAGAATCGGATACCAGAAAATACGCGGCCATTCGATGACGCGGCGATCTGAGAGAAATTCGGCCAGATAACGGCGCATGGGAGCGTAGCTGGTGCCGTCCGGCGTGCCAAGGTTAACCAGCAAAACACCGACTTTCGGGTGTTTGGGTGCAAGGCTTACTGGGGTGGCGATCACTTTATCCGTCTCACTCATTTTCCGACTCCTGCTTTGCCGGAAAACTAGAGAAAAAAAGGCAAATTACAATCCTAACAATGTCAAAGCATGTTTAATTGTCTCTGTAATCAAGAAAACAGCGAATAAAAAAGGCATGTACGGGAAGCACATGCCTTTTAGAATGTTATTGCAGAATTTATTATGCCCGGCGTGTCAGTGAGAAGCGCGAGCCCGCCGAAGACGTGCAGTTGAGCTGGTTCTGCGAAACAAGAGCACAGTTCACGCGGGATGATGTACCGCGCACAATCGAACGCATATCGATTTCAACGAGCTGGGGTGACTGGAAACGATAGTTGCCTTCTGCCAGCTTTTCGTTGGTGTCTGTTGAGCGGGTTTCAAAAATGCCATTATTGAACGATGAGACGATACCGTTTGGATCGACCCATGAGCCATTGATACCGGCAGGCGCACGATTAACGACAGGGACATTGCCGCCACCGCCTGGCCCCATTGAAACACATCCTGCAAGCGTGAGCGATACAATTGCCGTGGAACCAATGATGCGGAAGGATTTCATGTCCATCTTCTCCGTAAGAGTGTTTATCGTGTGATGTATGGAAATTTACACGAATACAAGCCCCTATTATCAGGATTGCAAGACTGTTGCGCAACTGTCGCATTGTTCAAGCTCATCCCGAAAAGTGTGTAACGGCTTTCGGGCAAGACGTGCGAGAGAGAGACGATTGCCCGACCGGAGCCGGGCAATCCAACTTGTTTTATCGAACAAGAATATTACGGAACTGCCAAGGATCTTTGGTGTCTATGTCTTCTTCAAACAGCTTACCGCGACCTTCAAGCGGGTTCCAGTCGGTGTAATATCCCTTAACCGGGCCAAGGTAAGGCATTTGCACTTCAAGACAACGACGATAATCCATCTCGTCTGTCTCAACGATTCCGCTTTCAGGGTTTTCCAGCGCCCAAACCATCCCGGCCAGCACCGAAGACGAAACCTGCAAACCAGTCGCATTCTGATAGGGGGCCAATTTCCGCGCTTCTTCTACGCTTAGCTGCGAACCATACCAGTACGCGTTTTTGTCATGACCATAGAGCAACACGCCAAGTTCGTCCGATCCGTCGAGTATCTCGGATTCGTCAAGCACATGCTGTGTGGGCTGTGCTTTGCCGTTTGCCCCGAACATTTCATCAAGTGATAGAATTGCATCGTTGCAAGGATGATAGGCGTAATTACAGGTTGGGCGGTATTCAAGTTTGCCCTTCTTGTTGCGCACAGTGAAGAAGTCGGCGATTGAAATCGCTTCATTATGCGTTACGAGCAAGCCAAACTGAGCGCCATGCGTCGGGCACCACGTGCGAATACGGGTGCTGCCCCCTGGTTGTTCGAGGAAGATGGCAGCCTTGTTGCCCTTTTTCTGCTTGCGGGCATTCTTAGGCTTCCAATTTTCATGGCTCCCCCAACCAAGTTCTGCCGGCTGCAAACCTTCAGCGATAAAGCCTTCTACAGACCAGGTATTCCAGAATGTATTGAAAGGCTTCGGCTCTTTTGCGCGCTGGGTATCCCGTTCGGCAATGTGAACGCCTTTTACGCCAGCCTTTTTCATCAGCCTTGCCCAGCCGTGACGGTCATCTGACGCGGGTTCTTCAAATTCAAGCTTGAGCTCGGTCGCGAGATCAACCAGCGCCTTTTTTACAAACCACGACACCATACCCGGATTTGCGCCACAGCAGGAAACAGCCGTGGGACCGCCAGGATGTTTACGCTTTTCAGCCCGTACCGTTTCGCGCAAGGCATAGTTTGTGCGCGACGCATTGTCGGCCTTTTCATCGAAATAGAAACCAAACCATGGCTCGACCACCGTGTCGATATAAAGCGCACCGTGCTCACGGCTGAAGCGCAAAAGATCGAGCGAACCTGTATCAATCGATAGATTAACGATGAAAGGCTGACCGCCACCATCGTTCAACAGCGGCTCAAGCATTTGTTTGTAGTTTTCGGGACTGATGGCTTCATTGATGAAACGAATCTTCTTTTCATCAAGAATTTTGCGGTTCTTATCCGATGGGTCGATGACCACCATACGGGATCTGTCGAATTTGAAGTGGCGTTCGATCAGTGGCAGGGTACCGCGCCCGATCGAGCCAAAGCCGATCATGATAAGAGGGCCGGTAATTTCTCCATAGACTGGCCATTTCGCTTTCGCCATTTTCTTTCTCTCTCCTGCTGCAAGGATGCAGCGCTTGGCATTTCCGGGATGCGGAACTGCTCATTCTGTCACGATAGCACAGGTTCATAGAAAGAAAGAAACGTCACAAGCCTATGACATGAATACGTGTTTAACGAATTTACACTGTTACTAATTTTGCGAGGATCATGCCCCGCAAGGAATTGCCGATAAGAATGTTGCGCGCACTTGCAAGATCGCTGAGCTTAACCGGCCCTTCCTGGACCACATCATTGTTTAGAAGTTCACGCCGTAGCACACCTTCCAGCAAGCCACAGGAAAGGGCTGGGGTGATGCATTTGGCACCGCCAACATCAAGGAAAATCGATGTTATTGTGCCTTCGCAGACCTCATCACGATCATTAAGCAGGATAACTTCGTCAATTTCGGCGGTCGAATATTCTTCGCGTGCGCTAATATAGACCTGTCGCCGTGTCGTCTTATGCCGCAGCAGGGGATCGTTGTGGTTAAGACGACTGCGGGCAACCGCGATGCGCCAAACGGTCTGCGGTTGTAGCGGCTCATAGGGTAGGGCCGTGATATTAACCAGACCGTCGGGTGCGAGTGTCAGCCGCAGCCTGAGCGGGTTTTCGCCTGCGCAGATTTCGGTAATTTTCTGGTGAACGGCCTCCATATTGTAAAGAAAGCCGAGTTCACGCGCAGAGTTTTCAAGGCGCGCCATATGCAGATCGAAACGCAGGATGCCGGAAAGCGGCTCCCAGCGCATTGTTTCGATCAGTTGATAATCGGGTTGCACATTGCTGGCACCTGACCCGTCGCGAACTGCGCTTTCAGAAGGCATTCCTCATACTCCGCTTGCGCTGTGGAATCGAAAACCACACCACCCCCGACATTGAAAATTGCACGATTTTGGCTTTGAAGCGAGAGCGTTCGAATGGCGACATTGAAACGCATGCGTCCGCCGGGTTCAATCCAGCCCAAGGAACCGCAGTAAATATCGCGTGGTCCGGTTTCCAGCTTTCGTAGAATTTCCATTGAGCTGATTTTGGGAGCGCCAGTGATTGAGCCGCAGGGAAATAGTGCCGTAAAAAGCGCACGCAAGGAAAGGTCGGGCTTTAGTTTTGCGCGCACACGGCTGATCATCTGATGCACAGTTGGATAGGTTTCCACCCGGAAAAGTTCGGGCACATCAAGCGAACTTACTTCGCTTATCAGCGAAATGTCATTGCGCAGCAGATCGACAATCATGCGGTTTTCCGCCTGATTCTTTGGGTCGTGCATCAGAAACTGGCGGTTTTTCTCGTCTTCCTCAGGTGTCGCCCCGCGCGGCATGGTGCCCTTCATGGGATGCGTTTCGATAAAGCCGTCAGCATCGACCTCAAAGAAAAGTTCCGGTGATCGCGACAGAACAATCGGACCACCGAGATCGCAATAGGTTGCGTAGCGAACCGGCTGGCGTTTTGCGAGTTTGTTAAACAGCACCAGAGGATCGCCGTCCCATGCAGCACTGATCCGAAAAGTCAGATTGCCCTGATAGCAATCGCCCTCGCGCAAATGCCGGTGCAACCGCTCAAAACGCGGTGCATAATCCTCGAATGACCATTCAGCTACTGGTTCGCGGAGATAAGTGATGTCGTCGTCGCCGCGATGATGCAAAGTCTCATCGGATGGACCGTCGAAAACACCAAAGCAAATGAGCGGCGCTTGTCGTCCATCCGGCAATAACGGCCGCAGTTTTGGCTCAAGCAGGTATCCTGCCTCATAGGAAAGATAGCCTGCGAGCCATTTCCCATCGTCATGCGCGCGCTGCAAGTCTTCCCATGCGGCATCGAATTCTTCCGGCTTATTGGCGCGAATAATGGCAGAAGGGGCCGTGAAGAAAACTTCACGACCCACCTTATCGTCCCGAAAAAGGACGCTCGGCCTATTCAAACCCTTGTGGGTCACGAACTTGCTCAGTTTTCCATGGCTTCGAGTTCGTCGATGATCCCTTCGATCACCGACAGGCCCTTGCTCCAGAAATCGGGATCGGTCGCATCAAGACCAAATGGTGCCAACAGTTCTTTGTGATGCTTGGTGCCACCGGCTTTGAGCAGATCGAAATACTTCTGCTGGAAACCTTTTTCCGAGTTCTGATAGACGGCATAAAGCGAGTTTACCAGACAATCGCCGAATGCATAGGCATAGACATAGAACGGCGAATGGATGAAGTGAGGAATGTAAGTCCAGAATGTTTCGTAACCCGGATTGAGATGCACCGCATCGCCTAGGCTTTCGCGCTGCACATCCATCCAGATTTCACCGATGCGTTCGGCTGTCAATTCGCCTTCGCGACGTTCGGTGTGAATGCGGCGCTCAAACTGATAAAAGGCGATTTGGCGCACGACTGTATTGATCATGTCCTCGGCTTTTTGAGCCAGCATGGCCTTTCGCTCACGCTTGTCCTTGGTGCGCTCAAGCAGCGAACGGAAGGTGAGCATTTCACCGAATACGGAAGCAGTTTCTGCAAGCGTGAGCGGCGTCGATGCCATCAATGCACCTTGTCCACCGGCTAGCACCTGATGCACACCGTGGCCAAGTTCGTGAGCCAGCGTCATCACATCGCGCGGCTTGCCCATATAGTTGAGCAGAACGTAAGGATGGGCGGAAGGTACGGTTGGATGCGCGAAAGCGCCCGGTGCCTTGCCCGGACGCACAGGCGCGTCGATCCAGTTCTTGTCAAAGAAATCCTGCGCGATAGCGGCCATTTCGGGAGCGAAATTTCCGTAGGCCGAAAGCACGGTCTCGCGCGCTTCATCCCATGAAATCAGTGCTTGCGGCGTTTCCGGCAGCGGTGCGTTGCGATCCCAATTCTCAAGTTTTTCAAGGCCCAGCCACTTGGCTTTCAAGGCATAATAACGGTGCGAAAGTCGCGGATAGGCGTCTTCAACAGCCCTGGCCAGCGCATCCACCACTTCGCGCTCCACGCGATTTGCAAGGTGGCGGCTGTCTGCAATATCTTCAAACCCACGCCATCGATCGGAGATTTCCTTGTCCTTGGCCAGCGTATTGGTGATCAGCGTGAAAGTGCGTAGATTTGCGCCAAAGGTTTTGGCGAGCGCTTCGGACGCCTTTTTGCGCACTGCACCATTCGAATCCTGCAACAGATTAAGCGCCTGCTCGATAGCGAGTTCTTCACCATCAATCTCAAATCGCAGGCTTGACATGGTTTCATCGAAAAGCCGGTTCCATGCGCTATAGCCGGTGATCGACTTCTCATGAAAAAGCTGTTCGAGCTTATCTTCCAACTCATAGGGCTTGTCGAGACGCAGATCTTCCAGCCACGGACGGTAATGACCGATTGCCGGATTGGCGCTCATCGCCGTTTCCAGCACAGAATCATCAATGCGGTTGATTTCGAGGCTGAAGAAAATCAGCGGGGTATTTGCGTCTGTCAGCTTCTGCTGCACATCGCCAAAAAGCTTCATGCGTTTGGGGTCGGTCGTGTCGCCATAATAATAAAGGCCAGCGAAAGACGCGATGCGCCCCATCACTTCGCTTAAGCCTTCATATTCCTTGATCGCTTGCGCAAAATTGCCGCCATCGGACTTCGCCGCTTCTTCGCCAAGCTTGCCTTTCCAGCGCGCTTCAAAGTCTTTTGCAACTTTTGCCGCTTTTTCGAGATCGGCCTTCAACTCGGCGCTCTCGGCAGAAGGATAAAGATCGGCCAGATTCCATTCCGGCAATTCTCCAAGCTCTGTCTTTATCGCAGCAGCCGTATCTCCGGCTGGTATATGAAGGACAGCGTCAGATGTGACAGGCTTTGAAAAACGGTTCGTGATAGTGGTCATTGGCATTCTCCTGTTGTCCTCTTCTCGCATGTCTTTTTCTTGTCGCCAAGGGGTGTGCGTTCAGTTCAGAAAAGCGCCACTATTCTGAGGAATATATGCAAAATGCGCGCATTGGGCTTGCATTGGTAAGGTGTGGTGTTTCAAAAAAAGTGCCTGAAATATGTTCAGTACAATATATTGGGGTATTCCGGCATATACACCGCTGGTAGTAGAGCATCGATGAGTACGCGTATCCTCATAGCGGATGATGATCCGATACAATGCCGCAACCTTGAGGCGGCAGTCCTGCGCATGGGCTATCGCACTATTCTTGCAGACGGCGGGATAAGTGCGCTTGGATTTATCGGCAGTCGCAAAGACATTGCGCTGATCCTTCTTGATCTCGCCATGCCGGATATGGATGGTTGCGCGGTTCTTGCGAGAATGCGTGAAGCTGGCATCCACACACCTGTCATCGCTCTCGTGCAGAATGGCAATATGGATAAAGCCATGCAGGCGATCCGGCTAGGTGCTGTCGACTTTCTGACGAAACCTGTGGCTTTTGAGCGTGTGCAGGTCTCAATCGCCAATGCGTTCAAACTTGATTCGCTGACGCAAGAGCTCAACCGCACCCGTTCTTATGATAAATCGCATATTCTGCTTGCAGAGATGGTCTCGAAAAGCCGATCGATGGAAAAGGTCGTAACACTGGCTCGTCGTGTGACGCAGCTTGATACGCCATTGCTTGTTGAAGGCGAAGTCGGAACGGGCAAGGAAACGCTTGCGCGGGCTATCAGTAGTGGCGGTCAGCGCTGGCAAGGGCCATTCATATCTATTGATTGCCGCTCGCTGGCAAAGCAAAATGCCGATGAAGTGTTGTTCGGACAATCGGATATGAATCTCGCACTTAAGACGGGCACTGCACCCATCCAGATCGCGGGTAAATTTGCCGAAGCACAAGGCGGCACTTTGTTTTTTGATGAGATAAGCGCTTTGTCATATCGGACGCAGCTTCGTGTGTTCGAAATGATGCAGGCTTCTCAACTCTCCGACACGCGCATTATTGCATCCAACAGCCATTCGCTGGTCGAGCTCGTGCATATGGGACGGTTTCATCCCGGTCTTTATCATCTTGTTTCATCGTTTTTGATTGAAATGCCTCTGCTTAAAGACCGTGTTGAGGATATTCCAATTCTCGCGCATCAGTTCCTCATGCATTTTGCGAGCGAAGAAAGGCTCAGCCATATCACTGGTATCACTCCATATGTGCTGGAAAGCCTCAAGGCCTATCATTGGCCGGGCAATGTGCGCGAGCTTAAAAATGCCATCTATCATGCCGTTCTTCTATGCGAGGAACATGCGCTTACCATTCGCGATTTTCGTCATCTTGGGTTTGAAGGCGGAACAGTCCCGGTCCAAAGTAGTGACAATGCGTTTCTAAATCAGACATATGTCAACGGTTTTGGCTCACGCTCTATAAGCGGTATCACAACCGAGGGAGAAGTACGTACACTTGCTTCGACCGAAGAAGACATGATCCGCTTCGCGATTGCCCATTATGATGGTCATATCAGTGAGGTTGCGCGCCGCTTGGGTATCGGAAGGACCACCCTTTATCGAAAACTGAAAGAATATGGCATCGATGTGGCGTCGATAGCTGGTAGAGGCGAATACGACACAAGTCCCGAAAATGATACCGGAAATGGCCGGGTTGTGAATGGTTGAATTCACTTAACGCATTGAAAAACAATAGTTTATTGGATTAACCTGTTGCTGTTGCCAGAATGTCAGCATCGAAGAAGATTGTTAATAATTTCTTTACCATACTAAAAATAGATGCGGTCGTGTGTCTTTTTTGCCATGGTGTCTCCTCATTTGTTGTTCACTAAGCGTCTATTAACCATTAAATCCGACAATCAGGGTTCTCGAATATTCACTTGTACGGTCTCTGATACGGCCCTTGGGCGGACAACACGGTAAGGCGATACGATTCAATGAGCAGCATATCGACCATTAAAGCGCGCTTTGCGAAAGTCTGGACCAGGCTGTCCGTTTCGGTATTTGGGATTATTGCGGCTGCGCTTATGGCGCTGGCGCCATCGCAGGCATCGGCTGAAACCCGCACGTTGAAACTTTATTACGTGCACACCGGCGAAAAGGCGGAGATCACATTCAAGAAGAATGGCCGTTTCTTGCCGGATGGTCTCAAAAAGCTGAATGTTTTTTTGCGCGATTGGCGCCGCAACGAGCCGACCAGAATGGATCCGCGTCTATTCGATCTGGTTTGGCAGGTTTATCGTTCCTCGGGTTCTAGCCAGTATATCACTGTTGTCTCCGCTTATCGTTCGCCTGCAACCAACAACATGTTGCGTTCCAAAACCAGTGGTGTGGCTAAGAAGAGCCAGCACACGCTTGGTCGCGCCATGGACTTTTTCATTCCCGGTGTTCCGCTTGCCAAATTGCGTGGCATTGGTATGCGCTACCAGATCGGCGGCGTTGGCTACTATCCTCGTTCAGGTTCTCCATTTGTGCATATGGACGTCGGCAATGTGCGCTCCTGGCCGCGTATGAGCCGCCGCGAACTTCTGGCATTGTTCCCGGATGGTAAAACGGCCCACCTTCCAGCTGATGGTAAGCCATTGCCCGGCTATCAGCAGGCACTTGCGATGATTGAAAGACAAAAAGCGAGTGGCGGCAGTGTCACGGTGGCAAGCAATTCGGCTCCGCGTAAGAGCAAGACACTCTTCGGCGCACTGTTTGGAGGTGGTGCTGATGAGGAAGAAGATAACAGCAACGATTCTGCGCCAGCACCAGCGACGGTTCGTCCAGCACGCGCAACACCGAGCCGTCAGGCTCCAGCAGTTACTCCACCTGCACCTGTCCAGCAGCCTGAAGCACTGATTGCATCCTTGCCAACGCGTGAGGCACCGGTGCCGATGCAGGCGCCGCGTCCAGAAGCAGCGGTTGCAGAACCGCAAGTTGAAGAAGCGCCCGTGGTTGCATTGAACATCCCGGTTCCCACGCGCAAGCCGGTGAATGCAGCGCAGGAAGCAATAGCACTTGCTGCGGCACAGCCTGCTGATGCCGTTGCGCAGGAAATCGCGGATGCGGGTGCCAATCCGCTCATGACAGGTTTTGTTCCAATTCCGTCATTGCGGCCACAGCAGGAAGCCGTGACACAGATTGCAGCCGCGGTCGTGCCGGGTGCTCGACCTGAACGTGATCAGCAAAATCCACAGGACGCGATTGCGCAACTCGTTAACAATAATCCGGTTGTTGCATCAACTGCAGTTGCAGATGCCGGCAATGCGGCGGAGCAGGCCTCAGCAACCGCTTATCCGCTTCCTAAAGAGGCACCCCGCGCCAATACGCAATTGGCGATGGTCTCAAAACGAGATGAAATTGGCGAGCTGATTGCGCCGCCTGAAGACGACTTTGACATTGCGCCCGTTGCAGCAGCCAAGCCTGAGCCCGTAAAGATTGCGCCGGTTAAAACTGCATCGGTTGCCAAGACTGTAGCCACGCCACCCCGCCAGAATGTTGCATCCATTGGTCAGAACGTAAAAAGCATTGCTCGCTCATCAGGGAAGGGTGATCGTCATGTGGCAAGAGCGGCCTCTCGCCCAAGTCCGGTTGTGCAGCCTGCTGCAATGCCAGCTTCTGCGGTTGCTATGTCATCAGATTCGGTTTCGCAAACGTCCCCAGCGACCAACCCGGTTCTTCGTAACGATGCACTGCGTG
>Ga0308157_10008975_pt1 | contig 11217 bp, 10 predicted proteins | sample PhyBR1_FD_201035 | JGI IMG/M metagenome (GOLD analysis project Ga0308157, IMG submission 201035) | Phyllosphere microbial communities from UC Gill Tract Community Farm, Albany, California, United States - DLSLB.R1 | ecosystem: Host-associated > Plants > Phyllosphere > Unclassified | place: USA...
CAGATCACGATGTTCGAGCTGGCCGGAATTGTCGGAAAACATCTCAACACCCCCTGAGCGACTGCGTCGCTTCCCCCTCTCATCCTTCGGTGGAGGGGGACGGCAGCCTCGGTGCGGGGCGGCCCTTCCTCGCTGCCCCCTTGCTGGGCCGCGCCAGTTTCCCAGGCTGTGAACTAAAACAGTAGCGCAGACTGTCATTGACGCAGTCATCTAAGCTACACACGGCGCGGCGCGCAATGCGCTACGCTGTGGCCATGGCCTCTACGACTGCTTCTTCGCTTTCGCCCGGCATTCCCCTGCCGGCCCGTGTGCTGCGCCTCGAAGGCAGCAGCAACTTCCGCGATCTCGGTGGCTATACCACCGACGATGGCCGCAGCCTGCAATGGCGGCGGCTGTTTCGCTCCGATCATCTGGCCGGCCTGTCGGCCGCCGATCTGCAGGCGCTGGCCGAACTGAAGATAGGCCACAGCGTCGATTTCCGCGGCGCCGACGAGTCCTCGGTGCACAGCTATGCCTGGCCGCAATTGCAGCGCCATGCATTCATGGTCGAGCCGACCGTGGTGCAGAACGCCCATGCGCTGCTTGCCACCGGCCACCGGCTCACGGCCGAAGATACCGTGGGACTGATGCAGGACCTCTACCGCAGCTTTGTGCATGACAACGCCGACCGCTTTGCGCGGCTGTTCCAGCTGCTGCTGCAAAGCGACGCGCCGCTGGTGTTCCACTGCACCGCGGGCAAGGACCGCACCGGCTGGGCCGCGGCACTGATCCTGCGCGCGCTGGGCGTGTCGCGCGAGCAGGTCATGGAAGACTATCTGCTGACCAATGCCCACTACCAGCGGCCCGTGGCGGCCGTGGCGGGGCGCTTGCCCGAAGAGGCGCTGGAAGTGCTGTGGCGCGTGCAGGCGCCGTTTCTCGACTGCGCGCTGGACCAGGTCGAGCGCGACCATGGCGGCATGGACCGCTATCTTGCCGAAGTGCTGGGCATGGACCGCGCGGCGCGCGCGCAGCTGGCGCAGCGCTATCTGGAGTAAGCGCGGCATATCCAGCGGCCCTGACCTCGTATCAAATCTAGGCGCAAGGAGCGACGCGCCGTCATGGGAGAAACGATGAAGATTCTTACGCGCTACGGCGCAGTCCTGGCGCTGATCGCCAGTCTGACGGCCTGTGCGGGCACCGGTCCGGTCAGTGGCACCGGCGATAGCCAGCGCAGCGGGGTCACGGTGTTTGGTGATGTCGATGTGGGCGTAGGTCGGGTGCGCTGAATCGCGCTTGGCGGCTATCCACCGCAGGTCGTCCAAGTGGGCGGCGCAAATCCGCGGCCGCTGTGCCTGGCCCTCATTTACGGGATGTTTTTCACATCAATTGAGCTCACGGTGCCGCGTCATCTGTGTGTCCATGTCGGAAAGCCGCGACACATTGAAATAAAAGCTTCATTTGTGTCGGTCTGTATATAATTTTTGCTGCCTCAAAGTGCTCCCGGTTTTTTGTAGTGGAGTACCTGGAGCCTTTTGATTTTTTGCCAATTGCTCAGGTATTCAGCAGCTATGAAATTCGCGACAGGTTCCGTCCGGTGCAGGCACCAGGCCGCTTTGACTCTTTTGGGCTTATCGCTATTGCCCGTCGCAGCCCTCGCCCAGGGCGTGGCCAGCCTAGGGGCCACAGGGGGGCTGACGATTCCCTCGGCCTATGTGCTCGATTCCGGGGAAATGGCGCTCAGCGCGGGCGACTACCAGGACCCGAAGCTGGGCGATTTCAGGCGCCAACACAATTACTCGCTGGGCTTTGGTCTGTTGCCGCGCGTGGAGTTGTTTGGCCGATTTGCTGAATACACCAACCGAAAATCCGGCGCTCCCGGATCTGCCAATGTCGGTGTGAGTGACATTTCCGTCAACGCCAAATGGCAGCTGCCGCTGGACTGGCAGGGCTTGCCCAAGCTGGCGGTGGGTGCGACCGATATCAGCGGTGGCGCGGTCTACTTCAGGTCGCAATATGCGGTGGCCAGCGACGAATACGGCCCGCTGCGCTGGTCGCTGGGCTATGCCCGTGGCAATCCGCCGGGAGGCCGGGGAAATGGTGCCAAGGTGCTGGACGGCGTGTTTGGCGGAGCCGAGTTGCGTCTGGGCGCCAGCGGCGCTTCGCTGCTGGCGGAAACCGATGGCACGCAGCGGCATGCGGGCTTGCGCTACCACTCGGCGGCGCTGCCCTGGCTGGCCGATGGCCGCCTGGTGGGGACGCTGCAGCGCTCGTTCGGCGCCACCACTGCCGCCGGCCGGGCGGCCGACGCCAACAGCCTCAATCTGTCGCTGATCGTGCCGCTGGGCGTGGCGGAAAAAACCCGCCAGATCCAGGCCGATACCGCCGCCAAGGCCCTGCCTGCGCTGGCCGAGCCAGGCGCGGCTTCCGCCGAAGGCCAGATGGTGGCCACCACGCAGGACCGGCTGGACGATCTGGCGCGCGCACTGCGCGCCACCGGCCTGGACCGGGTACGCGTGGGCGTGTTGGGCGAGCAGTTGGTGGTGGAGTACGAAAACTACCGCTACCTGCAGAACGAAGCCGATGCCCTGGGCGTGGTGTTGGGACTGGCGGCTGAGGCCGCACCGACCGGCGTCACGCGGGTGCGCGTGAGCCTGCTCAAGGCCGGTCTGCAGGTCTCCGAAGTTTCGGTCGAGGTCATGGCCTACCGGAATTTTCTGCGCGATGGCGATGCCGCCCGCGTGAACGACACGCTGGATGTCGGCCGGCGACCGGAATTCGACGACAGCGCCGTGCAATGGGCCGCGGGCGATGCCGGCGCCGGCCGTCGCCAGACCCGGTTTCGGGTCGAACTCAAGCCACTGCTCAATTACACCCTGGGCACCGAATTCGGTGCCTTCGACTACTCGCTCGCGGCCAATGTCCGCAGTACCGTGGGCTTGTGGCGGGGAGCCGAAATATATGCTGACGTGGTGCAGCGCCTGAGCCACAGTGACAACACCGAGAAGGGGCGCATATTTGCCAGCTCCTTGCATCGCAATGGCCTCAGAACCGTGGCGCTGCAGCAGTCTTTCTGGCTGGGGCCCAAGCTGTTCACCAGCGTAGGCGCCGGTCGCTACGACTATGACGGCTATGGCGCCGAGGGCGAGTCGATTGCCTTCCTGCCGTGGAACGCGGATAGCGTGCATCTCAAGGGCAGCTATGTGCGCAACCCGGACGATGCGCGGGTGCGCCAGGTCCAGGCCTATTCGAGCTCCTACCGCTGGCGCTATGACACCAAGAGCTGGGTGGAGCTCGGCTACCAGCGCTACACCGATCGCTCCCACGGCCCGTCCGTAGCTTTCACGCGCTGGTTCGGCGATGTGGCGGTGCAATTGTTTGCGCGCCGGGGGGGCAACAACACCTTCGTCGGTCTGGAGTTGAGCTTGCCCTTGGGCCCGCGCCAGGGCATGGGCGCCGCAGCCGTGCAGCTGACCGGCACGCCGCGTTGGTCGCTGCCGATCCGCACGCGCCTGACGAACAGCAGCAATGCCGGCAATTATGTGAACGACGCCGCCGTGCGACCGGTGAACCTGAATTACAAGCCTGAAAACGAGTTGCTCAATTCGGGCCGCATGGCGCCGGTTGACATCAAGAGTCAGGTACAGCGGATGCGCGAAGCATTTTATTTATATGCCCGTGACCAGATCAATTGATGGGCGATATGCAGCGTTGACATCGGCGCTATCGCCTGAATAGTATCCACCTGTCCGTTTGGTTGGGTGTTTTTGTAAGTTTCTTATTGGGAGATCGATCATGCGTTTTAATAAATTCGCCCTGGCTGGTTTGGCGGTTTGCGGCAGCGTGCTGCTGGCGGGCTGTGGTGGTGGTGGCGGTGACGATTCGAGCCCCGTCGCACAAGAGGACCTGACGGTGAAAATCGATCCGACAACGGGTCGTAACACCATGGCCAGCATACTGGGACAGAACTTCGAGTTCGCCAATGGAATTCCTGCCTTGGGCACCACCGGCAACACGTCGCTGAAGTTCACGGGCAATGCCGCCAAGCCTGATTTCGCCATCACGTCGGGCGCCAACTCGGCCAGCGGCAGCGTGACGTACGGATCGTGCATTTTCACCACGAGCCAATCCACTTTCGCGGCCGGTCATCCTCTGGCGGTAGGCCAAGTGTCGATCGTGAACGACTGCTGGTTGAAAGCGTTTGTGGTTGGCCGCCTCGCCGACGCCATCACATTCGATGCTGACGTCGCCTTTGGCCTGAATGGCGTGTTTTCCAAGCTGATCAAGATGCCTACCTACATCCGTCCTAACGGCATGGTTTTTGTGAATGGCGTGGGCATTGGTTCGGTGCCGGTGGTTACTCCTACGGGTGCGACGGGTTCGGGCAGCTGAGGCGTTGACGCGCTGGGCTGCGCCGGCAGCCCAAGATGACCCGAAAAGGTCGGCAGGGCTTGCGCCTTGCCGGCCTTTTTTGCGTCAATTCGAAACAGATGTTGCTTGGCGCGACGAGAAACAAGCCCTGCCAGGCGCGGTGTGCCCGCTACTGGCCGCCGTGGGCGGCGATTTCCTGGTCGACTTCGGCGTGGGTGGCGAGCATCCTGGCCGATGGCGGCTGGTCGAGCAGGCTGACAGCGATGATTGCCAGGCTCGCGAAGAAAAAGCCTGGAACGATTTCATAGAGCTTGAACCACTGGTTGTGCTGCCACACCAGCACCGTCACCGCGCCCACGACCATGCCGGCGAGCGCGCCGTTGCGCGTCATGCGTGGCCAGACCAGGCTCAGCAGCACCAGCGGGCCGAACGCAGCGCCAAAGCCGGCCCAGGCATAGCTGACCATGCGCAGCACGCGGCTGTTCGGATCCTGGGCAATGAGGATGGCAATGATGGTGACGGCCAGCACCATGGCGCGCCCGAACCAGACCAGTTCGCGCTGGCCGGCATCGCGGCGCAGAAAGGCCTTGTACAGGTCCTGGGTCAGCGCGCTGGCGCAGACCAGCAGCTGGCAGGACAGGGTGCTCATGATCGCGGCCAGGACGGCGGCCAGCAGCAGGCCGCTGATCCAGGGGTTGAAAAGCAGCTTGGCGACTTCGAGGAATACGGTTTCGGGATTGCTGGCGACATTGCCGGCGAGCTCCGGGCGCTGACCGAAGTAGGCGATGCCGAAGAAGCCCACGGCCACCGCCCCGCCCAGGCACAGCACCATCCAGCCCATGCCAATGCGCCGCGCCGTGGGAATGCGCTTGACCGATTCGGCGGCCATGAAGCGCACCAGGATGTGCGGCTGGCCGAAGTAGCCCAGGCCCCAGGCCAGCAGCGAGATGATGGCAATGGTGTCGAGCGAGGCAATCATGTCGAATGCGCCGGGGCGTGTGCTTTCAATGACCGCGCTGCTCGCCGCCACGCCGCCATCGGCATGGATCACCATCAGCGGCGCGAGCAGGAGCGCGGTGATCATCAGTGAGGCCTGGAGGGTATCGGTCCAGCTCACGGCCAGGAAGCCGCCGACAAACACATAGGCCATGGTCGCAAACGCGCCAACCCACAGCGCCAGCCGATAATCCATGCCGAACATGCTCTCGAACAGCCGCGCGCCCGCGACCACACCCGAGGCGCAGTAGATGGTGAAGAACACCAGGATGACCAGGGCCGTGACGATGCGCAGCAGGTGGCTGCGGTCTTCAAAGCGATTGGTGAAGTAGTCGGGCAGGGTCAGCGCGTTGCCGACCTTCTCGGTGTAGGCGCGCAGCCGAGCGGCGACAAAGCGCCAGTTGCACCAGGCACCGATGCACAGGCCGATGGCAATCCACGACGCCGACAGGCCAGAGACAAAGACCGCGCCCGGCAGGCCCATCAGCAGCCAGCCGCTCATGTCGGACGCGCCTGCGGACAGCGCGGTGACCCAGCTCCCAAGGCTGCGTCCGCCCAGGATGTAATCCGACAGGTTGGACGTGGCGCGCCAGCCAAACCAGCCAATGAGCAGCATGGCCAGCAGATAGATGGCAAAGGTGATGGTGGTCGGCAGATTCGCGGTCATGGCAACTCCTGGCGGGACATTGCCTGATGGTGATCACTCCCCCGCCAGCCGCGAGCCGGGGCCCAGGCCGGGCGCAAGCCAGACGGCTTCGCGCCCCTCGGCCACCGAACGCCGTTCTATGGCGCGGTCCAGACTTCCCGCGGCGCGTTGGCCGGCTCGGACGACAGGCTGCCGCGCGTCAGCGGCAGCAGCGGCGTGCTTTCCTCTATGAGCTCCTCAGGCATGGGCATGCCCGTGGCCGGAACCACGGTGATGCGCTGCGGCGCCTGCGTTGCCGGTTCGGGCTCGGGTTCCGGTGCCGCGGACGGCGGCGCGCTGCGCGTCTTGGGCGCGCCCCGGGGCGCCTCGGGCGCGGTCGAGGCCCACCAGGCATCCCAGCGCTGCTGCAAGGCCGTGCCCAGGCCGCTCCACCAGTGGTGCTCCTCGGGCGCGGTGAACTTGGCCTTGCTGTCGATGACGCGGGCGCGCAAGGCTCGGGCGGTGAAGTCGCCGACCATCGGCAGGGCGCTGCGCGCTCCCTGGCCCCAATGGTCGTTGCGCAGGCTGATGCGGCTGTCGTTGAAGCCGGCCCAGGCGCCGACCACGAGCTCGGGATGCATCAGGATGAACCAGCCATCGGCATTGCCCTGCGTGGTGCCGGTCTTGCCGGCGACATCGCCGCGGATGCCGTATTGCTGGCGGATGGCGCGCGCCGTGCCCTTGTCGATCGGGCCGCGCAGCATGTCGACCAGCGCATAGCTGAGCTGGCCGTCAAACACCTGCTCCGGCGCGGTGGGCGCGAATTCCGCCAGCACCTCGCCGTCGCGGTTCTCGATGCGCGTGACCCACATCGGCTCGTGATAGCTGCCGCCATTGGCCAGCGTCCCATAGGCGCTGACCATTTCCTTGAGCGTGACCGGGCTGCTGCCCAGCGCCAGCGCCGGCATGGCTTCCAGTGGGCTCTGGCGCACGCCCAGCGCGCGCGCCAGTTGCACCACCTTGCCGACGCCGATTTCCTGCATCAGCGCGGCGGTGATGGTGTTCTTGGAATAGGCCAGCGCGTCGGCCAGCGTCATGTCCTTGCCGCTGGGCGGCCCGGCGTCGGTGGGGCGCCAGACTTCACCGCCGGCCAGCGAGATTTCCAGCGCCTGGTCGGGGCGCTTGTCATCGGCATGCAGGCCCTGCTGCAGCGCGGCGCCGTAGACAAAGGGCTTGAAGGTCGAGCCCGGCTGGCGCCGCGCCTGCTGCACATGGTCGAAGCCGTCCAGGCTGAAGTCGCGGCTGCCGACCCAGGCGCGCACCGCGCCCGTGGCCGGGTCCATGGCCAGCAGGCCGGCCTCGGGCCGCAGCTTGTCGGCACGCAGCCGGCGCATGAAGGCCTGGTCCTTGAGCAGCGCCTGCAGCGCCGCGTCGGGGTCAAGCTTCGACTTGCGGTACTCGGCGGATTCGCGCACCAGCGTGAGCACCAGCGGGTTGTCGGCGTTCCAGCCGCCGCGCTGGTTCCAGCCGGTATTGGCAATGCCTTGCAGCGTGCGGCCCTGGCGCGCCACGGCCTGGGCCGCCCAGGCCTGCATGCGCATGTCGAGCGTGGTGTGCACCACCAGGCCGTCGGTGTGGATGTTGTAGCCATTGCTGTCGGCCCAGGCAATGAGCCATTTGCGCAGCTGCTGGGTGAAGTGCGGCGCCGGGCCCGTGGGCTCTTCCTGGCGCTCGAAGTCGATGCGCAGCGGGCGCTTTTTCAGTTGGGAAAACGTGGCCGCATCGAGCTCCTCGCGCTTGACCATCTGCGACAGCACGGTGTTGCGCCTTGCCACCGAGCGCTCGGGGTTGAGCACCGGGTTGTAATAGCTCGTGCCCTTGAGCATGCCGACCAGCGTGGCCGACTCGATCACATTGAGCTGTTTGGCCGGCTTGTCGAAATAGGTGCGCGCCGCCATCTCGATGCCATAGGCGTTGTAGAGAAACGGCACGGTGTTGAGGTAGGTCTCGAGGATTTCATCCTTGGAGTACAGCGCCTCGATCTTGAACGCGGTGATCGCTTCCTTGAGCTTGCGCGTGATGGTCGGCGCGCGGCCGATCTCCTCGGGATAGAGGTTGCGCGCGAGCTGCTGGGTGATGGTCGAGCCGCCCTGGCGGTCGCCGCCCAGCGTATAGACCAGCGACGAGGCCGTGCGCCGCCAGTCCAGCCCATGGTGCTGGTAGAAGCGGTGGTCCTCGGTGGCGATCAGCGCCTTGACCACGGCCGGGGCGATCTGGTCCAGTGCCACCCAGTCGCGGTTGCTGCGCTTGAACACCGCCAGCTCCTTGCCGTCCTGGCTCAGGATCTGCGCCGGCTGTTCGAGCTTGGCCTTGCGGATGTCGCGGATGCCGGGCGTGAATGGGATCAGCACCAGCACGTACAGCAGGCCCAGCGCCGGCAGCGCGCCCAGTCCCAGCGCCCACTGGCGGCGCGTCGGGCGGCGCAGGGCGGCAAGACGTTCGCGTGTGGGGAAGTAGGGCCAGGTCTGCGCATGTCGCCACGCGGCTGCCACGCGGGCGCGTAGCTTCAAGTCATTCACGGAAAAGCGCACGGTGCTGAGCAGGCCAGGCTGCTGGAAATCCAAAGCGCGCAGTGTGGCTGAAAAAACCGCAAGCTGCTCGGGCACCGCCGCCTTGCCTCTGACGGCGGCGTTTTGGCCTTGTACGGCGTGGCGTTATGCAGGCGTCAGCCAGTCGGCCAGTTCTTCGGCGTGGTGCTGTTCCTGCTCGAGAATGGATTCGATCAGCCGGCGCGTGGTTGGATCCTTGTCGCCGATCAGCGCCACCATCTGGCTGTAGGCCTCGATGGCCACGCGTTCGGCAATCAGGTTGGCGCGGATCATGGCCTGCAGGTCGCGCGCCGGACTGTAGCTGGCGTGGCTGCGCTGCGTCAGCGTGTCGGGGTTGAAATCGGGCTCGCCGCCGAGCTGCACGATGCGCCGCGCAAGCCTGTCGGCATGCTGGGCCTCGTCGTTGGCATGCACCAGGAATTCGCTGGCGATGGCCGGCGAGGCCAGACCGACCGCAGTGAAGTGGTGGCGCTTGTAGCGCAGCACGCAGACCCACTCGGTGGCCAGCGCATCGTTGAGCAGGCCGATGATTTCCTCACGCCAGGGACCGAAATGCGGGGTCACGGCGCCGGTGTGCAGATCGCTTTTGGCGGCTTCGATGCCGGCCTGATCCAGCGCCAGGCGTTCGCCCGCTGCCGCAGCACCAGCGCTGTGGTGTGACTTGACGGCGCTGCGCTGCAGCGCGCTGGAGTGTTTCATGGTCATGGCGCCATCCCCCGGACAAGGCTGTGTCTTGAGAGTAGGCGCTGCCGGGCGCAATGTCTGTGGGAAAACCGCGCATGGCCAACCCTGAAAAAACCGCAAAGCAAAGACCCGGGGGCAGCGCCAGTGCCGGGTGCTGGGCGATACTCGAGCGCCTTGGCAAGCTGCGCCGCCATGGCGCGAGGAGTGGGCGTGAAATCTGCAAGCGACAGTTGGTTCGACGAGGCGTATTACGAGCGCTACTATTTCGACAAGAAAACCAGCGTGGTCGATCCACAGCACATGGAGCGCCTGGGCAGCTTTGTCTGCAGCTACCTCAAATACCTGCGCGTGCCAGTGCGGCGCGTGCTGGATGTGGGCTGCGGCATAGGCCTGTGGCGCGACATCATCGCGCGGCACTTTCCCGAAGCCACCTTCCACGGCGTCGAATACAGCGCCTACCTTTGCGAGCGTTTCGGCTGGGAGCGTGGCTCGGTGGTCGACTACCGCGCTGACGAACCGTTTGATTTCGTGATCTGCCAGGGCGTGCTGCCCTATTTGAGCGCGGCCGACCTCAAGCGCGCGCTGCAGAACTTCGCCCACCTGAGCCGGGGCGCGCTGTATATCGAAGCGGTGTCGCACGAGGACTGGGAGCGCGACATCCTGGATGAAACACTGACCGACCCGCGGCTGTTCCGCCATCGCGCCGAGCTGTACCGGCGTGGCCTGTCCCAGGGCTTTGTCGAGCTCGGCGGTGGCATCTGGCTGGACCGCAATGCCGAAGTGCCGTTGTTCGAGCTGGAATGCGCGGCGCGATGACGCAGGACGTCACCCCCCACGCCGTCTCTCGCCTGCGCAGCGAACGCCTGGCGCGCAGCGTCAAGCCCTTCCTGGCGCGCGGCGGCCCGCGCGGCGAGCGCTGTGCGGGCTGCCGGCTGCGTCCCAGCCATTGCCTGTGCGCGTTGCGCCCGACGCAGCCCACGCGTGCCGGCGTGTGCCTGCTGATGGCCGATATCGAGCCGCTCAAGCCCAGCAACACCGGCTGGCTGGTGGCCGATGTGGTGCAGGACACGTTTGCCTTTGGCTGGGCACGCACCGAGGTCGACCCGGCGCTGCTGGCGCTGCTGGCCGATCCGCAATGGCAGCCCCATGTGGTGTTTCCGGGCGAATATGCGGCACCGGAACGCGTTGTGCATGCCGTGGCGCCGGTCGCGGCTGCAGGCAAGCGCCCGCTGTACGTACTGCTGGATGCGACCTGGCCCGAAGCGCGCAAGATGTTCCGCAAGAGCCCCTATCTAGACCGCTTTCCGGTGCTGAGCCTGCTCGCCGAGCAGGTGTCGCGCTACCAGTTGCGCCGCTCCACGCGATCGGACCATTTCTGCACCGCCGAAGTCGCGGCGCTGTGCCTGGAACTGGGCGGCGACACCCACGCGGCGCAGACGCTCGAGGCCTATTTCGATGTGTTCACCCACCACTACCTGCAGGCCAAGCACCAGCTGCCGCCGGACCTGGATGACGCGTCCCACCGGCAGCTGCGCGCACTGGCGGCGAGCCCGCCCGCGGGCTGAACTTCACCCTGCCGGATACGCTGACGCAGGGCTTGCGGCACAATCACGCCCCTTGCGGTCCATGTGCGCCGCGCCGTTATCCGCCCCTTGAAAACCGTATTCCCATGACCCAAGACCGCTCCTCCACGCCCGACAACACGCCCGCGCTGTGCGTTCCCTGCGCCGGCATCCAGCGCAACTGGCGCCGTGCGCCCGGCCATGTGGAGCTGCAGCAGCATGGCAACCGCAAGGAAGAGCGCGCGTCGGGCCAGGTGACCATCACGCGCTACCAGTGCGACCAGTGCGGCACCATCTGGGACTACGAGAACGACAAGCAGAACCTGCACGCCGGCTGGTCCATCGTCAAGCGCTGAACGCGCAACCGGCGCCTGGGCCGCAGCCCATGGCGCCA
>Ga0308157_10008977_pt1 | contig 11215 bp, 11 predicted proteins | sample PhyBR1_FD_201035 | JGI IMG/M metagenome (GOLD analysis project Ga0308157, IMG submission 201035) | Phyllosphere microbial communities from UC Gill Tract Community Farm, Albany, California, United States - DLSLB.R1 | ecosystem: Host-associated > Plants > Phyllosphere > Unclassified | place: USA...
CACCCAGTAGCCGATCGCGAAGGCGATCGACGCGTACCAGACCCACAGCCACCAGCGCGGCAGGGGGTTGTCCAGCTCGCGGATGCCGTCCCACTCGTGGCCGGTGGTTTCGACGCCGGTGACGTCATCGGTTTCACGTTCGGAAGCCATCAGGAGAGCTCCTCGTCATCCAGCGGCATACGCGCGGCGTGTTGAAATTCAGCCTTCCGGGAAGGCCACAGGGCGTAGGCGACGCCGGCCAGGAAGATCAGTCCGAAGTAGATCAGCCCACCCTGCTGGGCGAAGCGCGACACGGTTTCGTAGGAGAGACCGCTCATCGTTGGTTCTCCGGGGCTTGGGCCTTGTAGGACTTGAAGTCGACCTGGTTGCCCAGCATCTGGAGGTAGGCCACCAGGGCGTCCATCTCGGTGATGCGGTCAGGATCGCCGTCGAAGTCGCGATTGACGACCTTGGCTCCGTAGCGCGCGCGCAGACCCACGGCGTCGGTCGAATAGGGATCGGCCTGGGCCTCGAGATCCTTCTTGGCGTTGGCCAGGGCGTCGGCCGTATAGGGCACGCCCTCGGTGCGCAGGACCCGCATCCGATCGACGATGTCGTGGTAGTCGAGATCCTTCTCGGCCAGGAACTTGTAGGGCGGCATCACCGATTCCGGCACGACGGAGCGCGGGTCGACCAGGTGATCCTTGTGCCAGGAGTCAGAATACTTGCCGCCCACGCGGGCCAGGTCCGGACCAGTGCGCTTGGAGCCCCATTGGAAGGGCCTGTCGTACATGCTCTCGGCGGCCAGGCTGTAGTGACCGTAGCGCTCGACCTCGTCGCGCAGCGGGCGGATCATCTGCGAGTGGCAGAGATAGCAGCCTTCGCGGACATAGATGTCGCGGCCGGTCAGCTCCAGCGGGGTGTAGGGACGCACGCCCTGCACCTTCTCGATGGTGCCCTGCAGCCAGAACAGCGGGGCGATTTCGACCAGGCCGCCGATGGAGACGACGACCAGGATGCCGATGATGAGCAGCAGCGAGTGCCGCTCGAACTTGGCGTGGTGTTTCCAGAGAGACATCAGGGACCTCAGGCGATCGCGGCGGCGGCGGCGGCGGACGTTTCGTCAGCCAGCTCGGTTCCCACCGGCTCTGGGTTGGGGGTCGCGATCGTCTTCCAGACGTTGACGATCATGATCAGGATGCCGCTCAGGAACATCAGCCCCCCGACGGTGCGGACCACGTTCTCGATGTGCTTGGCCGAGACGGTCTCGATGAAGCTGTAGGCCAGGAAACCTTGGGGCGTGTATTCGCGCCACATCAGGCCTTCCATGATGCCCGACACCCACATCGCGGCGATGTAGAGCAGGATGCCGGTGGTCGCGATCCAGAAGTGCCACTCGATCAGCTTGTTCGAGTACATGGCCTTCTTCTTCCACAGCCACGGCACCAGGCAGTAGATCGCGCCGAAGGTGACGAAGCCGACCCAGCCCAGCGCGCCGGAATGCACGTGGCCGATGGTCCAGTCGGTGTAGTGGCTGAGCGCGTTGACGGCGCGGATCGACATCACCGGGCCTTCGAAGGTGCTCATGCCGTAGAAGGCGATCGAGACGACCATCATCCGGACCACGGGATCGGTGCGCAGCTTGTCCCACGCGCCCGACAGGGTCATCAGGCCGTTGATCATGCCGCCCCAGGACGGCATCCACAGCATGATCGAGAAGGTCATGCCCAGGGTCTGGGCCCACTGCGGCAGGGCCGTGTAGTGCAGGTGGTGCGGGCCGGCCCAGATGTAGATGAAGATCAGGGCCCAGAAGTGCACGATCGACAGGCGGTAGCTGTAGACCGGCCGCCCCACGCGCTTGGGCACGAAGTAGTACATCATGGCCAGGAAGCCGGCGGTCAGGAAGAAGCCGACGGCGTTGTGGCCGTACCACCACTGCACAAGCGCGTCCTGGACGCCGGAGAAGACGCCATACGACTTATGGTTCAGCGGGCTGACGGGAATGCCGGCGTTGTTGACCAGGTGCAGCAGGGCGATGGTGACGATGAAGGCCAGGTAGAACCAGTTGGCCACATAGATGTGGGGTTCCTTGCGCTTCCAGATCGTGCCCAGGAAGACCAGCAGGTAGGCGACCCAGACGATGGTCAGCCACAGGTCGGTGTACCACTCGGGCTCGGCGTATTCCTTGCCCTGGGTCGCGCCCATCAGGTAGCCGGTCGCGGCCAGCACGATGAACAGCTGATAGCCCCAGAACACGAACCACGGTGCGATGCCGCCGGCCAGCTTGGCCTTGCAGGTGCGCTGCACGACCCAGAAGGACGTGGCGATCAGGGCGTTGCCCCCAAAGGCGAAGATCACGCCCGAGGTGTGCAGCGGCCGCAGCCGGCCGAAGTTCAGCCAGCCGGCGTCCGGGAAATAGAAGATCCGCGGCCACGACAGCTGGGCGGCGATGACTACACCCACCAGCATGCCGACCGCACCCCAGAACAGGGTGGCGATGACACCGGCCTTGATGACGTTGTCGCTGTACTGGTCGGGATGATCGCGCAGCGATCCGCCGGCCAGGGACCCGCCCAGAACAAAGGCGGCGATCACTCCGGCCAAGGCGATCGTCTCGGCCTGGAGGCGGAAGATCGGGTCGAGTGTCAGGCCCGCGCCGAGGATCGCGAGAAACGCTCCTATGGCGCAGAAGGCGAGAAGCGCGCCTGATCCCGCAGGGGGACTGGCGTAAATTTTGGACGGGGCGGACATGCGGACTCCGATCGGCGAACCTTGTCCTTTGCGTGTCACGCCCCCGGCAAAAGGGCCTTGATACTTGTCAAAGCCAAAACAGGTCGGTGGCCCGAACCTGGGGATCAATCTCGGAGTGATCCATGTCGGTAAAACCCTCTGCGCCCTGGCGCCGCATCGCTGTCGTGACGGGCTCGGCCGCCTTCGCCAGCTGGTCCATCGCGCTCGCTCAGGCCTGGCCGCGCTTGACCGCCGGCCCCCTCTGTTCCTCGCGAAACGACGTCTTGTCCCTCGCCGGCCATTGCCCGGCCTGCTTCGTGGCGGCGGCTCTGAGCCTGATCTTTCTGGGCAGCGCCTTGATGGCGCGCGGCCAAACGGCGCAGGTCAGCGCTCGGGCGAGCGCGCAATGAGCGAAGAAGTCGGCGCGGCAAGCGCCAGCCTTCCCAGCTTTTCAGGAGGCGACATCGTCCACCTGTTTGCCGGAACCTATCTGCCGCTGTGCCGAACCTTGCATCGGGCCGGCCAGCTCGATCCCGCCGCCTTGTCGGCCCGGATCCTGGGCCGTCTTGGCCTTGAGCGGCAAGCGCCTTGGGCCGTGCTGGCGATCTCGCTCGCCCACGTCCTGCTGGCGGACGACGACGCCCCCACCGCCTAGTGCGCCTTAACGGAAGGCCTTGCGGCTAGTCGGCTTGGCCGGATCGGCCGCCCAGGATCACGCGCAACGCCACCTCGCCAGGACCTGTGCTCTCCCGCTCTTCGGGCGCGTCGGCGTCGGCCTCGAATTGGTCGGGGCGCGGCCTGCGCAACACCGTCTGAAGGGCCGCGACCAAGGTGGCGCTGGAACTGAATTCTCCGGCCGGCACGTAGAACCCCATGGCGTCGGCCAGCTGCGCCCGATCAAGCACCCCGCCGGCTTCGAGCTCATCGCAAAGCGGCAGGAACGTCGCGGCGATCAGCTTGATCAGGTCGCCGGCGCTGAAAACCACATCGGCCAGTCGCGGATCAGGTTCAGGAACGGTCATGACGAACCTCCGATGGAATTGGTGAGCCGACGTCAGGCCACGGCCCGAGCGCCGGGACGCTCAGCGATCGCCGCCTCGCGACGAGCGCCCTGGAACCGCGCGACCAGACCCGCCAGGCGCGCCGATTCTGTCTTGAGGGCATGGGCGGCGGCTGTGGTCTCTTCGACCATCGCCGCGTTCTGTTGCGTCATCTGGTCCATTTGGTTAACCGCTGTGTTGACCTGATGCAGGCCCGTGGCCTGTTCCTGGGCTGAACTGGCGATTTCGGAGACCATGGTCGAGATCTCGCTAACGCGGCTGAGGATCCGCGCCAGGGCCTGGCCGCTGCGATCGACCAGATCGACGCCCTCGCTGACCTTGTTGGACGCGACCGAGATCAGGGTCTTGATCTCGCGGGCCGCTTCAGCCGAGCGTTGGGCCAGAGCGCGCACCTCTTGAGCCACGACGGCGAAGCCACGGCCCGCCTCGCCCGCCCGCGCGGCTTCGACACCCGCGTTCAGGGCCAGCAGATTGGTCTGGAAGGCGATCTCGTCGATGACGCCGATGATGGTGCCGATCTGGGCCGACGAGGTTTCGATCTCGCCCACGGCGTTGACGGCTTGGGCGACCGCCGCCTCCGTCGCCTCGGCCTCCTGGCGCGCCTGAGCAACGACCGCGTTCGTGCGCCCTGCCCCCTCGGCGGTCTGGCGAACGGTCTGGGTGATGTGATCCAGAGCCGCGGCCGTTTCTTCCAGGCTCGCGGCCTGTTGTTCGGTGCGCCGCGCCAGGTCGTCGGCCGCGCTGGTGATCTCGGCCGATCCGGCGTCCACGCCCGCCGCGGCCTGGCCAATGGACCCCAGGGTCGAGGCGAGAACCTCTGCGGTCGTGTTGAAGTCCGTGCGCAGGCGCTCGTAGTCCTGGGCGAAAGCGCTCGTGATCCGGTGACCGACGTTACCCGCCGCCAGACGCTCCAAGCCATCCGCGAGACCATCGAGGGCGGCGCGGCGTTCAGCTTCTCGAGCCTGTCGATCAGCTTCGCCAGCGAGCTTGACCTCCTCCTCCCGGAGCTTGGCGCTATCCTGCTCGGCCCGCAGGGCGCGTCGCTCGAGCACGCCCTCGCGGAAGATCGCCACCGACTTGGCCATCTGGCCCAGTTCGTCGGTTCGGGTCGCGAACGGGACGGGTCGGTCGTAGTCGCCTTCGGCCAGGGCGCCCATATATTCAGTGATCGACTCCACGGGCCGGATGATACGGCGCCGGAAGATCATGACCCCGGCGATGATCACCGCCGCCAGAGCCAGGCAAACCCCGGCCATCAGCATCATCAGACGGGCCTGATCTTTGTGAGCCTTGACCTCTATCTTGCCGCCGTCATCGGTGATGAGAGCAACGACCTCGTCGATGGCCGCGCGATGGATCTGATAGGCGTGATCCATATCGGTTTCGGCGGCCTGGGCGCCCGGAACATCCTGGCGCGCGACCGCCTCCACCAAGGCGCCGGCTTTGGAAAAGATCTTGCGCGCGGCCTGGTCGCTCGCGCCGAACAGGATTTCATGGGCCTGCGGATCCATTGGCCGATCGCGCCAGTAGTCCATCCGGGCGTTGTAGGCCTGGCGAAGCGTCTCCAGATCGCGGCGCGCCTTGCCCGCGGCCTCGGGGCGCGGTTCGGCGGCCAGCGCCTTGGCTTCCAGATAGCTCTCGATCACGTAGAGCGGCGGCGGCAAAACGTCAGCGACCAGATCCTTGCTGTTGGAGACCTCCTCATAGAGGGGACCTCCGATCCGCACTTCGTTGATGGTCTGCCAGGCCACGGTGGCGACCAGCGCCACGCCCACGAGCAGCGCCGCACCGAACAGGTTCATGGCGCCGGACATCCGCAGGGTCATTTATTAGCTCCGCAATCGTACGCGGAATAGAATCGATTGCATCGGTTAATTCGTCATTCTCAATTCCGCATCGGCCTTCTCATTTTGAGATATAACCCTATAGTTGAGACGATGATCAACTATATCTCACACTGAGTTGCAGCACTTTACACGACCATTAGCGCCAATTTGCCGCACCGACCAATTTATAGGTAATTTCACCTAGATTCCGAGTACTCAAATCGGGCACTCATCCAGAACGGTCACCCTTTAGATTGATCACTTTCTTAAGCATGGAGGACGATACCGGGGACCTCAGGCGAGGAGTTTGACGATGCCGCCCCCGGCCCTGATCAATCTCGAGAAGGCGCGCGCGCTGATTGTCGACGACAACAACCAGGCGCTGGACATCCTCGCCTCGGTGCTGACGGGCTTTGGCCTGCGAAACGTCGCCCGCGCGACCAATGGCAAGGAAGCCCAGACTGAACTGCGCGGCCCTCCCGTCGATCTGATTGTCACTGACGCCCACATGCCCGAAGTGGACGGCTACGATTTCATCGCCTGGCTGCGGCGCCAGAAGAACGCGACCCTGCGCTCCACGCCCGTCATCCTGCTGTCGGCGCACACGCCCAAACGCCATGTCATGCGGGCCCGCGATTGCGGCGCCAATTTCATGATCGCCAAGCCCATCTCGCCGCACATCATGCTCGAGCGGATCCTGTGGGTGGCGGAGGGTAACCGGCACTTCGTCGAATGCGACGCCTATGTCGGCCCCGACCGTCGATGGAAGTTCGCAGGCCCGCCAACCGAACATCCCGATGGACGTCGACGAAACGATCAGACCGCGGTCGTCGGCCACGCCGAAGGCGAGAACCTCACACAAGCCGAGCTCGACGAGCTGCTCAAGCCGCAGCGAAGCGCGGCCTAGAGGGCTACGCCCGCTTGCGGACCGGCTGGGCCTCGCTTTCGCCGATCCTGAACTTTCCGATGCGGTCGGCAAGATCCATCGCCTCCGTGCGCAGAGCATGGGCCGCAGCCGTCGACTCTTCGACCATCGCCGCGTTCTGCTGAACCACCCTGTCCATCTCGCCGACGGTCGTGTTGACCTCCAAAAGGCTCTGAGCCTGGTCCTGGGCCGAGAGCGCGATGGCGTTGACCTGACCATCGATCTCGGCGACCTGCGCGACGATGCGCTGCAAGGCTTCGCGCGTCCGCGCGACGCTCTCCACACCCGCCATGACCTGCAAGCCCGAGGCGTCGATCAGCGTCTTGATCTCCTTGGCCGCCTGCGCGGAGCGCTGAGCCAAGGCGCGAACCTCCTGGGCCACCACCGCGAACCCCTTGCCGGAGTCGCCCGCACGCGCCGCCTCGACCCCGGCATTCAGCGCCAGGAGGTTGGTCTGGAACGCGATCTCATCGATGACGGAGATGATCTTTCCGATTTGGCCCGAGGACGCTTCGATCTGGTTCATCGCCTGGACGGCCTCGGTCACCACGACATCGGAGCCCTCGGCCTCCAATCGCGCGCCTTCGGCCGCGGAATTGGCGCGCCGGGCGTTCTGAGCCGTCTCGTTGACCGCCACGGTGACCTGTCCAAGCGCGGTGGCGGTCTGCACCAGGCTGGCGGCCTGATGCTCGGTCCGACGCGCCAGTTCGTCGGAAGCGCGGCTCATGTCATTGACACCCGCGTTCATACTCGAGGCGTGACTGACGACCTCGCTCATCGCCGACTGCAGGCGCGCCAGCGCCTGGTTGAAGTTGTCTCGCAAGCCTTCGTATCGCGGCGCGAACGCGCGGGCCAAACGCCAGGTGAGGTCGCCATCCGCCAGCCTGGTGACCGCCGCGTCGAGCTCGGTCACGACCAAGGCCTGCTCGGCCTCCATCGCCGCCTTCATCGCCGCGCGCTCGGCCTCGGACTGTTCGCGGGCGGTGCGCTCTGCGATCACAGCGGACCGCGCCTCATCGGCCTGACAGGCGGCCCGCTCGGCGTTGGCGGTCCGCGCCGATACGGTGACGAAGAGGCGCGAGACGCCCGCCGTCATCCAGATCAGCGACCAGGCGGTGGCGAGCGTGACACCCACCGCGAATGCCAAGGGCAACAACCCCTCGCCGGACACCAGACCTTGCGGCGCCAGAAACGCGCCGCCGATGTCGATTGCGGCGACCTCCGCCGCGGCGATGGCGATGATGCGCCAATCGCTGTAGGCGACCAGGAGCGCGAGCGCGGCGAGAAAAGCCAGACGCGCCTCGGCCTGCAGTGGGCTTGAACGGAACGTCACGACAAAAAGACCGACTTGGGCGATGAGCGCCGACGCGGCGATCAATCTCTGAAGGAAGCGATCCGACCAGAGGCGGTAGGCGATCAGCGCGAGCACGGCCAACCCGCCGGCGATCGAGGTGGCGAGGAAGAATGAGTTTCCCGCCAAGGCGCCGGCGGCGGGCACCAGCGCCACCATCGCGCCAACGCAGGCCAGGACAAGCTTGCCGCCGGTCCGCCTTTGAGCCTCGATACTGTCGAACTGGATCATGAATCGCCCTCGCAAAGTCACCGAAAGTCTTTGCTCCAGACTGTTAATCACCGGTGATCAGGATGCGTCGCAGCTCAATTTGCCACATCGGTGAAATTACTTAGGGACCAGGATCGTTTTTTCTCAATTTGAGAAGTTCGACCTGCCTTCCGACCCTGGACGTGATCATCGACCTAGCGCAGAAGACGTTCGACGGTGTCGGCCAGAGCCCCCTCGACGAGCGGTTTCTTCAGCACCCGCGCAAACCCCGCCTTCGTGGCCCGGGCTTCGAGCTCATCGCTTGCAAAGCCCGTCACCAAAACCGCGGGTCCGCTCCAGCCCTTCTGGCGCAAGGAATCGAGCATCTGGATCCCGTCGCCGTCTCTCAGGCGGAAATCGGCGACCAGCAGGGCCGCGTCCATCGCGGCGAGATCAGCGAGGACAGCGCGGCTGGACCCGTGGGCCCGAACCTCGAAGCCGCGCGAGCGCAGCAGCAGCTGGAGCGACCGCCGCACGCCCGGATCGTCCTCGACCAGGAGGACGGCGCGCCGGCCATCGTGAACGGGAGACTGCGGGTACATCGAGCGATCCGTGCGCGGCCCAATGTCGGGCCACGCTCACCGATGCCGCAACCTTTCGGCCTTGTCGTTACGTAGACCTCCTATGAGGCCGCATCGCCAAGTCCGGCGGCGAACGCGATCCGCAACGCCTCGGAGAGGTTCTTCACTTTCAGTTTGACCATCAGGTTGGCGCGATGGACCTCCACGGTCCTTGGCGAAATGCCCAACTCGAAGGCGATCGACTTGTTGGGCAGCCCCTGCACCATGCCTTTGAAGACATCGAGTTCGCGGGCGGTGAGCCCCGCCAAGATCGTGGAGGCGTCGACCGCGCGGGCCACGCGCCCCTCATTGGCCCCCAGCTGCTCGAACCCACGCTCGATGGCTTCCAACAACGCGGCCTTTTCGAAAGGCTTCTCGATGAAATCGACCGCGCCATTCTTCATGGCGCGCACCGCCACCGAAACGTCTCCATGGCCGGTGAGCACGATCACAGGATAGGCGAGACCGCGCTCGCTCATGGCCGCCTGGACAGCAAGCCCGTCCATCTCGGGCATACGCACGTCAAGCAGGACGCAACCAGGCTCCAGATCCTTGGCGTCCTTGAGGAACGCCACGCCCGAGGCGTGGGTCGTCACCGTAAAGCCGGATGTCTTGAGCATGAAACTGGCGGATCGACGGATGGCGTCCTCGTCGTCGACGATGTGGATGACGCGCTTCTCAGACATCGGATTGCTCCGGTTCGCCGCGAACCAAGGTGAAATGAAACTGCGATCCGCCCCCGGGCCGGGGCTCGAACCAGATGCGGCCGCCATTGGCTTCGACGATCGTGCGGCAGATCGAAAGCCCCAGGCCCATGCCGTCTGACTTGGTGGTGACGAAGGCGGTGAACAGCTGATCGACGACGGCCGGGGCCACGCCGGGCCCGGTGTCGGCGACGGTGACCTGAACGGTGAGGCTGTCCACGACGCGACTGGTCACCCAGAGTTTGCGCACGTCAGCTTCGGACATCGCCTCGACGGCGTTGCGCGCCAGATTGATCAGGACCTGCTGGATCTGGACCTTGTCGACGAGAACGCGCGTGCCCTTCGGATCGAGCGCGATCTTGGCCTCCACACCGCTCTCCCGCCCCCCAATCAGACCTAGGGCGACCGCCTCGTCGACCAGGGACGGGAGAACCTCCACGGTCTTGTCGACTTCGCCCCTCGCGACGAAGTCGCGAAGCCGCCGAACGATATGGCCCGCGCGCATGGCTTCGCTGGCGGCGTCGCCGAGCGCGTCGCGGATCATGGGCAGATCGTCCGGATCTGGCTTGGCCAGAAGGTCCCGGATGGCTTCGACGTAGTTGGCCACCGCCGTGATCGGCTGGTTGAGTTCGTGCGCCAAGGTCGAAGCCATAGCGCCCATCCCGCTGACCCGCGCCACGTGGATGAGCTCAGCCTGCAATTCCTCGACCCGTGACTGAGTGCGATGCCGCTCGGTGAGATCACGCACGAAGCCGGTAAACACCCGCTGGTCTTCGCCCCTGGCCTCGCCGACGGACAGTTCCATCGGGAAGGTCGTGCCATCGCGCCTCTGACCAACGACGGCACGGCCGATGCCTATGATGCGCCGCTCGCCGGTGTTGACGTAGCGCTTCATGTAGCCGTCGTGTCGATCGCGATCGGGCGATGGCATCAGCATGCTGACATTGCTGCCGACAACGTCGCTTTCGGCGTAGCCAAACAGGCGCTCGGCCGCGGCGCTGAACGACATGATGATCCCGAACTCGTCGATCACGACCATGGCGTCGGGGACGGTCGACAGGATCGACTTCAGATGATTGGCGCTGGCCTTCAGGGCGCGCTCGCTGGCGCGCTGGTCGGTCGCGTCACGCACGACGACGCCGTAGCCCTGCAGCTCGCCGTCGACGGCCCTCAGGGCGGTGATCGAGACGTGGGCGAGGAACTCCGAACCGTCCTTGCGCAAGCGCCAGTCCTCTTCCTCGAAGCGAACCTGTGCGCGCGCGCGGGCCAGGTCGGCTTCAGGCTTCCCGGTTTCCTTGGCGTCCTCCGGATAGAAGATCGTGGTGTGGCGGCCGATGACCTCGGCTTCCGCCCAGCCTTTCAAGCGCTCAGCGCCCGCGTTCCAGATCAGGACGTCGCCCCGGGGGTCGAGCATATAGATGGCGTACTCGGACGCGCCGTCGATCAGCAGATTCAGCTGGTGAGCGATCCTGCCCGCATGCGCGGCTCGCTCGCGCGCACGCGCTTCACTGACCAACGACTGGCGGCGCAGACGGGCCATTTCCCGTCCGGCGAACAGCACCAGCAAACCGACGAGCACAAAAAGCGCCGGCTCCAGCCAACCGCCACCGGCGCCACGCGATGCCAGACCGCCGACCAGCCCCAAAGCGATCGCCAACAGGGCCGGCCCCGCCCCCCCGAAGGCTGCGGCGACGACGATCGGGACCGTGAACAAGAGGAAAGGTGTTTTCGCATCGAGCCAGGGCGCAAGCACGAGCCGCAACAATGCAGCGCTCGCGACGCAGGCCACCGCCAAGCCGTAGGTCATCCAGAGTGTGGGCGGCGGCGCCA
>Ga0308157_10008978_pt1 | contig 11212 bp, 9 predicted proteins | sample PhyBR1_FD_201035 | JGI IMG/M metagenome (GOLD analysis project Ga0308157, IMG submission 201035) | Phyllosphere microbial communities from UC Gill Tract Community Farm, Albany, California, United States - DLSLB.R1 | ecosystem: Host-associated > Plants > Phyllosphere > Unclassified | place: USA...
AAAGCTTTGGAATTAGCTTTCGGAAAGACTTTAGATGTTGGCTGCGGAGCCGGAAGTCATAGTCTTTCACTGGAAAAAGACCGCAATTTAGATGTGACTTCGATTGATATTTCAGAAAAAGCAATTGAAACTTGTAAATTGCGAGGTATAAAAAATGCCCAGGTTCAAAACATATTAGATTTTGAGGGAGAAAAATTTGACACGATACTTTTGCTAATGAACGGCACAGGGATTTTCGGAAAATTACAGAACTGCAATAAATATTTATCTAAACTAAAATCACTTTTAAATGAGGACGGTCAAATTTTGATAGACAGTTCAGACATCATTTATATGTTTGATGAAGATGAAGATGGAGGAAAATGGATTCCATCCGATAATGATTATTATGGTGAACTTGTCTTTACTATATCTTATAAAGGAGAAAAAGAAGAACCTTTTGACTGGCTTTATTTAGATTATAATACACTTCAAAATGCTGCTAGTGCAAATGGCTTGAAATGTGAATTGATTTTAGAAGGAGAAAATTATGATTATTTAGCCAGACTTACAATTTAGACTAAAATATTTACTTTTTACACTAATTGTGTAATTAAAATAAAAAACTCTTCGAATGAAGAGTTTTTTTAAATCCATATTCTTTTAAGGAATATTCAAATATTTATGTGTCTGTAAAGAAACTCTCCATTTTGGATTGTTCATTACATATTCTACGATCAAAGGAGTCATTTCTTCTTTTTTGCTCCATTCCGGCTGTAGAAATAAAATTGCGTTGTCATTTACCAATTCTGCCTGTTCTTCAGCAAAAACAAAATCATGCTTATTATGAATAATTACTTTTAGTTCATCCGCATTATCATAAACAGTCTGCGTTGGTAATTTATTTTTTTTAGGAGAAAGGCAAATCCAATCCCATGAACCGGATAAAGGATAAGCACCTGAAGTTTCTATATGAACTTTTAAATTTTTGTCTTTTAATTTACCGGTAAGCAAACTCATATCCCATGTTAGAGGCTCACCACCTGTAATAACAACCGTATCAGCATAAACGGAAGCATTTTTTACAATTAAATCCACATTTGTTGGCGGATGCAATTCTGCATTCCAGCTTTCTTTCACATCGCACCAATGGCATCCTACATCACAACCTCCAATTCTTATGAAATAAGCAGCAGTTCCTGTATGAAAACCTTCTCCCTGAATGGTATAAAATTCTTCCATCAAAGGCAACATTGCTCCTTTATTTACTTCTAATTGTATTTCTTTTGATAACATTATTTTATTTTAAAGTGCAAAGATAGTCAATTAAATACGGAACAAAAAAAACCGATAGCTTTTGAAAACTATCGGTTTTTTGTATTTTAATAATTGGATTAATTATTTTAAAGCTTTTACTGATTGAGCCGCGTAAGTATTAGCAGGATCCAAAGCCAAAGTTTTATTGAAAAATTCAACAGCCTTAGCTTTATCAGTATTGGCATAAGCAGCACCAATTGAATTATAAGATTCAACAATTTTTTTGACAGTCGCAGGTTTAGCTAATTCTTCAGCTCCTTTAGCAGTAATTTTATTAACATACTCAGTATAATACTTGATAATCAAATCATCTTTATCCAATAAACTATTGATTCTGGCTTTATAAATGTAAGCCTCATCATAAGTAGGAGAAGCTACTAAAATTTTGTCAAAAGTAGCATCTGCATTTGCTAAAGCTGCTTTATCACGGCTTTCAACAGGTTTTCCAGCATTTGCGTAGTAAACAGAAATTCCATAATACACAGCGTCATCTAAATAATTTTTAGATTCTGTGTTAGCCGCTCCAAGTTCAAAAATAGCAGCAGCCTGAGTATATTGTTTTTTTCCGAATAAAGCTTTACCAAAATCTGCAAGTTCTTCTACAACTAAAGGTTCTAATTCAATTGCTTTCTTTATATCAGCAAAACCAGCATCGAAAGCAGACTGATCTACAACACCTTCTGCATTAGTCCCTTTTTTAATTTTAGATAAACCTAAATATAAATAATCCCTGCCAATTACTTTGTTTGTAGGCACTTTTATAAAATCTTCAATAGATTTAATTGCCACATCAGGGTTTCCATTTTCATATGCAGCATATCCTAAATATCTGAAAATCCTAGGGTTCACTTTATCTTCTGCAATCATTTTGTTTGCAACCTCTTCAAGTTTTTTATAATCTTTAACCAAGATTAAGAAATCAGCATGACGCATTTTAGAATCTAAAGAATAGTCTGTAAGACTTAAATATTTCTCATAATTCGTAATTGCATTCTGTAAATTCACTTTAGCAGTCGAAGGCTTATTTCTTGCCCATTTGTAATATGTTTCAGCTAACTCTCTGTAAACAGGACCATAATTAGCATTTAAGGCGATAACCTCGTTGAATGATTTTATTGCTTCATCATACGATTTCGCTCCTTTCAACAAAACTCCTAATTGCATTTTAGCTCTCAAAAGCGTTGGATCAGCAGTAAAGGCATCACGGTAAGATTTATAAGCATCATTTTGATTATTTGCTCCATAATATGCATCCCCAATTGCTAAAAGAGCAGTAGCATTTTGCGGTTCAATAGCCAAAGCACGCTTAAGAACAGCGATAGCATTATTGTAATCCGGATTATCAGAATTAATATAGGCACGACCGATATAAATAAATTCATCTACATCTTTGCGTTTCATATCTTTTGTTGCCAAGCCGAAGTTAGTTTGGGCAGCTGCAGTATTTTTCTGATCCAAGTCAAGTTGACCTAATCCAATATAATTTAAATTCTTTTTATCTGATGCCTCCAATCCATTTAAATAATAGATTTTAGCAGAGTCAACAACACTTTCATTTAAATATATATTCCCTAAAACAAAGTTAGCTTCACCATCAGAAGGTTTAGCTTTTATAATTGATTTCAGTAAAGACTTTGCTTTCTGAAATTGTTCTGCATCGATTGCTTTTTTAGCCTCTTTGATGTCTTGCGCTTTTACAACAGAAGCTGAAGCAACTAAGGCAAGACTTAAAATTTTGAATTTGTTCATCTTTATTGTAATTAATTATTTTCTTTATCGTTTGTAATCTGATTTCTAATCTGGAGTTTTCTACCAGGAGTTTTGACAGGCATTAAACCCGATTTCAAAACAATTCGCTGACCAATGTCTCCGGCAATGAAGGAAGCAAAGCCCATTCCTAATCCTGTGTATCCCTGACAATTTATGATATACAATTCACGTGCCAAAGGATATTTACCTTCAGCGATGTCATTCTGTGTAGGACTGTAATAATTATTATCCTTCACTCCTTTAACACTCAGAACGTTTATATTGTGAACTAAATCCTGCATTTCAGGAGCTGGCTGTGAAAGCCAGTTAACTCCCACCACACCAATCATTCCATCATTTTCCGAAACAAATTTTATTACTTCGTCGTTTGTCTTAAAAGAAAAAACACCTTCAGCAGGAATATCTTTAACTTTAGCCAAATCTTTCATGTACCGTACTGTACTTGAATTAGGATTATCAAACACCAGACCTTTTATTCCAGGATTTGGTATTCCTTTCATGAAATCAACTACAGTTTTCAACGCAATCAATGTATCTTTATTGCTCTTATTTGAAATAAAAGCAATTGCATCAATGGCAAACGGTGTAACTCTTGGATTTATTTTAAGCTTTATAAATTTATCTTTTTCTGCCTGAGTTAAATCTCGCGCTGTAATAGCAACCTTTGTTTTTACATTTAGAAGGTCATTAATTACTTCAGCTTCAGATTTAGCCTTAGTATTTACTTTCGCATCATAATATGTTCCTTCAAAAACAGCAACCTGATCGTCCACAATTGGCTTCACAGTTTCATCAACTGCAATTTCTATCGTCCCCTTTAAAATCGTTTCATTATTAGAATCATTTTTACTTTTTTGATTACACATTGCAAACAACAAAATAAAAATGACTAAGCCCAAAACTTTAACATTCTTTAACATACTTATTCAGTGTTAGAATTTATTAATCTCAAAAATCGAATTGCGGAATATACTATCAATAAGATGCCAAATGCGTACCTGTACATAGGATCCATGTTCAATGGCAGCTTCTTCCAAAACATAATCATTAAACCCAGTACAAGATAAATTAAAAAAAACAATATTCCTAAAACGAGAAGAAATCGCTCTTTGAGCGATTTCTTCTGAATACTATTAAGTATATTTTTTAACATTATTCTGCAGATTGAATAGTAATTGGCAGAGAGTAAAGTACCCTTACTTTTTTACCATTTTGTTCGCCTGGAGTCCATTTTGGGCATTTTTTAAGAACCCTGATAGCTTCAGCTCCAGTCCCGTAACCGATATCTCTCAAAACTTTAATATCTGTTAATGAACCATCTTTTTCAACTACAAAAGTAACATATACTTTACCTTTTAAACCTTCTTCTTCCGGAGTCTTATAGTTGTTTCCTACGAATTTGTAGAATTTCTCCATTCCTCCAGGAAAGTCTGGTTTTACTTCGATACCAGCTGTGTTGTATACGTTGTTGTCTTCCTGAACGATTTCAGCAACCGGACCTTTACCTACTGGCTCATCAACAGTTAAAACTGCATCCGGATCACCTTTGATAGTTTCAGAACCGATTTTCTTTTCCTTAAGATCCACAATTTTTGGTGGCTCCTCAGTAATCTCTTCAGTCTTAGCCACTACTGGCTTAACAAATTTCACCTGATCCACTTTTGGTGGCGGTGGTGGTGGAGGCGGTAAATTTGGCTTTACCGGCTCTTTTGGCTTAGGAGGTAATTTTACCGTCGTAATTTTAATATCGTTATTTACTTCCTCTTCACCTGAATCTGGTAAAAAGCTGGCAATAAGAGGTGCAGCAATAGCTAAGCTGAAAATAACAGAACCAATGATAAGCGCTCTTACCGTGGTTTTAGTATTTGATTTTCTCAGCTCGTATGCTCCATATATCTTATTACGTCCTTCGAATACGATATCAAGCCACTGATTTTTAATAATATCTAATTTCATATTTCTTGATTATTAGGTTATTGACAAAATAAAATTGCTTTTATTTTTTCTCTAACAATTCTGTTTCTTTAGGTTGAAAGTCATTAACAATTGCATAAGTTCCAACGCCTGTAATAGCCATTTCATCCAAAATATCTACTAAGTTTTTGTACTTAGATTTTTTACCTGGCTTGATGATTACGATAATACCCTTATTTTTATCTCCTGTGTATTCGATTACTGACTTTTTACGAGCCAGTAATTCTTTACGAATACCGTCTTTTCCATAAGCGATATCTTTAGGCCCAGCTATAGGTGTATCTAATAATCCCATATAATAGATAAGTTTATTATTTTCACCCATCATGATGGTCATAGTTCGTTTTTCATCAACTTTTATGTCCTTATTTTTAGATTCATCCTCATCTTTATCTGGCAAACCTAAACTCATCGATTGAGGTTTTGACAACGTAGTGGTCAACATAAAGAATGTGATCAATAAGAATGCCAAATCCACCATTGCCGTTAAATCGACCTTAGAGTTTTGCTTTTTACTTCTTACTTTGCCACCTTTCCCGCCGCCACCGTCGCCGGTATTTAATTCAGCCATTTTAGTGTATCTTTTTTAATTAAAAATCTTTCCCTCTCATACCTGTAACTAAGTTAAAGGTATTTACTTTCTGGTCTTGTAAGATATCCATAATCTTTTTGATTTGTGGATAATCTTCTTTAGCGTCTCCTTTTATTGCAATCTGCAATTCCTTATCATCTAAGTCAATCGCAGCTCTTCTTGAAACTAAAAGCCATTCTTTTAATTGATTGTTTAAAGAATCAATCGGAATACCTGGCTGATTAGCCTTACTTCTGTCAGCAGCTTTCATATCGATAATCTGCTTTAAACTTGCAAGAGGCACACCAAAGTCATCCATTAGTGCAAATTTCTCTTTATCCTGATCTGAAAAAGAAACGCCTAATTTATTACCCATTCCTTCAAGAGTTCTTTTACGCAACTCTCTTCCTTTTAAATCAAAAAACACTTTGCTTTTTCCGTCTTTTCCTTTACCTACTGAGATGATAGCCAAATCTGAATCCGGCAATTTAGTCTGTACAGTAGATGATGGAGTATCAACAGGAAGTGCCTCTGGCACCTTAGCAGTAGCGGTCAAAATAAAGAACGTAAGCAAAAGGAACGCAACATCACACATGGCAGTCATATCTGTCGATGTTGACTTTTTTTTCATTTTTATTTTAGCCATTCTCTTTTTATTTTATTTTGATAATTAATTCTAATTATTATCAAAAATTAATTATTGTCTTAAGCTTCCTCTGAATTTTCTGTAAGTATTAACGATTGTAGTACCAGCCTCGTCGATAGAGTAAGTTAAATCGTCAATTTTAGCAGTAAAGAAGTTATAAGAAACGATCGCTAATACAGAAGTAGAGATACCTGTTGCAGTGTTGATAAGCGCCTCAGAGATACCTGTTGCAAGAGCAGCCTGATCCGGAGTACCAGCAGAAGCTAACGCACCAAACGCTTTAATCATACCAGATACAGTTCCTAATAATCCTCCTAATGTTCCTAATGATACTAAAGTAGAGATGATAGTCATGTTTTTCTCTAACATTGGCATTTCTAATGAAGTTGCCTCTTCAATTTCTTTGTGGATTACTTCTGAAGCCTCTTCACTGTTGAATCCTTCTTTTTTAACGTCCTGATATTTAATCAAAGCAGATTTAATTGCATTTGCAACAGAACCTTGTTGTTTGTCACATGAAGCGATAGCAGCCTCAATATTTCCTTCTTTAATGCTTCCTTGTACATTTTTCATGAATGTATCTAAGTTAGCTTTACCTGCAGCTTTTGAAATAACGATAAATCTTTCAATAGAAAAAACAACAACCATTAAAAACATACCTAATAATACTGGTACAATGAAACCTCCTTTATACACCATTCCTAAAGTATTGATTGGGTGACCTGTTTCCGGATTACCACCTTCAAAGTTAGCTGAATCCCCCATAACGAATTTCCAGATTAACCAACCAACAAAAACACATGCTGCAATAATGATTCCTGAAACCATTCCTCCTCCATTTGAAGTGCTTTCTTTTTTAACTTTAACGTTTGCCATTTTTTTTAATTTTAATAGTTTTAAATAATTTTTATTTTTAGTTATAATTTAACTTGTAGGGTAGCAAATTTATACGTTTAGTTTAAATAAAAAAACTTTTTTTAATTTAATTGAAGCAAATTTAACTTGATTTTAAAAAAGTTCTCATTAAATTGCCCTCATCATTTTTTTAATAAAACAAAAAAAAGGTCAATTTGTAGAAAAATTACAACGTTTTAGTAAATATTCAAATATTCCTTTGCTATCTTCTTAAAATGTTGCGAAATTATTTTTTGCATTATTTCCAATTAAAAAGGCGGGTTTAATGTTAAAAAAATCATATTAAAACCATTAAAACCTAAGCAATACTCTTATAATCATCTAAATCACGAACAAAAAATGAATAAAAAGGACAATTTTATTGAGGATATAAATAAAGGATATTCCTTTAAAGGTGACAGCATCATTTTAGGCGGCGCCATTCTGGACGGAGAAGCAACACCGGAAACGCATGTAAAGGTTCCCCTTAAAACTTTAAATCGTCACGGACTCATTGCAGGTGCTACCGGGACAGGTAAAACAAAAACAATCCAGGTTTTTTCGGAGCAGCTTTCAAATGCCGGAATTCCTGTTCTGATGATGGACATAAAAGGTGATTTTAGCGGTATTGCAAAAGAAGGAAAAGAAGAAGGTTTTATTACTGAACGTCATGCTAAAATAAACCTACCTTATACTATAGCTGCATTTCCTGTTGAGTTAATGTCATTATCTAAACAAAGCGGCGTACGTCTGCGTGCCACTGTTTCTGAATTTGGACCAGTACTATTTTCAAGGATTTTAGATCTTAATGACACACAGGCTGGCGTCGTTGCTGTAATTTTCAAATATTGTGATGACAAAAACATGCCTTTATTGGATTTAAAAGATATCAAAAAAGTCATCAACTACATTACAGAAGAAGGTAAAGAAGAAATTGAAGAAAGTTATGGTAAGATCTCTACTTCAACCACAGGAACTATCCTAAGAAAAATAATTGAACTCGAGCAACAGGGAGGCGATTTGTTTTTTGGAGAATTATCTTTTGAAATTGATGATTTGATGCGGATTGATGAAAGTGGGAAAGGATACGTAAATATCATTCGCCTGACCGATATTCAGGATAAACCTAAATTGTTCTCTACCTTTATGTTAAGTCTACTGGCCGAAATTTATCAGCAAATGCCGGAAAAAGGAGATGCTGACCAACCTGAATTAGTTATTTTTATTGATGAAGCACATTTAATTTTTAATGAAGCCAGCAAAGTCTTGTTAGAGCAAATCGAAACGATTGTAAAACTGATTCGTTCAAAAGGAATTGGTATTTATTTTATAACGCAGAATCCAATGGACGTTCCAAGTGGTGTTTTGGCACAGCTGGGACTAAAAATCCAGCATGCCCTTAGGGCTTTTACTGCAAATGACCGTCAGGCAATTAAAAAAACAGCAGATAATTACCCAACTTCTGAATATTACAAAACCGATGAATTACTTACGAGTTTAGGAATTGGGGAAGCACTGGTGACTGCCTTGAACGAAAAAGGAGTCCCGACTCCATTGGTTGCGACCATGATGCGCGCTCCTCAAAGCCGAATGGATATTTTAACTACTGATGAAATTGAAGAAATAAACAACAAATCCAAACTAGTTAAAAAATACAGTGAAGAAATCGATCGTGAAAGTGCCTACGAAATTCTGAACAAAAAAATTGAAGAGGCTGTACAGGCAGCAACAGAACAAGAAAAACAAGCTCCGGCTAAACCTTCAAAAACAGAGCCCAGCACTACCGAAGTAGTTACAAAATCTGTTCTTAAAGTTGTTACAAGTGCTACGTTTATAAGAGGCGTTTTTGGAGTTTTATCGAAATTCTTAAAAAAATAAAAACAATTACAATGTCGAAAATCAATTACATTATTAATTTCTGAATTGATTTTTGACATTGGATTTATTTGTGAAGCAATCCCAGAATCTTGTTTTCAACTTCTGGTGAATTCCAGATGTTTTCGATATTATCTAATTTTAAAACTTCTTCCATAATTTCGTTTTGTAAATCTCCTATCGCCAAGGCTTCTGCGTAAGGACGATCACTAAATGTTACACGACTATATAGCGGAATCCATTTATCCGGATGTTTGTCTGAAAAAACTTTTTCTATCTTCTTTTGCAGCAAAAATTTTTCATCTGCCGTTTTAGTGCTCATTTCTATAAAATTGCGATAAGAAAGCTCTGCAATCGCATCTGCATTTGGCTTTCGTGAAATTTGATATTCTGAAAAAATCTTTGTCCAGTCGTCTCCGTACCTTTCAATCATTTCATTTAAAACCGAAATATCTTCAAAACCGGCATTCATTCCTTGCCCGTAAAACGGAACAATGGCGTGACATGCATCTCCAATTAATGCAATTTTATTTTCAAAAGTCCACGGAAAACATTTCATCGTTACCAAAGTACTCGTTGGATTTTTAAAGAAATCATTTGCGAGTTCCGGAATTACCTCAATCGAATCCGGGAAGTTTTTCGTAAAGAAATTTTCTACCATTTTTCGGTCTGTTAAAGACGCAAAAGAATTTTCTCCTTCAAAAGGCATAAATAAAGTACAGGTAAAACTTCCGTCAAGATTAGGAAGTGCAATCAGCATATATTCTCCTCTTGGCCAGATATGAAAAGAGTTTTTATCCAGTTTATGCGAGCCATCTGCATTTGCCGGAATATTAAGTTCCTTATAACCCATATTTAAAAATTCCTGTGAATAATTGAACATGCTCTGACGCTGCATTCTGTGGCGAATCCTAGAAAAGGCACCATCGGCTCCAAAAACCATATCAAATTTTCGTTCTTCCCACTCCCCTCTTTCAGTTTCTCCAATGTGCAAAGTCGCATCACTCAAAGTAACATCCCAAACTTTCTGTTCAAAATAAAATTCGGCACCTGCTTCTTCAGCCAGGTCAATCATTCTTCGGTTTAGTCTTCCTCTTGAAATCGAATATATCGATTCTCCTTCCTGACCGTAATTCTGAAAATTAAGTTTATCAACCAAATGAATCGCACGTTTGTCCATCGGAATTGCAATTTCGCGAACCGAGTCTCCAATACCAACAGCATCCAGGGCTTTCCAGCCCCGATTGGACATGGCAAGATTTATAGAACGCCCGGAAAAATTGATTTGGCGGATATCAGGACTACGATCATAAACATGAACAGTGTGACCGGCTTTTTTAAGATAAATTGCCAAAAGTGATCCTACAAGTCCGGAACCAACTACAGCAATTTTTAATGGAGTTTGCATCAAGGGAAAATCTAATATTGGGTCGTAAAAATAAGTAATAATTATACATAAGCTTTAAAATACAGCAATTATTTACCGTAAAGGCTACGAAAATCTAAATATTTACATGGGCATGACCCGCTGAAAAAGCGGGCCGGGCTATCCGCTAAATCTTTTGTTCCGTTTCTCTTCACAAAAGGATACCGCTGCTATCCCTCATGCGGCACTCTCTTTCATAAGGAAATCCTTTTAATGATTTATCAATAAAAAAATGACCGATGTTGAAACCAAAAACTAGATCAATCGTCTAATACATTATGAGATAAATCAATTCATTAAAAAATCGTAAATTCGACATAACTTACTGAATATCTAAGAATTAAAAAAAATTATCAATCAAAAAACGAATCAGTCATTATGAAAAAATCAATTAAACTAATCTTGCTCTTTACAATTGTTCATCTCTTCACATCAACTATTTTTTCTCAGGATAAGGCAAAAAAAATCGAACAGCTTTTAAACAAATACAATGAATATGGCCTTTTCAACGGTTCAGCCTTAGTTGCTGAAAACGGAAAAGTTATTTTTAAAAAAGGGTACGGCTTTGCCAACATGGAATGTAATATCCCCAATAAAACAACTACAAAATTTAGATTAGGTTCAATAACCAAACAATTTACAGCCTTCCTGATTGTGAAACTTGTCGAAGATGGCAAACTAAAACTTGATGCCCCGATTACTACATATTTACCGGATTACCCGAAAGAAAACGGCGACAGAATAACGATTCATAATCTAC
>Ga0308157_10008981_pt1 | contig 11209 bp, 1 predicted proteins | sample PhyBR1_FD_201035 | JGI IMG/M metagenome (GOLD analysis project Ga0308157, IMG submission 201035) | Phyllosphere microbial communities from UC Gill Tract Community Farm, Albany, California, United States - DLSLB.R1 | ecosystem: Host-associated > Plants > Phyllosphere > Unclassified | place: USA...
AGGGCGGCGATCTGGCTGCTGCCCCAGCCTTGCGCCAGCTGGCGCGAATTGATCTGGCCGATATGGCCTGCGCTCAGCGCGGCCAGCTGGGCGCTGTTCAGCGCGGCCAACTGCTTGCTGGCCAGGCCGGCGGCGGCGTACACCGACAGCGCGGCCACGTCGGCCGTCTGCAGGGCCGCGATGGCGCCGGCGCCGAAGGCGGCCAGCTGCGCGGCGCTCAGCGCGCCGGCCTGCTGGGTATTGAGCGCGGCCACCTGGGCCGTGTCCAGCGCGGCGATCTGCGCCGTCCCGAGGGCGGCGACGGCGCTGGCGCGCAGCGCGCCGAAGCCGTCCGTGCCCAGCGCGGCCAGGGCCGCCGTGGACAGCGAGGCCACCTGCACATTGCTCAGGTATGCCATTTGCAGCGTGCTCAGCGCGGCGAGCTGGGCGTCGCCCAGCGCGTTCAGCGCGGCCGTGTTGAGCGCGGCGACCTGGGAGCCGGTCAGGCTGGCGATCTGGGCCGTGGAGAGCGCGGCCAGCTGGTTGGTTTTCAGGCTGGCGAAGATGGCCAGGCGCAGGCCGGCCAGGTCCGACGTCTCCAGCGCCGCCAGCGCTGCGCCGGACAGCGCGCCGAATTGGACGGCGCTGAGCGCGCCCAGCTGGGCCGAGGTCAGCGCGGCGATCTGGGCGGTGCTGATGGCGCCGGCCAGCTGCGCGGTGGTCAGCGCGGCGATCTGCTGCGTGCCCAGGGCGCGCATGCGCGCACCGTCGAAGGCGGCCAGCTGGGCCGCCGACAGGGCGGCGATGGCGCTGCTGCGCAAAACCGCCAGGTCCGCCGTTTCCAGGCCCGCCAGCGCGGCGGCGCTCAGGCTCAGCACCTGGGTGTTGCTCAGCGCGGCGGCCTGCTGGGTGGTCAACGCGGCCAGTTGCGGCGCGCCCAGCGCGGCCAGCTGCGCGGTCTGCAGCCCGGCCAGCGCGTAGGCCTTGAGGGCGGCGATGTCCTCGGTGCCGAGGGCGGCAATGGCGCTCTCGGACAGCGCGCCCAGCTGGGCCGAGCTGAGCGTGCCGGCCTGCTGGCTGCGCAGCGCGGCGGCCTGGCCGGCGCTGAACGCGGCCAGCTGGGCCGGCGTGAGCGCCTGGGTCTGGGCCAGGGTCAGCGCGCGCACGCCGTCGCTGCCGAGCGCGGCAATCTGCGCGGCGCTGAAGCGGGCCAGCAGCGTGGCCTTCAGCGCGGCCAGGTCGGCCGTTTCCAGCGCGGCGATGGCGGCGGCGGACAGCCCGGCCAGCTGCGCCGTGCCCAGCGCGGCGGCCTGGGCCGTGGTCAGCGCGGCCAGTTGCGCGGTGCTGAAGGCGGCCAGCTGCTCGTTCTTCAGCGCGGCGATGACGCGGGTCGACAGGGCGGCGATGTCGGCCGCGTCGATGGCGGCCACGGCGGCCAGCGACAGCGCGCCGAACTGCTGGCTCGACAGCGCGCCGATCTGGCGCGAATTGAAGGCGGCCAACTGGGTGGCGGCCAGGCCGCCCAGCTGCGCACTGCTCAGTGCGGCGATCTGGACGGTGGTGAGCGCCTGCGCGCCGCGCGTGCCCAGCGCCGCCAGGTGGGCGCCGTCCAGGCCGCGCACGGCGATGGCCTTGAGCGCGGCCAGGTCGGCCGTGTCGAGCGCGGCGATGGCGTCCAGGCCGAAGGCATTGAGCTGGCGGCTGTTGAGCGCGGCGGCCTGCGCGGTGCCCAGCGCGGCCACGTGCGCCAGGCCCAGCGCGGCGATCTGGCGCGTTCCCAGGCCGCTGATGGCGTTGCTGCGCAGCGCGGCGAAGTCGGCCGTCTCCAGCGCGGCCAGCGCCTCGGCCGACAGCGCATTGAGCTGGCTGGAACTGAGCGCGCGCGCCTGCAGCGTGCTCAGCGCGGCGACCTGGCCGCCGTTCAGCGCGGCGGCCTGGCTGGTTTTCAGGGCGGCGATGGCGGCGGTGCGCAGCGCGGCGATGTCCACCGCGTCCAGCGCGGCCACCGCTTCGGCGCGCAAGCCGGCCAGCTGCATGGGGCTCAGCACGGCCATCTGGGCGGTGGTGAGCGCGGCGGCCTGCCCTGCGCCCAAAGCGGCCAGCTGGGCCGGTTTGATGCCGGCGAAGGCGGCCACGCTGAGCGCGGCGATGTCTTCCGGCGCCAGCGCGCCGAAGGCGCTGGCCGTCAGCGCGCCGGCCTGGGCCGAGGACAGCACCGCGACCTGCTGCGCACTCATGGATGCAGCCTGGCTGGAGTTGAGCGCCGCGAACACGCTGACCGCCAGGGCGGTGATTTGCTGCGTCGTCAGATCCGCGATCTGCAAAGTGGTAGTGGCCAAAGGTCCGCCTCAATAGTCAGTTTAAAAAGTTATCCCGATTCTATGAGGAAAGAGCGGAGGGCAAAGCCAAGAAAAAAGCGGCAAGACTGGTCGTCTTGCCGCTTTTGATTTTGAGGAAAGGGAAGAACTCCCCTTTCCGTACTGCGTTTTGCTTACTTCGGCGCGGCCAGAATGCCGCCGTTGCTGCCTGCGCCGTGCAGCGCTTTGAGGCGCAGCTCGTCGGCAGGCGCCGCCTGGGCGGCAGTGGCGTTCAGCTTGCTAGCGTCGAACTGGTTCAGCGCATCGGCCAGCTGGGCCGCGCCGGCTGCCACGCCTTGGCCGGCGTCGTCCAGCTTGAGCGTGCCGCCGGTGGCCGGAGCCGCCTCGCCGCCGTAGCCGGCCATCGCCTGCACCAGGCCGTTGACGCTGCCGCGCAGGTTAGCCGCCGGGGCCGCCAGGAACCAGACGTCGGCCGCCTGGTGCTGCTGGCCGTCGGTGGTTTCGAAGGTCGAGGTCAGGCCGGAGATGTTGCCGTGCTCGATGGCGCTGCCTTTGGCGACGTCCAGGTTCAGCTTGCTGATCTGCAGCTGCGCCAGCGTCTTCAGTTCGTCGGCCTGGCTGACGCCGTCGGCATTGCCGTCGACCCAGACGCGCAGCTTGTCGAAGCTGCTGTCCGCGCTGCTGAGCACGCCGTCGCCGTTGCTGTCGAGCTCGGCCATCGCCGCGTAGCCGTTGGCGGCGGTGCTGCCGTCAGCCAGCTTGGTCGAGGAGCCGAACAGTTCGCTGCCGTCGTTGATGACGCCGTCGTTGTTGCGGTCCAGTGCCAGCAGGCCGTCGCCCTCGCCCACCCAGCCCGTGTTGACCTTGCTGCCGTCGGCGCGCATGTCGAACTGCACGCCTTCGGTGATGCTGCGGGTCTTGATGCCGTTGCCGTCCAGGTCGAGCACGACTGGCGTCAGGCTGATCAGCGAAGAGATCTGGCCCGCGCTCATCGCACCGACATGGTCGCTGGTCAGGGCATGGATCTGCAGGGTCGTCAGTGCGTGCAGCTGGGTCGTACCCATCGCCTTGATCTGGTCGGTCGTCAGCGCGCGGATCTGCGCGGTGCGCAGGCCGGCCACCTGGGACGTCAGCAGGGCGTTCAGGTCGCTCGTTTCCATCGCAGCGATGTTGGCCGTGCTCAGCGCCTGCAATTGGCTGGTGCGCAGCGCCTGCACTTCGGTGGTCGACAGCGCACGCACCTGGTCGGTGCCGAAGCCTTGCGCCAGCGCAGCGGTGCTCAGCGCCGCCACTTGCGTGGTCGTCAGGCTGGCGATCTGGTCGGTCGTCAGGGCCGCCACTTGCGCGGTCCGCAGGCTGGCAATGCCGGCGGTGACGATGGCCCGCAGATCGGACGTTTCCAGCGCAGCGATGCTGGCGGTGTTCAGCGCAGCCACTTGCACCGAGTTCAGCACGGCGATCTGGTGGGTACCCAGCGCCACGATCTGGTGCGTGCGCAGACCGGCCGAGATATTGGCGGTGCTCAGCGCGGAGATGGCGGAAGTGTTCAGCGACACGATCTGGTCGGTGGTCAGCACGCCTACCTGCGCCGAACCCAACGCGGCGATGCCAAGGCTGGCCAGTACCGTCAGGTCCGCCGTTTGCATGGCGCGGATACCGTCGGTGGTCAGGGCCGCGACCTGGTTGCTGGCCAGGATGGCGGCTTGCGAGGTCGTCAGGGCAACCACCTGGTCGGTGGTCAGCGCGGCGATCTGGCTGCTGCTCAGGCCACGTACCGTCGCGGTCTTCAGCGCGGCCAGATCGGCCGTTTCCAGGGCAGCGACGTTGGCGGTGCTCAGGGCGGCCGCTTGCGTGCTGCTCAGTGCGGCGGCGGCGTCGGTGGTCAGCGCCACGACCTGATCGGTTTTCAGGCCTTGGGCAATCGCTGCCGTGGTCAGCGCGGCGACTTGCGCTGCCGACAGGTTGGCCACCTGGTCGGTGGTCAACACGGCCACTTGCGCGGTGCGCAGGCCGGCGATCGCTGCCGTGGTCAAGCCACGCAGGTCGTTGGTTTCGATGGCGGCGATGCCTTCGGTGCTCAGGGCAGCCACTTGCAGCGCGTTCATCGCGGCGAACTGGTGCGAACCCAGCGCCACAACCTGATTGGTCTTCAGGCCGTTGGCGATACCCTGGGTGCTCAGCGCACCGATGGCGGCCGAGTTCAGCGAGGCAACCTGGTCGGTCGACAGCGCGGAGATCTGGGTCGAGCTCAGGGTCGAAATGATGCTGGTGCCGATGGCGGCCAGGTCACGCGTTTCAATGGCGCGGATGGCGTCGGTACCCAGGCCGGCGGCCTGGCTGCTGACCAGGGCGGCCACTTGCGTGGTGCTCAGGGCAACAACCTGGTCGGTGGTCAGCGCGCCAACCTGGCTGCTGCTCAGGGCGCGGATCGAGGCAGTCTTCAGCGCGGCCAGATCAGCCGTTTCCAGCGCGGCCACGTTGGCGGTGCTCAGCGCGGCGGCTTGCGCGCTGCTCAGGGCGGCGGCAGCGTCGGTGGTCAGCGCTACGACCTGATTGGTTTTCAGGCCTTGGGCAATCGCTGCCGTGGTCAGCGCGGCGACTTGCGCTGCCGACAGGTTGGCCACCTGGTCGGTGGTCAGCACCGCCACTTGCGCGGTGCGCAGGCCGGCGATCGCTGCCGTGGTCAAGCCGCGCAGGTCGTTGGTTTCGATGGCGGCGATGCCTTCGGTGCTCAGGGCAGCCACTTGCAGCGCGCTCAGGGCGGCCACTTGATGCGAACCCAGCGCCACAACCTGATTGGTCTTCAGGCCGTTGGCGATACCCTGGGTGCTCAGCGCACCGATGGCGGCCGAGTTCAGCGAGGCAACCTGATCGGTCGACAGCGCGGAGATCTGGGTCGAGCTCAGGGTCGAAATGATGCTGGTGCCGATGGCGGCCAGGTCACGCGTTTCAATGGCGCGGATGGCGTCGGTACCCAGGCCGGCGGCCTGGCTGCTGACCAGGGCGGCCACTTGCGTGGTGCTCAGGGCAACAACCTGGTCGGTGGTCAGCGCGCCAACCTGGCTGCTGCTCAGGGCGCGGATCGAGGCAGTCTTCAGCGCGGCCAGATCAGCCGTTTCCAGCGCGGCCACGTTGGCGGTGCTCAGCGCGGCGGCTTGCGCGCTGCTCAGGGCGGCGGCAGCGTCGGTGGTCAGCGCTACGACCTGATTGGTTTTCAGGCCTTGGGCAATCGCTGCCGTGGTCAGCGCGGCGACTTGCGCTGCCGACAGGTTGGCCACCTGGTCGGTGGTCAGCACCGCCACTTGCGCGGTGCGCAGGCCGGCGATCGCTGCCGTGGTCAAGCCGCGCAGGTCGTTGGTTTCGATGGCGGCGATGCCTTCGGTGCTCAGGGCAGCCACTTGCAGCGCGCTCAGGGCGGCCACTTGATGCGAACCCAGCGCCACAACCTGATTGGTCTTCAGGCCGTTGGCGATACCCTGGGTGCTCAGCGCGCCGATGGCGGCCGAGTTCAGCGAGGCAACCTGGTCGGTCGACAGCGCGGAGATCTGGGTCGAGCTCAGGGTCGAAATGATGCTGGTGCCGATGGCGGCCAGGTCACGCGTTTCAATCGCGCGGATGGCGTCGGTACCCAGGCCGGCGGCCTGGCTGCTGACCAGGGCGGCCACTTGCGTGGTGCTCAGGGCAACAACCTGGTCGGTGGTCAGCGCGCCGACTTGGGCGCTGCTCAGCGCGCGGATGGCGGCGGTTTTCAGCGCGGCCAGATCGGCCGTTTCCAGCGCGGCGACGTTGGCGGTGCTCAGCGCGGCTGCTTGTGCGCTGCTCAGGGCGGCGGCAGCGTCGGTGGTCAGCGCCACGACCTGGTTGGTTTTCAGGCCTTGGGCAATCGCTGCCGTGGTCAGCGCGGCGATTTGCGCGGTCGACAGGTTGGCCACCTGGTCGGTGGTCAGCACAGCCACTTGCGCGGTGCGCAGGCCGGCGATGGCGGCGGTCGTGAGGCCGCGCAGGTCGTTGGTTTCGATGGCGGCGATGCCTTCGGTGCTCAGGGCAGCCACTTGCAGCGCGTTCAGCGCGGCGAACTGGTGCGAGCCCAGCGCCACGACCTGGTTGGTCTTGAGGCCGTTGGCGATGCTGGACGTGCTCAGCGCGCCGACAGCGGCCGAGCTCAACGAGGCAACCTGGTCGGTGGTCAGCGCACCAACCTGGGCCGAGCTCAGGGTGGAGATGATGCTGGTGCCAATGACAGCCAGGTCACGCGTTTCAATCGCGCGGATGGCGTCGGTGCCCAGGCCGGCGGCCTGGCTGCTCACCAGGGCAGCCACTTGCATGGTGCTCAGCGCCACCACCTGGTCGGTGGTCAGGGCGCCGATCTGGCTGCTGTTCAGGGCAAGGATCGCAGCGGTCTTCAGCGCGGCCAGGTCGGCCGTTTCCAGCGCAGCCACGTTGGCGGTGCTCAGCGCGGCGGCTTGCGCGCTGCTCAGCGCTGCTGCGGCGTCGGTGGTCAGCGCCACGATCTGGTTGGTTTTCAGTGCCTGTGCAATCGCAGCCGTGGTCAGCGCGGCGATTTGCGCGGTCGACAGGTTGGCCACCTGGTCGGTGGTCAGGACAGCCACTTGCGCGGTGCGCAGGCCGGCGATGGCGGCCGTGGTCAGGCCGCGCAGGTCGTTGGTTTCGATGGCGGCAACGCCTTCGGTGCTCAGGGCGGCCACTTGCAGCGCGCTCAGCGCGGCGAACTGGTGCGAACCCAGCGCCACAACCTGATTGGTCTTCAGGCCGTTGGCGATGCTGGACGTGCTCAGGGCGCCGACAGCGGCCGAACTCAGGGACGAGACCTGGTCGGTGGTCAGCGCGCCAACCTGGATCGAGCTCAGGGTGGAGATGATGCTGGTGCCGATGGCGGCCAGGTCACGCGTTTCGATGGCGCGGATGGCGTCGGTGCCCAGGCCGGCGGCCTGGCTGCTCACCAGGGCAGCCACTTGCGTGGTGCTCAGGGCAACAACCTGGTCGGTGGTCAGCGCGCCGACCTGGGCGCTGCTCAGCGCGCGGATGGCGGCGGTTTTCAGCGCGGCCAGATCAGCGGTTTCCAGCGCGGCGACGTTGGCGGTGCTCAGGGCGGCGGCTTGTGCGCTGCTCAGGGCGGCGGCAGCGTCGGTGGTCAGCGCTACGACCTGATTGGTTTTCAGGCCTTGGGCAATGGCTGCCGTCGTCAGCGCGGCAACTTGCACTGCCGACAGGTTGGCCACCTGGTCGGTGGTCAGCACCGCCACTTGCGCGGTGCGCAGGCCGGCGATCGCTGCCGTGGTCAAGCCACGCAGGTCGTTGGTTTCGATGGCGGCGATGCCTTCGGTGCTCAGGGCGGCCACTTGCAGCGCGCTCAGGGCGGCCACTTGATGCGAACCCAGCGCCACAACCTGATTGGTCTTCAGGCCGTTGGCGATACCTTGGGTGCTCAGCGCACCGATGGCGGCCGAGTTCAGCGAGGCAACCTGGTCGGTCGTCAGCGCGGTGATCTGCGTCGAGCTCAGGGTTGCGATGATGTTGGTGCCGATGACAGCCAGGTCACGCGTTTCAATGGCGCGGATGGCGTCGGTACCCAGGCCGGCGGCCTGGCTGCTGACCAGGGCGGCCACTTGCGTGGTGCTCAGGGCAACAACCTGGTCGGTGGTCAGCGCGCCAACCTGGGCGCTGCTCAGGGCGCGGATCGAGGCAGTCTTCAGCGCGGCCAAATCGGCCGTTTCCAGCGCGGCGACGTTGGCGGTGCTCAGGGCGGCGGCTTGCGCGCTGCTCAGGGCGGCGGCGGCGTCGGTGGTCAGCGCCACGACCTGGTTGGTTTTCAGGCCTTGGGCGATAGCGGCGGTCGTCAGCGCGGCGACTTGCGCGGTGGACAGGTTGGCTACCTGGTCAGTGCTCAGTGCGGCGACTTGCGCGGTGCGCAGGCCGGCGATGGCGGCGGTCTTCAAGCCGCGCAGGTCGGCAGTCTCAATGGCGGCAACGCCTTCGGTGCTCAGCGCGGCTACTTGCAGCGCATCCATGGCGGAGAACTGGTCGGACGACAAGGCCGCGATGTGGTTGGTCTTCAGGCCGTTGGCAATGCCGGCGGTGCTCAGCGCGGCAATGGCAGCGGTGCGCAGCGAAGAGACCTGGTCGGTCGTCAGTGCGGCGATCTGGACCGAGGTCAGGTTGGAGATGATGTTGGTACCGATGGCGGCCAGGTCGCGCGTCTCAATCGCACGGATGGCGTCGGTGCCCAGGCCGGCAGCCTGGCTGCTCACCAGGGCGGCCACTTGCGTGGTACTCAGCGCCACCACCTGGTCTGTGCTCAGCGCGCCAAGCTGGGCGCTGCTGAATGCGCGCACGGCAGCGGTGCTCAGCACGGCCAGATCGGAAGTTTCCAGCGCCGCGACGCTGGCGGTGCTCAGCGCGCCGGCTTGGGCCGAACTCAGCGTACGAGCGGCATCGGTGGTCAAGGCCACCACTTGCTGGGTTTTCAGCGCACTGACCTGGGCGGTGGTCAGGCCCAGGATAGCGCTGGTTTTCAATACGGCAACGTCATCCGTGGAGAGTGCCGCGACGCTGGCCGTGGTCAGCGCGCCAAGCTGGGCGGAACTCAGCACCGCCGCCTGGTTGCTGTTAAGACCGGCTATCTGCGTCGTGCCCAGGGCACGCAGCATCAAGGTCGTGAGGAAAGGGATATGGGTTGAGGTGAAGGCACCGAACTGCGCGGAAGTCAGCGCGGCGATGTCCTCCGAGGGGATCGTACCGATCTGATCAGTGCCTAGACCCGCGATTTGATCGGTATTAAAAAGATTGATAAAGCCCATTCCCACTCTCCTTGTATTGCGCTGCAGACAAAAACAGGCGCTTACAAGGCATAGCCTGCAGCACCAGCGTTTTTATTCGAAAAATATATGTGGCGGTGGCCACGTCTATGCAAAAAAACCAGTTGTTACATGATTATAAATGAGCTACCGCTGCCTAGAAGCAATTAGTTAACACGTGTTGCTTTTAGGATAGCGAAAAAAAAAGCGGCAAGACCGAAGTCTTGCCGCTCTCAGATCTTACTTACTTCGGTGCTGCCAGGAAGCCCTGGGTGGTGCTGTGCAGCGCTTTGAGGCGCAGATCTTCACCAGCCGGCGCCAGTCCTGCGGCTCCGTTCAGCTTGGTTGCGTCGAACTGTTTCAGCGCGTCGGCCAGGTTGGCCACGCTGCTGGCCACGTTCTGGCTGCCGCCATCCAGTTTCAGCGTGCCGCCCGTTGCCGGTGCGTCGCTGCTGCTGAAGGAAGACATCGCTTGCACCAGGCCGTTGACGCTGCCGCGCAGATCCGCCGCACCCGGCGTTACGTTGCTGCCGGCGAACCAGACGTCGGCTGCGGCGTGGCTCTGGCCGTCGGCGGTTTCGTAGGTCGAGGTCAGACCGACGATGTTGCCGTTGTTCAGAGACACATCCTGCTTGGCGTTCAGGTTCAGCTTGGTGATGTTCAGCTCGGCCAGCGATTTCAGCTCGCTTGCCTGGCTGACGCCGTCCGCATTGCCATCCACCCAGACACGCAGGTCGCCGAAGGCGCTGTCATCGCTGGTCAGCGCGCCATCCTTGTTGCTGTCCAGTTCAGCCATCGCTTCGTAGCCGGTCTTCGCCTTCTGGCCGTTGGCCAGCGTGGTGCCCGCGCCGAACAGCTCGGTGCCGTCGTTGATCACGCCGTCGCCGTTGCGGTCCAGGGCCAGCAGGCCGTCGTTGCCGCGTACCCAGCCGGTGTTGACCGCGGTGCCGGTGCCCAGCACATCGAACTTGACGCCGTCGCCAACCGACAGGGTGTCAATACCGTTGCCGTCCAGATCCAGCACGATAGGCGTGTAGAACGGGCTGACGAAGGCATTGATCTGGTCCGTCGTCATGGCCTGGATCTGGGTCGAGGTCAGCGCGCAGACTTGCGAACTGGTCAGCGTGTGGACCTGGGTCGTCGTCAGGCTGCGCAGCTGGTCGGTCGACATGGCGCGGATTGCCGAGGTGCGCAGGGCACGCATGTCGTTCGTTTCCAGCGAGGCCACCTGGTCGGTCGACAGACCGGCGATCTGCGTGCTGAGCAGTGCGCTGAACTGGCCGGTGGTCATCGCCACCAGCTGGTCGGTCGTCATGGCGGAGATCTGGCTGGTGTTCAGCGCGGAGATCGAAGCCGATTTCAGCGCGGCCAGGTCGTTGGTCTCCATGGCCTTGATGCCGTCCGTGGTCAGCGCCGCAGCTTGCGCGCTGTTCAGGGTGGCAACCTGGCTGGTGCTCAGGCCAACCACTTGATCCGTGGTCAGCACAGCGATCTGCGAGGTCTTCAGGCCGGCGATCGCTACCGTACGCAGCGCAGCCAGATCTTCGGTCTGCAGTGCGGCGATGGCGTCGGTGGTGAAGGCAGCCACCTGGCTCGAGCTCAGTGCCGATGCTTGCGCGCTGTTCAGAGCGACCACCTGGTCGGTGCTCAGGGCGGCGGCGATGGCGCTGGTGGTCAGGGCGGCGACCTGGCTGCTGGTCAGGTTGTTGACCTGGTCAGTCGTCAGGGCGGCAACCTGATTGGTTTTCAGCGCGGCAATCACGGTCGACTTCAGGGCCACGATGTCGTTGGTCTCGATGGCCTTGATGGCATCGGTCGTCAGCGCCACGAACTGGGTGGTGGTGAACGCGCCGAACTGAGCCGAGTTCATGGCCACGATCTGGTCGGTGGTCAGGCCGGCAGCGATCTGCGTGGTGCTCAGGGCGCTGAACTGGCCGGAGGTCATGGCGCCGATCTGGTCGGTCGTCAGCACCGAGATCTGGTCGGTTTTCAGGCCAGCGATGGCAGCCGATTTCAGCGCGGCCAGGTCGTTGGTCTCCATGGCCTTGATGCCGTCGGTGGTCAGCGCGCCAGCTTGGGCGCTGGTCAGCGCGGCAA
>Ga0308157_10008982_pt1 | contig 11204 bp, 9 predicted proteins | sample PhyBR1_FD_201035 | JGI IMG/M metagenome (GOLD analysis project Ga0308157, IMG submission 201035) | Phyllosphere microbial communities from UC Gill Tract Community Farm, Albany, California, United States - DLSLB.R1 | ecosystem: Host-associated > Plants > Phyllosphere > Unclassified | place: USA...
CAACTGCCGACTACGCCAATCCTGAACTGCTGGTCCTGGTGCCGTACCCGGCTGCAGATTATCAGCATGGCCCCATGCCGGCCGGCGTTCGCCAGTGGTACCGCGCGCGCCTGATTGACCGTATCGGCAACGCCGGGGACTGGACCGACTGGGTCATGGGCACGTCCTCGATAGATGTCAGCGAAATAACCAATGACATTCTGGAGGATATGAAAGAGTCGGAAACGTTCAAGGACCTAATCGAGAACGCGGTGGACAGCAATGAAAAAATTGCTGGCATGGCTGACGACATCAAACAGGCCAATGATGAACTTGAGCAGCATGCGAAGGATATCGCCAAAAACGCCCAGGACGTCGGGAAGGTTCAGACCAGCGTTAATGAGCTCTCCAGCACGGTCGGAGATGTATCGTCTTCTCTCTCGGAGCTTGAGCAGACCGTGGCGACGGCTGATACCGCGCTGGGCCAGCGCATCGATAACATCAGTGTATCCATGGACGGCATGACGGGCGGGGTGAAAAACTCGGCAATCGCTATTATCCAGAACGGGCTGGCGCAGGTCGCCACACGCAAAAGGCTATCCGCAACGGTCGCCGGTAACAGCACGCAGCTGGACCGCATTGATGAGGTGATCGTTAACGAGAAGGAGGCAACGGCGCGTGCTCTGCTTAGTCTGCAGACGGACGTCAACGGCAACAAAGCATCCATTAATAGCCTGAATCAGACGTTCTCGGATTACCAGCAGGCTATGGCCACGCAGGTAAACAGCATCACGGCGACCGTTAATGGCCACACTTCTGCGATCACCACCAATGCGCAGGCCATTGCGAACGTCAACGGCGACCTGAAGGCGATGTACAGCATTAAGGTCGGGTTATCCAGCAACGGCCAGTATTACGCGGCGGGGATGGGGATCGGCGTTGAGAATACGCCATCCGGGATGCAGTCGCAGGTTATCTTCCTGGCTGATCGCTTCGCGGTAACGCACCAGGCAGGAGCGACCGTTACGCTTCCGTTCGTGATTCAGAACGGGCAGACCTTTATCCGAAATACTGTGATTGGTGAAGGGACTATCGACAATACCAAAATCGGCAGCTACATCCAGTCCACAACCTGGGACGGCACGGGGAACGTTGGCTGGCACATCAACAAGTCAGGCTACGCGACGTTCAACAACGTGACCGTTCGCGGCTCGATTTACGCCACAAACGGTAATTTTTCTTTCAATGGCTCCGGCAACACAACGGTTATCAATGGTAATGGCGTAACCATCAATATACCGGGTGGTGGCCGGATCGTACTCGGGACATGGTCATAAAATGCCGACAGGATTATTGATAGAACTGAATGATGGGGGAAAGCGTATGGAGATAACGGCGGGCCTGAGATGCCCGTCGTATGGGGCCAGTTTTGATAGTGGCTACCAGAAAGCAAAATACGCGGATATTGCCGGTTATGTTTCCGGGGCGCAGGTGCTGTTTATCCCGCACGCTACGGCTTACCTTGATTCAGGGCTGCTTCATAAGATGAACTCGGTCACCATATCGGGGGGCCGCGTCACGCAGAACTCAACGATGAAAGACAACCGCATCAGCGAACGGGATAGCACTTACACGTTTCCGGGAAGCCTATGGCAGATATTCCCGACAGGTCAGCGAAGTGGGGTGGGCTTGCTCATCAGCAACAGTACAGACTTCACCTCGATAACTAATGCCACACAGTCAGGCCAGTGTATCTGGAAGGGTACCGTTAATGTTCCGACCGGGGGTTGGGCGGTTCCCACGATAGCAGGTTATGACAAGTCGAAATATATCGTTTTTGGACGCTGCAACAGCGGCAATACGATTGACTTCGACGGAAATACGGTCAGGTTCTTCAGCCCTCCGTCCACGAATGATGACGCCCCCGCAACCGGCACGATAGACATCGTTATCTTCGCCAGCGGCGTAGCGCCGCAGCCTGGTACCGGCCTCAATATTTTCAATGCTGCCGGTGCCTGTACGTTTTCAACCACAAAACGGCCATTCGTATATCTGAACCAACTCTGGAGCCCTTCGACAAGCGCCGTGAGCATCGGTAGCGGCTATGTTCCGCTGGGGAGATTTGGGCTGATGGTTCATATGGTCAATGGCATGTACGTGTATCGGATGTTCGGGATAAAAATACAGAACGGGAACGCTTCAGTTCAGGGCGGGAAATATCTTGGTCGCGAGCAGTATGCCATTTTCGGTAATAACACTATAACGCCGCTCAGCCTTCCGGTTCTGCCTGATATGTACGTCTGAATTAACTGTGTATTCAAATCAACCTCGCTCCGGCGGGGTTTTTTATTGCCTGGAGAAAATATGCTTTATAACACCGGCACCATCGCCATTAACGGAAATACCGCAACCGGCACCGGCACGAACTGGACGGCACCCGCCAGCCAGGTTCGCGCTGGCCAGACAATTATAGTCATGTCTAACCCGGTGCAGATGTTTCAGATTTCATCCGTGAACAGCGCCACGTCAATGACGGTTACGCCAGCTGCTTCCCCGGCGCTGAGCGGTCAGAAGTATGGAATTCTTGTTTCGGACATTATCTCGGTTGATGGGCTGGCACAGGCCATGTCTCAGCTCATTAAAGAGTATGACGAGAACATTGGCGCGTGGGAGACGTTCGCCACCACCTCAGCAAACCAGAGCATCGCCGTTACCATCAACGGTACCGCCGTAACGATCCCCGGCATCGGTAAACTGGCGCAGAAAGGGAGCAACGGTGCGCTTGCTATTGCTGATGGCGGCACCGGGGCAACGAAGGCGGAAGACGCTCGCACAAACGTCGGTTTAGGAAGTAGTGCGTTGAAGAATTTGCAAAGCACAACCGAGGACAAAACATCTGGCGCTGTTTTGCAGGTTGGAGCCTTCGGATTGGGTGCAGAGGCACCAACGATCCCTGCTAATGATGCGAATCAGATTGTTGGCTATAACGGTTTTGTTTCCGGTGCTGGGGCTCCTGGAACGAACTGGGTAAACGTGTACGGTCCCATGCTCGTTATGAGGAGAATCAGCGCGGTTGCTCAGGTCCAGGTAAACTCTGTCGGTGGATTGGCATCACGCTACGGTCTGGTTACGGATATGACCGTTAACAATGGCGGTGCATGGTGTGTTCACTGGCATGACAGAAACACAACGGTGGACTCAAGCGGGTTCATAAAACGGGCTTCGCCTATCGTTAAGTTGTTTTTTGATGGAAGTTACGAAACAAATGATGAATCTGAGGGGTGCACAGTACGCCGTATAGACACAGGCCACTATCTCATAGAAGGATGTCATGGCCTAAATGCTGAGGCTATTTGGGGCGGGGTTGATGGTGGTTTTGAGATCCCATCAGACCGTAATAAACAACCGCTGGTATGGCTGGACTATGAGGTAAATGCTGACGGTTCGGTGCTAGTGAAAACTTATCATCGCGCACATCCTGAAGCGCCGACTTTCGCCAGGAACGAACGGCAAGGTATCAGCGACGGCGACCCTGTAGACATTCCCCGCGATCAGTTTGTATCCGTGCGCGTCGAAATGCCTGGCGATTCTCTGTACAACCAGAAACTCAGAGCCGTAGAACTGATCCTTGCTGCTGATGAAGGTGAATAAAGGTCGGTTTGGGAGACGCGGCCACAAGAGGTGTAACCAGCGATAAAATCTCGCCTGGTGTTGGTACATCAAATTTGCCAACAGTAGGGGCGCTTGGGCTCGGAAATCCAAGACATATTGATAATTTTTCCGATACAAGCTTTATGGGTTTCGGTAGGTACACAGGCGCAACAATAAACAATCCGGGTGGTGGAGGCGTTGGCCTGCAGCTCCAGTATGATGGCTCACCAACATTTTCCTGGTTCGTCTGGTCGAATGACGGGCAGGCATACATTCAAACTGGTCACACCCCCGGAGGCCAGTACACCTGGAAAAAAGTGTACACCACAGCCAATACCACCACTGCTTCTGATGGAACCCTGAAAGCAGCATCTCCGGTCGCTCGTATTGTTGCGAGTGCTGATGCATGCCTGCGATCAGATATTGCTGAGGATGGTTTTTCATGGTGCGGCTGCGGTACGGCGAACGCTGAGGCGGAAGGAATAACTCTTTCTCGCCTCGATGCGGGGGTTTACGTGCTGACCGGTTCGGCAGGGCTGGCGTCAGAGGGGTGGCAGCTACTGCCGCCAATGGACCCAGGCGGTATGGGGGAGCTGGGCCTGGTTGAGGCAGAGCAAACCGACAAGGGCGAACTGGTAATCCGCCTGTTCAAGCGCAAATACATGTTGAGCGATGAAGGTGAGATCATCAAAACCAAAGGTAAACCGATGGACGTACCGGCGAACAGCTGGATCGATGTTCGCCTGGATATGCCTGAAGATTCCCTATTTAACCAGCAGATGAGGCAGGAGCCTCAGCTTTAGCGTCTCCCTCTAAAGTCCTGACGCGGATTGTCAGGGCTTTTATCGCAGCCAGCGCATCGAGCAACAGGGGCGTCTGGTCAAGGTGTAATATGCCGCCAATTTCTTTGACATATTCTGGATCGATTGTCTCAATTTGCTGTGATATCACTCCGCGACGTGGGGTTTGCGTTTCATCATCTTTGAAGGTGAAGTGCTTGAACTCCATCCGTGAAATGTTGGCCAGCGCCTCTTCTGGATCGAGGTCGTCACCAATATTTTTCATAATTCTGTCTGAAACTGCAGACGTCATTATCTCCTTCCATGGGCTCCATGTATCAGTGTTGTAACCCCTGAAAAAAAACCTTCCCGCATCAGTTTTATTGGCATATGGCAAGCAGAACTGCGTTAAGGCTACATCAGGAATACGGACATAATTTTGAACATACCCATACCAGCTGGTGATAGGGCCTGAAGTTGATTTCGCCATATCTAACAGCAAACGATATGTACCAGGTTCAGTTAGGGCATTGAAATTTGTCCCATCAGGAGCAACTGCCATATCTGTTTTAAAGGCCCTGGCATCACCAGTTGGCAACCCGAATGCCCCCACCTGCATGACGTTCCCGGCTGCGCCGCCTGCATCCAGCGTGGCGCTACTTCCTAAACCGACGTTTTATAGATTGTCCTTTGGTGGCTTGGCCGATAACTTCATCTGATTTTTTTGTGAAAATTATTGGGTGAAAAGTATGCAAATTGGCTACGTAAGGGTGTCAACAAATGACCAAAACACGGATCTTCAGCGACAGGCACTCGAACGCTCAGGATGTGAACATATTTTCGAAGAAAAAATGAGCGGAACTGTGGCGAACCGGCCGGCGCTTAAAAAACTTCTGAGAGCGCTGAATGAGGGCGATACGCTTGTGGTCTGGAAGCTGGATCGTCTTGGTCGTAGCATGCGTAATTTGGTGCTGCTGGTGGATGAACTACGTCAGCGTGGCATCCACTTCAAGAGCCTCACGGACAGCATTGATACATCCAGCCCAATGGGGCGTTTTATATTTCACATCATGTCAGCACTTGCGGAAATGGAAAGAGAGTTGATTGTAGAACGAACCCGGGCGGGATTAGCGGCGGCGAGAGAAAAAGGGCGAATAGGTGGACGACGCCCAAAGTTGACCGAAGAGCAATGGGCTCAGGCTGGCAGATTGATCGCAAATGGAGTGGATCGAAAGCAGGTGGCAATTATTTATGATGTAGCCGTATGCACTCTTTATAAAAAATTTCCTGCATCTAAGCCGGTTTAATTGTGAGCATACGTGGTCATACCGGGAAAATTTACAAAAAGCATAATTTGAAGCGAGATAGAAACTTACAAACCAAACGGCGAAACTTTGCACAGTCGCTGGAACCGTGGTGTCTTGCGCGCAAACTCAAATGAAACTACTGTATATAAAAACAGTATTTGAGGTATGCGTAATGGAATTCTTCAGGCCTACAGAACTGAGAGAAATTATTGTTCTCCCGCTTTTCAGTGACTTAGTGCAGTGTGGTTTCCCGAGTCCGGCAGCTGATTACGTTGAGCAGCGTATTGATCTCAATGAGCTTTTAGTTGCACATCCCAGCTCGACGTATTTCGTAAAGGCCGCAGGCGACTCGATGATCGAGGCCGGGATTAGCGACGGTGATCTGCTGGTGGTGGATAGCTCCCGAACTGCTGAACACGGAGATATCGTAATTGCCGCGGTTGAAGGAGAATTCACAGTCAAACGTCTGCAGCTCCGCCCGACCGTTCAGCTTAATCCGATGAACAGCGCTTATTCGCCGATTATCGTCGGCAGTGAAGACACGCTGGACGTTTTCGGCGTCGTGACTTTCATCGTTAAATCGGCGAGCTGAACATGTTCGCGCTCTGTGATGTGAATTCGTTCTACGCATCATGCGAGACGGTCTTCAGACCCGATTTAAGAGGCAGGCCGGTTGTTGTTCTCTCGAATAACGATGGCTGTGTGATAGCCCGCAGCGCTGAGGCCAAGGCGGCAGGAATTAGCATGGGCGAGCCCTTCTTTAAGCAGAAAGAGCTTTTCAGGCGCGCCGGTGTTGTCTGCTTCAGCAGCAACTACGAGTTGTATGCTGACATGTCCAATCGCGTTATGACAACGCTGGAAGAAATGAGTCCTCGAGTCGAAATTTACAGTATTGACGAAGCTTTTTGCGACCTGACTGGCGTTCGCAACTGCCGGGACCTGACTGACTTCGGCAAAGAGATCCGCGCGACAGTTCTGAAGCGTACGCATCTGACTGTCGGGGTTGGCATTGCGCAGACAAAAACACTCGCTAAGCTGGCCAACCACGCCGCAAAGAAATGGCAGCGGCAGACGGGTGGGGTAGTTGACCTCTCAAATGTTGATCGCCAGCGCAGACTGCTTTCTGTGGTACCTGTAGAGGACGTCTGGGGTGTTGGTCGCCGAATCAGTAAAAAGCTAAACGCGATGGGTATTAAAACGGCCTTAGACCTTTCAGAGCAGAGTACATGGATAATCCGGAAACACTTTAATGTGGTACTCGAGCGCACTGTCAGGGAGCTGCGCGGCGAACCCTGTCTTGATCTGGAAGAGTTTGCCCCCGCAAAACAGGAAATCGTTTGTAGCCGGTCATTCGGTGAACGCGTTACCGCCTATGAGCAGATACGCCAGGCTATATGCAGTTATGCGGCAAGAGGTGCTGAAAAGCTTCGCGGAGAGCATCAATATTGCCGCTTTATTTCTGCATTCGTGAAGACATCCCCTTTTGCGCTTAATGAGCCTTATTACGGTAATAGTGCGTCAATGACGCTTCTCACCCCTACACAGGATTCCCGAGACATCATTAACGCAGCGGTAAAATGCCTAGACAAAATCTGGCAGGATGGGCACCGGTACCAGAAAGCCGGCATTATGCTCGGGGATTTCTTCAGCCGGGGCGTTGCCCAACTGAACCTCTTTGACGAGAATGCACCGCGCGCCGGCAGCGACCGTTTAATGGAGGTGCTTGATCACCTGAATGCAAAGGACGGAAAAGGAACACTCTACTTTGCCGGGCAGGGAATACAGCAGCCGTGGCAGATGAAACGCGAAATGCTGTCGCCGCGGTATACAACCCGGTTTTCAGATTTGTTAGTTGTCAGGTAATTAACTGCTTCTGGTTTGATTTGCTCAGATGATAGATGGAATTTTAGGTGGCAAGGTATTGCTATTACAATAAATGATTAAAAATCAATTGGTTGGGTGGTTTTTCTGGAAATGCAAATCATTATCTTTAAAAAAATATTATTTCTGACACAATCGTTATTGTGAGTAGTCTATAGTTAATTAGCTTCTTATGAAGCTATGCTATGGTACACAATCTTTTTCTGGATTTCAGAGGCCCGTCTCTACGAGACGGGTTTTTTATCTGCAACGAAATTCGTAAAGCATTTATTTGTTTTCGATTTATCTAAGTGCATATTCCATGCGTGAATATATAATTTATATGGCTTTAATTTTGACATATCAAAAATGATGCATTACTTTTTTACCGTGGCGAATCCCCCTAAGCGGAGGGGCGAACAGTCAATATTTTGCAGTATGCTCGCGTTTCTTGGGACTGTAAGGGAAACACCGGGAGGCACCCGGCGCCACATTTTTATTGATCCACTTCTACCCAGTGATTCATTATGAATTTTATGGGTTATTCATCTTGGTAGTGATTTCATTCAATAATTGAAAAAAAAAGGGGGACATCTTCCCCCAAATTAGTGTTGCTTTGTTATTGCTTTAACTGCACCGTATCATTCTTGTGCATATTGCCTTAACTTTCAAATGAATAGTGTTCAATTATGTCGTTAGGTAAATTACAAGAGCAATTGAAAAACAATAACTTCACTTGTTGTTTTTAACGAATTTATAGAGATTTTTTATCGTTCTTTGTTAAATGTGAATGCAAAAGGATTTAATTTGTTATTAATCTGTTGGTCATTGTTTATAAATGTGTTTTAATATTGAATTTTTTTATTAGTCGTGTTTTGTATGGATTAATTATTGTCTGGGGTTCATGTGTGTTTGAACTTCAGTGGCGGTGAATGTTTATTATTTTCCTAAAATTATAGTTAAGTGTTATTTAAAAAGAAAAGGTTCAGAATCCTTTTGTTTATTTCAGTGTTATATTTAAGCAAACGGGGCAGCTTAAATACCTTATAGAAGATGCATTAACAAAACCGATTTTAATATATGGCTTCGATTAATTCAGCCCCCTGATTCTTCACATTACCCACGGCACGCGTCACGGCGTGCCAGACAAACTTGTCGGCTGGCACTGCGCCGTCGGCAGCTATCTCTTCAGCTTCTTTCCCTCCAATATCCTGCCGCATCCACTCACGGGCCGCTTCCGGTGACAAAACCAGAGGCCGGCGGTCGTGAATGTCTACTAGGCCTTTGTCAGCTGCAGATGTCACTATAACAAAACCTTCCGCTTCATCGCCGCGCTCGAATGGCGTGCTGCCGACTGCTGCCATGAATATCGGCTGGCCGTCGGCCCGGTGAATGAAGTAGGGTTGTTTCTTGTCGCCTTCCTTCTTCCATTCGAACCATCCATCGGCAAAACAGATCGCCCGGCCATTCTGCCAGAGAGGTTTAAACATTCGGCTGGTGGCCGCCGTCTCGACGCGTGCGTTAATCAGCGGAGGCTTATCCCACCACCCTGGCGCGTAACCCCAGAAAACAGGATCAAGATGCAGCTGCTCTTCGCGTTCGCTCAGCAGCAGAACCTTGGTACCTGGCGAGACGTTGTACCGACCTATAGGCTCCGGATCATACGCAATGTCACGGTCGGCTTCATCGGCCAAGTATGCCAGATATTCTTCACGGGTTTGGGCTTGTGCAAAACGTCCACACATATAAACCTCCAGTCAGTCAGACTGAAAGTATAGGGCAGTGAGAAAAAGTAGCGTGCTGGTAAGTCTTACAAACGGATCGGTGGCAATTAGCTTGTTGTGCCTGATTTTTTGACGGTATTTTTCCCCGATTTTTCCCCAGTGATTCCCCGTACAGAAAATAGATATAAAAAAACCAGCCGTAAGAGGCTGGTTTTAAATGTGTTTTTGGTCGGCACGAGAGGATTTGAACCTCCGACCCCCGACACCCCATGTCAGCTATAAGTTAGGCCATTCCCAACGCTTCGGATTCTGTGAGTGAGGTCTGATACTGCTTTACTGCATCAGTAAAGGCTTGCGCTGCATCTGCATTTGATACCATATATTCTTCAGTCACCCCTGTTTGAGAATGGAAGGTAATATTGCCATAAACGCAAATAGGGATTTGGTAGTTGTCTTTAAATCGGCGGTCTGGCGAGCCATTCTTATTCGTTTTCGCCCATGTATACCCATCTATGCGTGAATCACTGGGAACACCTTCTTCCTCATGGAATCTTCGATATTCTGAACTGATTTGTAACTCGCGTAAATCAATCAGAGCGAACGCCCCATCAGCTCGTGGTATGACTGCAACTCCTGGATAAAGCAAAATATCGTCGCCATTCACATTTTCAAACCGCATCGCACGCCCTGTAAATTGAATGAGATCTGTTGAACAGAAATCAAAGGTAACTGGGTGACGATTAACAGACCGGGTTGCCAATGTTCTTTCGACGAACTGGTCTGTAGCTTTATCTGCAGTAATATCCCATTTTTTAACACTTGATTTTAACATATCGAATGCACGGACCATTGCTGCATATGCGCGTTGCGAAGTATCACTGCTCTCGAATGTTATGGCTACTTTTGTGTTGTCTTCCCAGGATACTAGGCGAGATATCTCAGCTTGCGTTAGGGGGAGCTCTGTCTCAAGTTCTGCGATGCGCCGTTTGTAAAACCAACGGAAAAGACTTGATTTGCGACGAACCAGCTCGTTCTTTTGTTTTGATTCTTCAGCAAGAGCCTCTTGTAGATCCGCTTTTATCTCTGCCCTTTGTTCTCGTGCTTTAGCAATCAAATCTCGTAAAGGTAAAAGGGAGGAACTTGTCAGGACTTCTACCGAAGCGCTGGAAATTTCATTCATGCCAGCCATGGGCATATATATTTTAGCGTTCGATGGTGTGTTACTTGGGGATGTCTCCGGCACTCCAAAATGAGGTTCTGTGGAGGACGGATTTAATGGATTAGTAACTGAGTGCCCATAATCATAGGGCAGGGTAGGTGTAGTATAAGATAAGCCTGTACCCGGTAGTCCTACGGTCGCTCTGAGCCCTTTTTTCCCAACATTGACAGTTGCACCGGGTACACCGATGCTTGCACTTACTCCACGCTTACCAATGTTGAGCCTAACGCCAGGAAACAAAGTAAAGGTTTGTCTGAAACGAAGAGACATAAAGTTATCCCTATGTAGTGTTGTGCACCAAAGTTCGAAATGTTTTTATATGAACATTGAGCTGATACAAAAGCCCTTCCTTAGCTCATCTTCATACCGGCATGATACAGAGGTTTGCTTGTCGGTGAAGTAAAACAAAAAAGCCCGCATAAGCGGGCTTTTTTGTCACTCGGGAGCCGCGGCTCCTTTGCGTATCCTTTTTTGTCTCCTCACCGTCTGGTCGGTGTCCTGCCGAGACTGCTAACTTCCTGTTATTGCTAGTGATGTCCTATCACTGTCCAATCATGATTGGTGGAGCTGGCGGGAGTTGAACCCGCGTCCGAAATTTCTACATCCTCGGTACTACATGCTTAGTTTGTCTTTACATTCGCACGCCAGCTGCGAACAAACACGCCACTAACGTACTAGCCTGATT
>Ga0308157_10008983_pt1 | contig 11203 bp, 11 predicted proteins | sample PhyBR1_FD_201035 | JGI IMG/M metagenome (GOLD analysis project Ga0308157, IMG submission 201035) | Phyllosphere microbial communities from UC Gill Tract Community Farm, Albany, California, United States - DLSLB.R1 | ecosystem: Host-associated > Plants > Phyllosphere > Unclassified | place: USA...
TCTGGGTTGCCGGGTCACTGGTGGACGTGGCCACGACATACATGCCGGTCACAAACGAGCGGTTTGCCTCGATGGTGAAGGTCTTGGCCCCGGCGCCCGGCGTCACGCTCGTCGTGCTGCTGCCTTTGATCTGCTGGGTGGCGAACACTGCCGCCTGGTCGCGGTAACCCTGGGACGCATCGCGCGCTGCTTCAGACTGGCCCTTGGCGGCGACCGAGGCATCGCGAGCGGATTCGGAGCCGCCGCGCGCCGCCTCGGCACCCGTGCGTGCCGTGCTGGCCAGCCCTGCCTGCGTTGTCGCCGTTCCCGCAGCACCCGTGGCAATTCCAGCCTGGGTTGTTGCCGTGCCGGCCGCAGTATCAGCGGTGTCCCGGAAGCCCTCGGCCTCATCCCTGAAGCCCTGCGCCTGCCCAGCGGATTCGGCGGACGCCACAGCCCGCTCATTGGCCGCTGTGGCGTTCTGGTTTGTTTGGGCCGCCGCAGTGTTGATCTGCGGAATCATTGCCACTTGGGCGGCAACCGTTGCAAAGCCCTTTGTGTTGAATTCCGCAGGCGTGTCCGTCGGCTGCGGCGCCGGCGGCAGTGCGGTAATTGGCGTTGGAGAGACGATATCCGTCATGTCAACCCTTCCAGCTCCAGCTCGGAGTCTGCATAGTCGTAATAGGAGAGAACGATCTCGAAGTTCTTGTAGAACCCATAGACCGTGGTTGATTCAAATCGGCTGGAGCCAATCCAGAGACATGGCGTCGCGCGAACAGTGGTGAGAAAGTCATTGAAAGAATCCACCTCACGCGACTGCAGCAACATCTGGAATGCCGCCCGCTTCGCGAAAGCCCGCTCAACGAGCACAACGTCACCGAACTCCGTGCGCTCCTTTCGCGAGTAGTCCTGGATGCCTACGCGCGCCCCCGACTTGACACCCAGAGCGAATGTCCGGCGCTGGCCCATCAGGATCACGCCCGCCGCAAGTGCGGACGTGCCCACGATGTCGATCAGGATGTCCGCCGCTGGGAAGCTGGGCAGGTCTTGCAGCAAGGCCTGGGTTGGCGCGCGCCGCTCTCCGAAGTACCACTCCCACCAGCCGGCCGCCACCGGCACCGACGACATGGAGGTCGTCTCGTCGTAAACCTCGCCGAAGCTCGGATCAATCAACCGCACACGGATGCTTGTGGCACCCGTGACGTTGAGCAGCCCGAGCGATGTGATCGCCTGGCCCGGCTTGATCCGGTAGCTGATGTTGTTGGCCTGCTTGACCTGGCTGCTGACCGACTTATCGAACGGCTTCCAGCGGTTGGTCGGCCCGACCTCGACCCACTTGGGCTCGGAGGACGGCGTCGCGGGGTTGTTGCCCGTGTTGCTGTCCGCCGTGCTCTCGTAGACCTTGTGCTGGGCCGCGAGGATCACCCGCGCGCCCTTTGCGTAGGCCGTGCCGGCCGCCCACTCTGGATAGTCGTTCTCCGGCACATCGCTGCTCACCAGCATGGCTGGGATCACAGCGAGCGGCGCAATGACAACGAGCGATGAGATGCTCATGCTGCTATCCCCTCTCCTTCTTTTCGTGGTTGCGGCATCCCGTCGCCATCCCAACGCTGAAGCAGCCGTGCGATCTGCGAGTTGAGCCGGACGATTTGGCCCGCCTGCTGGCGGTTCTCATCGATCAGTTGCGCCACCAAACCTTCGAGCCGAGCATTGCTATTTGCGCCACTGGTGGCGCCGCCGCTGGCCCAAGGATTGAAGGCTTTCGGCACGATGGCTTCACCCTCGTGGATCTGAGCCAGCATGTCGCGCGGCACGTAGTTCGTACCGATGTCGTAGGACGGCAGACCGCTGCCCTTGAACCACTTATCCCAGTCGCTTTCGTACAAGCCAGACAGGTCCGCCAAGTCCTTGGGAGACAGGTTGTTGTCCTTGATCCACTGGTTCAGACCCGCCGCGTCGCCCGTGCCGTCGAATGCGTGATACCCGCCCGCGAGCTTGTCGAGCTCCGCAACGCGCCCCGGATCGGTGATCGGGTTGTAGAACGTGCCTCCGGACCCGTCAGGATGGGGAGTTACGTACTTCGGTGGCGTGTTGCTGCCCCCGGGCGCACTACCGCCCCCTCCGCCGCCGAGCACCGCACCGCCGTTGTCCTTGCCTGTTCCTGTGCCCCCTGGGCTATCCGGGAACATCAGCTTCTCCAGAGCCTTGATGGCTTGCTCCACGCTCAACGTGGCGTCGATCTGCTTGTCGTTGCCTTCAAGCAAGTCGCGCCAGTACGTCAGCGTCTTGTCCAGCCGCTCCAGTTGCTCTTGCGAGTTCTTGAGCTGCCTTTCCTCCGTGGAGAGCTGGGCGTCGCCGTAGCCGGCGATCTGGCTGAGTTGGTTGGCCAGCACCAGGGCGTCACGATCGCGCTCGAACTGCGATGCGTAGCGGCCCGATGTGATGCCTCCGCGCGCCGCCGTTACTGCGTCCGAGAGACCGTCGAAGCTGGAGAGCTTGGCGCCACCGCGCACGCTCGCGAGGGCCTGCTCGATGTACACCATGCCCGCAGCGGCCTGCATCTGCTGAGCAGTATCGATGGAGCCGAACAGCTCCTTCGCGCTTTGCTTCAGCGGCGTCAGGATGCTGGAGATCGCCTGCACTGCCGCCTGCGAGTCCGTCACGATCCGCTGCCAGTACTCCTGCTCACGGGCCACCGCCGCCTCGAAGTTGGCAAGGGCAGCGTCCTTGGCCTTCTGCTTGGCATCCTCCAGTGCGCGCGCCGCTTCGTCAGCTGCGGTCTTCGCCGCGTCCGCCGCAGTTTCTGCTGCTTTCTGTGCGTAATCGGCGGCCACGCCGAAGAGCTGCGCCAGGGCCAGCAGTTTCGCCGCCAGCTCGGTATTTCCAGCAGCCAGTGCGTCTTCAATCAGCTTCCGGAACTTCTTCTTGGCCTCTTCGCCTCCCGCTGGGTCGATGTCAACATCCAGCTTCTTGAGTTGGTCGCGGACTTGGCGCTGCAGGATCTCGGCGCGCTCCTGCTCGCTGTAGAAGCCAGCATAGAAGGCGTTCACGCCGTTTGCCAGGGCCTCAATGCCGCCAGCGAACTTGAGCAGTTCTGTTTGCGCCTTCGCGGTCAGATTGGCAAAACCAGTGACGCTATCTGCCCAGCCTTTGAAGGCCAGATCGATGATCGCGATCTTTTGAATCGCGGCATTGAGCCCTTCAAGGGTGACGTTTTCATCAAGCGCATCCAGCTCTTCCCTCATCCAGCCGGGTATGTCGCCCTTCTTGATCTCATTGACGAGTTCGCCACCCATGTCGGCAACAAACTGCGCCCACGCCTTCTGAGGGTCTTTGTCGAGATCGCGGTTTTTGTACTTCTTCAGCACCTCCCCGGTCTGTTTGTCCAGAAGCTGAAAGAAGCCCATCGCCCCTTCGTCGCCGTACTTCGGATTGACCGAGAAGCCAGCCGCTATGTCGATATCGCGCGCCTTGACGCCGCCGATCTTTGCGAGCGACTTGTACAGATCGAGCATCCCTTTGACGGTCTTGTCGAGCTGCTTGTCGAGGTCCTTGTTGCCACGGTCCGTGAAGTCGGTGAGGGTGTTTCCCCAGGCATCAGTGCCCAGCACCTGCTTGACAGCCAGATCGCGGTCAGTTGTCGCAGTGGACGCCACACCCCCCGAGTGATTCGGACCACGCGCCCCGCCGTCAAACAAGCCACCAACAATGCCGCCAATGAGCGCTCCGATTGCCGTTCCGATGACCGGCACAATCGATCCGATGTATGCGCCAGCGGCCATGCCGACGCCCGAGCCGTATTTGCCTTGACCGATTTGGATCAGGGCGCCGATGTATGGCGCTGCTGCCCCCAGCGCCTGCATGCCACCCGCGGCCCACTGGCCGCCTTGCATCATCGAGATGCCGCCCTCAAAGCCAACCCAGCCGCCAGCCATACCTGCGTTGAATGACCCCGCGAGCCCGCCCAAACCTGCAGCACCAGGCGTGAACGAGCCACCACCGAAGATGCCTCCTATACCGTTGCCCCCGCCTCCAATACCACCAGCACCCGACGCCCCGCCCTTTCCGCCGACGCCCTCGAGCGCGCTTGCATTTCCACCCACAAACCCCATCAGCGATCCAACAATCCGCACCACAAAAGGCTGCAGGAACATCTTGTAGATCTGGTCAGCGACCGACGTTTTGAACGTCGTCACCAGCGATGTCGTGAAGCTCTTCCACGCGCTCTTGCCGCCGTTGACCATGTCGGCGAAGCCCTTGCGGAATATCTCGTCGTACTGCTTGACGCTCTCCTTCCAATCATTCAGGAACACGCGGCTCGCAGCGTTTGCCTTCGCAATTGCGGCACTAGCCTCAAGGTCCGCGATCATCTGTGTGCGCTCCGGAGATTCCTCCATTGCAGCCTTCACGGCAGCGATTCTCTTTTCTAGATCGAGCTGGATGCGCAGTTGCTCCAGGGCAGTTTCTCGCGCGCGCTCAGTCTGGCCCATGAGCGAGATCTCAGCCTGCAAAAGGCGATTACCGTCTTCGATGCCCTTGGTGTAGTCGTGAACCATTTGCTTGGCGCGCGCCTCGGCCTGGGCTTTCGCCAACTCGCGGAAGGCTTGGATCTGATCGCGAGCGGCATCCCCCAACTTCCCCAGTTCGCCAATTTCTCCAGCCCAAGCGGCCTGCATCCTCAGTGCCAGAGGAATGCTGCTTTCCAGCCGCTCTTTGTTGAATGCACGCAAGGCATCGCCAGTGAGGCCCACCGCCTTCGCTTCCTGCTGCGCTGCCTCGATTTGCAGCTGCGTTGCCGCGTTGGCCGCAAGCTGCTTGCTGATGCGCTCGCTCAGCGCGTCCTCCGCCTTCGCATCCGCAATGGCTGCGTCAGCGCGCAGCTTCGCAATGTTCTGCAGGTAGTCGCGCTCTGCGTCCTGCATTGCGCCCGTAATGCGAGCGACCTCGGACATGGAGTTCTTCTTCTTGGCCGCCTGTGCAAGTTCAGCCTCGAAGTTGGCCTGGCGCTTGGCCCAGACCTCCTCCTCCTTCGCGATGCTCGCCTCAATGGCATCGGACTCCGACTTCGTGCCCAGCTTGGCAAAGGTGGCCATCTGGTCGTAGAAGTCCTTGCGACCATCAAGGATCGCCTTGTCGGCGTTCTTGTAGCCCTGGACCATGGCCGACAGCGCGTCATTGATTCCGCTGGCACCCTCTTTCCCGCGCTTCGCCATGGTCTTCAGGCGCTCCTCAACTCCCACCAGGCGATCCCTCAATTCCTGCGCCTTCGCGCCAGTTCCTTGGCTTGAGTCACCAAGGGCCTTTAAGGCAGCGCGCAGAGAGTCGCCTTGCTTGCGAACCTCCGCCATTTGCTCAGCCTGCGACTTGAACGCCTTGGTTGCATCAAGCGCCGAATTGGCCTGTGCCAATGCCTTTTTGGCAATTTCGTCGGCAGTTGGGGGTTTGATAGCTTCCCCATCAAATGTTGCATTTCCAGCCTGCGCAGCTTCACGCGCGGCACGGATGTTCGCGGCAAGGTCCAGCCAATTCTTCAGAATGGACTGAGGGACGCTGGCCGCCTTTGCTGCGTTCATCAGGATCGGCGTCATGTCGGCGCCGGTCTTCTTGGCGTTCTCCAGTTGCCCCACCAGCTCATTCACTTGGCGCGAAGAGTCAGCAGATGCTGCGCGCGCACCAGAAAATGCACCCACGACGGACGAAGCAAGGCTGTCAAAGGAAGACTCCGCCTCTTTCGCCTTCCTGGCCGCGTCATCCTTGATCTCCATGATGATGGAGATGCGCTTCTCAGGCGGCAACGCGTCGATCTTGCGCTTGAGGTCCTCCAGGGGCTGATCCAGGCCGCCGATGCTCTTGGCCAGCGCACTGGTGCTGTCGCCAAACGTGTAGAAGGCTGTCGCAGCCAGACCCACGGCGGTCAGCACGGCGCCGACCGGGCCGCCGAGCAGCGACATGGCGGCAGACGCGCCGCGTGCGGCCGCGCCTACGGTCACGAGGCCAGCCGCAGCGGTCGTGCTGACGCCGGCCATACTGGCCAGGGCGGCCTGATAGCGGGCGGCCTGCACCGCAGATGCGGCAAAAGCCACGCCCGACGCCGTGATGGATGCGGCGAAGCGCGCACCCAGCACCACAGCCACGGCGCCGCCGGCAGCGGCCAGCAGATCCAGGTTGTTGGCCAGCGCGTTGATGCCCGAGGCAAATGCCTTGGTCGTGCCGCTGGCGTTGGACTGCGCGCCAACCATCTCCATGATGTTGTTCTTCAACACCGTGAAGGCGCCACCGATGGTCTGCACCTCCTTGGCTTCCTCGCGCAGCTGGCCCAAGGCCTTCGGCAGAGCCTCGGACAGGACAGCAGAGGTGAGCTTGCCCTCCTCTGCCATCTTGCGCAGTGCGCCCACGGGCACATTTATGCCGTCCGCCAGCGCCTTCATCAGGCGGGGCGCGGCCTCGTTGACCGAGTTGAATTCTTCGCCGCGCAGCACGCCCGAGGCAAAGGCCTGGGACAGCTGCAGCATGGCCGAGGAAGATTCGGACGCGGTCGCCCCGCTAACCTTCAGGGCCAGCGAGACGGTCTCGGTGATGTCTGCCAGCTTGCGCTGGTTCAGGCCGAGCTCTGCTGTGCCGTTGGCAATGCGGGCGTACAGCGTGCCAACCTCGCCCAGGCCCTGCTGTGCGTCGGTGGCAATGCGCTTCACGGACACCATGGCCACGCCGTAGTCCGAAGCACCCTTCGTTGCCAGCTTCAGCTGCGCCGTGAACTTGGTGTAGCCGTCCACCATGGCAATCAGCTCGTTCGCGCCGAAGCCAACCCCTGCCACGGCCATCGCAGTCGTGAAGGCGCGCGCCGCCGTGGCGGTGGCGTCCAGGGAGCGGGCAGTCTTCGCACTGGCATCAGCCACGCCGGCTGAGGAAGCCGAATAGGCGCGCATCTGATCGGCCGAAGACTTGAAGGCCCCACCCATGTCTAGCGCACTCTTGGCCGCATCGGACTGCGCCTTTACCACGGCCTGCATGGACGGCAGCGCAGTGGCCACGGCTCCGCCAAGCTGCGCCACAGAAGCGGCAGCAGCGCTGACCTGTGCCTGAAGGTCAAACAGAGTCTTCTGGGAGGATTGCAGGGCGGCGCTGAAGCCGGCCATGCCGCGCGCCGATGCAGCGGCCGCACTGGATACCTGACCCAGGTTGGATGCAGACGAACCGATGCCGGCCAGCGCCTTCTTGGCGTCGTCCGCACTCTTGGCCACGCGGCCCACGCCCTCAGCAGCCTTGGGCGCGGTCTTGCCGATGTCGTCCAGCCCCTTGCCTGCGCCTTCGCCCAGGGTCTTCAGGCTCTTGCCAGTCTTCGATGTCGCCTTTTCGATGACGTCTAGGCTCTTCTCAACTTTAGGGCCTGCTTCGGCAAGCTTTGAAAGGGCCGCTTCAGCACGCGCCAGGTCGGTAGTGTCCGCCTTGAAGTGTATTGATCCTACTTCTTCTGACATTTGCACCTCGCCAACAAAAATGCCCGCAGCGGAAGCTGTGCGGGCATGAAAAAAGCCACCCGGAGGTGGCTTAGGATTTCTTTTGGTTGGCACGCCGCTTGGTTGTGCGGTGTGGCCTCCCCAAAAAGCCCCGACGTTCGGAGCTAGTCTAAATTTAGTTAACTACTTAACTTCAGAGAGCTTCTTGAAGCAGTTTTCCTCGTAATTTGCCGAATCAAGACGCCCATCTTGATTAGTAACTATCTGCGCCCTGGTTGGCGTTGCATAAAAAAGCTTGTACCCAACGTATGCCCCGTACAAATTTTTCGCATTGACTTGGCCACACACATATCGCTCGTCACTATCCTCTTTTTGGTATAGACCAACATTCCGAAACTTTACGGAATCCGGATCTCTAAACGCTTCAGCAACTACATTCTTCGCATCAGCGATGAACTTCGCATCCTTACCCTTCTGCGCGAACGCAGGGCAAGCACAAGCCGAAATCGCCAGCGCGACAACTCCCAGTTTCAGCATATCCCCTCCAAGTACGTACGTGGCACGATGGTAGCAAACGGCCCTCAGACCCCGTAGCGCTTGTTCCCGCCGCTGGTGATGCAGTACCGACCACCTCGCGGGCCGACCCACATCTTGCCGCTGCCACACGGGCAGCCTGATGCAGACGATGGTGACGACAGGCTTCTAGAGGTTTCAGCAGAACGCGTCTTTGGCGCTGGAACATTGCCACCTGTAGCTGCCAAGGTAGATTTGCAGCGGTTCCCGAATAGCGACGCTCTGGCCCAAACGTCGCTCCCGTAGACCTTCACCAACGACCAACCGTCCTGAGCCTCCCCCACCTCGTACCGCTTGCCTTCATGAATGCGTAGCGGGCCTTTCTTGGGCGCCTTTTCACTCTCAGGGCGGGACACGTAGGTTTCACCGCTCTCAACTGCGCACTGCTCTTTGGCAAAGCCAACGGTCGAGGCGCACATCATCAGGATCGCAAGAAGGTAGGGGCGCATGCCTCCTCCGTCAGCGGTAAACCTGCGCACCAGGAAAGTCGCTGGGGTTGTACATCGAAATGATCTTTTGCCCTATCGCTTCCACCACTTGGTCAAACCGATCCGCGTAACCGTTGGCGGGAACCCTCATCGCTGTTCCGCCGGGCAAGATGCTGACCAGCAGACCATTAGAGCCTTGGGTCACCTCCACCTCGACAACTGCCTGGGTTTTCGGCATCGCACCAGGAGCTCTCTCAAGAACCACGGAGACTGCGAAACGAATCCCACGAACTTCTGGCGCAACAGGAAGATCCTTCGAGTCAAGAACAGAAAACGTTCCATTGGACAGATGACCCACAGAAACGTACTGGCGCTCCGCGCCAGTGTTGGTTGTCCATGTGCTATCCCCCAATTCCAGTTGTTCGATAAACCTCTGGACCAGGAAATGCGCTTCTCGTCGCAAAGCGAAGTAGTGTCTATCTTTCGCGTCCTCGTATGCTCGAAAGCTATCTGCGAGATCCTTGTAAGTGGCCATTTCTACTCCCGATTGTTGATTGCCCAACATCGTAGCAAACCAAATGCAAGAAAGCCCGCGACTGCGGGCTCTTGATCAGATCTCAAAGGCGGTTCGGTCCACTGCTTCTTTGATCCAGGCAGGAGGCTTGCCTCGGCCGGTCCAGGTCGCGCCAGTGGACGGGTCACGGTACTTGGCCACCCCTGCTCCAGCGGGCGACTTGCGCTTGCCCGTGCTGAACACGTCTTCTTGGGTCAAGTTGTAGTCCGCCACCAAGGCGCGGATCTTGGCGATCACTTCACCCTTCTCGGTTTTCAGGACTTCGGCAATGCGTGCCTCGATCTCTGCTTTTTGCTTCAAAAGTGCCTTGTAATCAGATGTCATGGTGGTTTGTTGGTTTGTGTGCTAGCGAAAGTAATTCTATTCAAAAAACTTGATCTTTGTCACTGACCCACGTACATCAACTACATCAAAGAACCCGAGGCAGGAGCCGCCAGGCGTACTGATGCATACGTTGGCGCAGCGAGGGGACCGCGCTCCCATTCTGTGACTACCCCACGTCGGTGCCAGCACCAGGGCCGGCACGCGTGCACCCTGGTCATGGGCGTAAAAAAGCCCGCACGAGGCGGGCTTCATTAATCGTGGCAGCGTGTTCAGACTTCGCGCAGGATCTCGTCCGTCTCAACAACCTCGTATCGACCATCGCCGAGATCGTTGACGCTGTGGCCGTTCGCAAGGAACAACTCGTAGCTGCCCACCACCGTGCTGGCATGCCCGCTGATCGGGCGATGCGTCACTTCCTTGCCCCAGAACTCGATCTCAACTGGGACACCTTTGCTGTTGACAGCATTCACAGACTTGATCAATCGCTTAACCATACAACCTCGCAGAGGAATGAACAAGCAAACATCGTAGCAAAGCAACCTCAAAGGCTGTCCGGCGCGCGCCGGCTACGCTGTACTTTGGTCGAGCAGGTCAGCAATGGTTCGTCGGGATAGAGGTCGTGGGCGATCTCCCTCAGCTCATCAAATTCCCAAGGCCTCTGGTCTTCGTTGAGAAACCCTACTGCGATGGGGATGTTCATTTGCCCGTCCTCGTGTAGGTCGTGCGCAAAGTTGACAAGCATGTTGAAAAGGCAGGGCATGAATGCTCCTTGTGTTGCGGAACATTCAGGTTAGAAGAAAGGCCCTCAACACTGAGCTGGGGTTCGCTGAATCCCCAAACTACCTAACATTCATCGGAGCCATCCCCGCTTGACATGCCTTGAACAACACTATGAGGCCAATCTCTGCAGCAGCGCAACAATGGCTTGCAGGAGCACGCTGAGACCTGTAGTTGCTGCCGCCCAGGCGTTCAGGCGGGACTGCTTTGTGACGATGTCCTCAATATGCTTTGGTGGCCCACTCAGATAGCCAATCGGATACACGGCTGGAAGTTGCGATGCCACGATCCACAACCCTGCTGAAACGAATCCAGCTGCGATGGCTGCATAGCCGACATAAGTGATTAGAGATTCCATAAGAACTTGAGTATCTAAATTTTATTAATTCCAAGTTAAACCAAGGCCTGAAATCCAAAACTTAGAAAATTCCACTTTGGCAGATCAATTCACTTCCCGGCTGTTGGCTTGACTATTTCCTCTCCTACAGCCTTATTAAGGATGCCTGATGCGAGTTTTCCCCGATCAGATGGCTCTCCAAAGATTGCCATAACGCCAAAAATCAATGCAGCGAGAACTATAGTTGCAGCAGCACTAGGAACACCAGAGATCAACCAAAACCACAACTTCAACGGCCACCATTGATCATTCTTTATTGCAATTTTTGCCGCCCGCGCCACATCTTCTATCGCTTGCTTTTTGGCCTTATCGATCGCCTTCTGATGTTGCTGTGCCAATGACGCAATTTCTTCTTTGTGACCATTCTTGATCGCCTCCGCAGTCGCATCCATCATCTGGTCAAGCAGATTTTTTGCGTCTCTTTTAAATCGCTCTATCTCGGCATCCCCGGTGACGACCATAGCATGGTAGTCCTTGACCTTCTGCTTAATCTCTTCTTCGCTGCAGCCGTTCGCGCGATGATGGTCAGCTAGATCAGACTTGCGCTTCTTATACAACCCGTACGCGATAAGTCCGACAAAATCGTCCTCTCGTCGCACAAGGCACTTGAACGCCCAGCGCTGTTCAGTAGGTTCTGGATTAGACAAAACAAAGCCCCGCTCTTAGACGGGGCTCATTCTAGCCGCAAGACCTC
>Ga0308157_10008984_pt1 | contig 11202 bp, 11 predicted proteins | sample PhyBR1_FD_201035 | JGI IMG/M metagenome (GOLD analysis project Ga0308157, IMG submission 201035) | Phyllosphere microbial communities from UC Gill Tract Community Farm, Albany, California, United States - DLSLB.R1 | ecosystem: Host-associated > Plants > Phyllosphere > Unclassified | place: USA...
GCTGTAAAACCCCAGATAAAAACAATTAAGTGTAGATTTAAATAACTTTTTAAATTATCGTTTCGCATTACGTAATAAGTAAACTGCTAAAATTCCGAAAACAATATTCGGGAACCAAACAGCTAATAAAGGTGAGAATGTAGATTTTTCGGCAAGTGTACCAAATATTTTATCAAAGAATACAAATGAAAACGCAATTGCAATTCCAATAGCAAGGTTCATTCCCATTCCGCCACGGCGCTTCATAGAAGAAACTGAAACCGCAATAATCGTTAAAATAAATGCTGAAACCGGAATACTGTATTTTTTATAAAGAACAACCAAATAGGTATTGATGTTTCCTGAACCTCTTTTTCTTTCTTTTTCAATAAAATCGATCAATTTACCCAAAGTTAGCGTTTCGGCAATATAAACTACTGGAGTTAAATCTGCCAATTCAAATTTGAAGGCAACATTTTTTTCTGGAGATTTTTCAATTACGTCATTTAGTTCTCCTACGGTTCTTTTAGTATAATCGTATAAAACGTAAATCTTCTTTTTAGGATCCCATTTTATGCGGCTTGCAGTGATTTTATAAGTCAGTTTTTCTTTTTCAAAATGTTCTAATGAAAAGTTGAAGGCCGTTTTTGATTCTTCGTTAAAACTGTTTACAAAAATAAAATCGTGATCGTTAATTTGTCTGAAAACATTCGTGTTTTCACCACGCATGAGTTCCTTTCCATTACCTTTCAGATACGTGTATCTAAAATTATTATAGCCTTCACTGGCCGCTGGAACGATAAAAAATCCCATTAGCAAAACAAAAATCGAAACGATAGTTGCACCTATAATATAAGGACGCAAGAAACGTGTATATGAAATTCCAGAACTTAAAATCGCAATAATTTCTGTATTGTTGGCCAGTTTTGAAGTAAACCAAATTACCGATAAAAACAAGAATATCGGAAACAGCGAATTAATAAAATAAATTGTAAAATTGTAATAATAGAAGGCAATATCTCCAAACGGAATCTTGTTTTCAAGCATTTTATTTACCTTTTCAGAAACATCAATTACGATTCCGATTGGTGCAAATAAAAGAAGCATCACAGAAAATGTCCCGAGGTACCTTTTTAAGATGTATTTATCTATTATTGAAAGCATATAATTTTATTGTTTCAAGTTTTTTTAGTTTCAGGTTTCAAGTTGTTGGATTTCGTCCTCTAGAGAACCTGAAACCTGAAACTTGAAACTTTAAATTCTTAAAGACGCTGACTCATATTTTTAACCATCATTTCTTTCCATGGTCTAAAATCTCCGGCTAAGATATGTTTTCTTGCCTCACGAACCAACCACATATAGAATCCAAGATTATGAATGGTAGCAATTTGCTTTCCTAAATATTCGTTGGCCGCAAACAAGTGACGTAAATAGGCTTTTGTATATTCTGTATCCACAAAAGTATGCCCCATTTCATCAATTGGAGAAAAATCTGCTTCCCATTTTTTATTTTTGATATTGATTGTTCCGTTTGCTGTAAACAACATACCATTTCTTGCATTACGAGTTGGCATAACGCAATCAAACATATCAATTCCTAACGCAATATTTTCTAAAATATTAATTGGAGTTCCAACCCCCATTAAATAACGAGGTTTATCTTCAGGAAGAATTTCGCAAACTACCTCAGTCATGGCATACATTTCTTCAGCTGGCTCTCCAACAGAAAGTCCGCCAATTGCATTTCCTTGCTGTCCTGCATTCGCAATATATTCTGCCGACTGACGACGTAAATCCTTATAAGTACTTCCTTGAACAATCGGGAAAAACGTTTGTTCATATCCATATTTATAAGGTACTTTTTCCAAATGATTGATACATCTATCCAACCAACGATGTGTCATATGCATAGAACGTTGTGCATAACGGTAATCGCAAGGATATGGCGTACATTCATCAAAAGCCATAATGATATCTGCACCAATTGTACGCTGAATTTCCATTACATTTTCTGGCGTAAAAAAGTGATAAGAACCGTCAATGTGCGATTTAAATTTTACTCCTTCTTCTTTAATTTTTCTATTTGAAGAAAGAGAATATACTTGATATCCTCCAGAATCAGTCAAAATATTACGATCCCAGTTCATGAATTTATGAAGTCCTCCGGCTTTCTCTAAAATTTCTGTCTGCGGACGCAGATACAAATGATAGGTATTTCCAAGAATAATATCCGGATTAATATCGTCTTTCAATTCACGCTGATGCACTCCTTTTACAGAAGCAACAGTACCAACTGGCATAAAAATAGGAGTTTCTATAACTCCGTGATCTGTAGTAATACTACCCGCTCTTGCTTTTGACTGCGGATCTTTTTGTAATAAATCAAACTTCATAAATTCGTTTTTCAGTCGGCAAAGATAGTTTAATTTCAGGGAAATTTTATGAATTAGAAAATTTGTCAATTAGAAATTTAGCTAATATTTTCTTAATTTCAGATTCTATTTTTAAGATTTGAACTTATCCTGATTTGGGCGTTCCCTTACGGTCGGGCTATCCGCTATATCTTTTGCTCAAGAAAATATCATTTTAATTAAGACGAGACATTTATCGCAAAAGTATACCGCTCCTATCCCTAACGCAAACGGCTCTAAAAGAAATTTCATCGGTAAAATAGGAATGTAAAAACTGCAACAATCCTACTATTAAAGTATAACAAACTCATTTCTTTCTTTTTGTAATTTTAATATTCAACTAAAATTTTAGAAATCATGATTAACTCGGAAGATAAATTAGATAATATCAAGGATGAACAAATTGAGAAAAACCTTGAAAACATGGATTATACAGCAAACGAAGATATTTACAATCAAGAAGAAAGATTAGAAGATATCGATCCTCAAGATATTTCTGGAGAAAGAATAATTAATAATGACAACGAATGGAAACAAAACAGCGACAAAATTGGAAATGATTTGGATATTCCAGGGGCTGAATTAGATGACGAACAGGAAGATATTGGTTCAGAAGATGAAGAAAACAATTACTACAGCGAAGGTGATACAGAGTAAATCGTAAAAAAAATAAAATCTTGCTAAATGCAGGATTTTTTTATTAAGTTAATTAAAATTGTAAAAAACACACTTGTAAAAAGTTAGAAAGCAAAACTGACGTGATATTTTTTTACATAATGTAAAAAAAACAGTAAAATTTAACAATTGCTGTAAAACTAAAGCAAAAAATCATTTGCCTGCCCACAAAATAACGTTTACTTTTGCTTCAGTTTAACTTTTACATATAAAATGAAGCCTAACACACAACAATTAAGCGATTTAACGATCCAAGTAAGAAGAGATATTCTTAGAATGGTACATGCTGTAAACTCTGGACACCCAGGTGGTTCATTAGGTTGTACTGAATTTTTGGTAACATTATATCAAAACATAATGGACCGCAAAGAAGGTTTTGATATGAACGGAATTGGAGAAGATTTATTTTTCCTTTCAAACGGACACATTTCACCTGTTTTTTATAGCGTTCTAGCACGTAGCGGTTATTTTCCAGTTTCAGAATTAGCAACTTTCAGATTATTAGATTCTCGCTTACAAGGACACCCAACAACTCACGAAGGTTTACCTGGAGTTCGTATTGCATCTGGTTCATTAGGACAAGGTTTATCTGTAGCTTTGGGAGCAGCTCAAGCTAAAAAATTAAACAAAGACAATCATATCGTATATAGTTTACACGGAGACGGAGAATTGCAAGAAGGTCAGAACTGGGAAGCGATTATGTACGCTTCTGCTAAGAAAGTAGACAACATTATTGCAACAATCGACCTTAATGGTAAACAAATTGACGGAACAACTGATGAAGTTCTGCCAATGGGAAGTATTCGCGCTAAATTTGAAGCTTTTGACTGGGATGTTTTAGAAATCAAAGAAGGAAACAGCATTGATGCTATCATCGCTGGTTTAACTGATGCTAAATCAAGAACAGGAAAAGGAAAACCAGTTTGCATTTTATTACATACAGAAATGGGTAATGGTGTAGATTTCATGATGCACACTCATGCTTGGCATGGTAAAGCACCAAACAATGATCAATTGGCTAGTGCTTTAGCTCAAAACATTTCAACTTTAGCGGATTATTAAAAAGTGTTCAGTCTCAGTAGACAGTTTTCAGCTTAGAAACTTAGTCACTTAGAAACTTAGCATCTCAAAAAATAAAAAATGAAAAAATACGAAAATACAGGAAGTAAAGATACTCGTTCTGGTTTTGGAGCGGGAATGACTGAATTAGGTCAAAAAAATGAAAATGTTGTTGCATTATGTGCTGACTTAATTGGATCATTGAAATTTGATGATTTCAAGAAAAATCACCCAGAGCGTTTTTTCCAAATCGGAATCGCTGAAGCTAACATGATTGGAATCGCTGCAGGTTTAACAATTGGTGGAAAAATTCCTTTTACAGGAACTTTCGCAAACTTTTCTACAGGTAGAGTTTACGATCAAATTCGTCAATCTGTTGCTTATTCAGATAAAAATGTAAAAATCTGTGCTTCTCACGCTGGTTTAACTTTAGGAGAAGATGGAGCAACGCACCAAATCTTAGAAGATATTGGTTTAATGAAAATGTTGCCTGGAATGACTGTAATCAATACTTGCGATTACAACCAAACTAAAGCTGCAACTTTAGCATTAGCAGATCACCATGGTCCAGCTTATTTACGTTTCGGACGTCCAGTTGTAGCTAACTTTACTCCTGCAGATGAGCCTTTCGTAATTGGAAAAGCAATTTTATTAAACGAAGGAACAGATGTTACAATCATTGCTACTGGACACTTAGTTTGGGAGGCTCTTATTGCTGCTGAAGCTCTTGAAGCAAAAGGAATTTCTGCTGAAGTAATCAACATCCATACAATCAAACCTCTTGATGAAGAAGCTATTTTAAAATCTGTTGCTAAAACGAAATGTGTAGTTACTGCTGAAGAGCACAACTACCTTGGAGGTCTTGGAGAAAGTGTTTCTGGCGTATTGGCTTTAAACAATCCAACTCCACAAGAATTTGTAGCTGTTAAAGATAGTTTTGGAGAATCTGGAACTCCAGAGCAGTTAATGGAAAAATACAAATTAAACAATCAAGCAATTGTTGAAGCTGTAGAAAGAGTTATCAAAAGAAAATAATTATTAGATTTTCTTGAACATAAAAAAACCTCGGAATTTACATTCCGAGGTTTTTTATATACTAAAATATTCCGTTTTTAATACCACGAAAGTTGAACTTCATGGTATGGCCCATTTCCAACATAAATTTTAAATGGTCCAGAAACATTAAAATTAGTATACCAAGCCGTTGGTGCAGTTGGTGCAGGAAGATTGGCTGGATTCCATGTCGCAATCAATGATGTTTGAGTAGCCGAAGTTGTCATCTGAAATAATGAAAATTTCCACAACACTGAATTAGAACCACTTAGACTATAAGTATCAATTACCCTAATATTTGAAGCTTCTTTCCATGTGCATCTCCAAGTAGAGCATGATCTATATTGCAATGTAGATCTTAAATACATTTTACTAGATTGAATTACATTGTTCAAAACAATTGTTTCATTATAAAGATCTAAAACAAGTCTAATTCTACTTCCTGGAACATTAAAATTTTCCTCTCCCGAAACAAAGGTCTTTATCCTATTTTCATTTGGAATAACATCTCTACCCGTTGAATTTTTCACAGGAGAAGACACGCTTAACAAACTGCCATAAACTTCCAAATTTTCTTTTTCAGCAACAAGTTGTTCAGGAGTTTTGTTAATCTGATTTTTGGAAAGCAAATAAAAAGTACGCTCATTTAACCATAAAACGTTCCCATTAATTTTTACTTTTGATTCTGAATTTAAAATTGACTTTAATGCATCTGAATAGATAATTCTTGATTCAGATAAAACATCTCCTTCTATACTTGCAGAATCATCTGAAGTATTTAACAATGAAACCAACTTTTTTGAAGAAACCCAATTTTTAAGCTCATCAGAACCTAAGCTTGCGAGATCCGAATATTCTTTAACAAAAAGTTCTTCATTTTTAAATGATAACATTTTACCATCTAAAACTGAAGCTGAATCTCCTACAGCCGAAACTTCTTGATTGACCTGATCTTCGCTGCTACATGACAAAGCAGTAAGCACTAAAAACAATGCAATAATTTTTTTCATTTTTGTAAAATTTTAATATTATTCTTTCAAATCTATAACAATAAGAAATAAAATCCTTACGTGATTCCGTAAAAAGAAATAAAATCTTACAACAAAAACATAACGAACTAAAAATCAATACTTAACAACTAAACACAAACTAAAAAAGCCTCGAAATTAACATTTCGAGGCTTCTTATTTAACTTCTATATTTTAGTTCTTTTGATAAGGATACGTTTTATCCAAATGAATTCTTAATCTTCCTGGCGCTGTATAATCCTCAGGAACATACTTACGAGGATTTGTGATTGACTCTGGCTTTGCAGGATCAGTAAGTTCTCCTGTTGGTCTTCTAGGAATAGCCCACAATTCGCTTTCATCTACATTTGGAGTAGCAGGATTATCCAAAATAGGATCGTAAGGATAATATTTGCTTAATCCTGAAAAAGGAGCATCTGTAGGTTTTGTAAGTTCAAATCTTGTCGTATAACCATCTCCGTCATCATCATGATCTAGAAAATCTGGAATACCATCACCATCTGTATCATCTGGGTTAGCAGGTGGATTAGGATATGTAGTTGTATCTCTATAATCACGAACAAAACCATCACCGTTAATATCCTCCTGATAATCAAATACACCATCTGGATTTTCTAATAAAACACCATTAGAGTAACCATTATTTTCATGATCCATTCTTCTAATATCATAAAGCTTAAAGCTAAAGATTAAAGGTGAATATGCTGGAATGGTACTTGAAGAAGGTGGCGCAGCATAATATCCTAATCCTGAAGGTATAAATAAAACACCCGCACCAAAATCTTGGTAATTTGGGGTTCCATCATCATTATAAGTCGTTGTTCCTGTTTTAAACAGAGGAAAGATCTCACTCCATCCCTTTACAACATTAAGCACATACATATCAATAATACTCTTTGGATATACAACCTGATCAAAGAAAGTAGTTGTTAAGTGTTCTGGCTCTGTATCTGTCTTTTCCACACGTTTTAAATATTCTCCTCTATAAGCAGTAAAAACACCATCCGTATTCATTGGAGCAACACCAGTACCTTCTCTTAAAACCAAATAATACATTTTATAAGTTATACCATGTATGTATGGGATTTCTCTTAAAACCAACTTTGGATAAGTAGCGCTATTTAAGTAAGACATTATTGAGGGTTGTGAAGCAGCATCGGTTATGGGCGAAATTGTTACATCCATATCGGCTGTCACAGTAATATAATTTGTCTTTAAATACTCTTCAATATCTGCATTATCAGTATTAAATTGCTCTTGATAATCCCTTAAAGGAACAACTTCTGTTTTATCATCGTCATTTTTATTACAAGAAACGATGGCAAGACCAGCAAGTAACAAAACAAAATAATATTTAAATTTATTCATTATTATCATTTTTTTAGGTGCGCAAGATACAATATTGATTTATTTTTGTAAAGAATTTAACTTGGATTTTAGAAAAATTATGAGAATAGATAAATACTTGTGGTGCGTTCGATATTACAAGACTAGAAACATGGTAACCGAAGCTTGCAAAAAGAATCAGATCACTGTAAATGGGCAAGTTGCAAAACCTTCAAAAGAAGTTTTTCCAACAGACCGAATTACATTTAGAAAAGATCAAATTACACAAATTATAACGGTTTTAGACATTCCGCAAAATCGAGTTGGAGCTAAGTTGGTAGATATTTATCAAAAAAACGAAACGCCTCCAGAAGCTTTTGCACATTTAGAGTTATTAAAATTATCTAAAGAACATTCTAGAAGAACTGGCGCAGGACGTCCGACCAAAAAAGACCGAAGAGATATTGACGATTACGGAGACGATATTTATGATGAAGAGGAAGAAGTAGAATAAATTTTAAAACTTCAAATTCCAAATTCCAAAAAAGCAATCAAATTCCAGATCCCAAAAATAAACCTATCTCAAAACTTGGAATTTGGAATTTAAAATATTGACATTTTATAAAAAAAATTGGAATTTGGATTTTCTATATTGGATTTTAAATTAATTATCTTAGCAAAAAAATACACTATGAGCAGCAATATAATCTTGACCAATCAGGAAATCGAACATAAAATAAAACGTATCGCTTACCAAATTTACGAGACTTTTGTAGACGAAGAAGAAGTTGTTATTGCCGGAATTGCTTCTAACGGATTTCTTTTTGCCGAAAAAATCGCTTCGGCGCTTAGCAATATTTCAACCTTAAAAGTTTCGATCTGCGAAGTCAAAATAAACAAACAAAATCCGCAACAAGCAATACAAACTTCATTAACCGCCGAAGAATACAAAAACAAAGGGTTAGTTCTAGTTGATGATGTCTTGAACTCTGGAACTACATTAATCTATGCTGTTCGTCATTTCTTAGACGTCCCGCTTAAAAAATTCAAAACAGCAGTACTTGTTGATCGTAATCATAAAAAATATCCCGTAAAGGCAGATTTCAAAGGCATTTCGCTTTCAACTTCTTTACTAGAGCATGTTCAAGTTGTTTTCAATTCAGAAAACGGCGACTATGCTTCTTTAAGTTAATATATCTAAAATATCCTGAACCGTTTCTTCGACAGATTTATCATCAACCGAAACTTTATGTTTTGCCTGATTGTAGTAAAAACTTCTGTCGAATAAATGTTTCGCGATAAACTCTTTCATTTCTTCCTCATTCATATTGGCAATCAAAGGGCGTTTGCTTTTATTATGCACCAATCTATTATATAAGGTATCAATTGACGCTTTTAAATATACAGACACTACATCGTCTCCTTTTAATAATTCATGATTATTGGCATAACACGGAGTACCTCCTCCAAGACCAATAATAGTATTTTCTGAAGATTGCAGCAATTCGACGAACATTTCATGCTCTAATTTTCGAAAATATACTTCTCCATGCTTCTCAAAAATCTCATTTATGGATAAATTTACTCTTTCTTCGATACATTTATCTAAATCTAAGAACGGAATATTTGTAATTTTTGACAAATTTTGGGCAATTGTAGACTTTCCGCAACCCATATAACCTAACAACACAATTTTTTTCATATTAATAAAACCTTATAAACTAAGCATTTGAGAATTTTTCCAAAAAAAAGACAAATTTATGATAAAATAGCTTGGAAACTTCAAAAAAAACTCCTTATATTTGCACCCGCATTCAAGAAATTAAATGACTCGATAGCTCAGTCGGTAGAGCACATCACTTTTAATGATGGGGTCCTGGGTTCGAGCCCCAGTCGGGTCACAAATTTTGTGATTAACAAATTAAATTTCTTGAAAGCAATGACTCGATAGCTCAGTCGGTAGAGCACATCACTTTTAATGATGGGGTCCTGGGTTCGAGCCCCAGTCGGGTCACAAAAGGTCGGGTAATTTATTTTACTCGACCTTTTTTCTTTTTAGGCCATGTGGAGAAACGGTAGACTCGCCATCTTGAGGGGGTGGTGCTCGCAAGGGCGTGAGGGTTCAAATCCCTCCATGGTCACTTAAAGCGGAAATCTTTATTAGTTAAAGATTTCCGCTTTTTTTATTCCAAAAACCTCTCCTTAGCTTCATTATTAAAACTATTTCAAAATCGATTATATTTACATTACTGTAAAACCAAAAGCCACAATAACCAAAGTAAACATATGAAGTTAACTCCCATATTATATGTCATAATATTTTTCATTTTATATTCTTGCCAAAAGAACAATGACAAAAAACTAGAAAAAGATCTAGTTGGAGAATGGATCTACATCAAAACAGATGATCAAAGAAAACCACAAACAAATAGCAACTCCAATATCCCGCCACCTCCCCCTCCATTTGGCTCGCCTAAAAGAGGATATATATTTTTAAAAAACAATATAGCCGAAAACAAAACTGGTTATTTTAAAACAATTAATGCTGTAGAAAGAGAAAACAGAAAGACATTTTTTTTAGGAACTACAACTAAATATAAAATCGAAAATGATAGTTTAAAAATTTTCAACTTAGAAAGCAAAACTTGGGAAAATCAGAAATTAAGTTCGATAACAAGAGACACATTAACAACAAAAATAGGTGATAGCATATTTGTAAAATACGCAAGAATAAAATACAAAATTAATCCAAATGAGAATTATGATCAGATTATAGTTTCTTCTTCGGGCTGCTATGGCTCTTGCCCTATTTCAAACATCAGCATTGAAAAAAAAGGCAATGTTTTATACTATGGTCAAGATTATAACACTCAAAATGGCTTCTTCCAATCTAAAATAACTCAAACCCAATATGAAGAAATTCAAACCAGTTTTAAAAAAGCTGACATAATCAATCTTAAAAACAGTTATGAAGCAAACTGGACGGATGATGAGACTGTTACTATAACATTTATAAAAAACAACAAAATCATAAAGACGATCCGTGATTACGGAAGACAATCACCCACTGCATTAGTTTGGGCATATACACCTGTTCGATATTTATACCAACATATAAAACTGACTCCATTAAAAAAAGAAAAATTTTTATTTCCAATATGGAGAATCAGTTTCACAAAAGGGAATCAGATTTGCGATTTAACAAAATCTGAAAGCTTTTATTTATTTACAGAAATTCTCAAAGGCAAAGAAACAAACGACACTTTTGAACACAAATACTATATCGAATTCTGGAATGACCAAGACAAAAAAGAAATAATTTATACAGATGGAAGATATTTCAAATCGAAAGACAAAACTATTGACATTGGCTATAATTTCATGATATCAAACAATTCCATCACAAAATTTAGACTAAAAGACAAATACGATTAACTTCTATCTTATTTTTTATTTAAAAAAGAATCTTTTTATTTCACTACAAAACAAACACTTACCCCTCTCATGAAAATTTATTTCAAAATTCATTAAAAAAAAGGCTTGATAAGCTAAATAAAGTACTTATATTTGCACCCTCATTGAAGAAATGAAGACTCGATAGCTCAGTCGGTAGAGCACATCACTTTTAATGATGGGGTCCTGGGTTCGAGCCCCAGTCGGGTCACAAAAGG
>Ga0308157_10008985_pt1 | contig 11202 bp, 7 predicted proteins | sample PhyBR1_FD_201035 | JGI IMG/M metagenome (GOLD analysis project Ga0308157, IMG submission 201035) | Phyllosphere microbial communities from UC Gill Tract Community Farm, Albany, California, United States - DLSLB.R1 | ecosystem: Host-associated > Plants > Phyllosphere > Unclassified | place: USA...
TCACTTAGGTAGAACAGCTCCGCATAGAAAAGCAATGCTTTCTAACATGGCTTGTTCACTAATTGAACATAAAAGAATCAACACTACTGTTGCTAAAGCGAAAGCTTTAAGAGTTTACGTGGAACCACTCCTTACAAAAGCTAAAGAAGATACAACTCACAATAGAAGAACAGTTTTCTCTTACCTACAAAGTAAAGAAGCTGTTACTGAATTGTTCAGAACTGTAGCTCCGAAAATCGCTGAAAGAAATGGTGGATACACAAGAATCATCAAAACTGGCTTCAGAGCTGGTGATGCTGCTGATATGGCAATGATTGAATTGGTAGATTTCAATGATATCTACAATCCAAACGCAGAAGAGAAGAAAACAACTAGAAGAAGTAGAAGATCTACTGCTGCGCCTAAGGCTGCAGCAACTGTAGAAGCTACTGAAGCTAAAGTTGAAGAAACTCCTGCTGCTGAAACTGCTACAGAAGAAAAAACTGAAGAATAAGAATTCTAAGTTTTTTAAATATAAAACCACCTCACTTCGAGGTGGTTTTTTTGTTTGGACTATTTTCAATAGTTTACTTTTGTAAGTATATATAACCTTTAAAAATAATAGTAAATGAAAGTAACCTGCAAAGATTTTCTCAAAATCTTATCTGTCGTCATTTTATTGTTTGGATTCCCTCCAACGATAGATGCACAAAGTAAAAACAGTATTGTCAAATCTCCGGATGGAACAATTATGCTAGAAATTGGAGCTAATCAGGGTAAAGTATTCTATAAAGTTTCTAAAGATGGCAAGTCTATTCTCAATGATTCTTATCTCGGTTTCGAATTGAAAGGAAGTTCTCTTAAAGATAATTTATCAATCAAAAATATCTCTCATTCTAAGTTTGATGAAACCTGGCAACAACCTTGGGGCGAAGAAATCAACGTCAGAAATCATTACAATGAAATGAAAGTCTCAGTCAAAGAAACGTCAAAGTTAGCTAGAGAATTTGTGATTAATTTCCGAGTGTTTGATGATGGATTTGGGTTCAGATATGAGTTTCCTAAGCAAAAGAATCTGAATGAATTTGTCATTATGGATGAACTCACGGAATTCAATTTTACTGATGATCACAAAACCTGGTCGATTCCTTACAATACAGAATTTTACGAAGGTTTATTTAAGTCAAACCCTATTTCGAAACTTGATACTGTTGCAACGCCTTTGACAATGGAAACCAAAAATGGGTTATTCCTGACTGTTCATCAAGCCAACCTTACCGATTATGCAATGATGAATCTTGCAGGAGACAAGAAATCAACCAAATTGAAAGCTTACCTCACGTCTTGGGCAACTGGAGAAAAAGTGTTTGCAAAAGCACCTTCCAACACACCGTGGAGAACAATGATTATTGCGAAATCTGCTGGAGATTTGATGTTATCAAGATTAATGTTAAACCTTAACGAGCCCAATAAACTCGGCGATGTTTCTTGGATTAAACCTGGTAGATACATCGGAATCTGGTGGGCCATCCATATGGAAAAGTACACTTGGAAAGCTGGACCAAATCACGGAGCAAAGACTGAAAACGTCTTGAGATATATCAATTTTGCTGCAAAACATAACTTCTCCGGAGTTCTCGTAGAAGGTTGGAACAAAGGTTGGGAAGATTGGAAAGATTTCAAATTCTCTGAACCTTACCCAGATTTTGATATCAAGAAAATCACAGATTATGCTAAGTCCAAAAATGTGAGTTTGATTGGTCACCACGAAACTGCCGGCAATACTTTGAATTACGAAAGTCAAATGGAAAAAGCTTTTACATATTATAAAAAGTATGGTGTTAATATTGTAAAAACGGGCTATGTAGGTGGGAAATTGGACGGCAAACAACCACACAGCAGTCAGTATGGCGTTCGCCATTACCGAAAAGTCATTGAAGAAGCGGCGAAATATAAAATAATGATCGATAACCACGAACCTGTGATGCCAACCGGTTTGCAAAGAACATTGCCAAATCTAATGACGCAAGAAGGTGTCCGAGGACAAGAATGGGACGCTTGGTCCAAAGATGGTGGCAATCCGCCGGAACATACTACGATTATCCCTTTCACGAGAGGCTTAGCAGGCCCGATTGATTTTACGCCAGGGACTTTTAACTTTACCAATCCGGTATTGCCAAATACAAAAGTGCACACGACTTTGGCGAAACAATTGGCTTTGTCAGTTGTGATTTACAGCCCGCTTCAGATGGCTTCTGATATGATTGAGAATTATGAGAACAATCCGGCTTTTGAGTTCATCACAAGCTGCCCGACAGACTGGAGCAAAACCGTAGTTCCCGACGCGAAGATTGGAGATTTTGTAACGATTGCCAGAAAAGATAAAGCCTCTGAAAACTGGTTCTTAGGTAGTATTACCAACAAAGACGCAAGAAATGTAAAACTGGATTTGAAGTTTTTAGATTCAAATAAGAAATATAAAGCTAAGATTTTCCGAGATGGAAAAAGTGCGGATTATGAAACCAATCCCTACCCAATTATCATCGAAGAAAAAGAAGTGGACAACAAAACTATTCTGTCCGTTGACTTGGCAAGAAGTGGAGGCGTTGCGATAATTTTCACGAAGCTTTAATCTAATTCTGAAAAACGTCCGTATGTTTCAATAAAAACGTACGTACCTTTTACTCAAAACTCACGTACGTTTTCATCAAAAGATACGTGCGTTTTTGGATGGCACTGCAAACGGTCTATCCATAGGACTTGCGGAGGGTCATTTTTTTGATTAAAATATCAGTTAAAAATCAATAAAAGAGAGTGAGATTTCCTTGCTCTCTTTTGTTTTCTCATCAATAAAACCACTAATTTTACGTTTTCAATTTTATTAAAAACATTTATGAATTCAATTCGAAAGTTCTCATCAATATATTTTCTGCTGGTAAGTTTCATTGCTTTTTCCCAAGCGCAATCTCCGGTTTATACCTTGCCAAAAATCAAATCCAACATTACACTTCCGGTTTCGCTTCCGATTTCGGAGATTAATAATTTGATTAATCAATCCGTGAAAGGCGTTTTGTATGAAGATCAATCTTATACCAACAACAATAATGATCAGCTTAAAGTCAAAGTGGAAAAGCAGGGGAGTATTGCTATAAAAGCTTTGACCAATAACCGGTTGATGATTTCTGTACCACTGAAAATCTGGGCAGAAAAAGGCTACGGAACTTTAGGTTATTATCTTTACAAAGACACAAACCTGAATGTTATAATGAATTTCATTACCAGTTTATCGGCAAGACCAGATTGGAAACTCGATACAAAAACGACGACTGCAGGTTTTGTCTGGACACAGAAACCGGTTTTGGATTACGGCAAAGTAAAGATTCCAATTACGCCTTTGGTGGAGAATGTGTTGAAGGAACAGCAAGGTAAATTCACGACAGTTATAGATCAGCAGATCAAAACCCAGTTCAATCTTCAACCTTATCTGGTAATGGCTTGGAACCAGTTCTCCAAACCAATCAATGTTTCTGAGGAATATAATACTTGGCTGAAGATCTCACCACAACATACTTTTATGTCTCCGCTTCAGGTTTTTCAGGATAAAATCAAAACAACAATTGGGATTGATTTGTACTCGGAAACTTATGTCGGGCAAGTTCCTTTGGCGACAAAAGATGTCAACACGATTCCGAATTTCACATTAAATCCTAATCTTGCGAATATCTTTAATCTGCAAACGACTGCCAATATCAGTTTTGATGAAGCGACAAAGCTAGCCAAGCAACAATTTCTGAATAAAGAATTTGCGATGAGCGGCGAAGATAAAAAAGTGAAGATTACCGGTATTTCTGTTTATAAGGAAAAGGAAAATATCGTGATAGAAGCTCAAACAACCGGTGAAGTAAACGGAACGGCTTTCATCAAAGGAAAACCTTTTTACAGCGAGGAAGAACACAAAATAAAGCTGAACGTTACAGATTTCAACCTCAAGACCAAGAACTTTTTTCAAAAAGCTTTGACCGTTTTATTCGAAGGAAAAATAAGAAGAATGATAGAAAAAGATTACGGCATTCCATTGCTCGATATCGAAAATGCTTCCAGGAAAAGTCTGACGGAAAACTTCAACAAAGAGTATGTGAAAGGCATCAAATTGCAAGGTCAAGTGATTGATTTGAAACCAACTCAGTTTCTGCTATCAGAAAAATACATCACCATCGTTATAGATACCAAGGCACAATTGCAGATGAATATTTCTGGATTGAGTTTTTAATAACGTTCGTTAGTTTTCTTTGTGTTTTATTGATTATAATGCTAAAGATATTGTATATATTTGCTAGCAATTAAATTTAATATGAAGAAAACTCTAACTCTGGCAATTGCTTTGGCTTATGTCTGCGGATTTTCCCAAGAATCCCAAGAATTAGCTCAACTAAGGAAGCAAACCAACGCAAGCGTTACCATCAGTAACAGCACTTTCAACCCAAATTTTATCCTTTTCAAAGATTCTAAAGCCCTTCAGCTGAAAGCAAATGGTGCAAAAGCAAAATCTGCAGAATTTATAGCCCAGAATTTCAAAGCTTTAAATCTAAAATCTGCGAACGAACTGGTTTTTGTAGATGAAACAATGGACAATTATGGATTGAAGAATGTAGTTTATATGCAACAACATCAGGGCGTACCTGTCTATGATGGTGTTCTGAAATTCCATTTCAATGCGAAAGAAGAATTGACATCCATTAATGGAAACGCACTTTCTAATATAAAATTGAGTTCTACACCAGATATTTCTACAGCAGAAGCCGAAAGCATTGCGAAAAGTATAGTTACAGATCAAAATTTGAATCAATCTAAAACACCTTTGGAAGCTTTAAAAACAAAGCTTTTGATTTTCCCGAAAAATCTGGCGCAAGGTGGTGTTGTGACGCCTTACTTAGCGTATGAAATAGAGGTGACAAATAAAAAAGATGTAAGAGAGTTCCTTTTTATTAATGCGCATACGGGCGAATTGGTAGAACAATTTACAGGAATTCATCCGATTGATAGAAAACTTTATGAAACCAATACCAATGCTACTAACCTAAAATGGAAAGAAGGTGATGTCTTTCCCGGAACGCTCAGCAGCTGGCAACAGAATGAAGTGGTAACATCAGAGCACGTTTACAACTTTTTCAAAAATGCTTTTGGATATGTTTCTTACGATGCAGCAGATCACACGATGATCACTGTAAATAATGATCCAACAATAACTTGTCCCAATGCAAGATGGAACGGAACATATGCCGGATATTGTGACGGAACTGCCACGGATGATGTCATTGCACACGAATGGGGACACGCTTATACAGAATATACAAGTGGTTTGATTTACCAATATCAGTCAGGCGCACTGAATGAGTCTTACTCCGATGTTTGGGGAGAAACCATCGATTTAATTAATAATTATATGGATGAAGGTGAGAATCTTAGTGTAAGAACAACTGCTTCCTGCTCAGGTTCTCTTCGTTGGAAAATGGGAGAAGATGCTACATCTTTCGGAGGAGCCATACGTGATATGTGGAATCCAAATTGTAATAACCAACCTTCAAAAGTGTTGGATCCAAATTACTATTACTGTGGAACAGCAGATAGTGGGGGCGTACATACCAATTCGGGGCCTACAAACCATTTATACGCACTTCTTGTAGATGGCGGAACTTACAATGGTTATACAATCACAGGAATCGGATTTGTAAAAGCTGCTCATCTTTGGTGGAGAGCTCAGAAGAATTATTTGACTGCAACCAGTGACTTTGCCAATTTCGCAGATGCTTTGGAAGCCTCGGCTAATGATTTGATGGGGATTAATCTTCAGGGATTATCTACAACCGCTACACCAGTAGGATTATCTGGGCAAACATTTGTTCTGGCTGATCTTCAGAATATCAAAAATGGTATTCTTGCTATGCAGCTAAGATCTTCCCCAGCAACACAATGTAATTACCAACCGATTCTAAAGGTGGGACCGGATATCTGTTCTACAGCAACATCTAATCCATTGTTCAAAGAAGATTGGGAAAATGGTCTAGGAAACTGGACTGTGAGTAACATTCCAACAAAACCATCCACCTGGGAAGAAAGAAACTGGAGCGTAACAACTAATTTGCCCAAAGGAAGAACTGGTAAAGCCATTTTCGGAACTGATCCTATCAACGGAGACTGTGCAAGCAATCTTCAAAACGGAATCCTGCGTCTGGAAAGTCCAACCATTACAATTCCGGCTTTCACAGCAGGAAAATATGAAATGGCTTTCAACCATTATGTGGCTACAGAAGCAACTTGGGACGGTGGAAATATCAAATACAGTCTGAATGGCGGAGCCTGGACACTATTGCCTGTAACTGCTTTTACTCAAAATGGTTACAATAGTTCTTTGGACGGAACTTCTCAAAATAATAATCCATTGAAGGGTCAAAGAGCGTTTACTGGAACAGATGGCGGTTCTCTTAGCGGAAGCTGGGGACAAAGCGTCATCGATCTTTCTAAGATTAATGTGGTTGGAGGTTCTAATATCAAGTTCAGATTCGAAATGGGGACTGATGGTTGTAACGGTATAGATGGCTGGTATTTGGATGAGATTTATGTGTACAACTGTGCTACATTGGCTGTGGAAGATGCTCAAAAGCAAAATTCAATCAGTGTTTATCCAAACCCGACTTCAGGATTAGTAACCATTCAAAATAAGAGCAACTCAAGTCTGAAGAATGTTGAGATTTACAATGTTGCAGGACAGTTGGTTCAAAAATTCAATGTAAACAATGTTAAAAATGCTTCTTTGGATATGAGTCAATTAACGAATGGAACTTATGTACTGAAAGTGATTTCAGAAACAGAAAATAATACTGTGAAAGTAATCAAAAAATAATCTTACGATTATCACCAAATAAAAAATGCTTCTGAATTATCAGAAGCATTTTTTATTTGGTGACTAGTTTTAAAATTTTAAAGCCGTTTCAAGAGATAACTCCATCATCGTTCTCAATGCTTTTTCTCTTTGGTCAGCAGAAATTTGCTCGTGGGTTGGGATGATATCAGAAACTGTTAAAATAGTTGCTGCATTTTTACCAAGGTGTTTTGCATTGGCAAAAAGTGCAAAAGCTTCCATTTCTACAGCAGGGCAATTGTGTCGCACAGCAATTTCCGGAACAGCTGGATCTTTTCTGTAGAAAATATCACTGGAATGGATATTGGTTGCTTTGGTTTCCAGTCCCAATTCCTTTGCTGTTTCATTGATTTTATCAAATGCGATTCCTTGGTTAGAGATCAAATCTTCTTCGATTCCCCACGCAAATTTGGCATAAGTACTTTCGCTTGCTGCATTTTCTACGTTCAGGATATCGAATAATTTGAGATCTGTGGAGTAGGCACCGCATGTTCCGATTCTGATGATTGTATTAACCTCATATTCTGTAAACAACTCGAAAGAATAGATTCCGATACTTGGGAATCCCATTCCGCTTGCACCAACAGTGATTTCTTTTCCTTTATAGTTTCCTGTATAAAAAAAGATGTTTCTTGTTTGGCTTACCAATTTGGCATCGGTTAAATAATTATCAGCAATGTATTTGGCTCTCAGTGGATCGCCAGGCATCAAAACCGTTTTCGCAATATCTCCTTTTTTAGCACTAATGTGAACACTCATTTTATGAATTTTTTTAAGACCGTGAATATAAAATTTATAATCTAATTACTGAAATCGATTAGGCTTAAATTTGATAATTAAACCAAATCATTTCTATGTAATCTTAATATTTTTTAACATATTCTCTTATTTATTTTTAAAAAGAATGAATTTGAATCTTTCAATACTATATCCTAACTATAATTACAACAAGAATATAGAATAAATACCGAAAAAAGGTGCTCTTTTTTCGCTGTTAAAACATAAATCTCTAAATCGCATTTTACAAATAAGATACATTGTAAATCAAAATATTAAGTGATATTATAATGGAATTATATCAGAAAAAATTCTATCCTTTTTTCGCATAAGGAAATTCAGAATTATATTTTTGAGAAACAAATAAGCCTGAACAGCCTAAAATAAAAACACAATAAAGGATTAAATATGAGTTTTGATTTGCTTTTTCCGATGGAATCTGTTTCTTTTTTTTGGAAAAAACGATTTGACCAAATTATTTTGCGACTAAAATATTTCTTGGTTTTCATTTTCCTTTTTTTCTCATCGTTTACTATAAACGCTAAAACTCTTCTGAGTGAGAATTTTATAGAGTTACCGAAATTAGTGAATGAAATTTTACTCAATGAGAAAGTAGAAATAAAAAGTTTTATTTCTTTTGAGATGTTTTCTACTATTTGGATTCTTGTAAAATCGGATGAGAATTCAAGTGGAAATAATATGGCTCGGGATGAGATAATTACAAAAGCACTCTATATAATATTGCTTATTATAATGTTAGCGGGACTAATTCTGGTAATATACCGATATCGGAACAAGAAAAATACACCTCCGCATAGAAATGATATTGACTTAGTTAATAATATCCATATCAGTCAAAATAATAAAAAGGATTGGGATAATGTTCTGAAGGAACCTGTGAAGAATATAAATTTCATTACGGACGAAACATCAACTGCGATACTGAAAAAGCTGGCAAAATTTGAGAACTCGGATAAATATTTGAGAAAAGATATAAACCTTACTTGGCTTGCTAATAATCTTAATACCAATACTAAATATATTTCCGAAGTTATAAAAATTCATAGAAATAAAAATTTCAATAACTATATCAACGGACTCAGAATAGAATATATTATTCAAAAGTTATCTCAAAACCCTGTTTATAGAGAATACAAAATTACATATCTGGCAGAAGAATGTGGCTATGCATCGCCTCAGGTTTTTGTAATAGCATTCAAAAAAGAATCAGGAGTCACACCGTCTTATTTTATAGATCAGTTAAAAGCTGAGTCAGACGATAATTATCAAGAATCAATATCATAAAAAAACACTCTTCATTTCTGAAAAGTGTTTTTTTTGTGGAGTTGGAGGTTTTCGAACCTTACATATTTTAACATAACTTAAAATATGTAAGTTCTCTATTTATCAGCATTTTAACTATATTTGTATAAACTAATATACTTAGTTTTTATGTCTAAATATAGAAGAAGTAGCACCTAAACTGGCACCTGATGAATTACACTTTTAAACTCAAGCAACCCAATGGTACAAAGGAAACTCTGATTTATTTCCGTTCATTTTTCAACAATGAAAGTAAGAATTTTATCTATTCTACTGGTGAGAAAATAAAACCAACCGAATGGGATTTTGAAGGTAGGCAACCTAATGACCTAAACGGAAGAACTAAAAGGGCAGAGATTCATCGAAGTGTTAAAATGCAGTTGGATAGATATAGTAGTTTTTTTACAGAGATTGTTAATCGATATAAGAACATAAATGAAGAACTTACCGTTGATATTCTTAAACAAAGATTTGATGAAAAATTCAAAAAAATAACAGTTAAAAGTGATTTCTTTAGAATTTATCAGGAGTTTTTAGATGAGAAGGAAAACGACTATACTGGTAATTCGATTTCAAACTCAACTCTAAAGCGTTACAAATGCAATAAGAATTTACTCGAAGATTTTGAAAGCAATAGCAAAGTAAAGATCAGCTTAGGAAAATTTGACAATAAACTTTATAACAAATTTCTAAAATATTGTATTGAAGAAAAGAAACATTCTGCAAATACATTACATAGAAATGTTGGTCTGCTCAAGACTTTTCTTCTTTGGGCTCTAAATAAAAAATATACTTACAATAACAATTTTATTGTTTTCAAGAAACCTGCGAAATTTACAACTGATGAAATAGCTTTGAATTATGAACAAGTTGAACTCATATATAATTACAATCTCAGTGAAAACAAAAGATTAGAAAAGGTTCGTGATCTTTTTGTTTTTGGTTGTACTACCGGAATGAGGTTTGGCAATTACAGTACGATTTCCAGAAGTGATGTTGACGGAAATTTCATACGGGTTATTGATTTAAAAAGTAAATCTAAAAACTTAGCAATTCCTTTAAACAGTATTTCTAAATCAATACTGGAAAAGTATGATTATAATCTGCCAAGTATTACAAATCAAAAGATGAATGAATATATTAAAGAGGTTTTTAAAAAGTTAGAGTTTACCGATGAAATAAAAAAAACTATGAAATATGGTGATGAGCTGGTAGACCAAAAAGCTGAATTTTGGACGAGAATTTCCTCGCATACTGCAAGAAGGAGTTTTATTACTATAATGAAGAACAAACGAGTTCCGGATAAGGTAATTATGAGCTACACGGGTCATACCAGCTTAGAAGTGTTTAATGCCTACTACAGACCAAGCGAAGATGATAAAATCAACTATATGAATGAGGTTTTTAAATAATCACTATTATAATTATGGATCATAAAAAACTTTACGGACGTTGGAATTTTTGGGAGGAATTTGTCGGCTATCCGATGATGCTTTATCATTTGATAAAACGCGAAAAGATTCAGGAGCGGTTTCAAAGGAGAATTGAAAAAGCCAAGCAAAAATCCTCTAAAGTTGTACTCAATGAAAAATTGAGGAATGAGTATTTGATTAGATATGAAAAGTTAGATAACTTCTTCAGTTTTCATTTTAAAGATATTGATACATCACGAAATCATAATTTTGAAGACAAGATCCAGTATTGCTTAGATCAATATAAGAAAGAATCAAACAGCCTGATAAGTTCAAGTAATTTAATGAAGTTGCAAGGCAATTTTCTAAGTGGCGCCGAAACAACGCTTTTTCTATATTTTGCTTTACAAAGCAAAACAAATAGAGAAATTCATTTATCAGATATTATGATTGGTGAAAATAGTTCTAAAATTTTCATCGCTTTTTTAAAAGATAAAAAATTCATCGATGAAAATCACAATCTGCTCGTGGATCAGAAATCTTCTTTCATCAGAATCCACCGATTCTTAAAAGACAATCATATTATAAATCCGGATTTTCAAGATACCACTATTATTGAGGCTATGGAAAACGAATATAATTCCAATTTTGACAAAGGAACATTTTCACGGGCAATAACTGTGAAACCTAATGATTTTGAGGAAACTATCTATCACGAAATATCTAAGCTGTTTAATATCAGGTATTAAACTTTACGCAATTGTGTAGAATTGCATTATTAGTTATTCCAAT
>Ga0308157_10008986_pt1 | contig 11201 bp, 5 predicted proteins | sample PhyBR1_FD_201035 | JGI IMG/M metagenome (GOLD analysis project Ga0308157, IMG submission 201035) | Phyllosphere microbial communities from UC Gill Tract Community Farm, Albany, California, United States - DLSLB.R1 | ecosystem: Host-associated > Plants > Phyllosphere > Unclassified | place: USA...
TATACCAACAATAACAATATGTTAAATCCATTAATAGTATTACCTGATCCGGATGTATAGCCAAAGATACCCCGCCGTTCACCACGATGTCATCGTTCCATGCTTGACCAGCCCGGGATTGTGGTCACATTTACATTAATACTCGACGGCATCACAAATGTGCGTTCATCGGAAACCGCACGGCATCTTTTTTCAATAATGTTTATGGAAAAATCTTTTGTCAGAACCAACAGAGAATTCTCTCACTGTTCGCAGTATACTTGGCGAAACTGAAATCGCAGTGCATCACATGCGTGGAGGAACCTCCACCGGGATTATTCTATGGGAGCCTTTGGTTCCTGTTGAACCTCACCTCCGCGAAGAACTGGTTCGTCATATAATGGGCGTTCCGCTGGAGGGACCCGTGACGGGAAACCGTCAGATAACCGGACTCGGACGCGGATCAGCCACCAGCAACAAGGTTTTTCTGGCTCGTATCGAGAATATCGACGGGCAGGATCGCATCGTCAGCACGCTCGCACAATTGTCAGCGGATCACGAGCGAATCGACTGGGGTGTCAATTGCGGTAACATGTCGTCGGCACTGTTGATGTGGGCGATTGATGCCGGATTTATTAGCGGTTCATCCCCGGATTTCGTGGAGGCGGATATCGCCAACACCAACACCGGAGTGGTCACTACAGCCCGTATGGAGTACACCGTTGACGGCCGATACAAGCGCGCCGAGATACCCGGCGTGAACGGCTCATTTCCTTTGGTCGATCTGTTTCTTCAAAATCCGACGGGCAGTAAGACCGGAACGCTGCTGCCCACCGGTTCAATCGCCGACCAGATTGCAGGACACACGGTCTCTTGCGTTGACGTGGCGGTCCCGATGGTAATCGCCGATGCTGCGGATTTTGGCAAGACAGCGCAGGAACCATACGCCGAACTCGAAGCGGACACACTGTTCATGAGCCGTTTCCGCAAACTGTGGATTGAAGCTGCCATCCAAATGCGGCTTCGTCGCAAGGATGGACAACTTATGAGCCGAGAGGAAATCGAGCGCAGTGAAACCATTCCTAAGGCTTGTATCGTCGGCCCGGCGCAAACCGGAGGACATATCGCCGTAAGGTATTTTACGCCTCAGACAGCGCACTCTTCCATAGCCGTTTCAGGTGGCTGCTGTCTGGCAGCGGCCGCATTGGTTCCGGGAACAGTTGCGAACCGCATCGCCAGAGAGCTCCCGCAACCGTCTACTGATTATTCCGATCTTGGCATCCGTATTGAGAACCCGGCTGGAATACTGGACGCGATGCTCGACGCCAGAATGTTTGGCGACACATTGGAAATCCGCCGCGCGGCCTACCGACGAAGTGCTCAGATACTGCTGCGAGGGCATACGCCGATTTACCGAGCGTCGAATGAACTGCTTGCTGCTTTGAAAGCACATGCCTGTTGTTAGAGCGCTGATCTGATTCCATCAGATCCAAACGCGCCTCTGGTGTCCTGACTTGTCAACCAGGGACCCAAATCCCAGTGAACGCATCAACATGCAAGTCACCGCGCGGTCCTATCTCAATACGATCTTGTAGCTGTTTCAATCTTTACCGTCTCGCCATTGAAGTTCATTCCATCCTCCGTTTACTCGCCAAAACCATGGTTTGGAAATATGGTGTGATGTGCGGGTTCTTCTATATCAACGTCAATTTGAACAATCTGTCCTACTTGACGATGAAAGAACCAGCACTGCGATTTCTGGCAGCCTATGTTTTCATGAAGGGATCTTATTTGATCCGGAATTTTATTCTGCTGGGTTCTGGTGAGGCATACGATTCGGCGCATTCCACGAAAAGAGGCTGCATGGCCTTGCTCTTGCAAGGGTGTTTCTGTTGCTATCCGGTCACAGCTGCAACGCCTTGACATGACCTGAAACCGGCTGAGCGAAGCTGCTGAATAGCTGCCGCAACAGAAAGGCGATCCGGCTTCAGCCTGACATGCGCCGGTCAAAGGCAGGTTTTAGCGGCTGATTCACAATCAGAATCAAATAGTTCAATATTAAAGTAATATATAACATTAGTGTTAGCAAAATACAACATATGGATTAGTAAATAAGAGATAGATCATATTATGGCAACTTATGTGATCCATGGACAAAAGTACATTCGCAATTATGATTGACGATCACGGATACGTTATCTTTACTTGTATTGTGCAGGTTGAAGAAGGCTTCCAAAGAAGACGCAAGTTCGAGAAGTGTCTGCTGGAGATTCCGTCCCGGTGTATGAGGGCGGCATCAATCCTCAGCGGCATTGATGTGCAGGCAGATTTAACGAAGGGCAGACGGGCTTGGTTCTGGCGCAGACGACATTGATGGATGGAAAGGGGGCTGCAGCGCTTCCGTCGTCTACGTCCCGGGCCGGTCAGGCGGAACAGGGTGGTACTTATGGTACGTGTAGAGTGGTTCGCGCGCAACAGGCAAAGTGCACTGTACTGCGAAAAGACAGTCCTCGCCACCTGTCAGCAGCGCCCCTCATCCAGTCTGGATTCATTTACAAGATTAGGTGCCAAATCCTTCGTGGCTCGCACCCGTCATATTCAAATTAATCAATATATTCCTGTCTCATTTGTAAAGGATACCGATCGTGAGAAAGATCACCTCCATCCCTAACCGTCGTACCATGCGCGCAATCCTGCTTTCCAGCGTCGCCGCCGGAGCTTTGCTGAATGTCACGCCTGCATTTGCTGACTGTGTGGTTGGTCAGTCCGGCACATGCCACATCGATAACGGCATCACCCTAACCGTCGACGGCGCACTCAACTCGCCGTGGAACACGGGTAGTAATGGAGGCATAGATGTCGGCGAGTACAGTGCAGGCACACTGAACATCAAGAACGGCGGTCAAGTATCGTCTGGTTACGTATACATCGGGGATCAACCAGGTTCCACCGGAACAGTGACGGTGGATTCGCAGTCGACGCTGAGTGTACGCCATGAATTGTATATTGGCTATAACGGTGATGGCACGCTGCACATTCAAAACGGCAGTCAAGTATCGTCTGGCTACGGCTTGATCGGAATGGGAGATAATACCACCGGGACAGTCTTGGTCGATGGAGCCGGTACGACATGGACTATGGGGGACATGATGCTTGGTGACGCAGGAAATGGCACTTTGTCCATTACCGGCGGAGCCCGAGTTATAAGTACGAACAATTCTGCGAATAAAGTAGGAGCTTTAGCCAATGGTAGTGGCACTGTTTTGGTCGACGGGGTCGGTTCACGTTGGGAGCTTGCAAGCGGCACTCTTGTTCTAGGTGATAAGGGCACTGGCGCCTTGACGATCAGCAATGGCGGTCTTGTTTCCGTTGGCGGGCAGGCTTCGTTTGGCCAAGTGGCCGGCAGTCATTCTACCGTTGTCGTCGACGGTGCCGGTTCAAAGTTTGAGACGAAAGCCGGTCTATCCATGGCCGGCACGTCGAGCCTGACGGTCAGCGATGGGGGTGATGTTTCTGCTAGTGGTGATCTAATCATGAATGTTGCGACAGGCGCCTTGACAATCAGCAATGGTGGTTCGGTTGATATCGGCGGTCGGCTATTTGTCAACGGTAACGGTGCAGTCAATATAGGCGGCGTGGCAGGCGAGGAGGATGCAGGCGCAGGAACTTTGAACGTCGGGAAGCTCTATTTTCAGTCCGGTAACGGTCAGCTCAATTTCAACACGACGGATGGCACCACATTCGGTGCCAATATCATTGGCTCCGACCCAAGGGTTGGCACGATCAACCAGTATGCGGGCACGACGGTGCTGACGGGTGACAATTCGGGCTTTGCCGGCCAGATGAACCTTCTCGGTGGCACGCTTTCGGTCGGCGCTGACAAGAACCTCGGCGCCACTTCGGGTGACCTGAACTTCAATGGCGGTATCCTTCAGGTTACCGGCAATGATTTCCATTCAACGTCCCGCACGATCACATGGGGTGATAATGGCGGCGGCTTCGATATTGTCGATGCCAATAACAACTTCTCTGTTGCGCAGGCCCTTTCCGGCAATGGCTCGCTTGCCAAGCTTGGCGCGGGAACACTGACGCTTCTTGGCAATAACAGCTATACGGGCGGCACGACGATCTCGGGCGGTACCCTGCAGCTGGGTAACGGCAACGTGGACGGAACGATTGTCGGCGATGTCGTCGACAATGGCAGCTTCGTCATCAACAATCAGAACGACACCGCGCTTTCAGGTGCGATCAGCGGCTCGGGCTCGCTGACACAGGCCGGTTCGGGTACGCTGACGCTTTCGGGCAATAACACCTATACCGGTGACACCAATTTCAACAATGGCGTCATCTCGGTTGCAGAGGACGACAATCTTGGCAATGGCGGTGCACTGAACTTCAACGGCGGCATGTTGCAGGTGACGGGCACTGACTTCAACGGCACCAATCGCGCAATCAGCTGGGGTGCCAATGGCGGCGGCTTCGATATTGTTGATGCCGGTAACAGCTTTGAACTCTCCAACCAGTTCACCGGATCGGGCGGACTGACCAAGCAGGGAGCGGGAACGCTGGCGCTTTCAGGCGACAGCTCCGGCTTTGGCGGCACCACCAATGTCGATGGTGGTGGGCTGCGTCTTGACGGCGGCTCGCTTGGCGGCACGGTGCATGTTGCCTCCGGCAGCTCGCTCGGCGGCCATGGCTCGATCGGTGGCGCGGTCGATATTGCGGATGGCGGCACCCTGTTCGGCACCAGTGGCCAGCAGCTGTCGTTCGGCAACGGCCTGACGCTCGGTTCAAACAGCAATGTCGATGTGACCTTGAACGGCGGCTCGGCGGCACCGGCGCTGTTCCATGTCACCGGCAATCTGGCACTCGACGGCAAGCTCAATGTCGACCAGGGCAGCGCTGTGGGTATCGGTGTCTACCGTATCTTCGACTATACGGGAACCCTGACCGACAACAACATGACCATCGGCACGGTGGCCGATGGCAATGTGTCGGACTATTCGCTGCAGTCGAACATTGGCCACCAGGTCAATCTGGTCAGCACCGGCGGTCGTGACTTCCTGTTCTGGGATGGTGCAGGCCCGGCTGGTGACGGCCATGTCAATGGCGGCAGCGGCACGTGGAATGGCGCAAACAGCAACTGGACCGGCTCCGATGGCGTTGCCAGTGCGCCATGGCACGATGATACATTCGCCGTGTTCCAGGGTGCACCGGGAACCGTCACCATCGACAACGGGTTCAGGCCGCAGGTCAACGGCATGCAGTTCATGACCAGTGGCTATGTGCTGGACGGCGGCCCGCTGACCCTTGGCGGCACGGGTACACCCCTGGTCATCGTCGGTGACGGCTCTGTCGACAGCGTCAACATGGTTGCCGAGATCAGGTCGAGCATCGAGGGCAATCAGGGTCTGACCAAGTCGGGTGCAGGCAATCTGCTTCTCACAGGTGCCAATTCCTATACGGGTGACACCACCATCCAGCAGGGAACGCTGACGCTGGGTGATGGCGGCAGCCTGAATGACCAGAGCAACATCATTCTGGCGAGCACTGCCTTTGGCGACGGCACCCTTGCCATCAACAAGAACCAAGACTTCACGCTGAGGAACAACATCAGCGGCACCGGCGACGTGGTCAAGGACGGCACAGGCACGACGACCTTTGCCGGACATGGCAGCTTCACCGGTGGTCTGACCGTGAAGAAAGGCACGGCACAGGCCGGTGTGGCCGATGATGCCTTCGGTGCAGGTGCGGTAACGATCAACAAGGACGGAACGCTTGCCCTCAATGGCTTCAACGAAACCATCGGCGGTCTTGCCGGTGGCAAGTCGGATGACGGCAAGATTGACCTTGGTTCTGGCACGCTGACGCTCAACCAGACCCTGCATGGCGACTTCTCGGGCGTGATCTCGGGAACCGGCGGCATCACCAAGGACGGTGCCGGTGATCTGGTGCTTTATGGCCAGAACGACTATTCCGGCCTGACCGACGTGAAGCAGGGCGCTCTGGTACAGGGAGCCGGTGGCGGTCTTTCTGCCAGCTCCTCCTATAATGTTGCCTCTGGTGCAGAGATCGATCTGGGTGGGTTCGGCACCACGATGGCCTCGCTCTCCAATTCCGGCATGGTCAACTTCGGCGGCAATGGCGGTACCACGCTCTATGTGGCCGGCAACTACACCGGCAATGGCGGCACGGTTGTCATCAACACGGTGCTGGGCGGCGATCATTCGCAGACCGACATGCTGAAGGTCGGCGGTGACACGACCGGCGACACCAATCTGAAGGTGGTCAATCGTGGCGGCCTTGGCGGCAAGACGAACAGCGGTATCGAAGTTGTCGATGTTGCAGGCCAGTCCGACGGAAAGTTCTCGCTCGTCAGCGACTACACGACCAAGGATGGCCAGAAGGCGGTTGTCGGCGGTGCCTATGCCTATACACTGCAGCAGGGCTCCGGTACCGGCAACAAGGACGGCAACTGGTATCTGACCAGCCAGCTCTCCAATCCTGGCCCGAACCCCAATCCGGATTGCAAGGGTGACGACTGCCCGAACCCCGGTCAGCGCTACAGTGCCGGTGTTCCGATCTATGAAGGCTATGCGTCGACCCTGCAGGCACTCAACAAGCTGCCAACGCTTCAGGAACGTGTGGGCGAACGCTACTGGACCGGCAAGAACGGCGATGGTCAAACCGATGGCGCTGCCGTCGATGACAAGGGCGTGTGGGCGCGTATCGAAGGTGCGCATAATCGCCTTGAGCCACAGACGGCTACCGGCGGCAGGCAGGACGTCAACACCTTCATCATGCAGGCTGGTGTCGATGGCCAGTTCTATGAAGGTGACAATGGCCGCCTGATCGCCGGTATCACCGGACAATATGGCCATGGCCGCGCCGATATCTCTTCGTTCAGTGGCGATGGCGATATCAGCACCGATGCATGGAGCCTTGGCGCAACCACGACGTGGTATGGCAATAATGGCTTCTATGTCGACGGTCAGGCACAGGTGACATGGTTTGATACGGATCTGAACTCCGATACGGCCAATACCGGCCTTTCCGATAGCCGCAAGGCAACCGGCTATGCCATGAGCATTGAAGCAGGCCAGCGCTTTGCCATTGACGAGAACTGGTCGCTGACGCCACAGGCCCAGCTGTCATACTCGTCCATCAACGCCAATGGCTTTAATGATGTGTGGGACAGTCATGTCAGCCTGCATGATGGCGACAGCCTGATCGGACGCATCGGCCTTGCTGCCAACTATGCCACCAACTGGAAGGGCGATGATGGCCTGATGGTCAACACGTCCGTCTATGGCATCGCCAATCTCTATCAGGAGATGCTGGGCGGCACAGTGGTCAATGTGGCAGGCACAGACTTTGACACTGACAACGACAAGACATGGGCCGGCATTGGTGCTGGCGGTTCCTATGCATGGGCCGACAACAAATATGCGGTCTATGGCGAAGGCTCGGTCAATACTGGCCTCAACCACTTCGCTGACAGTTATGCGCTCAAGGGCACCGTCGGCTTCAAGGTCAAGTGGTAACAATCGGGCGGAAAGCAACATAACCTCCCGAGACTGGAGGCCCCTGTACACGAACGGCGGGGGCCTCCTTTTTTTTAGATCCTTGAGGGAAGGAACCGGCCATGGCCCGTTTGTTCTCCCGTGCGACCTTCCACCAGCTGGTGGCTGCCGCTGGCAGAGCTTGCCCATCGGCTGGATATCCCGGCATACCGCATCTCAAACCTGTGCCGCTGGCATGTGATCCCGATGCCGGGTGAACGGCACTGGACAAGGCTTGCTGCCGGGTGGCTTCACCGGACACCGCTGAAGCCACCCGGCAGGGGCATGACCGACGGGGGTGGATAATGACTGCCGGGTCCCGCCTCGGAGCACCTCAGGCAGGCAGGCAATGAGCCCGCCTCCTGCGAGCGGGCGGGAACTCCGCAAAAGGCGCTGACACAGAACCGAACCGCACAATCATAATCTGCGAGGAAAGGACATCTCTCATGAACAACGACATTAATCATCTCCATCAGCTGATCCTCAATCTCGCTGCGCGTGTGCAGGCAACCGAAGCCATCGCAACTGCAGCGATCTCTCTTGCCTGTGCCATGGATGACAGGAAGGGTGGAGCAAAGGACAAGTTTCTGAAGGAAACGTTTCCGATGCTCCTGGAGCAGGCTGCCAAAGCCCCTGCGCAAGCCACAAAGCCCGAGCTTGATCAATGGATGCGCCAGCGCGAGCAGGATTTCCTCAATGCCGATCTTCACAAGATCACCACCCAGATCGAGCAGTTGCGTGAGACATCAAAGGCAAAGCTGGCCGTCAACTGAAATACGGGCAGGTGCGAACAATTTGCAGCCATCAGGGCGCGTCTGTCAAACCGGCGCGTCCGGACCGAAAGGTTCGGCGAAATAGCCAGACCGGGACAGGCCTGATCCCAGTTTATCAGAATATACAGTGTATAAAAGCCGATGTGAAAACATAGTTTATATATCGTAGGTTCCATAAACTATATTATGCAATCGGTGATTGCAGACTAAGTTACAGTGCTACCAACGCCTACTCCAAGACCAGATTAATTTTAGAGAACGGATTGAACCATGAGACTTGTACTACGCATTTCGCTTGCTGTGTCAGCATTCGCGCTTATTCCCTCATTGGTATCAGCTGCACAACAAGACGCTGTTACTTCCCCTGCCAAGGGTGTAATTTGCGATCGTTTTTTCTGTGCAGATAAGTTCGGCATTTCGAATGGTCTGACGACGCAGTATCTGGGTCAGGCAGCAAGTGATAAACTCACCTATCTCGGTGATTTCAACCGCACGGCGTTCACGCTTGCCAACGGCATCTTCTGTGACACCAACGAGCTCCGCTGCTATGAAGACCGCTCTATCGGGCCTAACGGTCAACATAGCCCTGTCTCACTGAAATATACGGGAATGCTCTTTGGAGGCACCAGCCTTCTTAAGAAAAAGGTGAGATGAGCCTGAAACAGACAAAATAAAACCCTTCCTGATGCCCCCGCAATCAGGAAGGGTTACGCCGTCTACAATATATTTTGGTAAAAAAACGATCAATCTCGACGCTTGATCACAATAGCAAATAAGAGCCAATGAGTTAGCTAATTCTAATGGTAGTTTGTCCCAATTAAGTAGGAGAATTGTCTCGATAACGCCGGAAATGGTAATATCATTACAACAGTGGAAGCGGTCTATCAGGAGGTAACGATATGAAATGGACGCAGGAAGAAGCTATTGCATTCGAAAGCGCTCGCGAGGTTATAACGAGCCTAATGGCCATTCCGCCCAAGCAGCTTCAGACCGCCCGCACCTACTGTTAGAATATTGGCATTATTATCGTCGTCTATTCGATCGACCATCGCAGCAGAATACCTATAGAAATCGTTAGCCTGGCACCAGTTGAGTACGCGCCCAATAATCGAACAAAGTGGCGGCGGCGAAGAACAAATGCCGCCATATAACCGATATAAATCATCATCCTTGCCGACGCAGGAGGTTGATTTTACAACATTCAGTCTCCGGTAAGCCCCAAATATACAAAAATGACAACTGGTTGACAAACAAAATTGACAAGAATAATTTACCGTCGGTTAGGGAAATTGTATTTTATAATGTATTTCTCAAATCTTTATATTGTTTCAATAATTTATATCGTGACATTTTAGGAGTAATAATGATGAGATTTCTTATTATAGGGGCCTTTGTCACTACTTTTAGCTTAAATTTAACTTTATTAGCGCAGGCTCAAGTGCCGGCTGATGGCTCTGCCAAATCTACCGTTACCTCAGTTGATGACGGATTAATCACTGTCTTTACGGCACGAAAAATCGTGACTATGGATCCGGGATGGCCCGAAGCGACGGCAGTTGCGGTGAAGGATGGCAAGATACTTTCAGTGGGAACGCTGAAGGATCTGAAGCCCTGGCTCGACAAGTATCCGCACAAGATCGACAAACAGTTTCAGAATCGCGTCATTTATCCAGGGTTTGTCGAGGCTCATTCGCATCCCATCCTCGGTGCAACTTCGCTGACGCGTCCGCCGTTGAGCTATTACCCGATGCCCAACCCTTATGGTCCAGCTTTTCCCGGTGTGAAGACGCGGCAGGAGGCTCTCGCCAAACTGGCGGAATATGTAGAGGCGTCGAAGGACCCGAATGCCGATGTGCTCGCCTTTGGTTTTGATGTCGTGGCGATGGGCGGTCATTTAGACAAAGCCGAGCTCGACAAGATTTCAACCGTGAAGCCGATTTTTGTCTGGGATGCTTCCGAGCATTTCGTCTTCACCAACAGTGCGGCGATCAAGAAGCGCGGCCTCACCACTGAGGACGCCAAGAAGGTGCTGGGCATTGGGGTCGGGTCCGACGGTGAACTCAATGGAAAGTTCCTGGGTGAACGCGCCGCTCAGTATGTGCTTGAGCCGACGATGGACGCACTTTTAGCTCCGCAGGTCGCGCTGAAAAACGTCAAATACCTGTCCGACCTCTCACAGCAGGCTGGTGTGACCACAATGTCCGACATGGCATTCGGACTGATTAATATTCCACTTGAGCATCAGGTGCTGAAGTCTTCCTTCGATAATTCAAAAGCTAATCAGCGTCTCGTCGCGGTGGTTGATGGACATACTTTCACAAGCACTTATGGCGACAACGCGATCGCCGAGGCCAACAAGCTACACGACTCAAGCAATGACAGGCTGATGTTCGAAGGCGTCAAGTTTTTCTCCGATGATGGCCTTCTGAGCTTCAGCATGCAGATGCAGAATCCTGGCTACATCCATTCGGACCGCTATAGCGGCCTCTTCATGTTCAACAAGTTTTCAGACTTCGTGGCCGACATGAAACCCTGGTGGGAGCAGAACTTTCATATCCACGTGCATACCAACGGAAATGGTGGAAACGAGGCGACCATCGATGCACTGGACGCGCTGCAGAAGGCAAAGCCGCGCTTCGACCATCGCTTCACCTTTGAACATTTTGGCATTTCCACGCCCGAACAGGCGCGTCGGGTAAGTGCTCTTGGCGGTGTGGTAAGCATCAACCCTTACTACGTCTATGAGCGTGCTGACCTGAATGGACCTGAATTCGGCGTCGACCGGGCTAATACAGCTGCCCGTCTGAAGACCTTGACGGACGCCGGTGTCGTCGTGTCGCTCCATACCGACACGCCGGTTGCACCGCCGCATCCGCTGGAAGAAGTG
>Ga0308157_10008987_pt1 | contig 11201 bp, 10 predicted proteins | sample PhyBR1_FD_201035 | JGI IMG/M metagenome (GOLD analysis project Ga0308157, IMG submission 201035) | Phyllosphere microbial communities from UC Gill Tract Community Farm, Albany, California, United States - DLSLB.R1 | ecosystem: Host-associated > Plants > Phyllosphere > Unclassified | place: USA...
CGACAAGTTCGAGCCGGAGCGCGGCTTCCGCTTCTCGACCTACGCCACCTGGTGGATACGCCAAAGCATCGAGCGCGCCATCATGAACCAGGCCCGCACGGTGCGCCTGCCGGTGCACATGGTGCGCGAGCTGAACCAGATCCTGCGCGGCAAATACCACCTCGAAGCGCAGCACCACAACGGCAAGGACGCCACCGCCGAGGACATCGCCGAGCTGGTCGGCCGCCCGGTGGAGGAGGTGCAGGACATCCTGGCCTTGTCCGAGCACGCCACCTCGCTCGATGCGCCGCTGGACAACGATCCGCAATCGTCGCTGATGGACATGCTGCCCGGCGACGCCGAGGACAGCCCGGACGCGCGCGCCGAGCACCACGAAATGACGCTGCTGGTGCGCGACTGGCTGACCAAGCTGCCGGACAAGCAGCGCATCGTCATCATGCGCCGCTTCGGCCTCGACAACGACGATCCGGCCACGCTGGAAACGCTGGCCGAGGAAATGGGCGTCACCCGCGAGCGCGTGCGCCAGATCCAGCAGGAAGCGCTGGTCAAGCTGAAACGGGCCATGGCCGCGCGCGGCGTGGTGCGCGATTCCCTGCTGTAGTCCGTTCCCATTCTGCTATCATATCGGCCCCGGCCACGGCCCCAGCGGGCCGGCGCTGGCCATTCCCTTTTTGAATTGAACGTTATGCAAGAAAATACTATCTTCATCAAGTCGCTCGATATGGACGCCCGCGGCGTCGGCCATCTGGAAAATGAAGACGGCTCCCAAGGCAAAGTGGTGTTCGTCGAAGGCGCCTTGCCGGGAGAGACGGTCCGCTTCACCACGTTCAAGAAGAAGAAAAACTGGGAAATGGCGCGCATGGACGAACTGCTGCGCGAATCGCCGATGCGCGTGCAGCCCAAGTGCCCGTACTTCGACATGTGCGGCGGCTGCTCCATGCAGCACCTGGAGCCGACCGCGCAGGTGGCGATCAAGCAGCGCGTGCTGGAGGACAACCTGCAGCACATCGGCAAGGTGCGCCCGCTGACGGTGATGCGGCCGATGTACGGCCCGACCTGGGGCTACCGCTACCGCGCCCGCCTGTCGGTGCGCCACGTGGCCAAGAAAAACACGGTGCTGGTCGGCTTCAAGGAAAAGCGCTCGATCTTCGTGGCCGACATCCAGAGCTGCCAGATCCTGCCGAAGCACGTGTCGGACCTGCTGCTGCCGCTGCGCGCGCTGATCGGCTCGCTGACCTTGTTCGACCAGGTGCCGCAAATCGAAGTGGCGATCGGCGAAGGCGTGACCGCGCTGGTGCTGCGCATCATGTCGCCGCTGGGCGCCGGCGACGACGTTAAATTGAAGGCCTTCGCCGACCAGCACCAGGTGCAGTTCTGGCTGCAGACCAAGGGCCCCGAAACGGCGGCGCCGTACTACCCGCTGGGTCCCGAGCTGTACTACCTGCTGCCGGAGTTCGGCATCAAGATGCCGTTCAAGCCGGTCGACTTCACGCAGGTGAACCACTACATCAACCGCGTGCTGGTGGCCAAGGCCCTGCGCCTGCTGGAAGTGCAGCCGGAAGACCGCGTGGCCGACCTGTTCTGCGGCTTGGGCAACTTCACGCTGCCGCTGGCGACGCAGGCGCGCGAAGTGGTGGGCATCGAAGGCGCGACCTCGCTGACCGAGCGCGCGCTGGACAACGCCAAGGCCAACGGCCTGTCGGACAAGACCACCTTCTACACCCGCAACCTGTTCGAGGTAACGGCCGACGACCTGGTCGCGCTGGGCAAATTCGACCGCATGCTGATCGACCCGCCGCGCGACGGCGCCATGGCGCTGAGCGAAGCGCTGGTGGCCCTGAGCCAGACCCGCGCCGACCTGCTGCCCAAGCGCATCGTCTACGTCTCGTGCAGCCCGTCCACGCTGGCGCGCGACGCCGGCATCCTGGTCAACGCCGGTTACGTGCTCGATAAGGCTGGGGTGGTCAACATGTTCCCGCACACCTCGCACGTCGAATCGATGGGCGTGTTCAACCTCGCTTGATCCCAATGATTGCGCAATAAAAAAAGCCGGCGCTGGGCCGGCTTTCGATGATGAGGCTGCGGCGCTTAGTTGCGGTTGCCGCCGAAGACGCCCAGCAGGCGCAACAGGTTGACGAAGATGTTGTACACGTCCAGGTAGATGTTCAGCGTGGCGCGGATGTAGTTGGTCTCGCCGCCGTTGATGATCTGCTGCACGTCGTACAGGATGTAGGCCGAGAAGATCGCCACGGCGATCACCGAAATCACCAGCGACATGGCCGGGATGTGCAGGAAGATGTTGGCCAGCGACGCCAGGATCAGGACGATGACGCCGGCGAACAGCCACGTGCCCATGCCCGAGAAGTCGCGCTTGGAGACGGTGGCCACGCTGGCCAGCACCGCGAACACGGTGGCCGTGCCGCCGAACGCCGTCATGATCAGGAAGGCGCCGTTGGTGTAGGCGCGCAGCGTGAACGACAGGATAGGCGTCAGCATCAAGCCCATGAAGAACGTGAAGCCGAGCAGCAGGGCCACGCCCAGGCCGGAATCCTTGTTCTTTTCAATGGCCCAGATGAAACCGAAGGCGACAGCCAGGAACAGCAGGGTCATCAGCCCGCCGCCCAGCGGCAGCTGCAGGCCCACGCCCAGCACCGCGCCAAAGATGGTCGGCACCATGGACAGCGCGAGCAGCCAGTAGGTGTTGCGCAGCACAGCGTGCTGGACCGAACGGTTTCCCGCCAGGTCGTAGGTGTTTTGCATATTGTTCATAGAGAACCTCCTTCAGAGTGATTCGAATACCGCTTGCCAAAAGCATAGCACGCCGGGGTAAAAATGCGCAAAATTGCCCCAAATACCCGCTTAGAGATGGCTTAATCTGGCCATCCTCCCAATATTTAGCCGCCTGGGCGGCAAATATGGCCGGTCTTGCAAGCTTATCTATGCCTGATTCTCGGTATATGGGGTGTTCTATGGTAAAATCAAAGGTTGATTGAGTTATCAATTTTGTTTTAAACCTTTCTTTTTATTGGAGTTTTTTAAATGGCAATCGAACGCACCCTGTCGATCATCAAACCAGACGCAGTCGCTAAAAACGTAATCGGCCAAATCTACAGCCGTTTCGAAGGCGCTGGCCTGAAGATCGTTGCCGCTCAGATGAAGCAGCTGTCGCGTGAAGAGGCCGAAGGCTTCTACGCCGCTCACAAAGAGCGCGGTTTCTTCAAGGACCTGGTTGACTTCATGGTCTCCGGCCCAGTCATGATCCAGGCCCTGGAAGGCGAAAACGCAGTTCTGAAGAACCGCGAACTGATGGGCGCCACCGATCCTAAGAAAGCAGAAAAAGGCACCATCCGCGCCGACTTCGCTGACTCGATCGATGCCAACGCTGTTCACGGTTCCGACGCTGTCGAAGCTGCTGCTGTTGAAATCGCTTACTTCTTCGGTAAGTAATTTTTTGTAAGACCACCGTTTCCGCCGCCTTGTACAGCGCGTGCGGAAACGGAATTTTTTAGAACTGTTTTGAACCTCGAAATGAGCACGACCGTGAACGCACCTCTGACCAACTTGCTGGACTTCGATCCCGCGCAGCTCATCGCTTATTGCGCCGAGTTGGGAGAGAAGCCGTTCCGCGCCAAGCAACTGCAACGCTGGATCCACCAATTCGGTGCGTCGGATTTCGACAGCATGACCGATCTGGCCAAGTCGCTGCGCGACAAACTGAAAACCCGCGCCCACGTCACGGCGCCGGCCATCATCAGCGACCACACGTCCACCGACGGCACCCGCAAATGGCTGGTCGACGTCGGCAACGGCAACGCGGTCGAAACCGTGTTCATCCCGGAAGAAAACCGCGGCACGCTGTGCATCTCCACCCAGGCCGGCTGCGCCGTCAACTGCCGTTTCTGCTCGACCGGCAAACAGGGCTTCTCGCGCAACCTCACCGTGGGCGAGATCATCGGCCAGCTGTGGATGGCGGAGTTCGAACTGCGCCGCACCAAGGGCATCGAGCCCGGCCCGAAGGGCGAGCGCCAGATCACCAACGTGGTCATGATGGGCATGGGCGAGCCGCTGCTGAACTTCGAGCCGACCGCCACCGCGCTCAAGCTGATGTTGGACGATAACGCCTACGGCCTGTCGCGCCGCCGCGTCACGCTGTCCACCTCCGGCGTGGTGCCGATGATGGACAAGCTGTCGCAGGAAGTGCCGGTGGCGCTGGCCGTCTCGCTGCACGCGTCGAACGACCCGCTGCGCGACAGCCTGATCCCGCTGAACAAAAAATATCCGCTCAAGGAGCTGATGGCCGCCTGCAAGCGCTACCTGGAATTTGCGCCGCGCGACTTCATCACCTTCGAGTACTGCATGCTCGACGGCGTCAACGACTCCGACGAGAACGCCCGCGAACTACTGGCCCTGGTGCAGGACCGCGAGTTCGGCGTCAACTGCAAATTCAACCTGATTCCATTTAATCCGTTCCCGGAATCGGGCCTGCTGCGCTCCAAGAATCCGCGCATCAAGGCCTTCGCCCAGATCCTGGTCGACGGCGGCATCGTCACCACCATCCGCAAGACGCGCGGCGACGACATCGACGCCGCCTGCGGCCAGCTGGCCGGCGAAGTCCAGGACCGCACCAAGGTGGCCCAGCGCATGGAGAAGATGGCCGAGTACCAGCAAAAATTCGGCGCCAACTTCGGCAAGATCGTGGAGATCCGTTCCTGATGACCTTCCTGGCGCAGCGGAGCCGGCTCAGTCTCGCCGCCTTGTGCGCGGCAGGGGCGCTGGCAGGCTGCGCGTCGCCGGGACCTGAACGCGGCAAGAGCGGCCAGGCCGAGCTGGCGACGGTGTCGGACCAGACCGCGGCCCAGCGCAAGGTCGACATCCGCATGCAGCTGGCGGTCGGCTACTACGAACAGGGCCAGTACCCGTTCGCGCTGGACGAAGTCAAGCTGGCGCTGGCCGCCGACCCGAATTACGCCGACGGCTACGGCATGCGCGGCCTGATTTATCAGGCCATGGGCGAGAACGCGCTGGCCGAGGACAACTTCGTGCGGGCCCGCAAACTGGCGCCGGCCAATCCGGATTTGGCCAACAATTACGGGTCCTTCCTGTGCCAGACCGGCCGGGTGGCCGAGGCCTTGCCGTTGTTCGACGCGGCCCTCGCCAACCACGCCTACCGTTCGCCGGCCAACGCCGCGAACAATGCCGGTTCCTGTGCATTGAAGATCAAGGATTACGCCAGCGCGGAGCGTTATCTGCTGCAAGCCTTGCAGTTGACGCCCGACCTGCCGGCCACCAACGCCAATCTGGCGCGGGTTTATTTTGAAAAGCGCGATTATATCCGCGCCAATTTCTTCATTACCCGTCTGAACAAGGTGGCAAAGATGGAGAGCCTGACGGCCGATGTGCTGTGGCTCGGGATTAAGGTGCAGCATAAGCTGGGCGACACCGGTGCGGAAGCTGGCTGGGCGACGCAATTGCGCCGCCACCACCCCGGTTCGGCCGAGTATGCTGCTTATCAACGTGGGGCGTTTGATGAGTGAAACAGGGATACCAATGAATTCAGAGTGGGCAGAACCGCCAAAGGACCAGGGCAGCAGCCTGGCCACGCCCGGAGCACAACTGGCGGCCCAGCGCGAAGCGATGGGGCTGACGGTCGAACAGATTGCCGACCAGCTGAAACTGGCGCCGCGCCAGGTCAAGGCGCTCGAAGCGGGCGACTACGCCGCGCTGCCCAACATGGCCGTGGTGCGCGGCTTCGTGCGCGCCTACGCCAAGGTCGTGAAGATCGACGCCACGCCGCTGGTGGCGATGATCGAAGTGATCTCGCCGACCAGCCATGAAGCGGCGCCGCCGCGCAAGGAAATCGCGGCCACCTTCACCGAGTCGCGCTTCCCGTCGATGACCGGCCGTTCGTCCACGCCCACCGCATGGCTGGTGGGCGCCGCGGCCGTGGTGGTGGTTGCCGCCGCCGGCGCGTATGCCTACCAGGCCGGCCTGATTCCGGCCACGCTGTTCCAGCGCGCCGACAAGGAAGCGCCGGCCAGCGCGGCCGCCGAGGCTTCCAAGCCGGCCGATGCCGCCGTCGCACCGATCGAGACCACGCTGGTCAAGCCGGGCCAGGAGACCGCGCCGTTGCAGTCGCCAAGCGTGCCGCTGATTTCCGTGCCGCCGCCTGGCGGGACCAGCAACGACGCCGCGCCAGCCGCCGCGCAGACGACCGCACCGGCCGCCGCTCAAACGCCGTCGGCCGCCGCGCCAGCGCCGGCACCTGCGGCACCTGCTCCGGCCGCGCCGGTTGCTCAGGTATCGCCGCCAGCCGCGGCACCGGTCGCCGCCAGCGGCAACCAGCTGGTGCTGAAGGTGACGCAGGATTCGTGGGTGGAAATCCGCCGCCCAGGCACGACGCCGCTGATTTCGCGCCTGGTGAAAGCCGGCAGCACCGAGACCTTCGACATCAAGGATCCGGCCCTGCTGATCGTCGGCAAACCGGGCGGCGTGGAAGCGACGCTGGGCGGTGCGCCGCTGCCGCTGCCACCGGTGGCCGGCGGCACGATCTCGCGCGTGAACATCAAATAAGTTAAACCAGTACGAATAGAACGATCATGTCTTCAACGCAAACAGCTATTCCTTCGGGACCATCGAATCGCCGCGCCAGCCGCAGCGTGCTGGTTTCGCACGGCCAGCGCAAGATCTGGGTGGGCGGCGACGCCCCCGTGGTGGTGCAGTCGATGACCAATACCGACACCGCCAACGTGATCGAGACCGCCATCCAGATCAAGGAACTGGCGCGCGCCGGTTCGGAGCTGGTGCGCCTGACGGTGGACCGTCCCGAGGCAGCGGCAGCGGTGCCGTACATCCGCGAGCAGCTGGACAAGATGGAGATCGACGTGCCGCTGGTCGGCGACTTCCACTACAACGGCCACACGCTGCTCAACGAGTATCCCGACTGCGCCAGGGCGCTGTCGAAGTACCGCATCAATCCGGGCAACGTGGGCAAGGGCGCCAAGCGCGACACACAGTTCGCGCAGATGATCGAAGTGGCCGCGCGCTACGACAAACCGGTGCGCATCGGCGTCAACTGGGGTAGCCTGGATCAGGCGCTGCTGGCCCGCATCATGGACGAAAACGCCGGCCGCGCCGAACCGTGGTCCGCGCAGGCGGTGATGTACGAGGCGCTGATCACCTCCGCCATCGAGAACGCCGTGCGCGCCGAGGAACTGGGCCTGGGCCGCGACAAGATCATCCTGTCGTGCAAAGTCTCCGGCGTGCAGGACCTGATCGCCGTGTACCGTGAGCTGGCCAAGCGCTGCGACTATCCGCTGCACCTCGGCCTGACCGAGGCGGGCATGGGCAGCAAGGGCATCGTCGCCTCGACGGCCGCGCTGTCGGTGCTGCTGCAAGAGGGCATCGGCGACACCATCCGCATCTCGCTGACGCCGGAACCGGGCGGCGACCGCACCAAGGAAGTGGTGGTCGGCCAGGAGATCCTGCAGACCATGGGCCTGCGCAAATTCACCCCGATGGTGATCGCGTGCCCGGGTTGCGGCCGCACCACCTCGACCACTTTCCAGGAACTGGCCGACAACATCCAGACCTATCTGCGCGACCAGATGCCGGAGTGGAAAAAGACCTATCCGGGCGTGGAGGCGATGAACGTGGCCGTGATGGGCTGCATCGTCAACGGACCTGGCGAATCGAAGCACGCCAATATCGGCATCAGCCTGCCGGGCACCGGCGAATCGCCGGCCGCGCCGGTGTTTGTCGACGGCGCCAAGTTCGCCACGCTGCGCGGTGAGCGCATCGTCGAGGAGTTCCAGGAAATCGTGCTGAATTACGTTAAGAAGAACTACAGTAAAGAATATGTCCAAAACTGAAAAAATCACCGCCGTCAAAGGCATGAACGACATCCTGCCGACCGACTCCCATCTTTGGCAGCTGTTCGAGAACACCGCGCAATCCGTGGTGCAGAGCTACGGCTTCCAGCAGGTCCGCACGCCGATCGTGGAAAACACCGCGCTGTTCTCGCGCGCCATTGGCGCCGTGACCGACATCGTGGAAAAGGAAATGTACTCGTTCGAAGACTCGATGAACGGCGACAAGCTGACCCTGCGCCCTGAAGGCACGGCCGGCGTGGTGCGCGCGGTGATCGAGCATAACCTGGTCTACGAAGGTCCGAAGCGCCTGTGGTACACCGGCCCGATGTTCCGCCACGAGCGTCCGCAGCGCGGCCGCTATCGCCAGTTCTACCAGTTCGGCTGCGAAGCCGTCGGCTTCAACGGCCCGGACGTCGACGCCGAAATGATCATGATGTGCCGCCGCCTGTGGGATGACCTGGGCCTGGAAAACATCCGCCTCGAACTGAACTCGATCGGCGACGCCGAAGAGCGCGCGCGCCACCGCGTCGACCTGATCGCCTACCTGGAAAAGCACGAGGACATCCTCGACGCCGAAGCCAAGCGCCGCCTGCACAGCAACCCGCTGCGCATCCTGGACACCAAGAACCCGGCGATGCAGGAGATGGTCAACGCTGCGCCGAAACTGCTGGAGTACCTGGGCGAGGAATCGCTGGCCCACTTCAACGGCGTGCGCAAGATCCTCGACCACAACAACATCCCGTACGTGATCAACCCGCGCCTGGTGCGCGGCCTCGATTACTACAACCGCACCGTGTTCGAATGGGTGACGGACGCACTGGGCTCGCAAGGCACCGTGTGCGCCGGCGGCCGTTACGATCCGCTGATCGCCTCCTTCGGCGGCAAGCCGACGCCCGCCGTCGGTTTCGCGATGGGCATCGAGCGCCTGCTGGAGCTGATGAAGGAAGCCGGCGAGCCGGACGCTCCCGACCAGTGCGACGTCTACCTGGTGCACCAGGGCGAGGCCGCGCAGCTGCAAGCCTTCGTGCTGGGCGAGCGCCTGCGCGACGCCGGCCTGGATGTGGTCATGCACGCCTCGACCGCGAACGGCCCTGGCAGCTTCAAGACGCAGATGAAAAAAGCCGACGGCAGCGGCGCGACCTTCGCCGTCATCATCGGCGAGGACGAAGTGGCCAACCACACCGCCAGCGTCAAGTCGATGCGCGCGGAAGAGGGCAGCCAGCAGCAGTCGACGGTGCCGTTCGACGACGTCGTCGATTTCGTGGTCGACCAGATCACCGACAGCGGCGACCATCACCACCACGTGCACGACGAGCATTGCAATCACTAAGCCGTTTTTTATAACCTATAACGAGTAGACGAACTGACATGGCATACGATCTCGAAGAACAAGAACAAATCGCGACCCTCAAGGCGTGGTGGGACAAATACGGCAACCTGACCTCGTGGGTGCTGATCGCCGGCCTGGCCGCGTATTCGGGCTTCACCGGCTGGAACTACTACCAGCGCAACCAGGCCGCGCAAGCGTCGGCGCTGTACGACGAAGTGCAGGCCGCGGTGGAAGCGAAGGACAACGCCAAGGTGCTGCGCGCCGCCGGCGACATGGAGACCAAATTCGGCGGCACGGCCTACGCCTCGATGAGCGCACTGACGGCGGCCAAGAGCAGCTTCGAAGCGAACGACCTGAAATCGGCCAAGGCCCAGCTGCAATGGGCGGTGGAACACGGCGGCGACGAGTTCAAGGCCGTGGCCAAGGTGCGCCTGGCCGGCCTGCTGCTGGACGAGAAAGCCTACGATGAAGCGCTGAAGGTGCTGTCCGGCGATGTGGCGCCGCAGTTCGCCGGTTCGGTGGCCGACCGCAAGGGCGACGTGCTGGCCGCGCAGAACAAGCTGACCGAAGCCCGCGCCGCCTACCAGGCCGCGCTGGAAGCGACCGACAAGAAGAACCCGGGCCGCCAGCTGATCCAGCTGAAGCTTGAAGCCATCGGCGGCTCCGTGCCGGCCGCCAAGGACGCAGCGTAATTCATCGGCGCCGGCCGCTGCCGGCGCCTCCAGATCAAGGTTAAAAAATGCGTATTACCGAAAAAGTTATTGCTGCAAGCGTGTTTGCGATGTTGGCCGGTTGTTCCTTGTTCTCGTCCAAAGATACCAAGAACCAGCCCGCACCGCTGGTTGAACTGAAGGGCGGCGTCACGCCCAAGACGGTCTGGAAATACTCGATCGGCAAGGCCGGCACCGCCGTCTTCACGCCGGCGCTGGTGGGCGACAGCCTGTACGTGGCCGACGCCGACGGCGCGCTGGCGCGCCTGAACGTCGCCACCGGCAAGGAACAATGGCGCGTCAAGACCGGCTCCGACCTCACGGCCGGTGTCGGCAGCGACGGTGAAGTGACCGTGGTCGGCGGCGTCAAGGGCACCATCCTGGCGTTCGACGCCAGCGGCAAGCCGCTGTGGAAAGCCCAGGCGACCAGCGAAGTGCTGTCGTCGCCGGTGGTGGGCGGCGGCGTGGTGGTGGTGCGCAGCGTCGACAACCAGATCACCGCGTACGAAGCCAAGACCGGCGTCAAACGCTGGACCGTGCCGCGCGTGACGCCGGCCCTGACCCTGCGCAACGCTCCGGGCATGGTCATCAACGGCCCCAATGTGTACGTGGCCCAGCCGGGCGGCAAGCTGCTGTCGCTGACCCTGGCCACCGGCCTGTCGCGCTTTGAAGTGGTGGTCGGCGAACCGCGCGGCGCCACCGAGCTGGAACGCGTCACCGACATCGCCGGCACGCCGGTGATCATGGAAAAAGATGTCTGCGCCGTGTCGTACCAGGGCCGCGTGGCCTGCTTCGACGCCATCACCGGCGCGCCGCACTGGAGCAAGCCTGCCTCGTCGGACGTCGGCGTGGCGGTGGACCAGCGTTTTGTATTCGTCTCCGACGACAAAGGCGAAGTTGCAGCCTACAGCCGTGAAAACGGCAGCAACGCCTGGAAGAACGACAAGCTGGCCTACCGCCGCCTGTCGACGCCAGTCTCCTACGGCCGCGCAGTGGCCGTCGGCGACTACCAGGGTTACGTCCATCTGCTCTCGCGGGAAGATGGCGCACTTATAGGTCGCGCCGCGACCGATGGCAGCCCGATTCAATCGGACCCTGTCATCGCCGGCACGAATTTGATTTTCCAAACCCAATCAGGGACAGTGACCGCTCTCGCGGTCGAGTAAAAAATGAAGCCGGTAATCGCACTAGTGGGTCGACCCAATGTAGGGAAATCGACCTTGTTCAATCGTCTGACCCGCTCGCGCGATGCGCTGGTGGCGGACTTGCCTGGGTTGACGCGCGATCGTCACT
>Ga0308157_10008990_pt1 | contig 11197 bp, 9 predicted proteins | sample PhyBR1_FD_201035 | JGI IMG/M metagenome (GOLD analysis project Ga0308157, IMG submission 201035) | Phyllosphere microbial communities from UC Gill Tract Community Farm, Albany, California, United States - DLSLB.R1 | ecosystem: Host-associated > Plants > Phyllosphere > Unclassified | place: USA...
GTTTTTCGCCACGCGCCCCCCCCGCCCCCCCACTACGGGGGGCATGCGCCAGCCGCTTTCTGCTGCCAGCCAAAGGCTTACCCCTCCCCAGCCCTCCCCTTCGCTGCGCGAAAGGGAGGGGGCACAAGTCGTGGAGCCGAGCCATGCTCGGCCGGGGCATTACCGGGAAGGCCTTTGCCGAGCATGGCTCGGCACTAGCTATTTCGCCGCGCACCTTCATCGCGGAGGCAAAAAAAAGCCCCGCTATGCGGGGCCTTCCTGAATCAGCGCGCCATCGCGCGGGTCTGTTCCAGCTCTACCTGGAGGGTAGATGCCAGTTCATCCCTGGCCACTTCGAACTGCTGTTCACGCAGCAAGTCCTTGACCGCAACCACGCCGCGGGCCAGTTCGTCCTCACCGGCCAGCACCACGAAACGGATGCCGGCCTTGGCGGCGTACTGGAACTGCTTGCCGATCTTCTTCGGCTCCATCTGCACTTCGGTATTGATGCCACCAGCACGCAGGCGACGGGCGATATCCAGCGACTGCGGCATGGCCGCCTCGTCCATCAAGGCCACCATCGCGTGCACGCTGCTTTCGGCAATACCGTCGATCAGGCCAGCCTCACGCAGCTGCCAGAACAGGCGGGTCAGGCCAATCGAAATACCCACGCCCGGCAGCTTGGACTTGGTGTAGTGGCTGGCCAGGTCCTCGTAACGGCCGCCCGAGCAGATCGAGCCGATCTGCGGGTGGTCGACCAGGCTGGTCTCGTAAACCGTGCCGGTGTAGTAATCCAGGCCGCGGGCAATGGAGAAGTTCAGGCAATAGGCCGTTTCCGGTACGCCCAGCGCCTTGACCAGCTCCAGCACTTCACGCAGCTCGGCTGCGCCCGTACGCAGCGACTCGCTGGCCGATTCGCCAGCCCCCGCCAGCACCGCGTCGATCTGCGCCAATGCATCCGCGTGCGAGCTGGAGCGCACCTCGACAAAGGACAGGATGCGCTCAACCGCATCGGCCGGCAGACCGAAATCCGGGCCGACCAGGGTCTCACGCACGTAATCCGCGCCACGCTTGTCGAGCTTGTCGACTTCGCGCAGCACCAGCGCCTGCTGCTCGGCATCCACCACGCCCTGTGCCTCGAAGAAGCCGCGCATCAGCTTGCGGTTGTTCAGCTGCACGGCGAAGTTGCCGATGCGCAGCTCCGAGAATACCGCGTGGATCACCGCCAGCACCTCGGCGTCGTAGCGGATGCTCAGCGCGTCCTTGCCGATCACGTCGATGTCGCACTGGTAGAACTCGCGGAAGCGGCCGCGCTGGGCGCGCTCGCCGCGGTAGACGCGCTGCATCTGGTAGCGGCGGAACGGGAAGGTCAGGTCATGCTCGTGCTCGGCCACGTAGCGGGCCAGCGGCACGGTGAGGTCGAAGCGCAGTGCCATTTCCGGCAACCCGCCCTTGTCGGCCGATTCGGCGGCATTGGCCAGCGCACCGGTGGACTGGACGAAATACACCTGGCGCTCGGTCTCGCCACCGGATTTGGTCAGCAGGACGTCGGACAGCTCGAATACCGGGGTTTCCACCGGCAGGAACCCGAAGCGCTCGTAATTGCGGCGGATGACGTCCAGCATGCGCTGGAACGCGATCTGCTCGCGCGGCAGCAATTCCATGATGCCGGGCGGGGTACGGGGCTTGATCACGGGCGAAACTCCTGCAACTCAATGGGGGAAACGGTCGCTAATTCTAGCCGCACACCGCCCGTCTGGCCGCATGAAGTATCATTTACCGTATCTATCCCGACACGACAGTCATGTCCCGGCCAGCCCACGGCTCCGAGCAATCCCCCACTACGTCTGCCACCGCGGACGCCAATGGCGTGCGCGAATGCCTGCAGTGCTCGGTCCGCCATCTGTCGGTGTGCTCGGCGCTTTCCTGCGATGAGGTCCATGCGCTGGAACAGATCACCGTCTCCACGCCGGTGGCCATGGGCACCACCTTGGCCCGCAGCGGCGAGCCGCGCAGTCATGTTTTTACAGTGACAGAAGGCGCGCTGCGGCTGGTACGGACCTTGGCTGATGGACGCCGCCAGGTGAACGGCTTCGTGTTGCCCGGCGACTACCTGGGGCTGAGCGGCAGCGACCACCATCGCTACGATATCGAGGCCATCGCCGACAGCCGCGTCTGCCGGGTGCCAACCACGCAGATGCGCGACCTGCGCCAGCGCTACCCGCACCTGGAGCGCAAGCTGCTGCAGCGCGCCTGCCAGGAACTGGATGCCGCCCAGGACAACGCCTTGGCGCTTGCCCGCCTGCAGCCACCTGAACGGCTGGCGGATTTCCTGCTGCGCTTGGCCGCCCGCGAGGCCACCTTGAACGGGCGCAGCAGCAACCGCGTCTCGCTGCCGATGGGCCGCGGCGATATCGCCGACCATCTCGGCCTGACCATGGAAACGGTGAGCCGGACGTTCACCAAGCTGCGCCAGCAGGGCCTGATCGCCCTGCCCCACCTGAATGTGGTCGAGATCCTTGATCCTGTCGGCCTGCAGAAGCTGGCCAACGACGAGCTCTGAAGCCCCACCTGTAAAGCCGAGCAATACTCGACAGAAGCCTCCCGTAGAGCCGAGCCATGCTCGGCTGAAGCCCTTTGTAGAGCCGAGCCATGCTCGGCTGCAACCTTGCCAGCAAGCCACCTGCCGAGCATGGCTCGGCACTACGCTGGATTTCTGCTTACAGCAGCTTTTCGCGCAACGCGACATATTCCGGCGCACAGGGCTCGGCATGCGCCGGACGCTCCAGCAACGCGGCAAGCGCCGGGGGCACCGGCACTTCACGCCCGATCAGCGGTTCCACCACTGCTTCAAACTTGGCCGGATGTGCGGTTGCCGCGACCGCCCAGTGATCAAGGGGCGCGGCCTCGCCACTCCTGCGCAACTGCTCCAACACGTGCACCGCAGTAGCCGTATGCGGGCAAAACACCTCGCCAAACTGGCGATAGCGGGCGCCGATGGTCTCGGTAATTGTCGCGTCGTCCACCGAGAACGACTGGAAGGCACCGCGCAACGCGACATCATCCCCACGATGGAACCAGCGCAAGCGCTCGAAATTGCTGGGCGCCCCCACATCCATTGCATTGGCCAGGGTCGCAACGCTGGCCTTGGGTACGTAATCGCCGCCAGCGAAATAGTCAGGCAGCACACAGTTTGCATTGGTCGCCAATACGATGCGACCCAGCGGCACGCCCAGCGCGCGCGCCATGATCGCCGCCATCGCGTTACCCAGGTTGCCGGTGGGAATAACGAAATTCAGCAAGCCGCCATGCTGGGCTTGATGGGTGAGCGCTGCATGCGCGTAATAGCTCATCTGCGGCAACAACCGCCCAAGGCTGATGCTGTTGGCCGAACTGAGCGGCACTTGGGCCTGCAGCTCCGCATCATTAAGTGCTTGCTTGGCCATGGCCTGGCAATCATCGAACGAGCCTGCCACGCGCAATGCGCGGATATTGCCGCCCAGGCACCCGAGCTGATGTGCCTGCCGCGGCGAAACCCGACCATCCGGGTACAACACCACCACCTGCAGATTGGGCTGATTGTGGAATGCGGCAGCAACCGCAGCACCGGTATCACCGGAGGTGGCCACCACGATCGTCAGCGGACGCGTCTGCCCCGCCCGCAGGCGCGACAGGCTGGCCGCCAGGAAGCGCGCGCCGAAATCCTTGAAGGCCGCCGTCGGCCCGTGGAAAAGCTCCAGCACATGGTCGTTGGTCGTAGCCAACGGTTGCAGCGGCGCCGGGAAGTCGAACGCCTCGCTGCAGATGACAGGCAGGTCAGCGGCCAACGGGTCACCCGCAAAGAACGGCTGCAACAATTGTGCAGCGGTGACGGCGATGCTGTCACCGGCCTGCAGCGCGCGCGCCGCCGGCATCTGCTCGGGCACGTACAGACCGCCGTCCGGGGCCAGGCCGGCGGCGATGGCCTGGCTCAAGCTGACGGCGGGAGAAGCACTGCGGGTAGAGATGAAGTTCATTCGAAAATCCGCGAAATAGTTGGGCACCCTCTTCACCGGGAAGAGGTTTGCAAAGTCACAGCAGACGGGCGCCGGGGCTGTTGATCGGCGTTACCCAGCTTTGGCTGTCGAAGCCGGCAGCAGCGAACGCAGCCTGCACCTTGGGCGCGGCAGCCATCGCGATGTCGCGGCTTTCAAACCAGGCGAACACGCTGGGGCCGGCACCGGAAATGCTGGCGCCCATTGCACCGGCAGTCAGTGCGGCCTGCTTCGCCGCGTCGAAGCCGACGATCAGGGGTGCGCGCCGTGGCTCGACCAGCACATCGGCCAGGCCAGCCTTCACCAAGGCAGCATCCCCGGCATGACAACCGGCCAGCACCAGTGCCAGGTTGCTGCTCTGCGCGACGAACTCCTTCAAGGCATAACTACCTTGCAAGGCTTCGCGGGCGCGTCGTGTCTCCAGCAACGCATCCGGGTGTACCAGCAGGCTGTGCCATTGCGCCGGTACCGGCACCGGCACCATGCGCTCCAGCGTGCACAGCACAAGGCCACCCAGGAACATCGGACCGAGATTGTCACCGTGGCGACTGCCACTGGCCACCGCCTCGCCTACCAACGAATACGGGTAGAGCTGGTCGCGGCTCATCGGCACATCGAGCAGCGCATTTGCCGCAACCAGTGCTGCCACACACGACGCAGCCGAGCCCCCCATGCCGGAACTGAGCGGTATGCCCTTGTCGATCTCCAACTCAAAACCGAACGGCAGCGCCAGCGCTTCGCGCATGGCGATCAGCGCCGCGCCGGCCGTGTTGCCTGGTGCGTCAAGCGGCAGCGCGACTGCAGCGCCACGGATCGCCGCGATACGCACCTCCGGGGCATCAATGCGACGCACGGTGACCGTATCGCCAACCCCAGGCACCGCGTACCCCAACAGATCAAACCCCACCGCCACATTCGCCACCGAGGCTGGCGAGAATGCCCGCGCCTGACGCAGGCCAGACCCCATTGCCGCATCACTCACAATCGCGCTCCCTCGCCCGCGGCCACCCGCAGCACATCGGCAAACACACCCGCAGCCGTCACCTCCGGGCCTGCGCCCGGCCCCTGCACCACCAGCGGATTGTCGCAATAGCGGCGCGTGGTGAACTGCACCACGTTGTCGGTCAGCCGCAGGTTGGCAAAGGCATGATCACCCGGCAGCTCGACCAGGCCCACGCTGGGCTGCTGACCCGGCGTGAACTGGGCCACGTAGCGCAGCACGTTGCCGCGCGCCTGCGCGTCGGCCAGGCGCTGGGCGAAGCTGGCATCCACCTCGTGCAGGCGTGCCATGAAGTCTTCAACGCTGGCTTGCTGCAGCGCCGCCGGCACCAGGCTTTCCACCGCGACATCCTCCAGGCTCAGCCCGTAACCCGCCTCGCGCGCCAGGATCACCAGCTTGCGCGCTACGTCGACACCGGAGAGGTCATCGCGCGGATCTGGCTCGGTGTAACCCATGCCCCGCGCCTGCGTGACCAGCTCGGAGAACGGCACGCTGCCATCGTATTTATTGAACAGCCACGCCAGCGTGCCGGAGAAGATGCCGGCAATGGCGGTTACCTCGTCACCGGTGTCCACCAGGTCACGCAAGGTGGTGATCACCGGCAGGCCCGCACCGACGGTTGCCTCATAGCGGAAGCGCGCACCGGTGGACGCAGCCGCCTCGCGGATAGCCTGGTAACGCACCAGCGGGCCGGAACCGGCCTGCTTGTTCGGCGTAACCACATGAATGCCCGCCGCCAACCAGCCCTCATAACGGTCCGCCACTTCGGCACTGCCGCTGCAATCGATGATCAAGGTGTGCGGCAGGCGCGCCGACAACAGATGATCGGTGAACTGATCCAGATCGCTGGGCAACGAGGCATTGTCGAACGCCGCCTTCCAGTTGCCATGCATGCCACGCTGGTCCAGCACCATGCGGTTGCGCGAGACCACCGCCCTCAGGCGCAGATCAAGCTTGGCCCTGGCCAACAATGCAGCCTCGGAGGCATACAACTGGTCGAGCAGGGCCGCACCCACATTGCCCGGGCCAATCACGCCCACCGAGAACGTCTGCGGCGACAGCCAGAAACCGGCATGTGCAGCACGTAGCGCCTTGGTCGCATCGCAGCCGTCAATGGCCACCGAGATGTTGCGCTCGGATGAGCCCTGCGCGATCGCCAGAATATTCACCTGGGCCCGGCCCAGCGACTCGAACAGACGCGCCGCAACACCCGGCTGCCCGGCCATGCCATCACCGACTGCAGCCAGCACGCTCACCCCTATGGTCAGTTGCACCCGTTGCACCTGCCCTGCGGCCAGTTCATGTGAGAACGCCTGCGTCAGTGCATCACGGGCACATTCGGCTTCGGCCTGTTTGACCACGCAGCAGATCGAATGTTCGGACGAACCCTGCGAGATCATCACCACCGATACATGGGCATTGCGCAGCGCCGAGAACACCCGCTCGGCCGTGCCAGGCACACCGATCAAGCCCGTACCTTCGACATTGAGCACGGCCAGATCCGGACTCAGGGTCAGGCCCTTGATCGGGCCGCTGCTGGAACTGTTGGAGGTAATGCGGGTACCCGGGTGATCCGGCTGGAACGTATTGCGGATGATGATCGGCAAGCCGCGCTCGATGGCCGGCGACATGGTCTGCGGGTGCACCACCTTGGCGCCGAAGTAAGCCAGTTCGCAGGCCTCGTCGTAGCTGAGCGCGTCCAACTGTACGGCCTCGGGCACTACCCGCGGGTCGGCCGACAATACGCCATCGACATCGGTCCAGATATGCAGTTCGTCGGCGGCAAACAGCGCGGCGAAGATCGCGCCGGAGAAGTCGCTGCCGTTGCGGCCCAACGTGGTGATGTTGCCCTTGCGGTCACGGGCGACGAAGCCGGTCACCACCAACCGCCGCGCCGGATGCGACTCACGCCACAGCGCCAACTTGGCCGCACTGGACTTCCAGTCGACATCGACACCCAGCTCACCGTGGTTGACCACCAGCACATCACGCGCATCCAGCACATCGGCATCTTCACCCAGGGCCTGCAGGTGATGCCCCAGCAGGTGCGCGGAGAAGACTTCACCCAAGCCCTGCACGCGATCCAGTACTTCCTGCGGCAGCTCGCCTATCACCGCCAGCGCCGCCAGAATCTCGCGCAACCGCTCAAAACGCGCATCCAGCCACTCGATCGTGGCGCCGGAGTGCTCACCCAACAACGACGCGGCGGCGCCGCGATGGCGGGCGCGCAGCACATGCCACCGCTCTTCCCAATCCGGACGGGCCTTGGCCGCCGCCTTGGCCAGATCAATCAGCCCGTCTGTCACGCCCTTCATCGCCGACACGACAGTGACCTGGACGACCTCATCGCGGGCAAGCAACAGCTGCGCGACATGGCGATAGCGGTCGGCATCGGCGACGGAGGTGCCGCCGAATTTGTGCACGACGGTGCGGACAGCAGCGTCCGCGGCGGGATCGGCGAGTGAAGCAGCAACTGACGACATCGGAAGAACCTCGGCTGGAGGCCCCGACACGCATCTGGATGGAGTTCCCCCGCATCCTGATCCGGGTGCGGGGCCGTGGTTTTCGGAAATTACGCGAAGACGACGGGCCGCACCGGGCTAATGGTGACGGTAATAGTGGTGGTGGTAATGGCGCCGCCGAACCCGTGCGCGTCAGCGCCGCCGGAAGGCGGTAGCGTTGCGTTGGCAATGGGCTGCAGGCAGTTCATGCAGCAAGAGGACAACAGCAGGGAACACACTGTCAAGTGCTGCACCGCAAAATGTTGCTTGATGAGAACTTCGGCGAAGCTGCTGCTAAAAGTTGCAAATGTCATCAAGCAACAACTTCGGCCATCTAACAGCCAAGCATCGCGCAACAACGCGCCAACGTCCTGTGCCCCGCCCAGGCACGACGCCGCTGCAGCGCGCGCACCGCGCCAAACGAAACTGTCAGTGATCCAGAGCTTTCGCGAAGCAATTGCGCAGAACCAACCTTGGCAGGCTTACACGGATTCAGCCGCAGCCGCGGGTGGACGGTGCGCTGCCGCGCTCCAGACAACCCCCGCCACCAGGCAGACCGCCGCCAGGATTTCCACCGGCAGCGGCCACCGCTGCTGCCACAGGAAACCGTAGACCAGGCCGAACAGGGTCTCGAACACGATCATCTGCCCGCCAAGGGTCAGCGGCAGCGCGCGGCTGGCGCGGTTCCAGCAGGCATTGCCCAGGATCGAGGCAAACACAGCGACCACCGCAGCCATTGCCCAGAATCCCGCCCACTGGCTCGCATCGTGGCCCTGCGCGCCGCCGGCAAACGCGAACGGCGTCAACAACAACGCCAGTCCGCCGGTGGCCACGCCGGTCAGCAAGGACCAGTCATGCCCTGACACGTCCGGCACCTTGGCCAACCAACGGGTATTCCCCACCGAATAGGCAGTCCACGACACCAGCGCCCCCACCCCGCAAAGCAATCCGATCAGACGCTGGCTGGCGCTGCTATGCACATGCGCCGAACCCATCGCCTCATAGCCCATCAGCACCACGCCCGCCACGCACAGCGCCAATGCAGGTGCCAGCCGTGCCAGCGGCACCGCGCCAGGCTCGCGCGAGCCCACCACCGCCACCAGCACGGGCACCATGCCGACAATCAGGGCAGCGGCCGCGCCACCGCTCCATTGCACACACAGCGACAGCAGCACGAAGTAGATCAGGTTGCCGAGCAGGCTCAACCAGGTCAGCGCCGTCCACTCGGCCTTGCCGATGCGCGCACGAAGTGCCGGCCAGCGCGGCACCAGCAGGATCACGGCGATCAGCCCGTAAACCAGGTAGCGCGCGGCAGCCAGCTGCAGCGGTGAGAAATCCGACAGTACTGCCGGTGCCAGGAACACCAATCCCCACAACGCGCCCGAGGCCACGCCATTGGCGATACCACCGGCCATCCGATCTTTCATCAAACCACCCAGCTCCTGGAAACCAGCCACAGCATCCGCCGTCGGCGACCCTTCTGTATTGACCCAACCATCGCCCCAGTTGACCGGAACTACGCCTGGAACCCACGTCGATAGCAGCCCGGGGTCACCCCCAGCTCGCGCCGCATGGCCCGCGTGAGCGCGCTTTGGTCAGAGTAGCCAGCCTGCTGCGCAATGCGCGCCAAGGGTAGTAGACCTTCGGCGATACGTTGCTGCGCCCATTGCAGGCGCTGTTGCTGCAACCACTGCGCCGGACTTGTGCCCAGCTCACGCGTGAACGCCGCATTCAAGGCCGTCAAGCCCAGACCGGCCTCGCTGGCCATGCGCGCCAACGACCAATCCAGCCCGGGCGCTTGCCGGATCTGTTCACACAAGGCCTGCAATCGAACGGAGCCGCGCCGAGGTGGAGGCGCGAACAGCGCATCCACCAGCAAGGGCAGGACATGCTGGACCAACGCAGGCGCCAACTGCGCCTGCCCTGCCGATACCTGCTCCGCGTATCCGAGAAGATGACGGGCGGCGGGCGGCAGGGTGAAGAATGGCTCACGCTGCCCCTGATCAAGATGGGCCGCTTCGATACGCGTGGTGTCACAGTCAACGATCAGGAAGCGGTTGCGCCCCTGCGCCTGCTGCACATGGCTGGCGCCTGGCGCGACGAAGGCCCCACGCTGCAGGTCCAACCGTCCACCGCGGCCATCCACCTCAAGCTCCAGCGCTCCCTCTACCGGCAACACCAGCTGCACGTGCGCATGGCTGTGCCGATGACCGGTGGGGCCATAGCTGCGAAAGCTCAGGGAGTCGTCTGCATGCATATTGGGCAGCGCAAGAAAGGCACCGCGGCTCCAGGGACGTTAGCCATGCAAGTGTGGTGGCCCCGACACGATTCGAACGTGCGACCTGTCCCTTAGGAGGGGACCGCTCTATCCAGCTGAGCTACGGGGCCAAAACGGGGGACAAGAGTACAGGCTAGAACGTGACACGACCAGCGCTGCCAACCGCATTGCGCACTGGCGGCCCCGGGAAACTGCCGCCATGACTATCGGCGGCAGCTGCATCCGCGCAGGGGATCAGGCGATATCCAGCGCCGGGAATGACTTGACCAGTTCATCCAGCGCCTTGATCTGTGCCAGGAAGGGCTCCAGCACGTCCAGCGGCAACGCGCTGGGGCCGTCGCAACGCGCGTTGTCCGGATCCGGATGGGCTTCCAGGAACAGGCCGGCGATGCCGACCGCCATGCCGGCACGGGCCAGCTCCACCACCTGGCGGCGGCGACCGCCGGAGGCTTCGCTGCCGGCATCACGGCGCTGCAGGCTGTGGGTGACGTCGAAGATGGCCGGCAAGCCGCCGGTCGCCTCGATCATCTCGCGGAAGCCGAGCATGTCCACCACCAGGTTGTCGTAACCGAACTGGGCGCCACGCTCGCACAGGATGATCTGCTCGTTGCCGGCTTCGCGGATCTTGCTGACGATGTGCTTGATCTGGGTCGGACTGAGGAACTGCGGCTTCTTGATGTTGACCGCACGGCCGGTACGGGCGATGGCCGTGACCAGATCGGTCTGCCGGGCCAGGAACGCCGGGATCTGCAGCACGTCCACTACTTCGGCCACAGGCGCAGCCTGGGCGACTTCGTGCACATCGGTGATCACCGGCACGCCAAAGCGCTGCTTGACCTGTTCGAAGATACGCAGCCCCTCTTCCAGCCCCACGCCACGGAAGGAGTTGATCGAGGAGCGGTTGGCCTTGTCAAACGAAGCCTTGAATACATACGGGATACCCAGCTTGCCCGTGACCTGCACGTAGCGCTCGGCGGCATAAAGCGTGGAGTCCAGGTCCTCCAGCACATTGAGCCCACCGAACAACACGAAGGGCAGATTGTTGCCAACCACTACCCCGTCCGAAATCGTCACATTCATCTGTCTTTCCTGTTCAAACCGGGGAAGCCCCTCCCAAGGGTGGCGAATATCGCCGAAAACGACCGTGAGCAACAGGGTTGGCTGCGATCCGCGCCCTCGATTCCCGCCCCTGGGTGTGCTGCGCAGCGATACAACCTGTCCCATTCCCCAGACCAGCCCGCACGGGGCCAATCGGTTCACTCTGATACTATGTGGGCCTCACTCCGTCGCCCCACCCGCAGTTTCCGACGGCGCCAAAATCACGTTAAGAAACAGGAGTTTGAATGTCTTCCGAGCTGCTCAAGGCCTTGGCTCTGGATGCCACCAACGCTGGCACCTACATGGG
>Ga0308157_10008992_pt1 | contig 11194 bp, 14 predicted proteins | sample PhyBR1_FD_201035 | JGI IMG/M metagenome (GOLD analysis project Ga0308157, IMG submission 201035) | Phyllosphere microbial communities from UC Gill Tract Community Farm, Albany, California, United States - DLSLB.R1 | ecosystem: Host-associated > Plants > Phyllosphere > Unclassified | place: USA...
AATCATTTTTTGTTTTTTCTAATGTTGTAGAAAGCAATGTTCGAATCTCATCAACTTCAGCTTGAGAAACATCCCCTTCTGGTTTGGTTCCTTTTCTGTATTTGTTAATGAAATCTTCAGAAACCATCGTCGGAAGGCCCGATAATTTATAAATCAAAACCTGCTGCGACGAAATACAATGACCTATATTCCAAATAATATTGTTGCTAAAACCATCTGGAACTTTGTTTAATTGTTCTAACGAATGACTGTCTAAGATTTTCAAGAGAATTTCTCTAATAGTTTTCTGTACATCAAAAACTGAACTCATAATTTTATTTTTTTTTCTAAAATTAATCATTTTTAAGCTTCAAATGGATTTTCTTTGTATTCTAACAAATTCATAAAATAATGAACAGAATATATTACTTAGCATCCTGCGATACTTGTCGCAAAATCATTAAAAATCTTCCAGAAAACAATCTAGTTTTTCAAGACATTAGGCAAGATCCAATTACAGAAGAACAACTGGAAGAAATGTATAAACTTTCTGGAAGTTATGAAGCGTTATTTAGCAAAAAGGCTCAATTGTACAAGTCAATGGGATTAAAAGAAAAATCTTTAACTGAAGCCGATTTTAAAAAATACATTTTAGAGCATTATACTTTCTTAAGCCGTCCGGTTTTTATTATTGACGGAAAAATTTACATCGGCAACAGCCAAAAAAATGTAGCTGAAGTTATAAACGCACTAACGTAAGAATAACCGTAAATTTTGATCTATAAAACTGATTCACAATTTACAACGTAACACATCAAACTTTTATTTATCTTTGCGCCTTTATACTCAATTATATGATACAATCTATGACAGGGTTTGGCAAAGCTTCTTTGCAATTGCCTACAAAAAAAATCACCGTTGAAGTAAAATCTCTAAACTCTAAAGGTTTAGATTTAAATGTAAGAATGCCATCTGTTTACCGTGAGATGGAACTTGGATTACGAACTCTTATTTCGACTAAGTTGGAAAGAGGAAAAATTGATTTTGCAATCTATGTAGAAAGTACTGCAGAACAAACTTCAACTAAAGTAAATGTACCTGTCGTAAAAAATTATATTGCGCAGTTAAAAGAAGTAAATCCAAATGCTGATGAAACTGAATTAATGAAAATGGCGGTTCGTATGCCTGACACATTAAAAACAGAACGCGAAGAAATTGATGAGAATGACTGGGAGCAGATTCAGGTTATTATTGATGAGGCACTTCAAAACATTTTAAACTTCCGTAAAGACGAAGGTGAATCTCTTGAAAAAGAATTCAATTTAAGAATTGGAAACATTCGCCAATTCATGAATGATACCTTAGCACTTGATCCAGAACGAGTACAAGCAATTAAAGATCGTTTGCAGACTGCAATTTCAGAATTACAGGTTAACGTTGACGAAAACCGTTTTGAACAGGAATTAATCTATTATTTAGAGAAATTAGATATTACCGAAGAAAAAGTTCGTTTAGGCAATCATTTGGATTACTTTATAGAAACTCTTAATGGAACCGAAGCGAATGGACGAAAACTTGGTTTTATCACTCAGGAAATGGGACGTGAAATCAACACAATGGGCTCAAAATCTAATCATGCTCAAATGCAGAAATTGGTCGTGATGATGAAAGATGAATTGGAGAAGATTAAAGAGCAGGTATTGAATGTTCTCTAAATATGAGATCTTATTTAATCTTTTTCTTTTTCATAATTCTCAAATGTTTTGGTCAAGAAGTATCTGAAGTAAATAAGGTTTTAGAAATACCAGATAATTTAGAATATCAACAAGAAATACGTATTTACGAAGATTATCCTATTGGAAATAGAATTGTTCTCTTTAGAATGTTCAATGATAAAGCCGTTGGATGGATAGTTCAGAAATTTTGGTATCAAAAAGATTTCAAAAGCGTAACCAAAATTGACCAATCAAGTTTTCCAAAGGAAAGCAGTGGAAAGCTAAAACCAGTAAATGCAGATTTAATTTGGCTCAAGATACTAATTACAAATGTTGAATTTCTTCCAAATATGGAAGAAATCAGATATAAATTTGGAAAGCCTGAAATTACATCCTATAAAGGAGAATTTGAAATTAAAACTCGTAAAAAAATTGCTTTAGACGGAATTGGCTATAAAGTATATATTAGGAACGGAAAGAGTAAAAACAGTTTTTTCTTTGATAATCCAGAAATATACTTAAAAGATTATCCAACTGTCGATGAATTAATTTCATACAATGAATTACTATCTGTCTTAAAAAAAGAATTAGATTTCTAAAATGACAGATCACACATAAACACACAATGAACAAAGGAAAATTAATTGTTTTTTCGGCACCGTCTGGATCAGGAAAAACAACTATCGTAAAACATTTATTAGGTCAGGAAGATTTAAATCTTGAATTTTCGATTTCGGCAGCGTCACGTGCACCACGTGGTGAAGAAGTAGACGGAAAGGATTATTATTTTATTTCGTTAGAAGAATTCAAAAAACACATTAAAGCTGAAGATTTCTTGGAATGGGAAGAAGTGTACCGCGATAACTTCTACGGAACTTTAAAATCGGAAATTGAAAGAATCTGGGCTTTAGGAAAAAATGTCATTTTTGATATTGACGTGGTTGGTGGCCTTCGTATTAAACACAAATTTCCAGAAGAAACTTTGGCTGTTTTTGTTAAACCTCCAAGTGTTGACGAATTAAAACGTCGATTAAAACAACGTTCTACAGAAAGCGAAGACAAAATCAATATGCGTATCGCAAAAGCTTCTGTAGAATTGGCAACAGCGCCTCAGTTCGACGTGATTATCAAAAACTATGATTTATCAGTTGCTCTTGAAGAAGCACATCAACTGGTAAAAGATTTCATTTCTAAAAAGTGATTAGTGAATAGCAATTAGTCATTAGCTTAAAAAATAAGTATGATCAAGTCCTACAAAGATTTATTGGTTTGGCAAAAAGGAGTTAAAATAGTTTCTTTAATTTATCAGTTAGTAAAATCATTTCCTCAAGAAGAATTATACGCTTTAACAAGTCAGTTAAAAAGAGCTTCCGTTTCAATTCCTTCAAATATAGCAGAAGGTTATGGCCGGAATACAGATAAATCTTTTAGTCATTTTTTAAACATATCGAGAGGTTCTTTGTTTGAAATCGAAACTCAATTATTAATTGCTAATGACCTTGGTTTTATAACCAATCAAAGTCTTTATGCAGAAATTTTAAATCAAATTGAGGAAGAATCAAAAATGATTAATGCCTTTTCAAAAACACTCAAAGACTAATCACTCTTTACTAAGCACTAGTTACTACAACTATGAAAATAGGTCTTTACTTCGGAACATACAACCCTATACATGTTGGTCATTTAATCATTGCGAATCACATGGCCGAGTTTGCAGATTTAGATCAGATTTGGATGGTTGTCACACCTCACAATCCGTTAAAAAAGAAATCGACTTTATTAGACGACCAACAGCGTCTGCAAATGGTTTTTCTGGCTACAGAAGATTATACAAAGATAAAACCGTCTGATATTGAGTTTAAATTACCTCAGCCGAGTTATACTGTTATCACGCTCGCTCATTTACAAGAGAAATATCCAACCCATGAGTTTTCCTTAATTATGGGCGAAGACAATCTGAAAACGCTTCATAAATGGAGAAACTATGAAGTGATACTGGAAAATCATGATATTTATGTCTACCCAAGAATTTCTGATGAACCTGAAAATGTTGAGTTAAAATCGCATCCAAAAATTCATGTTATTGATGCGCCAATTGTAGAGATTTCTTCGACTTTTATTCGAAACAGTATTAAAGAAGGTAAAAACATTCAGCCTTTATTGCCTCCAAAGGTTTGGGAATATATTGATCATAATAATTTTTATAAGAAGTAGACAAACAAATTATACCACAATATTGTCATTTCGACGAAGGAGAAATCTTCGTTAGAAACTCTACAAAGATTGGCGATTTGCTGTATGGAGCTACTTGCGAAGATTTCTCCTTCGTCGAAATGACAAACAGAACGTAAAAAATTCAAATCACAAAAAAGCCTGAATTTAAAATTCAGGCTTTCTATTTATAATTAAGCTTCGATACTCACTTCACTTTTTACTCTCGTTCTGATTTCACTTAGTGATTGATCAACCAAAAGTTTTCCATCTCTAAAAACTTCTTTCAATTCACCCTGTTTTTCTTCTTCCCAAGAAACATTATCTGTTAAATGATACTTGCCATCGATTAAATCGATTTTCATTAATCCTTTAGCCGATTTTTTAGTTCCGTCATCTGTAATAGGATCTTTGAAGATGGCTCTTCCTTCTCCGTTTACTTCTCCGTAAGTTGCTTTCATCGCAAATCCGAACGTATCTCTGGTGTTATATTGATAAGTGAAAGAACCAATTCCTAAAACAACATTTGTAGAAGCAAATCCTTTTTCTTTCAATCTTTCGCAGATTTGAGTCGCTCTTGGAACAGTAATACTATCTCCGTAAATAGCTCCGATTTGCGGAACCAATTCTTTAAATCCTTTAGCATTTGTAGTTCCTCCAAAAACATCCCAAAGCAATTCGATAACGCCTTTTTTCTCTTGTTCTGTTTTTCCGTTCGGATTTCCGCAGATTATATCAACTGGATCACCGCTGTCAGGACGAATTACGACTTTACCTTCTCTTGAAACGATTTCTTCTTTTAATCTTGGAAGATAATCCGTTAAAACTTTCCATAAATCCCAAGTATCAGAAACGATAGAAACAATTCCTTTTGGATATACTTCTGTAATTAACCTTTTGAAAGTTTCGTACTCGCCTTCTGTGGTTCCCATACACATAACAGAATGTTCTGTTGCTGCTACTGAACCTGCAACCAATTCTTGATCTGAATTGGCATTGTAATATTCTTCTAAGAAATCAATTGCTGGAATCGTGTCAGATCCTGTAAAACTCAATAAATGTCCAGCTGCAGAAGTTAGAGCAGCTTCTATTCCGCCCATTCCTCTCATTGAGAAATCATGCGCCTGCCAATCTACAAATTCTGGAACAGAAGAAGTTTCTACAGCATATTTGTCTAATACTTTTCTGTATTCTTTTGCAATTGTAGCTGAATTACAAGGCAACCAAACAACTGCTGAAAGTAATGTTTCGAAATAATTCGTCAGCCAGAAAAACTCTGGAATTGTATTATACATCGTAAACATTGGAACTCTCAACGGAACGCTTGCGCCTTCTGGCAAAGCTTTGAATACCATCGGAATATATCCTAAATCGTGTAAATCTTCTATATGTTTAGTTCCAACTAAATTTTCGCCTAAGTAATTATTGATTCTGCGAGAATACTTTTTAATCACCTCTTCTTTTGGCTTTTTGAAGAAATCCTCTTCGAAGTCATGAATGATATATTTTTTAATGAAATACTGCAATCCAAAAAAGATTACCTCATCAACTGTTTCAATTCTTGATTTTCTTGGTGTCCAGTTAGAATATACGATTGTGGTTCCGTCTGGGTATTGTCTTCTGTGGTCAACTTTGTAACCGTCAGTTAATAGTAGTGGGTTCATATATAAGTTATTTATATTTTACTTGACAAGCGTTGTGCTAAATCTTTTATATCGTTTGTTCTTACTAAATTCTCAATCCATTTTTGCGGAATATTCTCGATTCCATAATAAATTCCTGCCAATCCTCCTGCAATTGCACCGGTTGTATCTGTATCTTGCCCTAAATTGACTGCTTTTAAAACAGTTTCTTCATAAGAATTCGAATTTAGAAAACACCAGATGCTCGCTTCTAAACTATGAAGCACATAACCCGAAGAATGAATTTCGTTTTCATTGTATTTTGAAATATCATTTTTCAAAATTCTATCAAATAATCCGATTTCAACAGGATTAAAACTTTTATCTTCCAGAAATTTAGAAAGAACAAGTTGGGTATTTTTATAAGCTTCGAATTTATCTTTATCTTTTAAAATTTCCAAACAATAAACCATGTAAATAAAACAAGCAAATACAGATCTGAAATGCGCGTGTGTTATTGATGAAACTTCTTTTACTTTTTGATAAATAACTTCAATATTGTTTTCTTTTTGAAGATAAAAAGCCAATGGCAAAATACGCATTAAGGAACCATTTCCGTTATCGCTTTCAGAAAATCCTCCGCATAAATCGGGCTGATGTCCTTTTGCAATATTTAGAATTGCATTTCTGGTTGCTATTCCAATATCAAAAACTTGTCCGTGTGGTGTCCACAATTCTGCGCTATACCATTTTATAAAATTCCTAGCAATATCATTCAAATCATAGCCCGAACATAAACTCTCCGCCAAACAAAAAGCTAGTGAACTGTCATCACTCCAAGTTCCAATTGGCTGATGATGTGTTCCAAAACCAAACATTTCTGTAACCAGATTTTGTTTTAAATAAGCTCTTGATTGAAATTCAACAGGAACTCCCAAAGCATCACCAACAGCCAGGCCAAATAAACCAGATTCTATTGTATTTTTCATTTTATTTATTTCTTCCCTTCTCGTTAGGATACAAGGTTTGCACGACATCACTCTGCCAGAATTCTTTTGATTCTATATCAATACAAGAAAGTTTTCCGTAAAAACCTGCTCCAGTATCAATATTCCAAACATTACAACCTTGCATTGGGATTTCTACATTGTAATGAAGGGTTGGCGTATGGCCTATGTAGATTTCATTAAAAAGCAATAATCTTTTTGGATATAAAATCGAATCTTTTTTGATTCGATTGTCCATTGTCAGTGCCATTTCCCATAATGTTCTGTCCCAAGAAAAATTGGTTTGGTAATGTTCTTTCTCTGGTCCATGCATAGACGAGAATCCAGCGTGAATGAAAAGATTGTTGTTTTCATCTATGAAATAATCTTTCATCTGATTAAAGAATTCCTGATGTTGCTGCTTTTCTGAAAGACCAAAATTCTGATAACTTTCTATTGTCGATTTTCCTCCATGAAGAAACCAGATATCATTTATAACATCGTTCATTAACCATTCTTGACACCAAGCATCGTGATTTCCTTTTATAAAAATACATTCGTGCTTTTTGGATAAATCCATCAGAAAATCAATAACCTGTGCCGATTCGCTCCATCCATCTACATAATCTCCTAAAAAAATTAATCTGTCATTTTCAGATATCGAGACTCTTTCCAGTAATTGAAACAAAGCGTTTAATCCTCCGTGAATATCTCCAAAAACTAGTGTTCTTCTCATTAATTAAATATTGCCTTTACTTTTATACATAATATTAGTTCTTAAAACATATTTTATTCCCGAAATCAAAGATGCTCCTTCATGACGCTGTTTATGTTCAAAAATAAGAGCTGATCCTGTTTTGGGTTCGATAATTTCACCCGAAGCAAATTTTGTTTCTCCGCCTTCATAACCATCATTCAGATAAATAAGAAATGTATAATAGCTAGATTCAGATTCATTGCGTTTATAACTTCCGTCAATATGCATTTTAAAACGCTGACTTGGATTATACTTATAAAACCTAAACATTTCATTTAATCCAATAGCTGTACTGTTTCCTACTTCTGGTCTAACATATGGTTCCAGTTTCTGCCATAATAAAGAAGCGTATTCATCATCCTGATACATGATACGCTCGTTATTGCGTACCATTTTCATCATTTTTTGTGCGCCATCAACATTTACTTCAGCTTCTTCAAAGCCAATTTGTTCGCTTCTCTCTATTAACTCATTACACTCCTCAACAGTAAGAAAATTATCGATCGTGTAAATTTCCTTTTCTTCATTAATAATATTCAGCATGATTATGTATTTAGGAATTACTAAAATTGTTTCTTGGAAAGTCTGATCTCTAAAGCAATCTTTATATTATGATGCAAACTCAATGTACTTCGCCGGAACCTCATCGGTCAACCAAACATTGTTTTCGGACAAATAAAATTTGAATCCGTCTCTATGCATCGCGCCGCTTCTAACGGTTAAAATTTGTGGCACTCCTCTTCGACTTCCTACTTTTGTTGCCGTTTCTTTGTCTTTGCTTAAATGTACGTGTTGACGACTCATTTTTTTCAAACCTTCTGCACGAATGTTTTCCATAAACTTCCCAACCGTTCCGTGGTACAAATATTCCAAAGGTTCTGTTTCTGCCAGATCTAATTCAACCGAAATTGAATGCCCCTGACTTGCACGAATTTTGGTTTTATCTTCATTGTAAGCAAAACGTTTTTTATCGTTATTTTCTACAACGTAATCTAAAAGTTCTGCGTCCATGCGTTGTCCTTTTTTATTACATTTTGTAATTAATTCTTCAACATCTGCCCAACCGTTTTCATCTAATTTTAATCCGATTTTTTCTGGCGAATGTCTAAGCACCAGACTTAAAAACTTGCTGACGCTTTTTGCTATATTTTCATTCATTAACTATGATATGTTCCTACGGAACATCTTTTTTTTTATAATTTCTAATTATTTTAATTCATCCCTAACTTCCATCAAAGCAAAACCTAAAAGATTCAATCCTTTCCAAGCTTCTGGTTTTAGGACATCTTTGTGATCTTCTGCCATTCCGATTCCCCAAATTGGATCAACTGGACTTGCTTCTACTATAACGCGTTCTTTCGTATTTAGTAAGAACGTTTTCAAATCGACATTTTGGCTGAATTTGTGAAAGTTTCCTTGTTTTACAATTTCGTATCGATTTTCTAGCCAAATCGTATCTACATAATTTTTAACTTCTCTACCCAACTTTTTAGCTTCGGCAGGAGAATCAGCTTCAAGGATTTTTTCTAAAATTTCTTGATCGTTAAATAATTCTGCTTTCTTGGCCATCATCCAATGTTCTGCAGTTTTATAAGTTACTTTATCTACTTTAAAAGAACTCAACCACCATTGGCTGAAACAGGTTTTGAGAATTTTTCCGTCTTTACTCGGTTGATGACCCCAGAAAAATACAAACTTACTTTCTGGAGCTATGGTATCTATATTATATTTCATTTTTTCTATTTTATTGAAACAAAGAAGTAATGTTTTTAAAATCTTTTGAATCGGGTGAAAATGATCCATAAATTTCATTGAACGTTATTGTGAGACTTTCAAACTCATAATTCTGATCCAACTGATCCATACAGGTTACAACCAAATTTCGTTTTGCCATTGGGCTGTAAGCGGCATCGAGTTTTAGAGCATAATTCAGAAGTTCGTAATTCAAATTTCCAAAACGTAAATACTTTTGGTAGTCGTTAAAAACACACGTTTCTTCTTCGTTGTTTTTTAATTTAATTTCACTTTCGTTAGCCATCCAGCCATGTCCATGGCGGGTTGAATAACTTCGGGTTACGTAATAAATGGCTATATCTTCAATCTTTAGTTTATTACAAATTTCAATTGCATTTTTTGAAGTGGTATTGGCATAGGTTACATTCGGAAAAACACCGTGATCCATGTCGAGCAAAATTCCCTGACTGCCTTCAAAAATGAGATTTTCGTATTTTGAAAGAAACGTATAATCAACAATATTCCATTTTAATTTATCGATTGCTTCCAAATATCGATTGACTTCTTCTTCGATTTCACTTTCGTTTAAAAAACCATAGTAATAGGCGATTTGGTTTAGTTTTTCTAAAAGCATTTCTCGAGGTGCAATCAAATCTATAGCAAATAATTTATACGGCCCTTCATTTCTTTTCATGGTTGAACCAATGCCTTTTCCGCAAGTTCCGTGGTCAATATTCCTAGCATTTCCTCTGTTGTGCCAGACATCAAACGGAGTGGTGACTTTTGCTAAAGGATGAATGTACAAATCCAGATTAGCCTCTTTTTCTTTCAATTCTTCTCTTTCGTTGTATAAAAAAAGTGGATGAATCGTACAGTGTTCGCTGTAATAAGACGGAAGACCGCGAAGTGCTCCACTTGCAAAACTCGAATGCACGTGTTTTCTATTGCCAATCATGACGGTATGAGCGGCCTGCTGTCCTCCTGAAAACCGAATAACTATAGATTCAGGATTTTGTTTCGCCAGAAAATCTGTGGTTATGCCTTTTCCTTCATCGCCAAATCCTAAACCTATAACTATTTTCGCTGTTTTCATTTTGTTGTTATTGATTTAAACACATAGAGACATAGATTTTTGGAAACTTTAAAAGGCGTTTCACTTATTTCAATTCACATAGTTGCTATGTGTTAGAAACTAGTTTCTTTTTTCAATCTCTCAAATTCAAAAAAAGAAATCTATGATTCTATGTGTTTAAAATATTTAAAGCATTTCTATAGCATCCAAACTGCTATCACTTGCATCAGAAACGGGTATCGTTCCTAAGCCAGAACTTTTATGTTTATCGCAGATGATCTTTTTAATTACGTTTGGAATTTCTCTGTGATCTTCTATAGACAAACAGTTTTGCCCCAGTAATTCTTTCCATTCTACATCGGCATTGATGGCTTGTCCTGAATGCAATACACTAATGTGATAGACATCGTATTTTTTTTGCGCTTCTGCTAGTAATTCAAGATGCGTATAAGTCTGTTGTCCCTGACCCATAATTTCTTTAATTGCTGAAGCTGGAAGTGTTTTTAAACCTGGCTCATCACCAACAGTAAACAACAATCCTTTTTGCCCTCTTTTTTCAAAAGCATCGGTTTTGGTGTGAAAAGCTGCAAAATACCATGCTAAAAGATAACTTTCACCAGCATTTCCTCCGCCTCCACCTTCAATGTAGGTTCTTGTTAACCACATGTCCAATTCTTCATCGCCAGATTCAAACTGTCCAACTTGAAGCGGATATCTGTCGCATTCGTGATCGCCAATTCCTAAGAATAAAAGCGCTGGATCTGGAACGCCACCCTGAATAATTCCTCCCATTAACTTTGGGAGTCCTTCTTTTATCAATTCATGAGGAATATGTCCCATACTTCCTGTAACGTCCAATCCTAAAATAATCGGAACTGTATTGGGATGCACATCTGAATCTCTTGCTTCTCTAAAAATCACTCCGTTTGGGTTCATAGATTCATGAGCCATTCGTAATGCATTTTGTGTAAAAATCTCGCTAGCTGATTTACTAGCATAACCTACTTTTTTTGCTCTACTCTCGCGAGCACCGAAATCATATCTTGTACCTCCCATGACTAATATTTTTTACCAAATAAATATTCAAATCTCTTTTTTGTAACCTCAAACTGGATGTT
>Ga0308157_10008993_pt1 | contig 11194 bp, 9 predicted proteins | sample PhyBR1_FD_201035 | JGI IMG/M metagenome (GOLD analysis project Ga0308157, IMG submission 201035) | Phyllosphere microbial communities from UC Gill Tract Community Farm, Albany, California, United States - DLSLB.R1 | ecosystem: Host-associated > Plants > Phyllosphere > Unclassified | place: USA...
CCATGAATGCCAACGAGTCGAACGGACTTTTGAATAATTGGTTGGAGCTGGCGAACCTTCAAGCCAAGATCTCGCAGCGTTTGGAACAAGCTCTTGACGAAGAGGCCCGCCTGTCGCTCAATGAGTTTTACGTGCTGCACTTTTTGTCCTTGAACGAGGAGAAAAAGCTTCGCCTTCAGCAGCTTCAAGAACGCGTCGGCCTGAGCCAAAGCGCCATGTCGCGGTTGGTACTTCGGATGGAAGCGCCCAAATGCGGCGCGCTGCGCCGCCATATCTGCGAAGACGACCGCCGCGGGATCTACACCGAAATGACCGCCCTCGGCGAAGACAAACTCAAACGCGGAACGGAAGCCGTAAAAAACGTTCTTCAATCCCTAAGCACCCCCGGCGAACTGCCGCCCGAACTAAATGCTTTCCTTGTCCGAGCCGCAAACACGGTCGAATAAAACCACTTAAGAGACCGGAACCCTGCCGGTCTCTTTTTTTACTTCCCCCAAATGCTGACAGCGAAGCTAGGCGAAGGGAGAAATTCAGTAAAAGACGCCTTTGAACGAGGAAAGCTGAAAGCTTTCTTCGTGAGACAGCGTCTTGAACGAATTTCTCCCGCAGCCGCCCTGCCGATTCTCCCCGAATAGGACCTCCCTTCAAGTTGACAACACGAAAAACTAAATGCTAATATACATGCATACGCATGCATTTAAAACAATCCAAAAGAAACCGAGGCGAGTTCTCCATGAATAATCTCTTCACCCCGTATCGTTTGAAAAACCTGGAATTGAAAAACCGCGTAGTCATGCCTCCGATGTGCCAATATTCCGTCGACCTGAAAGACGGCATCGCGACAGACTGGCATTATGTGCATTACGTCAGCCGCGCCATCGGAGGCACGGGCCTGATCATCGTGGAGATGACCGACGTCGAGCCGGACGGTCGGATCAGCGACAATGACCTGGGCTTGTGGTCGGACGAACAGATCCCGGCTTTGAAAAAAATCGTCGACGCCGTCCATGCTCACGGCGCGAAGATCGGAATCCAGATCGCGCATGCCGGACGCAAAGCCGAAGATGCCGAAGTTCCGGTCGCGCCGTCGGCGATCGCATTCGACGAAGGCTGGAAAACGCCGCGTGCTTTAACTACGGAAGAAGTTAAAGAAATGGTCGCCAAATTCGGCCGTTCGGTTGAACGCGCGGTTCGTGCCGGATTCGATACGATTGAGCTGCATGGGGCGCACGGTTATTTGATCCATCAATTCCATTCTCCGCTCAGCAACAAGCGCGAAGACGAATACGGTCAAGATCGTACGTTGTTCGGCCGTGAAATCATTCGCGCCGCTCGCGCCAACATGCCGGCGGACATGCCGTTGATCATGCGCGTTTCCGCGAAAGAGTATGTGGAAGGCGGTTACGGAATCAAGGAAAGTCTGGAGTTTGTTCGTGCTTATCGCGAAGAAGGCGTGGACATGTTCGATGTCTCGTCCGGCGGCGAAGGCCCGATCGGCGCATCCGGCAGACCGGGCACGCATGCAGGCTATCAGGTTCCGCTCGCTCGCGAGATCCGCGACACGCTGGATATTCCGGTGATGGCGGTCGGCCGTTTGGACGATGCGATCTTGGCGAATGCGGTCGTGGGCAACGAAGATGCGGATTTGGTGGCAGTCGGGCGCGGGATGCTGCGGAATCCGTATTGGGCGATCGAAGCGGAGAGCGTCCTGCGTCAGCCTTCCACTGCGCCTAAACAGTATGCGGGGGGGTTCTGACTGCGCTGCTCAAGAGGCGCTGCGGGAGAAATTCGTTCAAGACGCCTTTGAACGAAGAAAGCTTTCAGCTTTCCTCGTTCAAAGGCGTCTTTCACTGAATTTCTCCCTCCGCTGGGCTTGCTGCTCAGATGAAGGGGTTATAAAAGAAAGCCGATCTCCTTTTTTGGGAGATCGGCTTTTTGCTGCGCAATGGATTTACATAGAATATCTTTTTTTAATCGTCCGCATTCACCGTCGAGATGCCCGGCATGCCGGATTTGGATGGGGTGAACCAGATGTCGCCGTCGTCGACGGAAGCGCCTTTCCAGTTGACGAGCAGTTCGGAGAACGAGGTTTCGGCCAGGTTTTCGCGGACGTCGTCGGTGAAGATTCGGTTGTAATTATTCAGGAACTGGGCTTTGGTTTTGATCACCAGTTTTTGGTTTTGATCATCATCGTCGTCATCCAGGAAGACGGTGAGCGGGTAGTGGACGCGCGCGGCTACTGCGGCTTTGTCGCCTTTGGCGACGGCGCGCTGCAGGTTGGCGTAAAAGGCTTTGAAGTTCGAAGCGCTTTTGAAGCCGGCTACGTTCACCAGGCTGTCCTCGACGGTCGAGGCTTTGGATGAAGCGGCTGCCGAGACTGCGGATGCAGAGCCGGAAGCGGATATGGAAGCTGGAGCAGCGGATACCGGGACGGCGATCGCGGCGGCCAGCAGGCTTGTCGTTGCCAAAGCGGTTGTTTTCTTTCTCCATGCGTTTTTCATCGTAAATCCCTCCAATGATTGCTGTAATTATCGAATGTCGAATAATGTGCAGCTTTGTCAGGTCGGCGTTACAGTATGGTTTTGGACGGAATCGGGCAATCTGAATCATCGAGCTCGGAAACGAATGCTTGGACGGGGTGCATGCATATCGCTCTGGAATCGTTGATTTGCCGCAGCGGCATGCCTCGGGAAGAATTTTCGTGACCAACAAGCTGTGGATTCAAGATTTCGGAGTAAAAGGAATTGCCGCAATTCAAGAAACAGGCTGCAGGGAGTCTATCCCTCGGCCTTTTTGGCGTATGAATGCGTCGCACCGATATGCTGGAACTCGGTCTCCATACGTCGGGGAAACACCTCCCCAATCCCCGCTTTTCGCCTTACTTCGCCTTCAGCTCATACTTTTCCTTCAACCGATTGATATCCGTGCGCGGTGGGGCGCCGAACATTCTCGCATACTCGCGGCTGAACTGCGAAGCGCTCTCGTAACCGGTACGGAACGCGACGTCGGCAGCATCAGCGGCTTCGGACAACAGAATGCGCCGCGCTTCCTGCAGCCGGAGTTGCTTTTGAAATTGAAGCGGGCTCATGGCCGTGACTTCCTTGAAGTTGCGGTGGAACGCCGACAGGCTCATATTCGCCGCCTCCGCCAATTCCTCGACGCGAAACGGCTTGTCCCACTCCCGGATCAGGCGGTTGATCGCGTCTTTGATCCGGGAGGAGCTGCTGCCGTCGAGCGCGAGCTGCCCCAGCGCCGGACCGTAAGGGCCCTGAAGCAGACGGAACAGAATCTCTCTTTTATACAGCGGAGCCAGAAACGGAATTTCATCGGGGGTGTCGAGCAAGCGGGCCAACCGGAGCACCGCGTCACGCAGCGAAGTTTCCAGTTGACCGATAAACAGCGCCCGCCGGGTATTTTCTTTTTGCGGCAGGTTCAGTTCGGTTGCTTTCAGCACATCCAGAATGTCGCTGTGGGTGAATTCGATCTTGAGGCTCATATAAGGGGCGTCCGGCGCGGCTTTGATGATCTGCCCGATCACGGGAAGGTTCATCGAGGCGACCATATAATTAGCGGGGCCGTATTCGAAACGCTCTTGAGCCAGCAGCATCTGCTTCGTTCCCTGCACGATCAGGCAGAGCGACGGATTGTATACCCGATAGACGGGTTCGGACACGCTGGAATGTTGATAGAAAAATAAAGACGGAATCGCGGTCTCGCACGAACGATCCCGCTGCGAATGCCGCTCGATCAGTCGGGACAATTCTTGATGTTGCGGAGCAATGAGAATATCGGACATGGGCTCCTCCTTAGTAGTGAAACAAGTTAAGGTCTGGCTCGATTATACGACTTGCGAATACGACATGCCAGCCCCTCCGACAGGAATAGGCAAGCATTCGGGATGATCGGGATAACGCCGTGCATACGGTATCGATCATACTGAACAAGAACCGAAAAAGAAGCGCGAACGTTTCGACAGAATCGAGCAAGCGCGGCGCCGATCGAACTTTGACGGTCAACGGGTTTGCTGCCGGATTACGTTTGATACCTCGAGCTTATACCCTATTCGATCAAGGAGCGTGTACAAACATGGAATACGTTAAACTCGGACGCACCGGCTTGGAAGTCTCGAAGATTGCGCTTGGCTGCATGAGCTACGGAGTCCCGGAACGAGGCATTGCGCCGTGGTCGCTCAGCGAAGCGGAAAGCCGTCCGTTCATCAAGCAGGCGCTCGAACTCGGCATTAACTTTTTCGATACGGCGAATGTGTATTCGGACGGCACCAGCGAAGAATTCGTGGGCCGCGCCTTGAAGGAATTGGTGCCGCGTCATGAGACCGTCATCGCGACCAAAGTGTATTTCCGCATGCGGGAAGGGGCGAACGGAGCGGGGCTGTCGCGCAAAGCGATCATGCACGAGATCGACGAAAGCTTGAGACGCCTCGGCACGGATTACGTCGATCTGTACCAGATTCACCGCTGGGACCCGTCGACGCCGATCGAAGAGACGATGGAGGCGCTGCATGACGTGGTCAAAGCCGGCAAAGCGCGTTACATCGGAGCTTCTTCGATGTACGCGTGGCAGTTTCTGAAAGCCCAGCACGCCGCGGAAAAGCACGGCTGGACGAAATTCGTTTCCATGCAGAATCTGGTCAACCTGCTGTATCGGGAAGAAGAACGCGAGATGCTGCCTTTGTGCAAAGAAGACGGGATCGGCGTCATTCCGTGGAGCCCGTTCGCGAAAGGGATTTTGACGCGCGATTGGAACGAAGAAACGGCGCGTTCGAGCAACGATCCGGTCGGAACGCGCATGGCGGATTCGATGCAGGAGAGCGACCGGGAGATCGTGGGGAAAGTAGCGGACATCGCAGCCGAACGAGGCATTTCAAAAGCTCAGGTAGCGTTGGCTTGGGTATTGCAAAAGTCCGAAGTCACCGCGCCGATCGTCGGAGCAACCAAGCCGCATCATTTGGAAGACGCGGTGGCCGCGCTCGATGTGAAGCTGACGGACGAGGAGCTTGCCGCGCTCGAAGCGCCGTATGTTCCGCATCAAATCTGGGGATTTTAAAATATTTTAATCGAAGAATCGGAAGGAGAGTATGTGTATGCAAAAACGCAAACTGGGCAATACCGGGCTCGAGGTCTCGGCCATCGGATTCGGCTGCATGGGAATGAGCCACGGATACGGCGAAGCGTCCGACCGCAGCGAGATGATCGGCGTGATCCGCGCGGCTTATGATCTTGGCGTCACTTTTTTCGATACGGCCGAGGTGTACGGGCCTTATATCAACGAAGACCTGGTCGGCGAAGCGCTGGAACCGTTCCGCGATCAGGTGGTCATTGCGACCAAGTTCGGCTTCAATCTCGAAGGCGAGAATCCGGGCGCGGTGAACAGCCGTCCCGAACGGATTCGTCAAGCCGTCGAAGGCTCGCTCAAGAGATTGCGGACCGATGTCATCGACCTGTATTATCAGCATCGGGTCGATCCTGATGTGCCGATCGAAGAAGTGGCAGGCGTAGTCGGCGACTTGATCCGCGAGGGCAAAGTGAAGCATTGGGGGCTGTCCGAAGCCGGCGTGCATACGGTGCGGCGCGCCCATGCGGTTCAGCCGTTGGCTGCGGTGCAAAACGAATATTCGCTTTGGTGGCGGCGTCCCGAAGAAGAACTGATCCCTGCGCTCGAAGAATTGGGCATCGGCCTGGTTCCGTTCAGTCCGCTGGGCAAAGGCTATCTGACCGGAAGCTTCGATTCGAACACGACGTTCGAACAAGGCGATCTGCGCGGCACGCTGCCTCGTTTTACGCCGGAAGCCATGAACGCGAACCGCAAGCTGGTCGATCTGCTGGAAGCCGCGGCGCGGCGTAAACAGGCTACGAAAGCCCAGATCGCGTTAGCCTGGCTGTTGGCGCAAAAACCGTGGATCTCGCCGATTCCCGGTACGCGCAAGCTGCATCGATTGGAAGAAAATTTGGGCGGCGCGCGGATCGAGCTGACGGCGGACGATCTGCGCAGTATCGAAGAAGCCGCTTCGAAGATCGAGATCGTAGGCAACCGGTATACGGAAGCGTTGGAAAAGCGGACCGGATTGTAAGCTTGGGCCGCAATCGAAAAGAGTTCGGCCGGACTTTATCGCGCAAGCGAAGTCCGGCTTTTTGAATACGAAAAAGGAGATGATATCATGAAATTCAACCGAAGTTCGAACAAGCTGCAAGCATTTGCCGCGAAATGCCTGATCCGAATGATCGCTAACGAGGAAGACGCCGGAATGCGCGCTTTGTACCTCGATTATCTGAAAGAACTGGAGGCGGCGGAGGAGAAACCTTCCGCTTCGTGTCCCGTTTTCGTTTCGCGCCGCGGTCGGGTAATATAGAGGAATCCATATTAACCGAGCAACGGAAAGGGGCACTCCGCATTTGAAACTGTTCATTCACCGCAAAGACCTGCGCACCGAGGATTTGGTCGCTTTCGATTATTTGAAGGAGACGGGAGAGCCTGTGCTGCATCTGCTGATTCTCGATCCTTTTTTGCTGCAAAAAGGCCGGGATCAAGAGCACAGCGGCGTCAACTTTCTCCGTCACGTCGTTCGTTTGCGCAAGCTGTACGACCAAGCCGGACGCACGCTGCATATCGCGCACGGCGATCCGGCGGAAGTGCTGGAAGGGCTGCTGGATCAGCAAAAAGGCGGCGAACACGAGATCGATGAAGTGGTGGTGCACCGCGACTTCACGCCGTACGCGCGCGAGCGCGACCGCAAACTGAAAAAAGCGGCGGAGAAGCACGATGCCGCGTTCACGCCGCTGATGGATACGCTGATGATCGATCTGGACCGTTTCGCCGAGTTCACGGGCAAAGACGGCTATTACAAAGTGTTCGCGGCGTTTCATAAAAAGTGGCTGGAGTATTTGGCGCATTCGCCGAACGAGCCTTCCTCCGTATCGCTCGGCGACCTGAAAAAAAGCGAAGCGAAATTCGAACTGCCCGAAAAGTATCAGCCTTCGTTGAATCTCGACGATCTCGAACCGGCCGACGAATGGGAAGACAAGCTTGCCGACTTTTTGGAGCACGATATCCGCGAATACGGCGACAAGCGCGATTATTACCCGGAGCTTCCGGCGAGCGGCGTCAACCCTCACGTGAACGCCGGAGCGGTGTCGCTCCGGGAACTGTATGCCCGGGCAAAACGCCGCGACGGGCATGACGAATGGGTCCGCCAGCTGTCTTTCCGCGACTTCTATTATTACCTGGCGATCTACGACGAGAACTATTTTTCCTACGAGAAAAAATACGATCTGTCCGCGCTGACCGACGAGCATTTCGAAAAATGGGCCAAAGGGCAAACGGGCATGCCGGTAATCGACGCCGCGATGCGGCAGTTGAACGAAACGGGATTGATGCCGAACCGGCTGCGGATTTTGTGCGCCATGTTTTTGACCAAAAACCTGCAATGTCCGTTCACGCTGGGAGAGAACTATTTTCGCCGCAAGCTGCTCGATTACGACAATATCCAAAACCGCGGCAATTGGCTGTGGTGCGCGTCGCTGGGCGCCAACTCGGCTCCGTATTTCCGCGTCGTCAACCCGGTCACCCAATCCGAAAAATACGATCCGAACGGCGAACATATCCGCGAATGGCTGCCGGAGCTTGCGGACGAGGACGTCAAAACGGTGCACAAGCCGCGCAAAGACGCCATCGTCGATCTGAAGGCTTCGCGGGCGGCGGCGATCGAGACGTATAAAGGCATCGTGAACGGTAAGTAGACGACGAACCTTTTCGCTCAAAACGCAAACAGGAAGGAGGCGTAAGTCATGCGGATCATCGATTTGCACTGCGACGCGCTGATGAAAATCGAAGCATCCGGCGGCGCGTTATCCTATACGAACGCGCCGGAGCTTATGAGCAATCGCGATCGTCTGAAGGAAGGCGGCGTGGCCGTCCAGGGTTTTGCCGTGTTCGTCGATCCGGCGCTGCCGGGCTCCATGCGTTGGCAGTCGTGCCTGGATCAGATTCACTATTTTTACGCGGAGATTTTGGAGAAACATGACGATATGCAGCTGATTACCGAATGGTCGCAAATCGGGAAGTTACCTGAAGGAACGATAGGGGCGCTGCTGACGTTGGAAGGCGCAGACCCGATCGAGAACGATCTGAAAAGGCTGCATTTGCTGTACCGCCTGGGTGTTCGTTCAGTCGGATTAACGTGGAATTACGGCAATCAAGCCGCAGACGGCGTACTGGAGCCGCGCGGCGCAGGACTAACGTCGCTGGGCAAAGAAATGATCGCGCTCCATAACCGCTACGGCGTATTGACGGATGTTAGCCATCTGAATGAGCGGGGGTTCTGGGAGGTAATGGAGCTGGCGCGCTATCCGATCGCCAGTCATTCCAATGCGAGAGCATTGTGCGATCATCCGCGCAATCTCACCGACGAGCAGTTGACGGCAATGTTTCGACGCGGAGCTCCGGTTCATGTCGTGTACTATCCGGAATTCGTTATTGATGCGCGGAGCTCCGGTCCTGCGACGATTGCCGATCTGATTCGCCATATCGACCATATGTGCGGGCTGGGCGGGGAGCGTCATATCGGCTTCGGCTCGGACTTCGACGGAATCACGCTGACGGTCGAAGGATTGGAGCATGCGGGTAAAAGCCAATATCTGATTAGCGAGCTGCTGAAGCACTACAGCGAGGAGCAGGTGCGCGGATTTGCCTTCGATAATTTCGTGCAGTATGCGGCGAAAATAAATTTAAATTCTTAACATTGACGTCCGACTTTGTTAAACTTCAACGTAAGCGTTACCTTTTAGTTGATTTATTCCCTGAAAACAGGAAGGAGCGATCAAATGAAAGCAACGAGAACGGAAGAAAAGCAAGTGGCGAGGCGAAGGTGGAGAATAGAAAGCAAAGGCTCGGCCGAATCTGCGGCGGGGCCTTTTGGTCGTGCAAGCCGGATGTTCAGATGCGTGATGCTGATGCTTCTTGTCGGGTTAGCAGCCGGACATTCGCAGGCAGAAGCAGCAGAAACGTCGCCGATTCGGGTGATGCTCAACGAGGAGACAACGCCGTTATCCTTTACGGTTGATCCGGTCAGCCGGCAGGGAACAACCTTGGTTCAGATGCGACCGCTATTTGAAAGGCTGGGCATGGAGTTGACCTGGAACCAAGCAGCGGGAACGGTCAAAGCGGTCAAAAGCGGAACGGAACTGACATTGAAGTTGGGCTCCAAAACCGCTACGGTTAACGGCAAGAACGTTGCTTTGGATTATCCGGCAACCAGCATCAACGGCAACACGCTGGTTCCGCTGCGATTTGTCGGTGAAGCGACAGGGGCTATTGTGCACTGGAACGGTGCCGGGCGGCAAATTCTGATCGTCACGACAGAATGGATGCAGGAGAACAACGTGACGCCTGCTCAGGTCAAAGAAGAGCTGGCGAAACTGCAAGCGGATGCCGATGCCAAGCATGCGGAAGCCAAGGCAGCCGAGAAAGCGGAAGCGGACAAAAAGGCAGAGGCCGACAAAGCGGCTTCCGGCAGCGCCGGCACGACTCCGGTCAATGCGAGCAAACTATCGGGCATGTACTATGGCGCCGAATACGATTATGCCGGGTACGAATGCGGCGGAATCTGCTGGAAATTCTATACGTTCCTCCCCGATAATAAAATCGTGGTGGGCGAACCCGTCGGCGGAGGCCCGGAAACCGTCAATTGTTCTAAAGATCAGTGCCGAACCTATTCGGTCAGCGGCGGACAGTTGAAGATTCAAGGCGGTGAGACGCTGCCGATCTCGATCAGCAAGGAAGGCCGGTTAGTGATTGATGAAGTTTCTCTCGACCCCGTAAAGCCTGCTGCGGCAGGGACCAAGTTAAACGGTGAATACATTTCCCAAGGGTACTACGGTCTAGTGGGCATTACTCCGTTCTCGACGTCTTGGACCGATTATCTGACCTTCTATTCGGATGGACGGTTTACGAGTGATACCCTGACTATTGCCGCTTTGGATACAGGAGCAGCGCGGACGGACAGCAGTTCTTCGGCCAAGACGCTCAACGGAACCTACACCATTTCCAAAAATACGATTACGCTGAAATACAGCGACGGCAAAACGGAAAGCTATGTCTTCGACAAGCTTCCTCCCGACAAAGAAGGCGTGGTCTACGTCCAGATCGGCGGTCGAAGCTTCCATTTGAAATAATACAACCGAAAACACGTCCGTAACGAGGAGAACTCTTCTCGATAACGGACGTGTTTTGTTTAGGGATAAAGTTTCAAGGGATCATTCCGCTCCCCGTATATTTATGTTTGGCAGCGTTCCAAGTATAAACCGCTTCGACAGGATGCCAACCTCCGACTTCCCATTCCCGGTATTTTTTCCAATGCTGACGAATACGTCCCTTGCCGTCTATTTCCACACCTTGGTCCCCCATGACATCCAAGGTTTTTACCAAAGTGCCGCCTTGAAGACGATAGACTTTTGTCCATATGTTCATGGTGAGACTTTTTCGCAAGTGCTTTTCTGGCTTGAACGGCTTGAACCTTGAGCTCTGAACTTTGGGAGGCGGAAGCCGACGGCAGCGGGGCTAACGAAGCTAAGGAAGTTCCGAGCCATACGGCGCCCAATAGTGATAAAATGAACTTATTACGCATGAATACAGTTCTCCTTTGCGCTTTTGGATGAGTGAAAATGACTTAAAGGATGGATGAGCATGTCGATATTGCCGGCGTCTTTCGACTCCAGCACCGAACTGCTTCGGGTCGAAAGCAATCTGTTTGAACTTTATATCGCCGGGGAGCCGCTGCACGAGACGGCGGAGCGGCTTGGGCTGCATCGCGATTCCGAGACGGGAGAGCGGTTGGGGGCTCATTTCGACGCGGAAGTGCGGTCGTTGCGCTTGACGGAATGCCGGGTCGGCGTATTCTCGCCGGAAACGGGCAGGACTGAACCGTGGGAGCACGGAACGCTGGTTTTCCCGTGCTTTTACGAGACGAAAGCTTACGAGCTGACGCTGGTCAAAACCGACCCCGGACTGAACCTGACCTTCTATCACGAGAACGTCAACCTGCGCCGCCGGATCAAGCCGAGAGGCAGCCGCGTGTTGTCGGGAACGCTCGATTTCGGAAACGAGATCGGAGAGACGGAGCTGGAGATTCGGCTGAACGATCGTCCGCTGCTGACGATCGGGATCGAGATTTTTCCCGCGA
>Ga0308157_10008995_pt1 | contig 11192 bp, 10 predicted proteins | sample PhyBR1_FD_201035 | JGI IMG/M metagenome (GOLD analysis project Ga0308157, IMG submission 201035) | Phyllosphere microbial communities from UC Gill Tract Community Farm, Albany, California, United States - DLSLB.R1 | ecosystem: Host-associated > Plants > Phyllosphere > Unclassified | place: USA...
ACAACAAACAGGTTCGAGCCCGAATAGCCCGAATCCTGGTTGTTGGAGCGCACGCGGCCCGTGTGGCTAATCGCGGCGCTGGAGCCCTGGAAGACCATTCCCGGGGTTATCCTCGCAACTCAAAGGTCGTCTGGCCGACGGTGATCGGGGCGCCGATGCGCACCGCCACGGGAGAATTCGGCGTGACCTTCGCACCGTCGTGGAACGTGCCGTTCGTCGAGTCGAGATCCTGAATCATCCACTGATCGGCGTAGCGCACGAGGCGCGCGTGGTGGCTCGACGTGTAGTCGTCGCGAATCACGAGGCCCGACTCGGCCGAGCGGCCGATCGTCAGCGGCTCGGTGCCGAGGGGAATTTCGAGGCCCGCGCGCGGGCCCGCCGTGATGACAATGCGGTTCGCCGATGCCGCCGTGGCCTGCTGCGAGGCGGACGCCGGCGCTGGGGTATCGACCGCGACGGATCGCGGTGCCGCGGCCGCGGCGGCCACGTGCGGCGGATGCTCGAGCTTGCGCACGCGGCCACCGAACACGTCGGCGCGGAGCGCGAAGATCAGTACGAAGACGAACACCCACAGCAACAGCAAGAAGCCGTACTGCAGAACAAACAGAGTCAGTACGCTCATCGCTGCCCCCTCTGGAAGTCATCGATAATCTGCGTGGCGTTCTGCTGGCCCGCCAGCTCCTGGCGGCCGGCGTGCGATGCCAGCACACGGAAGACAATATTTGTCCGACCGATCGTGATGGTCTGACCGTCGGCGAGCAGCGCCTTCGAGACCATCTGGCCGTCGAGCCGGGATCCGTTCGTGGATCCGAGATCGTGAACCATGCCGCGCTTGCCATCCCACAGCACCTCGACGTGACGGCGGCTCGTGCCGGCGTCGGCGAGGGGAATGTCGGTGTCGGATCCGCGGCCGATGACGGTGCGGGCACGCGTCACGGGGTAGCGGCGGCCGTCAATATCGAGGGCGGCCTGCCAGACAACGTCGCCCTGCACCGCCGACGAGGTCACCTGAAGCGTGCCCGCCTGTACATCGTCGGAGGTACGGAGCGCGACCGTCAGCGGACCCGAAAAGGTGTAACCCTGCGAGGCGCCGTGCTCCTGCGCCTTAGTGTGAAGCTCCTGACGAAGCGCCGTGCCCAGGCTCGATAGCCGCTCGGCGTCGGCTCGGCTCAGCAGAACCTCGTACGAATTCGGCGCCAGAATACGGTCGCGGCCGATGACCTGCGCCGACGTATCCATCTCACGACGCAACGCCGCGACGATCTCCACGGGCTGGACGCCGCTACGGAAGGTCTTCGCAAAAGCGCCGTTTACGGCGCGCTCGAGGCCCCTCTCGAAGCTGTCAAGCAATCCCACAGTGCTCCTTGGGGTCGGACGGGCGGATAGCGTCATGGTACTTGGAGGCCCTGACATCCCGAATCCAACCTCAGGATGATTCCACAGAAACCACGCGCGGGCGACACGCTTTCGCGGGCTGCCGTGGCGCCATGCTATGCTTACGAGGTTGGGTATCGCCCGGCAAAACTTCATACGCGCAAGTGGCGGAATCGGTAGACGCGCTGGCTTCAGGTGCCAGTGTCCTTACGGACGTGGGGGTTCAAGTCCCCCCTTGCGCACTCGAAATCGGGTCCCCCTGGTCGCGGCTATCGCCGCTTCCAGGGGGATTTCTCGTTGTATCCATCGCGGGGGCGACCCCGCGGGCCCCGGTGCGGCGCTTCGCGCGCACGAGAGTCGGAAGAATCACCAGAGTCGGAGGAATTGGGGCTGAGGCTCCGATTCTCGTGAGTTCTCCGAGGTTCGTGGCGCCTAGTCGCGGCCGGTGCGGCGCTTCGCGCACATGGGAGTCGGAGATATCACCAGAGTCGGAGGTTCTGGGCAGGAGGCTCCGATTTTCGTGATTCTTCCGATTTTGGTGACCGGCAGCCGTGTGCGCGCCGCGGGGCGGATCCGCGTCATAGTTCGTCACGGCGGAATGATCTGGGGCGGCGGGGCGATATGGATCGCATGAGCAGATTCGTGCAACAGCAGGTCATTGGTGATCCCATCGAGCTCGAGATTGTGGAGCGCGAGGAGCCCCACGCGGGGCCGGGGGAGGTGCGGGTGCGCGTGCGCGCCGCGGGCCTTAATCCCGTCGACTGGAAGGTCGCGGCCTCGCCCGAGGTTGCGGGGCACTTCGGCGTGACGGTGCCCGCGGGCTTCGGAAACGACTTCGCCGGCGAGATTGATGAAGTCGGCGACGGCGTCGACACCTTCGCGGTGGGCGACCGCGTCTTCGGAGGAGCCCGTGGCCGCGCGCTCGCGGAACACGTGATCGTCCGGGTCGGATCCGACACCCTCGCGCGCACGCCCGATGCGGTTTCCGACGAGGTCGCCTCGACGCTCGTGATCGCCGGCCGCACCGCCGCCGCGACGCTCGCGACCGCCGGCGTGGTCGAGGGCGACACCGTCCTCGTCGGCGGCGCCGCGGGCGGGGTCGGCGTCTTCGTCGTGCAGCTCGCCGTCGCGGCCGGCGCGACCGTGATCGCGACAGCATCGCCCGCGAACCACGACTTCCTGCGCGGGCTCGGCGCGATCCCGACCACCTACGGCGAGGGGCTCGCCGGCCGGATCCGCGAGCTCGCGCCCCGCGTCGACGCCGCGATCGACCTGCAGAGTACCGCGACCGTTGAGGCGGCGCTCAAGCTCGGCGTCGCTCCGGAGCGCATCGCGACCATCGCCGCGGGCCCGACGCCCCCGGGAGGTGCGGTCGCAACGGGCGGATCCGACGCGGATCCGGGTGCGCTTGCCCGGATCGCGGATGCGATCGCTGCGGGTTCACTCACGGTTCCTATTCAGCAGATTTTTCCGCTCGAGGGCATCGACGACGCGATCGCGCTGCTGCGCGGAGGGCATGTGAGGGGCAAGGTCGTCGTGACCGTATGACCCGCGTGGCCCCGCGTCGCCTCGAGATTGGGCGTGTCCGAGACGGCGCGGATGCGGCCATGTATCCTGGAATGAGACGTCCTCTCTCGGTCGTCCGGCCCTCACTGTTTCCCCCCAACGGTGAGGGCTGTTTCTTTTTTCGATGAGCAAATCTTCGGCAAACCCTGTTGTAAAGCAGGTTTCGTGAGCTAGCGTTGGGCACGTCGGCACGAAATTGTGACGGCATTCGCTCCAAAAGGAATGGCAGTACATGAGCACGCAGGGCACCGTGAAGTGGTTCAACGCTGAGAAGGGCTTCGGCTTCATCTCTCCCGATGAGGGCGGCCAGGACGTCTTCGCGCACTTCAGTGCAATCAAGATGGACGGCTACCGCGCGCTGGAAGAAAACCAGCGTGTCGAGTTCGACGTGACGCAGGGCGACAAGGGCCTCCAGGCCGAGAACATCGTCGCTATCTGAGACTTTCAGACCCGGGCCTCGCATCTCCTAGAGATGCGGGGCCTTTCTGCATGCCGTCAGCGGCGGCGCTTGCGGTCCTTCGCGAGGGTCGTCGCTTCCTCGGCGTCGCGCCGGGCGCGGCGGGAGGCATCAAGCGCCTCGATCGGATCCTGTGCCTGGCGGGCGAACGCGAGCTCGCGCCGCGCGCTGTCGAGGCGCACGCGCGCGTCGATTTCCGCGCCGGTGACGACGGCCTCCGAGCGCGCGAGCGCGCTGCGCGCGGCGGCGAGGGATCCGGGGAGCGCGCTTCGCGCCCCGCGCAGTTGTTGCTGTTGCGTGCGGGCCCCCGCGAGCGCGATGTCGAGCTGATCGCGCAGGCGCGCGATGCGCTCGTTCGCAGCGACGGGGCGGCGCTCGGCGATCTGCATCGCCGAGTCGAGTGCGGCCGACGAGACGCGGATCGCCTCGGCGAGCTTCGGCGCGTGCGCCGGATCCGTCGCCAGCTGCGTGCCGGCGGCCGCGCGGATCGCGGCGGCGGCGCCCAGCTGCTCGTCGCCGACCGCGAGGGTCGCGTGCTGCACGAGCCGGTGGGTCTCCTCGAGGAGTTGCGAGGCGTTCTCGGCCCGCGCGAGGGCCTTCTCGCACGCCGTGAGGTCGTCGCGCGCCGAGAGCGCCGGATCCGTGGCCTTCTCTTCCGCGGCGCGGAGGTGCTCGCAGGCCTCGTCGAGGGCGTCGCGGGCCGCAGTGTCGGCGTCGGCCGCGTCTTCCCACTCGCTCTCGTCGGCGATGCGGGCGAGCTCCTCGCGTAGCGCCGACGGATCGCCCATGCGCTCGGCGATCTCGTCGAGGCGCTGCCGCGCAACCTCGACCTGCTCGGCGGCAGTGGTGTTTTCCGCGAGCCATGCCTCGTTTTCCGCATGGGCGTTCGCGATGACGTCGAGCGCCTTCTGCACCGCGATCGTGAGGCGCTTCGACTCGGCGACCTGGTGCGCCGGCAGCGTACCCTCGGCGGTCACGGCGCTATAGGCGGCGAAGGCGTCGTCGCGCGTGTGCTGGGCGGTGAGGCGCGCGCGCCGAAGCGAGGCGGGCGGGCGGCCGTCGTACAGCGCGCTCGACATGCCGATCTCGAGCTCGAGCTCCTCCGTCGCGTCGTCGAGGCGCACGACGAGCGCGCCGAGGTCGGCGAGCGCGCGTTCGGCGCGGATCCGGGCCCGTTTGCCGCGGCGCGCGAAGCGCACGCCCAGCACGAGGGCGACGACGATGACGGCGAGGGATCCGAGCGCGATGAGCGCCGGTACACCCCACTCGGCGACCAGCTCGGTCGTGATCTCCGGCATCGCTTATCCCAGCAGGACGTCGCGCAGATCGGCCGGGCGGTCGAGGGCGAGAATCGACCCCGCCTCCTCCTCAGGCGATCCGAAGCCCCAGCGGGCGAAGATGACGGGCACGTCGAAGCCTCGTGCGCCGTCGATGTCGTGGTGGCGGTCTCCGATGAGGACGGGGCGCGAGACGTCGACGCCGCGGGCGCGCATGTCATCGAGGGCGCGGCCGAGCACGTCGGCCTTCGTGTCGTTGACGCCCGGCGTCGGGGTCGCCCCGTGCACCGAGACGAAGAGGTCGGTCAGGCCGAAGTGCTCGAAGATCGCCTCGATCTGGTTGCTGGGCTTCGTGCTCGCGGTGGTCTGCGGGACGCCGGCGGCGTGCACCTCGCGGATCACGTCGACGACGCCGTCGTAGAGGCGCACCGAGTTGGCGTAGCCCTGCTCGCCCGCGAGGACGCGGTAGCGCGCGACGGCGACGACTGCCTCTTCCTCGGAGAGGCCGGCGAGCTCCTGGAACGACTCGAGCATCGGCGGCCCGATCCAGCGATTCACCTGATCGGCGGGGATGGACGGCTTGCCGAGCTCACCCAGAACGATCTCGATGCGCGGCAGGATGCCGGCAGAGGCATCCGCGATCGTTCCGTCGACATCCCACAGCACACACGAAAAACGCGAACTCCCCATGGCCCCCATGCTAGCCGAGCCGCGGGGAGGGACCTCCGGTCAGAACAGGGTTGGGACGCCCGAGTCGATGCCCTTCATGCGCTCGTAGTCGAGCACGAGGCACCGGATCCCGCGGTCCTCCGCGAGCACGCGCGCCTGCGGCTTGATCTCCTGGGCGGCGAACACACCGCGGATCCCCGTGAGGAGCGGATCCCGACCGAGCAGGTCGAGGTAGCGCGTCAGCTGCTCGACGCCGTCGATCTCGCCGCGGCGCTTGATCTCGACCGCGATGGGCGCGCCGTCGGCGTCGCGGATCATGAGGTCGACGGGGCCGATCGCGGTCGGGTACTCGCGGCGCACCAGGCTGGATCCCTCGGCGACGAGGTCGACCTGCTCGGCGAGGAGACGCTGGAGGTCGGCCTCGACGCCGTCCTTGATAAGGCCGGGGTCGACGCCCAGGTCGTGGGTGGTGTCGTGAATGATCTCGTGGATCCGCACCGTGAGGGTGTCGCCCGTCTTCTGGTGCGTGACCTTCCACGCCTCGATCACGCCGGCTCCCGCCAGCTCGTCATCGATCGCGATCTGGTCGAGCCGGCACGGCGGGCTCATCCAGTTGAGGGGCTTGTAGCTGCCGCCGTCCGAGTGGATCAGCAGGGATCCGTCGCCTTTGTGCATGAGCACACGGGTCGCAAGGGGCAGATGAGCGTTGAGTCGCCCCGTGTAGTCAACGGAGCACTGAGCAATGACGAGGCGCACATCTTGACATTAGCGCCGGAGTCGTTCTCACTTCCCGATAAACTAGACAAAACCCGCCGCCCTCCGCATGACGACGAGGAGTCCTCACTGATGATCGCGATCCTTGTCGTCTTCGGGATCGCCAGTGTCGCGCTCGTGCCCCTGACTCGCATTCTCGGGGCTCGCGTGTTCTACGCGGCGGCACTCGTGCCGATCGCCGGCATGATTCACGCCCTCGTGCTCGGCCCGCGGGTGCTCGACGGGGACATTCCCTTCGAGGCATACAGCTGGATCCGGCCGCTCGGTGTCGAGATCTCGATGCGCATGGACACGCTCGGCTGGGTCATGACGCTCATCGTCACCGCCGTCGGCGCGCTCGTGATGATCTATTGCCGCAACTACTTCCGAGGATCCAAAGAGGGTGTCGGGCGCTTCGCGGGCGTGTTGATGGGCTTCGCCGGCGCGATGTACGGCCTCGTTCTCACCGACGACCTCATCGTGCTCGTGATGTTCTGGGAGATCACGAGCGTGCTCTCGTACCTCCTGATCGGTCACACCTATACCCGTGCGGCCTCGCGTCGTGCGGCGCTGCAGGCGCTCCTCACGACGACCCTCGGCGGCCTCGTGATGTTCGTCGGCGCCGTGATTCTTACGGTCGTCGCCGAGACGACGAGCATCGACGCGATCCTGGCGGCCGCCCCGACGGGCCCGCTCGTCAACGCGGCGCTCGTCTGCCTGCTCGTCGGAGCCCTCAGCAAGTCGGCCATCTTCCCGTTCCACTTCTGGCTTCCCGGCGCCATGGCGGCGCCGACACCTGTGAGCGCCTACCTGCATGCGGCCGCGATGGTGAAGGCGGGCATCTATCTGCTCGCGCGCTTCTCGCCGGCATTCGCGGAGGCGGGGCCCTGGCGCCCGATTCTCGTGACGCTCGGAATCTTCACGATGCTCCTCGGAGGCTTCCAGGCGTTGCGCGAGGTCGACCTCAAGCGCGTGCTCGCCTACGGCACCGTCAGCCAGCTGGGCTTCATCGCGGTCGTCGTCGGCTATGGTGCCCGCGATACGGCGCTCGCCGGCATCGCCCTCGTCGTCGCGCACGCGATGTTCAAGGCGGCACTCTTCCTCATCGTCGGCATCATCGACCGCCAGCTCGGTACGCGAGACATCGACAAGCTCAGCGGCGTCGGGCGGCAGGCACCGACGCTCATGGTCGTCTCGATCATCGTCGCCGCGTCGATGGCGGGCGTGCCGCCACTCTTCGGCTTCGTCGCGAAGGAGGCCGCTCTCACGAGCCTCCTCGACGAGGCGACCGGCGGATCCGTGTGGGCGACCATCGCGCTCGTCGGCATCGTCATCGGAAGTATGCTCACAACGGCATATGCCATCCGCTTCGTGTGGGGCGCCTTCGCGCGGAAGAAGAACGCCGCCGGCGGCACCTGCGACGACACCGTCTGGCCGGATCCGCCGATCGGCTTTATCTTCAGCCCGATCGCGCTCGCGGCGGCGACGCTCGGCGCCGGTTTTGCGGCGCCGTTCCTCGGCACCTTGCTCGAGCCGTACGCCGACCTCGCGGGGGAGGGGCACTACCACCTGGCCCTCTGGCACGGCCTCGAGCCCGCACTCGCGATGTCGGCCCTCGCGATCGGCCTCGGCGTGCTTGTGTTCTGGCTGTCGATCCGCACGGGGTGGGACCGCAAGCCGAAGCTGCTTCCCTTCCATGCCTCCGACGTCTATTACGTCGTCACCCGCGCGATCGACCGCCTGGCGGTCTTCATCACGGGGATCACCCAGACCGGATCCCTGCCGATTTACGTCGGCACGATCTTCGTTGTGCTCGTGGGCGCCGAGGCGGCCGTCTTCTTCTCGGGCGGCGAGTGGTCGTTCTCGCTCGACGCGTGGCAGCACCCCGTGCAGCCCATCGCGGCGGTACTCATGATGATCGCCGGAATCGTCGCGGTGCGCGCCCGCAAGCGCTATACGGGCGTCGTGCTCGTCGGCGTCACGGGGCTCGGCATGGTGATTTTCTTCGCTTTCTTCGGCGCCCCCGACCTCGCGGTCACTCAGGTGCTTGTCGAATCGGTCACTCTCGTGGCCTTCACGCTCGTGCTGCGCCGAATCCCCTCGCGCATGGGCAGCCACAACGGATCCGGCCACCCCGTGCTGCGCGTCGTGCTGGGCATCGCGGTCGGCGCGACCATGGCGGTCGTCGCGGTCGCGGCCGCGGGCGCGCGGATCCACGAGCCGGTGTCGACGGAGTGGGCAGAGCTCGCGTACCAGATCGGCCACGGCAAGAACGTCGTCAACGTCGCCCTCGTCGACCTGCGCGGCTGGGACACCATGGGCGAGCTCAGCGTGCTCGTGCTTGCCGCAACCGGCGTCGCCTCGCTCGTCTTCGTCACGGCGCGCGCCGACCGCCTCGTCGCGGCGCGCGACAAGATCAAGAAGCACATTCCGAAGCGCGCGCGGCGCAGCGTCCGCCACCGTCCGCTCGTCGAGACGCCCGAGGGGCTGCGGCTCGAGCAGACGAACCAGCGCAGCGGTCGCCGTGCCTGGCTCGTCGGCGGCACGACGCTCGCGTCGGAAACGCGCTCGATGATTCTTGAGGTGATCGTGCGGATCCTGTTCCACACGATCATCGTGATCTCGATCTACCTGCTCTTCGCGGGCCACAACCTGCCGGGTGGCGGTTTTGCGGGTGGCCTCGTTGCGGGTCTTGCCCTCGTGATGCGCTACGTCGCGGGTGGCCGCTACGAACTCGGTATTGCGGCCCCGACCGACGCCGGTCGCCTGCTGGGCTTCGGCCTGCTGCTCGCGGTCGGGACGGCCGCGGCCCCCATGCTCGCGGGCCTCAACCCGCTGACGCGCGCGGTGTGGGAGGCCGAGATCCCGGTCATCGGCCACATCGAGTTTGTCTCGTCGACGTTCTTCGACATTGGCGTCTACCTGGTTGTCATCGGCCTCGTCCTCGACGTGCTTCGGGCGCTCGGATCCGAGGTCGACCGCCAGATCAGCGAGGGCCACGCAACGGAAGGAGCACGCACGTGACCGTATCAGCGACCCTCGTCGTCGTCATGGCGGTGCTCTATGCCGCCGGCGTCTACGCGATGCTCGAGCGCAGCCTGACGCGCGTGCTCATCGGCTTCCTCCTGCTCGGCAACGCGACGAATCTTCTGCTGCTCATCTCGATGGGCTTCCCCGGTGTCTCGCCGTTCTATGGCGCCGCGGGTGCGAGCGATCCGCTGCCGCAGGCGCTCATGCTCACGGCCATCGTGATCACCTTCGCCGTCAGCGCCTTCCTGCTCGCGCTCATCTATCGCTCGTGGCAGCTCGGAGAGGCCGACACCGTCTTCGATGATGAGGAAGACGTCTCGCTGCGCGTCCGCGCGGAAGAGACGGAGGACGCGCTCGACGTCGAGGAGGAGTCGGCCGAGACGGGCGACGAGGAGACCACCGACTTCACCGACGGATTGGTGGAACCGATCACCGCCGCGTACGACCTCAACCGTGGCGAGGAGCCGACCCCGTGAGCCTGCTCGTCCCCCTTTTCGTCATCCTGCCGCTCGCGGGCGCGGCGCTGACCCTGCTTCTCGGCCACCGCAGCCGCGCGCAGGTTCTCGTCTCGGTCGTGACGCTTTCGGCGACGTTCGTTCTCGCCGCCGTCATGCTCGTGACGGTCGACTCGGGAACGCCCCTCGCCGTCTCGGTGGGCGGCTGGCCGCTCCCATTCGGCATCGTCCTCTATGTCGACCGGCTCGCCGCGATGCTCGTCGCAGTCTCGAGTGTCGTGCTGCTCGCGGTGCTCCTGTTCTCGGTTGGGCAGGGTGCCGCCGACGGCGACTCCGAGACGCCGATCTCGATCTTCCACCCGTCGTACCTCATCCTGTCGGCCGGTATCTTCAACTCGTTCATCGCGGGCGACCTCTTCAACCTCTACGTCGGTTTCGAGATCCTGCTCGTCGCCTCGTACGTCCTGATCACCCTCGGATCCACGGAATCCCGGATCCGCACCGGCACGGTGTACATCGTCGTCTCGCTCGTCTCGAGCATCGTTTTCCTCTCGGCCATCGCCGTGATTTATGCGTCGCTCGGCACGGTCAACATGGCGCAGATCGCCGAGCGCATGGACGAGATAGCGCCCAATGTGCAGATGATGCTGCACATCATGCTGCTCGTCGGCTTCGCCGTGAAAGCGGCGGTCTTCCCCCTGTCGTTCTGGCTTCCCGACTCGTACCCGACCGCGCCCGCCCCCGTTACGGCAGTCTTCGCCGGCCTGCTGACCAAGGTCGGCGTCTACGCGATCATCCGCACCGAGACGCAACTCTTCGCGGGTAGCGACCTGAATCTCGTGCTCGCGATCGTGGCGATCGCGACGATGGTGATCGGCATCCTCGGCGCGATCGCGCAGGCCGAGCTCAAACGGATCCTGTCGTTTACCCTCGTGAGCCACGTCGGCTACTTGATCTTCGGTATCTCGATCGGCACAGCCGAGGCTATCGGGGCGACGGCCTATTACGTCGTGCACCACATCATCGTGCAGACGACGCTGTTCCTTGCGGTGGGGCTCATCGAGCGTTTCGCGGGCTCGACCTCCATCGTGCGTGTCAAGGGGCTGCTGAAGGCGGCGCCCCTCATCGCCGTGCTGTACTTCATCCCTGCCCTCAACCTCGGTGGCATCCCGCCGTTCTCGGGCTTCATCGGCAAGTTTGCGCTCTTTGAGGCCGCAGCCGATGTCGGCACCGCCGTCATGTGGGTCGCGATTGGCGCCGGCGTTCTGACGTCGCTCCTCACCCTCTACGCGCTGATGCGCGCCTGGAACCTCGCGTTCTGGCGCGGGGGAGAAGAGAGCGCAGACCTTGAGGCCGAGGCACGTTTCAGCTACCTCTCGAACGCGCCTGCGGCCGACGAGCAGCGCGAGCGTCGGGTGATTCCGAAGGTCATGACGGGGGCCACCCTCGGCATGGTCGCCGTCACGGTCGCGCTGACGGTGTTTGCCGGGCCGCTCTATGAGGTGTGCGAGCGCATCGGTGAGGCCCTCCTGCAGCCCATCTCGCTCGTAGAGCTCGTCGACGTGGAGCAGACGACATGACGACATCACGCGCACAGGTCAAGCGGCTGAG
>Ga0308157_10008996_pt1 | contig 11189 bp, 13 predicted proteins | sample PhyBR1_FD_201035 | JGI IMG/M metagenome (GOLD analysis project Ga0308157, IMG submission 201035) | Phyllosphere microbial communities from UC Gill Tract Community Farm, Albany, California, United States - DLSLB.R1 | ecosystem: Host-associated > Plants > Phyllosphere > Unclassified | place: USA...
GTGCTTCTCACGGTGTTCCTGTTGAAAGAGCAGAGGAGTTGAGTAAAGATGTGATTGAATTTATAAAGAATTAATCAATCGTCAACATTTTCAATGACCAAAGATTCCCATTATAAATATCCAAATCAACTTTAGAATTGATTCCATAAACAATTCCGTTTTCTGAAAATTGCCAAAATTGCCATTCATCATCTGGTGAAGGTGTTGGAACATCATTATAATTGGCTAACCAAAGCGGATAATCATCGAATTCACCTTTCAGATAGTCTTTATAATAATGATAGTAGGTATAGATAATTGGTTTTTCGCCGTACGTGTCTTCCATTATTTTAATCCAGACTTTGAGGTCGGAAATCAATTGTTCTTTAGACTTTTTTCTAGGATTTTTCTCAATGTCAAGAATTGGAGGAAGGTCGCCGGATTCCAATTTGGCAACAGAAAGAAAAGAATTAGCCTGCATCACAGGATCTTCATCTGGTCGGTAAAAATGATAAGCACCACGAATCAATTGATGTTGTTTCGCTGTTTCCCAAAAATGATCAAAGTTTTTATCCAGCTTTCGGTTTCCCATACTTGCGCGCAGAACCACGAATTTCAAAGGAATCGTTCGGTTTCCAATACTCAAACTGTCCCATTGGATATCTTCTTTTCTTTGGTAATGAGAAATGTCAAAGCCGAAAGTCTGGTTGGCATAAAGTCCGGTGATTTTTTCAATTCTTGCTTTCTCTGCTTCGGTATTAGAAAGTTTTTTGTGTTCGAAATGTTTGCCGAGATAATAGGCAAAATAATAATTGATTTTCTGTCTCAGATAAAATCCTGTTCCCAATAAAGAAATGCAAAGTATAATCAGCAAAATCCAACGTTTTTTCATAAAAACGGTTTTTCTTTTCTGATGGATTTTTTTCTTTGTGTTGAGATTTGCTTTTGCCATAAAGTTTTGCAAAAATATTATTTTTCCGCATCGAAAAGAACTGAAAAAAATATTTTTAAAAATTTAAATCTGAATGAATTTTTTTTGGCTTATTTTATGCTAATATTGTATTGTTAATTTTAAAACATTCAGAAAATGAAAAAAAGAATTTTGTCATTGTCAGCATTTGTATTGGTAGCTGTAGCAATGAACGCTCAAACAGTAAAACAAGAGGTTAAAAAAGATACAAAAGCAGTTGGGAATGCTGTAGAAAAAGGAGCCAAAGCCACTGGAGAAGGTGTTGAAGATGCAGCAAAATGGACTGGTAAAACCGTCAAAAAAGGTGCAAAAGCCACAAAGAAAGGTGTGAAAAAAGGTGCAAAGTGGACCGGCAAAACTGCCAAGAAAGGTGCGAATGCTGTGAGTGATACTTATAAAGATGTAAAAGCGGATATCAAGAAAAAAGATTAATCCTCTTAGAAATAAATAAAACAGCTTCAATATTTGGAGTTGTTTTTTTGTAACAAAAATGTTCTATTGTGAACTAATAACAAAAGATAAGCTTAATATTTAACTATCTTCGTTGATATAAATTAAAAAATAAATGAAAAAACTGGTTTTAACATTTGCTGTTTCTGTTTTGGCAGTAGCAAATATGTCTGCTCAAACGGCAAAGCAAGTGATTGATAATTATGTAACTGCATTGGGCGGAAAACAAAAATTGGAAGCTGTAAAAACACTTTCTATGAAAAACGCCATCAGCGTGATGGGAATGGAAATGGAAGGGAAAACAGTGAAAAAAGACAATAAATTCAAATCTACACAAACAATGATGGGGCAGGAGATGTCTCAGGTTTTTGACGGTGAAAAAGGTTTTGCGAACCAAATGGGTCAAAAAATGGATTTCCCGGCTGATCAAGTTGCAAAATTAAAAGATGCCAAAATAATGGATGCACTTGGGATGAATCCTGAAAAAATGAAAACTGTTGAGAAAAAACAAATCGATGGTAAGGATTATATCGTTTTGTCTTCTGATGACAGCAAATATTATTTTGACGCAAAAACCAATCTGCTTTGGAAAACAGAAGGTGATAAAGGAACAATGATTATTTCAAAATATGCTGATGTTGAAGGAATCAAATTTGTAGAAGAGATGTCTATTGATGCGGCTGGACAACAAGTTACTGTGAAAAATTCTGACATCAAAATCAATCAACCGGTTTCTGATGACGAATTCAAATAATTGAATTTAAGAACATAATAAAAAAGGATTCAAAATTATTTTGAATCCTTTTTTATTATAATATCTAATCTTATTTCACAATTATAATTTCCGGTTTTCTAAGAATTATATTCCTTTTCCCATTCTTCGGCCGCTTCGCAAAGTGTTTTATAGAAAGCTTCTCCGTATTTTCTAATGAGTGGTTCTTTCAGAAATTGATATATTCTCACCTGCAATTCTTTACCTAAAGTACAGGCATCATTACAGATTTCCCATTCGTGATAATTCAGGGCTACAAAGGTTTTATAATCATTCACACGGATTGGATATAGATGACAGGAAATTGGTTTTTTCCAATCAACTACGCCATCTTCATAGGCCTTTTCGATACCACATTTAGTCGTTCCTTTTTCATCAAAAATTACATAAGCACATTCGCTTCCGTTGACCAAAGTTGTTACGTAACCCCCGTCATAAGGGTCTATAACCCAGGTTCCCTGTTCTTCGATAGCTTTCACGCCTTCCGGTCTTAGATAAGATTTGATTTTAGGAAAAATCTCGTCGAGAATCGGCAGTTCATCCTTATCCAAAGGCGCACCTGTATCTCCATCTACACAACAGACACCTTTGCATTTGGCAAGATTGCAGACAAAACTTTCTGCGAAAACATCTTCTGAAATTAATTTATCATCTATCTGAATCATACATCATCAATTTTTAAATTTTATACAAAATTAACTATTTTAAAAACGGCAAGCGTAAAAACAATTATCCAAAGTCCCAATTCCTGCATCCAATATTTTGGTAAGAAACGCAACATCCGGCTAATAATAATACTCGAAGGCAAAGCTAAAAGCAACAGATATCCATAATCTTTTCCCATATAAAAAATGATAGTTATCAATTGTGCTAAAGAAAAAACGAGTACAAAAGTATATTTATACCTGCTGATAGGACTTTTTTCATTATAATGCTTGAAATGGTCTGATAATGAATATAATAACATCAATGCAATTGGAATCAAAATGTATAAAGGGTAATAAGAATCCATCATTTCGAACTTTCCGTAAAATGGCAGATAGGTTTTGTCCCAAGTCGTGTAATGAATAAGATACATCACGCCAAAATAACTCAAAACAACCAAAACAATCCCAAATAACAGACGGAAAATATTAAGCCCAATTCTTCCCGAAGTTCCAATAATATGAAAAATTACAAAAACACCTAAAGGCCAGCTCGCCGGAAATACCAGAAAATTAAAAGCCAGAAGAGAACCGACAAGCATAAAGGAGCTCTTTCTGAGTTGGTCATTCTGGCTTGTTAAAATCAACAAAATAAGAGCACTCGTTAAAAAAGTAAATGCCAATCCCAAATCAATTGTTCCATCATAAAATGAAGCGACAAAAATAGTGTAAAGAAAAAGCGGAAGGTGTGAAAACTGATTAAGCGCAATCGCATTGAAGAGAAAATATCCCAAACTGATTCCCATAAATGTGATTATCGCCGGAAACACATCTATGTATTTGAAATCTAATAAATTAAGCGATAAAAATATCAAAAATAGAAAACCAATGTAAACTGGGACAGAAAAAATATTGCTTTCTTTAGAAAGTAATCGAAACATTTTTTATAAATTTGTGCAAAGTTAATTTAAAAAAAGAAAAAGATGACATCTTTCTGGTTAGGATTAAGCGCAGCTTTCAAATGGTCTTTCGGTTTTTACAGACTCTTCGGCAATGTTCTAAATTGGGTATTGTTTATCGTAGCTACAGGTTTTTTCTGCTACTGGTGTTATATTTTGGTAGTGACACTTGGTGCACAAAAAGATAAAGATTATGTGTCACCAACTGAAGGTAAAAATCCTTACTATGACCCAAAAATTTACAAAAACGAAGGTTAAATAAATTGATTATATTTATAAAAAACCCGTCTTGTTATTGCAACGAGACGGGTTCTTTTATTTTAAATCTTGGTCAATCCTTGATTCTTTATCTTGAATCTTGTTTCCTGAAAAAATTATTCCTCATCGTGGCAAGGAACAACCAAAACCGGGATCTTAGATTTTTTCGTGATTTCTTTTGTCAAACTTCCAATGAAAACATCATAAACGCCACTTCTTCCGTGAGAACCAACTACGATATAATCAGCGTTTTGAGAATCTGCAAATTCTAAAATTGTATCTCCGGCAATGCCTTGCTTCAAAATATGTGTGCAATTTATACCTTGAGAAGAAACTTTTTGTTCTAGTTTGTTCAACTCTTTCAGTTCGTATTTGATTTCATTTTCCTCAACTTCAGGGAAATATTGGAAACCCATATCACCGATGACGAAACCAATATCTGTGGCCGCAACGTGTATCAGGGCGATTTCTGCATTGATATCTTTAGCAAAATTAATAGCGTAATCTACCAATTTGTTAGAACTATCGGAAAAATCTACAGGTAAAATAATTTTTTTCATAATCTAAGTTTATATATTAAAGAGAGCAAAAATTTAGCCATTGTCAGATTTTAACACCGGACAAATGTCTACTGTATTTTAAGTGAGAATAGTTTTTTCTCTTCAAGGTAAGCTTCCAAAATATCATTCTCAGAAACTTTCCCAACACCTTTTGGCGTTCCTGTGAAAATCAGATCACCAACTCTCAATGTGAAATATTGAGAAGCAAAAGCAATGATATCGTCCGGACTGAAAATCATTTCACTGGTATTTCCGTCTTGAACTTTCTCATTGTTCTTTGTTAATGAAAAGCCTAGGTTCTTCAAATCATAATTATCTTTCGAAACAAAATCCGAAACCACCGCTGAACCATCAAAACCTTTTGCTAATTCCCAAGGCAAACCTTTGTTTTTTAGTTTTGTTTGAAGGTCTCTCGCTGTGAAATCTATTCCTAAACCAATCTCGTCATAATGATTTCCTGCATTTTCCTTCAGAATATATTTTCCACCTTTTGAGATTTTCAAAATCACTTCCAATTCGTAATGGATGTCATCAGAAAATTCGGGAATATAAAAATCCGAACCTTTTTTCAGAATCGCCGTGTCGGGTTTTATAAAGATTACAGGATTCTCGGGAATTTCGTTTCCCAGTTCTTTGGCGTGCTCGCCGTAATTTCTTCCTACGCAGATTATTTTCATTAGATTAAATTTTAAAACCTAGATTTCAATTGGATTTTGGTAAATATCTTTTTAGTGTAAAGTGGAAAATCAGCGCTTTGAAGCCAGCCATAATAACCAATGTCTTTTTGGAAAACTTCCTTCACAACTTGACCTTTATATTTCCCGAAAGCAAAAATCTCTTGATCCTTGTCATTAAAATGAATCATTCCTGCTAAGTCTGCAAACTTGCTGTGAAAAGAGAATTCACTCAAGCCAGCAACTTCTTTAGGTAAATCTTCGTAATGTCCAACTTGCGCATCCAAAACTTCGAACGTTGCCAAAACATCGGCTTCCGCAGAATGCGCGTTTTCCAAAGTTTTTTGACAATAGAAATTGTACGCGGCGGAAAGATTTCTCGGTTCCATTTTGTGATAGATGGTTTGTGCATCCACCAATTTGAACTTACTCAAATCGAAATCCAAACCAGCACGTAAAAGTTCTTCTGCCAAAAGTGGAACATCAAAACGGTTGGAATTGAAACCTCCCAAATCAGCTCCGGAAATCATTTCCAGAATTTTTGATGCAATGTCTTTGAAAGTTGGTGCGTTCACAACATCTTCATCATAGATTCCGTGGATGGCGGAGGATTCTTTTGGAATTGGCATTTCTGGATTCACTTTCCAGGTTTTGCTTTCTCGTGATGCGTCCGGATTGACTTTCAGGATGCAGATTTCTACGATTCTGTCTTTTCCAACATTGGTTCCCGTAGTTTCCAAATCAAAAACGCAAAGTGGTTTATATAGTTTGAGATTCATAAATGATAATTGATTGTTGATGAATGATTTTTCTCGCAGATTTAGCGAATTTTGCAGATTTATTTTTTAAAAATTGCTTAATCTGCCAAATCTGCGAGATTTATATTTATTTTAAATTTATAAGGTCTGTAATTTTAAAACTTCGAACATCTGACTTCCAACTTCTAACTACTCAGTTGTTTTTGAAATAGTAATGAAACCAAAATATAATAGAGGACGATTAAGGGAATTCCATTAAATTGAAAGATTGCTAAAATCAAAATTCCGCCTACTAATAAAACGACTTTGGAGTAATTATCAGCTAGTTTTTTAGATTTGAATTTCATCGAAATCATCTTGATCGGACTTACCAAAAGCCACGACGAAACGACTGTCAAAATCAATAAATAAATTTCATTCTGAATAAAACTGAAATCGCCTGATTCTTTGTAGACATAATATAATCCGAAAATCAAAACCGTGTTGCTTGGTGTGTTCAAACCTTTGAAATAGTAAGTCTGATCGTCATCAATATTAAAAATCGCTAATCTAAGACAAGAGAAAAGCGTAATCAAAAATCCAAAATATTTGATTTCAAAAGGTAATTCGAGTCCGAATAATTGGTTGCCAAAAGGTTCTAGCATTTTCATCATCGCAACACCAGGCAAAAATCCGAAACTTACCATATCTGCCAAAGAGTCCAATTGTCCGCCCAGATTACTGCTGGAATTCATAGCTCTTGAAATGAAGCCATCGAAAAAATCGAGAACTAATGAGATAATAATACAAATCGCCGTGGTTTGATAATCGCCGGAAATGAGATGAACAATCCCAACGCAACCAGAAAAAAGATTCCCTAAAGTAAATGCGTTGGCAAGGTTGTTTTTGATGAAATTCATATCACAAAAATAGGAAAAACAAATACAAGGAAAAGTTTAATTTTGCAAAATGAAAAATTTTAGAGGGCAGGAAGTTTTTGCCTTAATTTACAGACTTTTTTTAGTTTTTTTCTTTTATCAGATTGCTAGGCTTTTGTTTTGGTTTTTCAATCAGGAATTGATAAAAGTGGATGGAATATCGGAATATTTTAAATTGTCATATTATGGAACTGCGTTTGACACAACTGCAATTCTTTATGTGAATGCGGTTTTTATTCTGTTAAGTATTATTCCGATTGTCATTAATACAAAAAAAAGTTATCAGAAATTCTTGTTCTATTGGTATTTCATCACGAACGGAATAACGTATGCTTTCAATTTTGGCGATATCATTTATTACAGATTCAGTCAGGCGAGATTGACTTCTGCCATGTTTTCTGTGGCGAAAAATGAAAATAATATTGACAAGGTTTTTCTGAATGCGGTTTTGCAGAATCCGTTTGTAATTGTTTCTTTCATTTTGATTATCGTTTTATGGATTTTCCTTTACAAGAAAGTAAAAGTGCCGGAAGAGAAACCGAAGAATTTGATTGCATATTTTGTTTCTTCAGTTGTGATTTTGTGTATAACTGTACTTTTGGTTGTCGGCGGAATCCGTGGCGATTTCAAACATTCTACAAGACCGATTAACTTGGTTGATGCCAATAAGCACGTCAGCAATCCGTTGCAAGGAAATCTTGTTCTCAATAGTGTTTTCTCGTTTTTCAGAACTATTAACACCAATAATTTTAAGCTTGTTCATTTTGTGGATGAGAAATTCATTGAGAAAGAAATCAAACCTTATAAATTATATGAAAGGGAAGTGGAAGAGAAACCAAACGTCGTGATTTTTATTATGGAAAGTTTTGGGAAAGAATATTCCGGTGCATTTAATAAAAATACAGACATCAAAGATTTTGTTTCCTATACGCCGTTTCTTGATAGTTTGGCTAATGAAAGTCTGATTTTCACCAATGCTTTTGCAAACGGAAGACAATCCATCCACGGGATGAGTTCTGTTCTCGCGGGAATTCCGAGTTTGACGGATGCGTTCACGAGTTCACCTTATTCCAATCAAAAAATCCAGTCGATTGTTTCGGTTTGTAACGATTTGGGTTATGATACCAGTTTTTACCATGGCGCGCCGAATGGCTCAATGGGATTTCAAGGTTTTGGAAATATTTTAGGTTTTAAACATTATTTTGGGAAAACAGAATATAATAATGACAAGGATTTTGACGGAATGTGGGCGATTTGGGACGAACCATTTTTTCAATATTTTGCAAAGAACATCGGCAAAAAGCAACCTTTTATGTCAACTTTGTTTTCAGCTTCTTCGCACGATCCGTTTAAAATTCCTGAAAAATATAATGGGAAATTTAAAAAAGGACCATTGCAGATTCACGAACCAATCCAATATACGGATTATTCGCTAAAAAAATTCTTTGAAACAGCAAGCAAAAAACCTTGGTATCAGAACACGATTTTTGTGATTACCGCTGACCATACTAATCAAATTTATTATGAAGAATATCAAAAAGCAATAAACAGATTTGCGATTCCTCTGTTGTTTTTCTCTCCAAATCCAAAATATAATTTAAAAGGAATTGACGAAAGATTGGCACAACAAATTGATATTTATCCGACTTTGGCTGACTTGATTGGTTATAATAAAAAAATCAGAAGTTGGGGAAGAAGTCTGGTTTCAAATCAGGACAACGATATGATTATTCATTCTGATGCGATTAATGAGCAGATGATCATCGGAAATTATATTTATATTTTTGATGGGAAAGACGTGACGGGAATCTATGACAAAACAGATTTAGCCTTATCCAAAAATATTATTAGCAAAAACCGCAATCCAGAACAAAAACTCGGAATCCTGAAAACCAAAGCGTGGTATCAGGATTATATGGATAGAGTGATTAATAGGAAACTGTATTAATTCTGCTGTTTAATTGCTGAAAATTCTGTCAGTTGGCTTTATTTATGCTTTGGATAGCAAATAATTCTTGTTTGTTTAAAATTAATTTATATTTTTATCAATATTAATTTAACGTTAACAATTAACCTTAATCAAACAATAAACAAACTTAAAATAAAGACAATGAAAAAGTTAATTCTAGCATTTGCCTTATCATTCATCGGCGTTCTTTCATTTGCACAGATCGAAGGAAAATGGAAAACCATCGATGACGAAACTGGGAAGCCAAAATCCATCGTAGAGATTTCCAAAGATTCTAAAGGGAAATATGTTGGTAGAATTGTTCAGTTATTGATCAAACCAGAAAACAACAACTGTGTAAAATGTAAAGACGATCGCAAAAACAAACCATTGATTGGTCTGGAAATCATCCGCGGACTTTCAAAAGACGGCAACGAATTTTCCGGCGGAACCATCACCAATCCAAAAGATGGTAAATCTTATAAAACAGAAATCGTAAGAGAAGGCGATCTTTTGAAAGTAAAAGCATTGATTCTTGGAATCGCAGTTAAGACACAGACTTGGCACAAAGTTGACTAACTAAAAATTATGATAAATCGCAGGCTCCCGTTTGGGAGCCTTTTTTTGTTATGCAGATAATAAAAAAATTAATACTTTTGTATTTCGAAATTTAACAAAGAACATTTTCATAATGAAAGAATATACATTTCGTGAAGTAATTGCTCAGGCTATGAGCGAAGAAATGCGTAAAGACGAGTCCATTTTTCTTGTAGGAGAAGAAGTTGCAGAATACAACGGAGCTTACAAAGCTTCCAAAGGAATGTTAGATGAATTTGGCGAAAAAAGAATCATAGATGCACCAATTGCAGAACTTGGTTTTACAGGTATCGCTGTTGGAGCCGCTATGAACGGGAATCGTCCGATTGTAGAATATATGACTTTCAACTTCTCTTTGGTTGCAATTGATCAGATTATCAACAATGCTGCGAAAATGTACCAAATGACAGGTGGACAATGGAATATCCCAATCGTTTTCCGTGGTCCTACAGGTTCAGCAGGTCAGTTAGGAGCTACGCACTCTCAGGCTTTCGAAAGCTGGTACGCCAACTGTCCGGGTCTTAAAGTGATCATTCCTTCCAATCCTTATGATGCGAAAGGACTTTTGAAATCTGCGATCCAGGACAATGATCCAGTTATCTTTATGGAGTCTGAGCAGATGTATGGTGACAAAATGGAAATTCCAGAAGAAGAATATTACATCCCAATTGGAAAAGCTGACATCAAGAAAGAAGGAAAAGATGTAACATTGGTTTCTTGGGGTAAAATTATGAAGGTGGCTTTACAAGCTGCAGAAGATCTGGAAAAAGAAGGGATTTCTGTAGAAGTGATCGACCTTAGAACGATTCGTCCTTTGGATTACGATACAATTCTTGAGTCTGTTAAGAAAACCAATAGATTGGTAATTCTTGAAGAATCTTGGCCATTTGCAAGCATCTCAACCGAGATCACTTATATGGTTCAGCAGAAAGCGTTCGATTATTTGGATGCGCCGATCAAGAGAATCACGACGCCAGATGCATCAGCGCCATATTCAGCGCCATTGTTTGCAGAATGGTACCCGAAAGTGGAAAAAGTGAAAGAAGAGATCAAAAATGCTCTTTACATCAAAGCATAAAAAAAAACTCCCGGATTCATTCGGGAGTTTTTATTTTGTAGAATATTTTAGTAGCTATTTCCCGCTTTCCGTTGCAATCTTTTTTGCAGACGATTTCCCTTAAGTTGAACGGAATCCCACGCAAAAAAGGATTTCCACTGCAATCGGGGCTAAAGGATTTGTCTTCCAATCAAGATTCAGTAAAAATACAATATTGTCATTCCGTAGGAATCCTGACAAAGCGATTCGACGAAGTCAATCTAAACAGTCGAGATTCCTACGGAATGACAAACTTAACGTCAAATTCTAATCTACAAAATTTGCTCAATCTGAGAGATTTAAAAATCTTTGCTGAGCTTGTCGAAGTACCTTTGCGAACCTTAAAAATATTTTCAATAATGTCAAAAAATCTTAGCGGACTTTGTGTTCAATACTATTTTTAAATATGCGTCAATTAATTTTCTTAAAATAACTCCCCGAAAATTTGTGAATTAATAAATAATTCATATTTTTGCAATCCAAAATGAGATGTAAATTATGTTAATAATACCAGTAAAAGACGGAGAGTCTATCGACAGAGCTTTAAAAAAGTACAAAAGAAAATTTGATAAAACTAGAGTTGTAAGAGAACTTAGATCTAGACAAC
>Ga0308157_10008998_pt1 | contig 11187 bp, 10 predicted proteins | sample PhyBR1_FD_201035 | JGI IMG/M metagenome (GOLD analysis project Ga0308157, IMG submission 201035) | Phyllosphere microbial communities from UC Gill Tract Community Farm, Albany, California, United States - DLSLB.R1 | ecosystem: Host-associated > Plants > Phyllosphere > Unclassified | place: USA...
CCCGCACGCCCTGCGCCGCCAGCACGCGCAGCAGCGCGGCCTCACGGTCGAGGTCTCCGTCGGACGTGCTGAGCATGACGACCTGTCCCGTGCGTCGCACGGCGCGCTCGATCTCGTGCGCGGTCTCCATATAGAAGGGACTCTCGACGTCGAGCACGACGAGGCCGATAACCTCGCTCGCCACGCCCATCAGCATGCGGGCCTGCTGATTCGGGATGTATCCGAGCGCGGCAATCGCTTCGTTGACGATCTTGCGGGTGCGGGGAAGCACGCGCTCGGGATGGTTGATGGTGTTCGACACGGTGCCGCTCGACACTCCGGCGTAGGCGGCGACCTCGCTGAGGCGCACGACTCCCTCTGCTGTGCTGTCGTGCGTTTCCATGACACTCACCTTTCCAGAATGTCGCGCCGGTGCGACCCGAACCCGTCTTGTGCATCCGTGATGACCTGGATACCATTAAAGCGCTTTAGCCACTAAAGCGCTTTAATCCTGTAGTACGCAATGGCGCGACGCACACTTGCCGAAGTCGCGCTGCCACAGCACATATCGACTTTGGAGGACATCATGACGAAGCAGCGACGCTTCAAGACCATGGCGATCGCGGCGGTCGCCGTGGTCGGTCTGGGCATCACCGCCTGCACGCCCGGCGGCCAGAGCGGCAACGCCGACGGCGGCAGCGTGGAGGCCGGCGATGGCGACTACACGATCGCGATCGTGCCGAAGGATGCGACGAACCCCTGGTTCGTGCGCATGAAGGAGGGCGTGGACCGCTACGCCGAGGACACCGGCATGGATGTCTACCAGCGCGGCCCGTCGGAGACCGACGCGACCATGCAGGCGCAGGTCATTCAGGACCTCATCGCGCAGGGCGTCGACGCGATCGGCGTCGTCCCCGTCGACCCGGCCGCGATCGAGAACGTGCTCAAGCAGGCGCTCGACGCCGGCATCGTCGTCGTGACGCACGAGGGCGCGAGCCAGGAGAACACGATGTACGACATCGAGGCCTTCAACAACGAGGCCTACGGCGCGTTCATCATGGACAACCTCGCCGCCGCGATGGGCGAAGAGGGCGTGTACACGACCATGGTCGGCCACGTCACGAACGCCTCGCACAACGAGTGGGCCGATGGCGCCGTCGAGCGCCAGAAGGAGGCCTACCCCGACATGCAGCTGCTCGAGGACCAGTCTCGAGTGGAGTCGCAGGACGACGGCGAGGTCGCCTACCAGGTCGCGAGTCAGCTGCTCAAGGCGCACCCCGACCTCGCGGGCGTCGTCGGCACGTCGTCATTCGACGCCCCCGGTGTCGCGCGCGCGATCGAAGAGGCCGGTCTCGTCGGAGAGGTGTTCGCGAGCGGCACGGGCATGCCCGCCGCCAACAAGGACATCCTCGAGAAGGGCATCGTCAAGTCGCTGACGGTCTGGGATCCGGCCGACGCCGGGTACGCGATGGCGTCGCTCGCCACGCAGATCCTCGACGGCGAGGACATCGCCGACGGCGTCGACCTCGGTGTGAAGGGTTACGAGGACATGCAGTTCGCCGAGGGCAGCGACAAGATCCTCGAGGGCAACGGCTGGATCGAGATCAACGCCGAGAACGTCGAAGACTTCTCGTTCTGATCCGCGTCGGGGCGGCCGTTCTCCCCCCGCCCCCCCCGACACTCGACGTCGGAAAGGATCCACGTTGGAACACATCATCAGCCTTCGCGGCATCAGCAAGTCATTCGCTGGTGTGCAGGCGCTCGACAACGTCACGCTCGAGATCGCGCCCGGTGAGGTGCACTGCCTCGCCGGCGAGAACGGCAGCGGCAAGTCGACGCTCATCAAGGTGCTCTCGGGCGTGCACGCGCCCGACGGCGGCGAGATCATCCTCGGTGGGGAGAGCCACCGCGCGCTCACCCCCAAGCAGGCGATCGCGCACGGCATCCAGGTGATCTACCAGGACTTCTCGGTCTTCCCGAACCTCACGGTTCTCGAGAACCTCGCCTTCACCTCCGAGATCTCGGACAAGCGACCCTTCGTCAGCTGGCGCCGCATGCGCCGCACGGCCGAGACCGCGCTCGAGAAGATCGGCGTCTCGATCGACCTCGATGCGCGCGTCGACTCGCTCCCGGTCGCGCAGAAGCAGCTCATCGCAATCGCGCGCGCCCTCATGAACGACGCACGGCTCCTCGTGCTCGACGAGCCGACGACGGCGCTGACGAACCGCGAGGTGGCCCGCCTGTTCTCGGTGATCGCCGACCTCACGGCGGAAGGCGTCGCGATCATCTTCGTCAGTCACAAGCTCGAAGAAGTCTTCGAGATCAGCCAGCGGTTCACAATCATCCGCAACGGCCGCCACGTGATCACGTGCCTGCCCGAAGAGCTCGATCGCGCGTCGTTCTCGTTCTACATGACCGGCCGCGAGTTCGACGATGAGCGGTTCACGGGCGGCGACATCGCCGCCGATCCGATCCTCGAGCTCGACGGGCTCAGCGTGTCCGGAGCCTTCGAGGACGTCAGCCTCGCGCTGCGCCCCGGCGAGATCCTCGGCGTGACGGGCCTGCTCGGATCGGGCCGCACCGAGCTCGCGCTCGCGATGTTCGGCCTCATGCCGCACGATTCCGGTCGGATCATCGTCGACGGCAAAGAAGCGAAGCTCCGCGGGATCCGCGATGCGATCGATCTCGGCATGGCCTACGTGCCCGAGGATCGCCTCACCGAGGGCCTCGCGCTCGAACGCTCGATCGGCAAGAACATCACGATCTCCGTGATCGACAAGTTCGTCTCGCGCCTCGGCACCCTGCGCGAGTCTCAGCTGAACGCCGAGGCGCAGCGCTGGGTCGACCGCCTCAAGATCGCGACCCCGACGCCCGCCAACGCCGCCAGCACGCTGTCCGGCGGAAACCAGCAGCGCGTCGTGATCGGCAAGTGGCTCGCGACGGGCCCGCGCGTGCTCGTGCTGAACGGGCCGACGGTCGGCGTCGACATCGGATCGAAGCACGACATTCACCGGGTGCTGCGCGAGCTCGCCGCCGACGGCCTCGCCGTCATCATCATCTCCGACGACATCCCCGAGATCCTCGAGAACTGCAACCGCGTGCTCGTCATGCGCGACGGTCGCATCGTCCACGAAGTCGATTCGGTCGACACGACGGAAGAGCGCCTGTCCGATCTCATGTCGAAGGACGTCGCCGAAGGAGGGAAGCGATGAAGGCTCGCGCCGCGCTTCAGAAGGTTCTGCGCCAGAACGAGTTCTACATCCTGCTCGTCATCATCCTGCTCGCGATCGTGATCCAGGCCCGCAGCGGCCTGTTCTTCTCGCTCGACAACATCGTGGCGCTCGCCGGCGCGATGGTCGTGCCCGGGATCTTCGCGGTGGGCACCTACATGGTGCTCGTCTCGGGCGGCATCGACGTCTCGTTCCCGGCGCTCGCGTCCCTCGCGGTCTACGCGACGACGCGCATGCTGGTCGACTGGGGCTGGGAGGGCGGCCTCTGGCTGCCGCTGGTGCTCGTGATCGGAATCTCGGCGGTGCTCGGCGCCTTCAATGGCGCGTTCACCGCGACCATCGCCGTGCCCGTGCTGATCATCACGCTCGGAACGTCGAACGTCTTCTCCGGATTCATGCAGGGCGCGCTGTCGTCCGTGCAGATCCCGTCGATCCCGCCCGCGATGGCCGAGTTCGGCCGCGCGTCGCTGCTCGTCACCGAGAACCCGCGCACCGGGCACCTGTCGAGCCTGCCGCTGTCCTTCCTCGTCCTGGTCGTGATCGTTGCCGCCGCGTTCGTCGTGATGAAGTACACGACCTTCGGCCGCTCGATCTACGCGATCGGCGGCGATGAGAGCTCGGCCGCGCGCGCGGGCGTCAACGTCAAGCGCACGAAGTTCGCGCTCTACATCATCGCGGGCGTGCTCGCCGGTATCGCCGGTCTCGTGCGCACCAGCATGATGGGCCAGATGCACCCGACGAACCTGCTCGGGATGGAGCTCATGGTCATCGCGGCCGTCGTCCTCGGCGGCACCGCCATCACCGGCGGCCGGGGAACCCTCACCGGCGCCATGCTCGGAACGCTGCTGATCGTGATCGTGCAGAACAGCATGATCCTCGTCGGCGTGCCGACCATCTGGCAGCGCGTCGCGCTCGGCGTGCTCATCATCGCCGGCACCGCGGTGTCGGCCGTGCAGATGACGCGGGCGCGCAAGAGGCAGGGGGCCATCGTATGAACGTCAACGCACCCCACAACGGGGCGGATAACGAGGAGGAGGCATCGTGACCACCACCATGACCCCCACGACGCGCATGCCGCGCGGACTGCGCACCATGTTCCGGGACGCGCATGTGACGCGCCTCGCCGTCGTTCTCGTCGCGCTGCTCGCGTTCTTCGCCATCGTGAAGTGGCCGAACTTCAGTTCGGTTGCGACGTGGCAGTCGATGGCCATGCAGTTCCCCGAGTTCGGCCTGCTCGCGCTCGGCGTGATGCTGACGATGGTGCTGGGCGGAATCGACCTGTCGGTCGTCGGCACGGCGAACATGACGGCGATCGCCACGGCGATGCTCATGCTGAAGATCGCGCCGGAAGGATCCGCTTCGTCGACCGGCTATCTCGCGCTCGGCGCGGGCGTCGCGTTCTCGCTCGTGGTCGGCGCCGTCGCCGGCGCGATCAACGGCTTCCTCGTCGCGAAGGTGAAGATCCCCGCGATCCTCGTCACGCTCGGAACGTTCGAGCTGTACACGGGAATCGCACTCGTGATCAGCGGTGGCAAGCCGATCTCCGGCATGCCGCCGGAGTACGCCTACGTGATGGGCAGCCGCATCGCGTCCTACATCCCGATGGTGCTCATCATCTTCGTGATCGGTGCGTTCATCGTCTGGTACCTCATGAACCGCACGGCGTTCGGCACGAAGCTCTACATGCTCGGTTCGAACGAAACGGCCGCGAACTTCACCGGCCTGAAGACGACGAGCCTCATCGTGCGCACGTACACGATCTCGGGCATCTTCGCGGCGAGCGCCGGGCTCGTGATGCTTGCGAACTACAACTCGGCGAAGGCCGACTACGGGTCGACGTACACGCTGCTCGCAATCCTCATCGTCGTGCTCGGCGGTATCAACCCGAACGGCGGCACCGGGCGTCTCGCGGGCGTCGTGCTCGCGGTGATCGTGCTGCAGGTGCTCTCGTCGCTGCTGAACACGTTCCCGAGGGTGAGCAACTTCTATCGTCCGCTCATCTGGGGTGGTGTGCTGCTGCTCGTCATCATCATCAATCAGTGGGACAAACGGGGCAATCTCACGCGGATGCTCCGCTGGAAGGGAACCAGAACATGAAGCTCGCCAAGGACCGGCACGTCGTCATCGGCGCCGACTTCGCAGGATTCGCGCTCAAAGAGGCCGTGAAGAGCCACCTCGTCGAGAACGGGTGGAACGTCAAGGACCTCACCCCGACGCACGATGACACGGACATGTACCACCGCGTCGGATTCCTCGTCGGCGCGCAGATCGCCGAGCGCGAATACGAGAAGGCGCTGCTGTTCTGCGGATCGGGCATGGGGATCCACGTCGCCGCGAGCAAGCTCCCCCACGTGCACGCCGCGGTGTGCGAGAGCGTGACGACCGCCCTGCGGGCCGCGACCGCGAACAACTGCAATGTGATGGCGATGGGCGGGTTCTACATCGCCCCGCGCCTCGGCCGCGCGATGGCGGACGCCTTCCTCGGACACTCGCTCGGCGACGGGTACGAGAACTGGGAGGGGTTCTACGACTACCACCAAATCGGCTACGACGAGTGCGAGAACTTCGACTACGAGGCGTACCGAGCCAATGGGTTCCGCGTCGTCGATCCTCGCGAAGCAGAGCTCGGCCCCGAGCCGCGCGATCTCGCATTCTGACGATGAGCGCGGGGTTTCCATGACGGCGGGCGGCGACCGCTTCGCGGCCATCGATCTCGGGGCGACGAGCGGCAGAGTGATCGTCGGCGACGTCGACGGCGACAGTGTCACGGCCACCGAGTGCTCGCGGTTCGACAATCGGCCGGTGCGGGTCGACGGTCTGATGCAGTGGGATGTCCTCTCCCTCTGGGCCGACGCGGTCGACGGCCTCCAGCGCGCGGCGCGGGAGAACCCCGGGATCCGCTCGGTCGCCGTCGACACCTGGGGCGTCGACTACGGGCTGACGCGCGCGGGGCGCCTTCTCGGCAACCCCGCGCACTACCGGGATACGAGAACTGACGACGTGATGGATCGCGTGCACGCGCGCGTTCCGGCCGACAAGCTGTTTGCGCGCGCCGGCGTGCAACCGGCTGCGATCAACACGGTCTACCAACTGGCCGCCGAGCAGTCGGGCGGCCTGCTCGAGGCGGCCGACGGCCTGTTGCTCATGCCCGATCTATTCTCGTCATGGCTGTCGGGCGAGCGCGTCGCCGAGCGCACGATGGCATCGACGACCGGCTTGCTCGGCGCCGAGACGGGCGGCTGGGATCGCGACCTCCTCGGGCGCCTCTCTCTGCCGGACGACCTGTTCGCCGACGTCGTTCCCGCGGGCACGCGCCTGGGCCGGCTCCTCGGCAGCGTCGGCATCGATGATCCGATCGACGTGGTCGCGACCGCCGCGCATGACACCGCGGCGGCGGCCGTTGCGACGCCGCTCCCGCCCCGCGGAGGCGTGTTCGTCTCCTGCGGCACGTGGGGGCTGATCGGTGTCGAGCGCGCGGCGCCGATGCTCGATGCTGACGCGTTCGCCGCCGGGCTGACGAACGAGCGCGGCGTCGACGACCGGTTCCTCGTCATGCGCAACGGCATGGGCCTCTGGATCCTGTCGGAGACCCTGCGCGGCTGGAACGCGGAAGACGAACTGACGACGCTGCTCGATCGCGCCAGCGCGCGCGACGGCGACGTTCCCGTGTTCGATGTCGCAGATCCGCGTTTTCAGGTCCCGGGCGACATGCCGCGGCGGATCAGCGACTGGTGCAGCGAGCACGGCGTCGTTCCTCCCCGCGACCGGGTCGATCTCGTGCGGTCGATCATCGAGTCGCTCGCGCACTCGCTCGCGTCGTCCGCCCTCGAGATCGGCGCGCTCACGGGCGACGCCGTGACGCAGATCAACATCGTCGGCGGCGGATCCCGGAACGCGCTGCTGTGTGCGCGCGTCGCGGATCTCGCCGGCGTGCCCGTCTTAGCCGGGCCCGTCGAGGCGACGGCGCTCGGCAGTCTGCTCGTCCAAGCCCGCGCCGCGGGCACGGTGAGCGGGACCGTCGACGACTTGCGGGCGATCGTGAACCGCACCATCTCGCCGCGGCAGTATCTGCCCGGCGCACAACACCACAACGCGCCCCGGCGCGAGGAGAGGAGCGCGCGATGAGCGCACGTATCGCACCGGAGGCCGTGAGCGACGACCTGCTCGAGATGACGCTGAAGCTCGCCGAGCCGGAGCGGGATCTCGTGATCCTCGCCGAGGGCAACACGAGCGAGCTCATCGGCGATGAGATCGTCGTGAAGGCGTCGGGATCGTCGATGCGCGCCGCGACGCGGAATGACTTCGTCGCCGTGGGGGTAAATGAGCTCGTCGACCTGCTGCGGGATCCGTCGGCCGATCAGGATCGCCTCACCGCGGCCCTCACCGCCGGCGAGATCGACGGGCGCGCGCTGCGGGCATCGGTCGAGTCTCTCGTGCACGTCGCCGTGCGGGCCCTCGCACCCGTCCGATACGTGGCGCACACCCACCCGACCGACGTCGTATCGCTGCTCGCGAGCCAACAGGCCGCGACGGCGTTCGCCGAGCCGGTCTACACCGACGAGCTGCTGATCCTCGGTCGCCCGCTGTTCGTGCCGTACGCGCAGCCCGGCCTGGAGCTCGGACGGCTGTTCCTCGAGCGGCTCGAGGTATACATGGACGAGCACGGAGAACTGCCCTCGCTCGTGCTGCTCGGCAACCACGGCATCGTCGCGATCTCGCAGACGGCCGCGGGCGCCGAGGCCGTGTCGATGATGGCCGTCAAGAGCGCCCGAGTGCGGCTCGGTGCGCGCGCCGCGGGTGGCATCGCCCCCCTGGGCGGGGCGGCCGACTACTTCGAGCGCCCCGACTTCGCCGAGCGCCGCACTCGCCTCGCGGGCACGAATGACTGAGATAGGGCCGTCTCCCGTGACGCAAACGGGTCCTCGCGGCCGTGCGAAAGTGCGCTTGCGTCACCGGAATGAGTCTCGCATGACTCCCGTGGCACGCATGGTTGCCCGCCAGCGTCAGTCGCCCGTTGAGCGCAGGGCGACGAGCGACGACTGAAGTAACACCAGTTCGCGTGTGTGGTCGGGGTCGCCCAACCAGTGGTCGATCATCACCCTCGCGGGGATGGCACGATGCGCGCCGAACGCGATCATGCCGTTTCCGCAGTGCACGGGATTAATCCGTTCTTTGTACGGTTGCACCTAAAGTCAGAATTCACGACGGAGGGAAACCCATGCGTATTGACCTCAGCGGTAGGACAGCGCTCGTCACCGGCTCCACCCGGGGCATCGGGCGAGCGATCGCGTCGACGCTTGCGGATGCCGGTGCCCGCGTCGCGGTGAACGGACGCAGCGCCGGCACCGTGGCATCCGTCGTCGAGAAGTTGCACGAGGAGGGGCCGGAGCGCGACGTGATCGCAGCTGCGGGCGATGTCACCGACCAGGCGGGCGCGGATGCCGTGATGGGCGCCGTCGGCGACATCGACATCCTCGTCAACAACCTCGGCATCTTCGGCTCGATGCCCGCCCTCGACATCAGTGACGATGAATGGCGCCGCTATTTCGACGCGAATGTGCTCGCTGCCGTGCGAATGATTCGCTCGGCCCTACCCGGAATGAAGAATCGGGGCTGGGGTCGCGTCCTCAACATCGCCAGCGATTCCGCGGTGGTGATCCCCGCGGAGATGATTCACTACGGAATGTCGAAGACGGCCCTCCTCGCCGTCTCCCGTGGGTTCGCGAAGGAGGCCGCGGGCACGGGCGTCACCGTCAACTCGGTGCTCGCCGGTCCCACGCACACCGGCGGGGTCGAGGACTTCGTGTACGAGCTGGTCGACCAGAAGCTGCCATGGGACGAGGCGCAGCGCGAGTTCATGCGGCTCCATCGCCCTCAGTCGCTGCTACAGCGACTGATCGAGCCCGAGGAGATTGCAAACATGGTGGCCTACCTCTCTTCCCCGCTCGCGTCGGCGACCACGGGCGCCGCCGTACGCGTCGACGGCGGATACATCGACTCGATCATCCCCTGAGCGAGCCCGTCCGGATCGTTAACGGACCACTTCCACGACGGCTGCGATTCCCATCCCGCCGCCGACCGAGGCGGCAGCGACCCCGACCGTGCCCGGGGGCGCGCCGGACCGCACGAGGCGACTGAACAGCCGAACAAGCGCCACTGCGCCACTGGCCCCCCATGGGTGCCCGAGGGCCAGTGCGCCGCCGTCGGCGCAGACCCGTGGATCTTCTTCCGCGATCCCGAGTCGGTCGAGCACCGCGAGGCTCTGCGCCGCGAACGCCTCGACGATCTCGAACGCGGTCACCTCCTCGGTCGTGATGCCGGCCGAGCGCAGAGCAGCAATGGTTGCAGGAGCGGCGCCGATGCCGGGTAGGGCAGGGTCGCAGCCGAGGATCGCGGCAGCGCGAACCGCGAGCCCAGGTCCTGTCCCCGCAGGAGCAACGATCAGCGCCGCGGCTCCGTCTCCGATCCGGGTCGAGTTGCCCGCGGTCAGGCTGCCCGCAGGAAACAGGGGACGGAAGCGGTGAAGCAGCGGCTCTGCGCCGCCGATGGCGTCGTCGGAGCGGAGTTCCGACAGCGACACGAGCTCGGCGTCGAATCGTCCGCCACTGAGAGCGGTACGAGCGCGCGCATGACTGCGTGCGGCATGCTCGTCTTGCCTGTGCCGCGTGATGCCATCGTGGGTGGCGAGATCCTCCGCCGCCCGGGTCATGTCGGGGTCGGGGAACCCTTCGGGAGCGAACGGGGCGCGATCGTAGGGGACGCCGCCGAGGCTTCGGACAGGTGCGGTGGAGGTGCTCTCGACTCCGCCCGCCACCCGCGGCCTTCCATCGCCCGCGCGGATCGCGGCCACCGCATCCAGCACAGCGGCAAGGCCGCTGCCGCACTGCCGATCGATGGTGGCAGCGGGTACGTGCGCCCCGAGCCCGGCCGCCAGAGCCGCGACCCGGGCCGGGTTGCCCCCGGGGCCCATGCAGTTGCCCAGCAGCACATCGGCTACGTCCATTGCCGCGCCGCTCACGGCCTCGGCGTCCGCCAGTGCAGCCCGAATGACCGGCGCGCTCAGCTCTCCGACATCGAGCTCAGCCAGGGCGCGTCCGCGAGTCCCGATCGGCGTGCGTCGGGCGGCGATGATCACGGGATCTCGATCAGACGTCAAGGCGGCGGACTTCTCCCGCGAGCACTCGGCGCACCGCTTCGGCGCGCGCGGGTTTCCCGGAGGCCGTGCGCGGTATAGGGCCGGCGAACCACTGTCGGGGGCGATGCGTGAGCGCGAGCTGCGAAACGACCCCCGCACGAAGGCCGGCCGGGGCGACGCCGTAAAGTTCGACGAACGCTGCGACAAGCGCGCCGACGGGCTCTCGGGGCAGCCCGAACACGATCGCATCGCGGACACCGGGAATCGTCCGCAGGGCGGCCTCGACTTCGTCGGGAACAATCGTCGACGACGCGCTCAGGATCGCATCGTCCGCACGGCCAAACAGCCGAAGCCTCCCGTCGACGAGTTCCGCTCGATCGCCGACTGTCACCCACTCGCCTTCCCGGCGCAGCGGGCCCGCAGTGCCGAGATACCCGGACGACACGAACGGGGAGCGCACCCAGAGCGTGCCGTTCCGAACGTCGAGCTCCACCCCGGGAAACGCTCTCAGCCCGTCACCCTGATCCAGTGCGACGAAGGACAGCTCGGCCGCGCCATAGTACGCGACGACTCGGATGCCTGCCGCTTCGGCTCGTTCGCGAAGAGCCGGATCAAGGTAAGAGCCGCCGATGAGCGCGGTGCGCAGAGAGCGTGGCACTCCCGTCTCCAGCACTCTCCGTAACGCCTGAGGCGTGCCGTGCATGCTCGTCGCGGCCGGGCTGATCGGAAGCCCGAGTTCCGGGGTCGGACCTCCGTCCAGTGCATGGGCGAGGGAGAACAGCGTCAGCGACACTGCCGGCGGCGCGGGCAGCGCCACGAGTTCGGCTCGTCCTACCTCGAGCA
>Ga0308157_10008999_pt1 | contig 11187 bp, 9 predicted proteins | sample PhyBR1_FD_201035 | JGI IMG/M metagenome (GOLD analysis project Ga0308157, IMG submission 201035) | Phyllosphere microbial communities from UC Gill Tract Community Farm, Albany, California, United States - DLSLB.R1 | ecosystem: Host-associated > Plants > Phyllosphere > Unclassified | place: USA...
ATACCACGATGAAAGTAAGAAATTTATTAATAGCTATTGTTTCTATCGCTGGAGGTTTTGCTTCTAATGCGCAATCAAATTTGCTAAACGCTAAAACTCCTGCTCAGATTGGACTTAAAACTCCTGCTCAATTAATATCTGACAATGATAAGCCATTGGCTTATGGTTATGTAGATGATAGAGATATCTTGATGGGAAAAACAACATGGGAAATCATTGATTTAAATGAAAAAATCAACTTTCCAATGTATTTTCCGGTAGATACAGCTAATATTGGTCCTAACAGACGTTCTCTTTATGACGTTTTAACTAAAGCTATTAAAAGTGGAAAAATAACTGAAGTATATACTGATAGTTATTTCAATACTAAAAAATCTATGAAAGACATCGAAGGATCTTTATCTCGTATTGATACAACTGATGCAGGTAGAGAGTTAATTAACCAATACCCTGATGACTACAAATCACGTGTTGTGAAGAAAAAAGTGGTTTCTGGTAAAGGTAAAAACAAATCGGTTTCTTACGTAGAAGAGACAGTTGGGCCAACAAGAACGGTTCCTGCTGAGTACATCTTGAAACAAGATCTTACTGCTGCAGATGTTAGTCAGTATAAAATTAAAGGATACTGGTATTTTGATAAACGTCAAAGTGAATTGAAATATCGTTTACTAGGAATTTGTCCAGTAACTCCTGACGTTTATACAATGAATAGTGATGAAAAGGATTATATTGAATTGTTTTGGGTATTCTTCCCAAATGCCAGAGAAGCACTGCATGAAGCAAAAGCTTTTAATGACAACAACTCAGCTCTTCCAATCTCATTTGATCAGATTTTGAATTCAAGACGTTTTAATGCTGTTGTTTACAAAGAAGAAAACCTTTACGGAGACAGAGCAATTAGCGATTACATGAAGGACAACGCACAAAACCAGTTGTTAGAATCTGAAAGAGTGAAAGAGAAAATTCGCAATTTCGAACAAGATATGTGGAACTACTAAGTTGATACATAGTATAATAATTAAAAAACTCTTACTACCTTTGTAGTAAGAGTTTTTTTTATGTCGAAAAGTGAACAACAGTATGTTTTGAGTTAATATTTGATTTCTTTTTGATTATGTAAGAAAAATAACAATATTTGTAATAAAATTTCGTTTAATGTTCTGTAAAATTTATCATGATGAAAGTAGGAAATTTATTAGTTGCTATTGTTGCTGTTCTCGGAAGTTTATCTTCTAATGCTCAGTCTAATTTACTTAATGCCAAAACAGCCGATCAGATAGGGATTAAGACGCCAGCTCAAATGATATCAGATAACGATAAGCCTTTAGCGTATGGTTATGTTGATGATAGAGATGTTTTGATGGGGAAAATGGTTTGGGAAATTATTGATTTGAATGAAAAGATCAATTTTCCATTATATTTTCCAGTAGATACTGCTAATATTGGTCCAGATAGAAGGTCACTTTACGATATTTTGACGAAAGGAATCAGAAACGGTAGAATAACAGAAGTCTATACAGATAGTTATTTTAATACAAAAAAGACCTTAAAAGATATTCAAGGAGCTTTATCTCGTGTTGATACCACAGATGCAGGTCGAGAACTTATTAATCAATATCCTGATGATTACAGAACGCGTGTTGTTAAGAAAAAAGTAGTTACAGGTACAGGAAAGAATAAGAAAGTAAATTACGTTGACCAAACTGTAGGGCCTACTAGAACAGTTCCTGCTGAATATATTTTGAAACAGGATCTTACAGCTGCAGATGTGAGTCAGTATAAGATTAAAGGTTTTTGGTACTTTGATAAAAGACAAAGTGATCTAAAATACCGTCTGTTGGGAATTTGTCCTGTAACTCCAGATGTTTACACAATGAATAGTGATGAAAAGGATTATATAGAGCTATTCTGGGTCTTTTTCCCTAATGCGCGCGAGGTACTGCATGAAGGAAAAGCTTTTAATGACAAAAACTCTGCCTTGCCTATTTCATTTGATCAGATCTTAAATTCGAGACGTTTTAATTCTGTGATATATAAAGAAGAAAATGTTTATGGGGATCGTGAAATCAAAGATTATATTAAAGATAATGCACAAAGCCAATTGTTGGAATCTGAAAGAGTAAAAGAGAAGATTCGTAATTTTGAAGAAGATATGTGGAATTACTAAGCTCATAAACTCATAATAAGAAAAACTCTTGCTACCTTTGTAGTAAGAGTTTTTTTATTTTATCTATATACTTCACAATGCTTGATTATTTAATTGTCGGATCTGGATTGGCTGGAATTTCTTTTGCCGAAGTCGCCCTTAAGAATAACAAATCAATTTTACTTTTAGATGACAAATCTCAGAATTCCTCTAGAGTTGCTGGCGGTTTGTACAATCCCGTAATCTTAAAGCGCTTTAGTGAAGTCTGGAATGCAAAAGAACAGCTTGTATTAATGAACGAGTTTTATGATAAAGTAGAAGAGAAGCTCAAAGAGAAGTTCAATTTTAAAATGCCAGTTTTAAGAAAGTTCTTTTCAATTGAAGAGCAGAACAATTGGTTTTCGGCTTCAGATAAAATCAATCTAGCTCCTTTTTTATCAACTAAATTAATTTCAAAAAAATATAGCAGCATTGACTCTCCATTTGATTACGGAGAAGTTCTACATACAGGATATGTTGATACGGCTTTATTGCTAGATACTTATAGACAATATTTGCTTCAGAATGATTTGTTGAGAGAAGAATCTTTTGATTTTAGTGATATAGAATTTTTAGATTCAGGAATTCAATATAAAAACATTCAGGCTCGTCATATCATTTTTGCCGAAGGATTTGGAATGCATAAAAACCCATTTTTTAACTATCTTCCATTGGATGGAACAAAAGGTGAATTGTTTATTATAAAAGCTCCAGATTTAAATCTAGATGTGATTGTAAATACAAGTGTTTTTATTTTGCCTCTAGGGGATGATTTGTTTAAGGTTGGAGCAACCTATAATTGGCATGATAAAACTGCTGAACCTACAGAAGAAGGTAAACAAGAGCTTTTAGAGCGTATTAAAGAAATTATAACTTGTGACTTCGAGATAGTAAAACATTTTGCAGGAGTTCGACCAACAGTTGCAGACAGAAGACCTTTGCTAGGAACACATGAACAGCATAAGTCTCTGCACATTCTAAACGGATTAGGTACAAGAGGTGTTATGCTTGGTCCGGCAATGGCGCAAGCATTATATGATCATATCGAGAATAATATTCCACTAGATAAAGAAGCCGACATTAAACGATTTTATAAACGATATTTGAAAGGTCTTACTTTTGGGCAGCATTAGGATCGTAAGAAACAAACATATTAATATATAAGTTTCTTGAAAGACGTAAAACGAATGGGAATAAAATAACCAGTGTGATAATAATTGCCAAAAAAGACTGTTCTATTGTGGTGTTAAAAAACACAAAAGAAACTATAAAGGCTGCGACACCTACGGCTACGTTTAGAGCATAGCTAACATACATGGCACCATAAAAAAATGAAGGTTCAATCTGATATTTGAATCCGCAGTGGCTGCAATGCTCATTCATTTTGAGAACTTTACTTAAATGAAGCGGATTTTTGTCTTCATACATGCTTTCTTTTTGGCATTTTGGACAACTTCCTGTTATTATACTATTTAGTTTGGAGCCTCTTTTGAACATTTTAAGTAGATTTTATAGTCTTTAATTCACCTCATTTGTATTTGGATACCAGTGTGAATGGGAGTAATTATTTAAAGCAAATATAAGGTATTTTCAGGCTTTAAGCTATTAAATTAGGATAAAAACTTACAGCTTACGCTGATTTGATTTTGAGTATAATGTTTGTCGAGACAATGTTTCTTTTTTTCTAAAATGCATATAAGAGTATATTCTCAATGCACTTATTTTTTTGGTTCATCAAAGAAGAAAAGTTCAGAATTAAACAAGGTTTTTAGTTTTTGAATTTTACAAAAGCTATTGTTTTTCAGTATAAAAACTTCAATTAAAAGTTATACTTTTGCACTTTCAAAATTGTAACGGGATAATTTGCCTGTTTACAGTTTATTTATTTAATAAATAAAAAGGTTTTCGAGCCTTTACATTTACAGCAATACGTTATGCTTAATATACACAATCTTTCCGTTTCTTTTGGAGGAACCTATTTATTTGAAGAAGTTACTTTTCGTTTGGGTGCCGGCGACCGCGTAGGTCTTGTTGGTAAAAACGGAGCAGGTAAATCTACAATGCTAAAAATGCTAGCTGGCGATTTTAAACCTGATTCTGGAGTAATTTCTCAAGAGAAAGATATTAAAATGGGATTCTTGCGTCAAGATATTGATTTTGAACAAGGAAGAACCGTTTTGGAAGAAGCGTATGAGGCTTTTACTGAAATTAAAATTGTTGAGAAAAAACTAGAAGAAATCAATCATCAATTGGTGACTAGAACCGATTACGAAAGTGAAGAGTATGCTAAGATTATAGAAGATCTTTCTGATTACACGCATCGATTTGATCTTCTTGGGGGATATAACTATGTGGGAGACACAGAGAAAATTCTTCTAGGTTTAGGTTTTAAAAGAGAAGTTTTTAATAACCAAACAGAGACTTTTTCTGGAGGATGGAGAATGCGTATTGAGTTGGCAAAACTTTTATTGCAGTCTAATGATGTATTGCTTCTGGATGAGCCGACCAACCACTTAGATATTGAAAGTATTATTTGGTTGGAGAATTTCCTTCGCAATTATCCTGGAGTTGTGGTAATTGTTTCGCACGATAAAATGTTCTTGGATAATGTAACAAATAGAACAATCGAAATTTCGTTAGGAAAAGCATACGATTTTAATAAACCTTATTCTCAATATTTAGAACTGCGCCATGAAATTCGTGAGAAGCAATTGGCAACTCAAAAAAATCAGCAGAAGAAGATTGAAGAAACAGAAAAATTAATCGAGAAATTCCGTGCAAAAGCTTCAAAAGCTTCGATGGCGCAATCATTGATTAAAAAATTAGATAAAGTAGAAAGAATTGAAGTTGACGAAGATGATAACTCAGTAATGAATATCTCGTTTCCAGTTTCTAAAGAGCCTGGAAAAGTAGTTATCGAAGCTGAACATGTAACGAAAGCTTACGGAGACAAGACGATTCTTAAAGATATTAGTTTACTGGTTGAAAGAGGAAGTAAAATTGCCTTTGTTGGTCAAAACGGGCAAGGAAAATCAACTTTCATTAAAGCATTGGTAAACGAATTTGAATACCAAGGAAATATCAAATTAGGGCATAATGTGCAGTTAGGATATTTTGCTCAAAATCAGGCTGAATATCTAGATGGTGAGATTACTTTGCTTCAAACTATGGAAGATGCTGCGACTGACACAAACCGAATGAAAGTTCGTGATATGTTAGGTTCGTTTTTATTCCGTGGAGATGATGTTGAGAAAAAAGTAAAAGTACTTTCTGGAGGTGAACGTAACCGTTTGGCACTTTGTAAGCTATTATTACAGCCAATCAACGTTTTGCTAATGGATGAGCCTACGAACCACTTAGATATTAAATCTAAAAACGTTTTAAAGGCCGCACTTCAAAAATTCGGTGGAACTTTGTTATTGGTTTCTCACGATAGAGATTTCCTTCAAGGAATGTCGAATATCGTTTACGAATTTAAAGATCAAAAGATTAAAGAATATTTAGGAGACATCAACTTTTTCTTAGAACAGCGCAATCTTGAAAACATGCGAGAAGTGGAGAAAAAAGATGTTGTAAAAAATTCACCAACTCCTAAAGAAAAAGAAGCTAGTAAATTGTCTTACGAAGATCAGAAGAAAGGAAAAGCGCTTCAGAACAAATTAAGTAAAATTGAAAGCCAGATTCAGCAGCTGGAAAAACAAATCCAGCATGACGATAAAATGTTAGAAACCAATTATGACAAACATATCGAAGACGCTTCATTTTTTACTGCTTACAATAAAAAGAAACAAGATTTAGAGCAATTATTAATCGATTGGGAAGTTGTTTCGGAAGAGATTGATAGTTTTAATGCTTAATGCTTTTTGTTTCAAGTTTCGGGTTTCAAGTTATTATCTTGACGAGTAAATTTGACTGCAAAGCACGCTAAGTTTTATATTTACAATGTACAAAGTTCGCAAAGTTATCTACTGATAAAGCTTTGCGAACTTTGCGTTTTATAGAACCTCAAAAGTTAAAAAAAACTTAGCGTGCTTTGCGGTAAAATATTCATTCACTTCAAAACTTGAAACTTGAAACTTGAAACTTGAAACAAACTACTTAATAATCCCAATAGATTTCGAATGTTCGATCGCTTTACTGCTTTCTTTAAAATAACAGACCGAAACATTTATACTTTCCAGATTTTTTAAAATCTTTTGAACTTCTTTTTTCTGAGATTTACCAGTCTGTCTTATATAAACAGCAACCACAGTTACTGGAAATATCTTGCAGATTCTTTCGTAGAGTTTTGGATCGTGCTGAGAATCGTCGCCCATTAAAACATACTTTAGCGTGGGATAAAATTCTACTACATGTTTAATTTTTTCATATTTATGATCATGATTTCCTCTTCCGCTCATAAAGAAATCGGTAATGCCTCGTTTGATATCTTTTAGCAGAAAAACAGCTTTTGGCAGTTTGTTAATTCGCGTGAATTTGGCAATAAATCGGTATAAATTCCATTCGCTGCTAGAGATATAAAAAAAAGCATTTACTTCTTCTAAGTTGTCTCTTCCCGCAGAACTTAAAGCTTGATAATGAGATACAACATCTTTGAATACTTTACGGTCATTAACATTTTTAAACAATAAAATATAAATTTTTCGAAAGATATTATTGGTGTGAGAAATCAGGAATGTATCATCAATATCTGATATGATTCCAAGTTTGCCTTTGTGAGGTCTGATAAAGCTGCCTTTACAGGATATCGTGTTGTTTTGATATTTTATGCTTACTTCATAAGACATCCATCCGAAATGAGTTTCTTTTTCTAGCGGAATACAGAAGTTAAAGAAACCGTCATCAAGTGTTTTGGTGTGAATTACTTCGTTGTTGTAATGAAGGTAAACATCAAAATTTTTAATAGTTTTTATTCTGAACAGTCGGAGAATAGAAGTGGCATTTTTTAATTTCCTTTTTTCAAAATTGTATTTGTTTTCCCTTTTTAAAACATGCCCCATTACAATTAGCTCTTGTTCATTTGCATAACCACGATATAATTGTAGAATTGGTTTCATTAATTACGTATATTTATGTAACTGTAATTTACTCAATTTAATTGGTTTTAAAAGTAAAATTTTGAAAAAGAATATTCTATTTGTTGTGAATCCTATTTCTGGAGACTTGGATAAATCAGATTTGATTGATGCTGTTGAAGAGTTTGCGGCAACCAATCATTTTGATTTGAAAGTGTATGAAACAACTGGAAAAAATGATTTAAGAGCAATACAATTTTTATATAATGAATCTGTTCCAGAACGAATTATTGTTGCTGGAGGCGACGGAACGATAAAAATGGTGGCCGAAGCTGTGGAAGAACAAGATGTGATAATTGGAATTTTGCCTGCGGGTTCTGCAAACGGACTTTCGGTAGATTTGAATCTTCCTGCTGAAATAGAGGAAAACCTTAAAATAGCTTTTCTGCACCATTATATCGAAATGGATATGATTTGCATTAATGGTAAAAAAAGCATCCATCTGAGTGATCTAGGCTTGAATGCAAATTTGGTTAAAAACTACGAACAAAGTGATATTCGTGGATTTTGGGGATATGCATTGCAGGCTTTTACTACGCTTAAAGAATCTGAAGAGCCTTTTGTGGCAACAATTTCGGCGAATAACAAAACCGTACAGCATGTTGCTAGAATGATTGTAATTGCCAATTCTCAGAAATACGGAACAGGAGTCATCATCAACCCAAATGGTGCTATGAATGATGGAAAGTTTGAGCTGGTTATTCTAAAAAGTCTTGATCTGCTTCTAATCGGGAAAATAATTACTGGAAATATGCCGATTGATTCAGATGATATTGTAATAATTTCAACGAACAAAGCAGCGATAAAAACAGATTATCCCGTTAATTTTCAGATTGATGGAGAATACTGCGGAGCACAGACTTCACTAGAAATTGATATTTTGCATAAACAAATGAAAATTGCGGTTCCGTGATTTTATTGAAGAAATATTGGTGTTGTGAATTATGTCGCTCCGCTTGAGCTTTTAGGACTTGTGAATTATACATTTTCTACAAATATGTTGCTCCTAACGGAGCTTTTTTTAGCTCTGGAAGAGCGAAATATTTATAGAAAAATATGGCGACAAGACAAAGAGCTCCAGCCGAGCGACATCTTTTTTTATTTAAAAGGATTTCTCTCCTGCCATTCTGTTTTGGGTTCCAAATAATTGAAAAATCTAGAAATGTTGTGGTTAATCAAAGCGTTGCTGTGCGTAATTAAACCGTACATTTTTACAGGTTTTGCACCAACAGAACTTTTGATTTCGAGAGCAGTTCTGGCAAAAACGATTTCACGGAAACCTTTCTTAATAGAATACGCAATCATGTCGTAGAGCATATTTAAATACAGCATTTTTTCGCGCTGAATGCTTTCGTCATAACCCAAAAAGTACGTGTCCATTACATCGCCATTTTTAATTAAAGTATTGAAGCCGATTAGTTTTTCATCTAAGAAATAACCATACAGAAGAAAGTTGTCTCCCATTATTTCTTTGAAAAAGCTAAAATGATTTCGAGCTAGAAAAAAAGTATTGAAAGGCGCATTTTTGGCAACATGAAAATAAAGGTCATAAATAACGTCTTCATATTGTTTGATATCAGAAAGTGACATTTGCTGTTTTACAATTCCTTCCGATTTTTTTCGTGCTCGTTTGTATTGATCGCGATATTTCTTTAATAGGGCATCGATATAATCTTGTTCGGTTTTCCAGCTTTCTTTGATGTTGAAAATCATATTGGGCTGCGTCGAAAAGGTGTAATTATTTTTGAATTCAGCTTGTAGCGGTTCAATTTCTCTTGCTGTAAAATCTTTTATGCTCGTTATGTGAACTTTTTTTCCGCTTTCTTTTAAATCTTTTTTAAGCTGATTAATAGCTTTATGAAGTGTTTTAATCGCTTTTGATTCTTTGATGTTCTTGTCAAAAATAAAGGCATTTTGTCCTGTAAGCATATTATTTCCAACAAATAAAACATGTGAGGCAAAATTCTTTAAGGCAAAATTACGCACCGAAGTCTTTAAGCATTTATCGCGTTCTCCAAAAGACTCAAGTTTTTCTGCAAATAAGAATTGCGTTAGCACAATTCCGATTAGTTTTTTTTCTTCAAAAAGTCCGATAAAATGACAAGTCATATTTACTGGACAAGAGTTTTCCAGCACTTCGAGATATTCGCGTGTCAAAAAAATGTTATTTGCTGCGAGCGAGTTCCATTCTACAGGCAGTAATGATGTGCTTTTGTAAATCTGGAAAGAATAAGTTGTATTCAAAAGAGTGAGCTAATTTCTTCAAAATTAGATAATATTTATAATAACTAAACTGCTTTAAGTTATTATTAAGAAAACCCGTTTGAGATTATTCTTCAAACGGGTTTTTTATAAATGATATTAAGCAAATCCACAAATGATTCCGCCCATAAGAGTTAAGGTAAGAGTCCAGTATCCAGCATGAATGAAAATATATTTCCAAGATTTTCTTTCAAACAAACCATTGATTCCAATTAATGGAAAAGCAAAAAATAATCCCGACATAAAACCGTGAAGCGCACCATGTTTAAAAGTTCTATAAGCCATTCCGTAATCTGCCATAAAAGCTGCAAATGAAGGTTTTGCGCTGTCTATTAAAGGTGGTCCGCCAACCATTCCGATTGCACCAGACTGATGGATGGTTAAAGACATTAAAGTCATAGTGATCATTAGGGAAAATACGTACGTTAATCCGAAAATTTTAAGCATATTTCCTTTTCTTAGCTCTTCTTGAGTAAGATTATTTTCTTTCATCCAGATAGTTCCGAATACTTTTGGGCTATACCAGATAAAACCGGTTACCAGTGTGACAATGGCTGCAATGAATAAAGCTGCGAAGTTAATTTGCATGATATGAGGTTTTTAGAATTAGTTGATCAAATGTAATTAAAAAACAGGTAGGTTTTTGAAAAATATAAAAAGAAATATTAATCTTACAAATAAAAAATTTTTCAACAGTTTGCCGATATTTAGTGTATTATAGCTGTGAATTGTATAATTTTACGCTAGTAACAAATCCCAAATCTGTTATGAAAATTGTATTTACTCTTTCTTTATTATTTGCTTTTTCGCTAAACGTTTTGGCAGATGCCGTTTCGGATAAAGAAAAAGAGGCGCTTATAAAATTGTATCATGCAACAAATGGCTTGCAATGGAAAAATAAGTGGGACTTAAGTCTATCTGTTTCTACCTGGTACGGTGTTAAAGCCGAAAATGGAAAAGTCGTTGCTTTGAATCTGGCAGATAATAATTTGCAGGGAGAATTGCCAGAAGCTTTTTACGATCTTATAAATTTAGAATCGCTAAATCTGGAGAAGAATAAAATTGAAGGAAGTTTGTCTTCGTCAATCTTTAATTTGAAGGAATTAGAATTGCTTAATGTTGCTGACAATAAATTATCAGGTGTAATTCCACTTTCCATTTGTCAATTGACAAAATTGAAAGATTTAGAGCTTTTTATGAATAAGATTTCTGGAGAACTTCCGTCGGAAATTGGAAAGCTGAATCAGTTGGAAATTTTAGCTGTTTTTAATAACGAAATTAACGGAAAACTGCCTGTTTCAATTTATAAAATTTCAGGGCTAAAAGTATTGCTGCTAAATAATAATAAGCTGTCCGGAAATTTGACAAATGAAATTATTAATTGGAATGTATTGCAAAATTTTAGTTTATTTGACAATGAATTTTCAGGTGCAATTCCGCAAGAAATTGAAAAACTGAGCAAGTTGCAAGAATTGAATCTTTCGTATAATAAATTTACAGGCGAAGTTTCAAAAAAGACAGCATTATTAGATGCTTTAAATATGACTATGATGGACGAAAACGGAAATCCGTTTTTATTAGAAATAAACCAAGAAAATAAATTACAATAATTACCCAAAATTAATCGATGCTTATGAATGAATTTTACACTCGTTAAACAAGTTG
>Ga0308157_10009000_pt1 | contig 11185 bp, 11 predicted proteins | sample PhyBR1_FD_201035 | JGI IMG/M metagenome (GOLD analysis project Ga0308157, IMG submission 201035) | Phyllosphere microbial communities from UC Gill Tract Community Farm, Albany, California, United States - DLSLB.R1 | ecosystem: Host-associated > Plants > Phyllosphere > Unclassified | place: USA...
GCGAAGAACGTCCGACAAGTGACGTGTCGGCCCCCGAAGCGACCGCCGCGGCCACCGCCACGGCGTCTGCCGCGACCGGCCCGCTGCGTCGCGGCCTCCCGCGTGCACCCGGTGGCGAGCCCTGGCCTCCCGCGGATTCGGCGGTCACCACGAAGGCGAGTGTCGCCGCGGCGTCGGCCTCTGGCGATACCGGGACGTCTGTTCGGAACGAGGCGGCCGCGGTTGCTGCGACGGCGGGCACCGCCGCAGCGACGACCAGCGCGGCAGCACGTGCCGACACGTCGAATGCCCCCTCGCCCGTGACCGGGCGGGAGCCTGCGGCGGTCCACGAGCGGGACACCGCCTCGAACTCGCTGCGCCGAGGGCTGCCCCGCACGCCCGGTGGGGAGCCCTGGCCTCCGGCAGGCATCGTGCCCTCACCGAGTGTGCTCGCCAACGCGCCGACGGGCGCTGCACCGATGTCTCCCGCCCCACCCGCCGTCTCTACGATTCCGGGGGCCGACACGCCAGATGTCGGACCGATCGGCGATGAACGTCCGACAGGTGGCGTGTCGGCCCCCCAAGTGGTGGCCTCGGCCAACGCCGCGCGTGACGTCTCCGTCCCGCTGGCGGTCCCGCGCACCGTCTGGAACGGCGTCGCCCCGAAGCACATGCCGGTCTCGGCATCCGACGGCGGGAAGCGGCCGACGTGGACCCAGGCCATCGCCGGTCTCCTCGGCCTCGCGGGACTCGGCATCCTCGGCATCGCCGCCATCGCGTTCGTCCGGACGATCCTCAGCACCCCGGTCATGGTGGATTTCCTCGCCGCGTTCCCCGGCGAATATCACCTCCCGGAGGGGACGCAGCCCGGGATCCCCGGATGGGTGGGCTGGCAGCATTTCTTCAACATGTTCCTGATGGTGCTGATCATCCGCACCGGTCTCACGGTGCGGTCCGAGAAGCGCCCGACGGTGTTCTGGACCTCGCGGCGCAACCCCAAGTACAAGATCAGTCTCACGCTGTGGCTTCACCAGGCGCTGGATGTGCTCTGGCTCGTCAACGGCGTGATCTTCATCGTGCTGCTGTTCACGACAGGGCACTGGGTGCGGGTCGTGCCGACCAGCTGGGAGGTCTTCCCCAACGCACTGTCGGCCGGCCTGCAGTACGTCTCGCTGGATTGGCCGACCGAGAACGGCTGGGCGAACTACAACAGCCTGCAGCAGCTGGCCTATTTCGCGACGATCTTCCTCGCCGCCCCGCTCGCCACCATCACCGGTGTGCGGATGTCGGGCATCTGGCCGAAGAGCGCCGAGAAGCTCAACCGGGCGTATCCGGTCGAGTGGGCGCGCGCGGTGCACTTCCCGGTGATGATCTACTTCATCGTGTTCATCGTCGTGCACGTGATCCTCGTGATGGCGACGGGGGCGCTGCGCAACCTCAACCACATGTACGCGTCGCAGGACCTCGTCAGCTGGACCGGGTTCTGGGTGTTCATCGCGTCCCTCGCGGTGATCGGCATCGGCTGGTTCGCCGCACGCCCGCTGATCGTCGCGCCGATCGCGAAGGGCTTCGGCAACGTCTCAGGGCGCTGAATCCGACGATCACGGAGGACAACATGGCAGAGGCATACATCGTCGACGCGGTCCGCTCGCCGGTCGGCAAGCGGGGCGGTTCGCTCTCCGGCATCCATCCGGCCGACCTCGGAGCGCACAGCCTGCGCGCGCTCGTCGACCGAGTCGGCGTGGATCCGGCCGCGATCGATGACGTCATCATCGGTGCGATCGACGCGATCGGCGGCCAGGCCGGCAATGTGGGGCGCACGGCCGTGCTGGTCGCCGGGTTCCCCGAGCACGTGCCGGGCGTGACGATCGACCGCCAGTGCGGATCGAGTCAACAGGCCGTGCACTTCGCCGCGCAGGCCGTGATGAGCGGGACAGCGGATCTCGTGATCGCCGGTGGGCTGCAGAACATGTCGCAGCTGCCCATCCTGTCATCGGCCGCCGCCGGTGAGGCGTACGGGTTCACCACCCCGTACGCGGAGTCGCCCGGCTGGCAGAGCCGTTACCCGGGCCAGGAGATCTCGCAGTTCCTCGGCGCCGAGCTGATCGCCGAGAAGTGGGACATCACCAGGGAGGCGATGGAGCAGTACGCACTCGAGAGCCACCGCCGTGCTGCCGTCGCGCAGGACGACGGGCGCTTCGATCACGAGATCGTGGCGCTGAACGGCCTGACCGCGGATGAGGGCGTCCGCCGCGACACCACGCTCGAGCGCATGGCAGGTCTGCAGCCGCTGCGCCCGGGTGGCCGGTTGACCGCGGCGGTCGCCTCGCAGATCAGCGATGCTTCGAGCGCCGTTCTCATCGCAGGCGAGCAGGCGGTGAAGGATCACGGGCTCACCCCGCGGGCGCGCATCCACCATCTCTCGGTACGCGGGGATGACCCCGTCTTCATGCTCACCGCGCCGATCCCCGCCACCCGGCACGCGCTCTCGCGCGCAGGAATGACGATCGACGACATCGACCTGTTCGAGGTCAACGAGGCCTTCGCCTCGGTCGTGCTCGCCTGGATGCGGGAGACCGGCGCGCCCCACGAGAAGGTGAACGTCAACGGAGGCGCGATCGCCCTCGGACATCCGATCGGTGCGACCGGAACGCGCCTGATGGCGACGATGCTCAACGAGCTCGAGCGCACCGGGGGCCGCTACGGGCTGCAGACGATGTGCGAGGGCGGCGGGGTCGCCAACGTCACGATCATCGAACGCCTCTGATCACCGGCATCCCTCGCGTGACGCCAGGATGCCGTGGCGACCGGCTCAGCGGACGAAGCGGACCTCGGTCAGCGTCTCGCCGAGGAACGGCTCGGTGTGCGAGGCGCCATCCAGATGGAAGCCGTTGCGCGTGTAGAAGCGGTGCGCGCGCGGGTTGTCTCCGGCGACCCACAGGTACAGCGGCTCATCCTTCTCCACAGCGGCATCGAACAGCTTCTGCCCGAGACCGGTGGAGTGCCAGGCATCCAGGAGGTAGATGAAGTAGAGCTCGCGATTCGCGGGAGCATCCTTGTCGCGCGCAGGGCCGGAGCCGACGAAACCGACGATCTCCCCGTCGACGAGCGCTGCGCTCATCTTGAACTCGGGACCCTGGATGGCCCAGTGAGTCCACAGCTCGGCGAGTCGCCGGGGTGAGACCTTCTCGAGTGCTGCCTTGCTGATCAGGTGGTCGTAGGTCTCGTGCCAGCACTGTGCGTGCACACGACCCAGAGCCTCCGCGTCCACATCACGGACCGGACGGACGATGACTTCTGGCTGGGCTTCGGCGCTCATGCCCGTGACTCTACGCGCGGGTCGGGAGAACAGGAAATCTACGCTCTGTAGAAGAACCTGCTCATGATCGGGGTACGCTCGCACCTTGTGAACGTGATCTGGCGGACCCTGCTCGTGATGTGGAGCGCGCGGCGACGTGTGCGACGCGAAGGACGCATCGCGCCGACCGAGGTCGGCCGCATCCGGCTCACCACGCTGCCCACCGACATCGACGTCCTGCGGCACATGAACAACGGCCGCTACCTCTCGCTGTTCGATCTCGGCCGCTGGGATCTGCTCGTGCGCACCGGCATGAGCGATGTCATGAAGCGCAACGGCTGGTACGCGGTCGTCTCCGCCGAGACGGTGACGTTCCGCAAGTCGCTCGAGCTCTGGCAGCGCTTCGACATCGAGTCGCGGCTGCTCGGCCACGACGACAAGGCGATCTACATGGAGCATCGGGCCGTGGTGGGCGGCGAGATCTACGCCAGGGTGATCGTCAGAGCACGGATGCTGAAGCGCAGCGGCGGGACGCTCTCGCACCAGGAGCTGTTCGCCGCGGTCGGTCGCCCGGAGGGCATCCCGGACGTCGAGCCGTGGATGCACGAGTGGGCCGCCGCGTCCGCGCTGCCGTCGACGCGCGCCGAGGCGCCCAGCGTCTGGTCGTGACGCGGCACGAGCGCTAACGTGGCTTCGTGCTGACCCTCCTCTCCTCGACGTGGCGCGTGCTCGCCGGGCATTGGCCCGCGCTCGTCGCGTGGTACCTGGCGGGGTACCTGGTGCACTTCGGGCTCATTCAACTCGCCGGATGGGTCGGCGCGTACACGGGCACCGGTGGCATCCTGCTGCTTCCGCTCGCGATCCTGGCGCGGCTGATCGCCTTCGTGGCGATGTTCCTCGTCGTCCGCGACGGGTTGCGCGAGCTGCAGGCGATCGCGCCGGTGCCGCAGGCGGCATCCGAACGGCGTGAGACCTTCCTGAACACGCTGCTCGCCAGCATCCTTCCCTTCTTCGCGGTGTACGCGGCCTGGGGAATGCTCCAGGACGACGTGATCGCGTACGACCATCGTGCGCTCCAGGTGCGCAGCGACATCAGCTGGCAGGCCATCGCGAACCAGACCGAAGCGCCGACCGGCGGGGTCGGCAGCAACCTGACGCTGGATGCGATCACGGGTGTGCTGATCGTCCTGGCTTTCGCCGGACGATGGGCGTGGAAGAAGTGGCCGAAGAAGCTCCCGGCTCCGTTCTCCGTGGTGGCGGTGTACCTCGAGGCCGTCTGGGTGCTCCTCTCGATCATCGTCATCAAGGACGCGCTTGAAGCCGTGAACGCCTGGGTGGACACTCGCGTCGGCATCCAATGGGCACTCGATTTCCGTGAGTGGGTGAGTGCGCAGCTCATCCCTGTGGCGTGGGTGTGGGACAGCCTCGAGTGGTTCATCGGGCAGCTCGCCGGTCTCGTGGTCGAACCGCTCGCCTGGCTCGCGATCGCCGGAGTCATCTACGGCCAGGCGATCGCGGCCGAGAAGCCCAAGCTCGACATCGCCCTGTACAAGCGGGCGCGTACGCACGCGGAGAAGGTGCCGACTCTGCTGCGTCGGATGCTGGGGCAGCTCGGTGCCGAGTTCACGTCGCGCTTCACCCCGATCGTCGACGCGATCGTGCTGATGTGGCGTGCCGGGCCGCTGCTCATCGGGACGTTCATCCTGCTGTACACGATCGTGCTCGCCGGTGACACGACGTTGAGTTACTTCGTGACCAGGGTCATCGGGCCGCAGAGCCGCGTCGATTTCTGGTTGGTCGTCAACGACGCGCTGACCCTCTGCCTCGCTCTCCTCATCGAGCCCATCCGCATCAGCGTCGTCGCGGGTGCCTACGACACCTCACTCGGCGCGCTGCGCCGGCACCGGATGGTCGAAGCCGCGAACACGCCGACGGGCGGTCAGGGCTCGACCGAGAACCTGATGAATGAGGGGTAGGAATTGATCTCGGCCACCTCGACCCAGAACGGTCCCTCTGCATCCGCGGGCACGATGTATCCCACGATGATCTCGTACGGGACGACCGGCCCCGGGTCGCCGTTCTCGTCATCCTCCGGTTTCGTGCAGTTCGTCGGCTCCTCGGCCGAGTAGGGGATGCCGAGCTCGGTCGTCATCTCCTCCCAGCGCCGCCCGGTGTCCTGCTCCACCAGGACGGGCGAGAAGCAGGACGGCGACTCGCCGTGCGGGTCCACGGGAACGGCAACGGCGATCACCCGGGCATCCGATGGTGCCGTGAGCTCTTCCGCGTCAGTGACATCGACCGCCCGCACCGGGCCCCACGTGGCGTCGGCGAGCTCGGCGGTCTCGCCCTGATCGACATCCATCGGGATCGTCGGCTGATACAGGTAATACCGCGACCAGGCGACGCCCACCAATGTCGCGGTCGCCACGGGGATGAGGACAGCCAGAGCGATGAGCGCGAGGCGGTTGCGCCGCCACCAGCCGGTCACGGGTGCGTCCAATCGGTTCCGCGGACCTCGGCCTCCGCGACCGGAGTGAGTGCGCCGAGGTCGATCTCGAGCTCGGCGATCGAGTCGACGCGGGTGTCGTCCTTCGCGGACAGCTGCAGGACGGCGGTGCGATCGCGTGCGTCCTCGGGGAGTTCGAACGCGAGCGCTCCGCTCTTCGAAACGCCCGTCACCAGCGGCGCCGACAGGAACGATGGCATGCGCTCGCTCGCACGGAACGACTGATCGCCGACGAGCAGCGTCGCGCCCTTGAAGCTCATTCCGTATTGGTCGAGGTTCGCTTCGGCATCCACCTCGACGACGAGCCAGGTGCCCTCGGCGCTCCAGCCTCCCGCAGCCGACACCGTGTCGGCGAGCGTGACGTCCTGCACCGTCACCGTGAAATCGCGGCCGACGGCCGCCTCGCCGATCGTCACCGGAACCACGAAGGGTTCCGCGGACGCGCTGTCATCGGGGGCGACGAGTGCCACCAGCCACGCGCCGACCAGCAGTGCGGCGGTGATGATCCAGGGGGTCGCGCGCTTCATTCCTCCTCCTCGACTCCCGCACCGACGTCCTCGACGGCGAGCGTGGCGTACGCACCGGTCTCTTCGTCTTCCCAGTACTCGCCGTAGACGAAGAACTCGCCTGTGTACTCGGTCGCGGTGGGCAGGGTCAGGCGGATGTCATCGCCGTCGGCCAGGCCGGAGGCAGGGAGCGCCCACGTCAGCACCAACTGCGCCGGCACCCCGGGCTGCAGCCAGGGGGAAGCGGTCGTATCGTCGTATCGAGCGACAGCAGGCGCGATGTCAGGCACATCATCGACGCGGATCGCGGTGAGCGATCCCTTCGCCGACGAACTCGATGGACGAGCAGCGTCGTCGACGTTCGTGACGTCCATGATGACCACGAGCAGGCGTTCGCCCTCCTTCGGACGGACCCCGGTCTCGTTGAGCTCATCGATGAGCACCGCGCGCTGCGGCGTCATCTCCCACCCGGCCCCGGTGAACGTGTCTCCGGCGACGAGTTCGGGCAGCGGCGGCTCGGGGACGGCCTCGAGGCCGCCGAACGCGGCGGTGGCACCGAGGATGAGCACGGTCGCGGCGCCCCCGATCCACTTCGTGGAGACGCGGGAGGTGACGGCGGAGACCCATTTCTTCGGCTGGGCATCTGTTCCTGCAGGCGCTGTCGAGGACGCGGACGCCAAGGCGGCGTCGACCGCCCCCTGCGCTGCCCCCGACCGAGTCACGGCAACATCCTAGAGTTCCGGCGGGTCACGGTGAAACACGACGATGCCGCATGGGGGTTGAAGATCAAGGTGATCGCGGACGTGACGCTCACCATGATCACTCTGGTCGGGATGCTGACGAACCCGATCACAGCGGTGGGCGCCGGGCCGATGATGATCATCAAGAAGAAGCTGCTGAACGCGGCCGTCGACATCACTGTCGAGGAGGCGATGAACCGGCTCCTGCCGATGATGATCGAACCCCTCGCGGGCGAACTGCCGGGAATCGTGATGGCGGCCCTGGACGCGCCCCTCGTCGAGGCCGTCGTCGGAGACGCGGACGAGTTCTACGTGGATCTGCAGGCGCTCGAACAGGCGGAGGACGAGATGGAGATGCACGCGACCGATATCGACACGCTGATCGATCGACTGATGGTCGATCTGTCCGGCCTGAACCTCTCGGGGAGCTGACGCATGACTGGGAGAGCGGACGCGATCAAGGATGCGATGCAGAACTCCGTCGACGATCTGGCACCTGCCCTTCGGCCGGTGGGCGGCGTCCCGCGCAACATGAAGGGGAGACAGGGCACCAACCGCGATGGGGTCGAGAACGTCGATCATTTCGACGATAAGCCCGATGCTCCGGATGCGTCGAACCCGCGTCGTCCGACGGAAGCCGGCGGAGAATCTGATTCGAACGCGGGAACCGGGCGGAACGATGGGAGGGATGAGCGGGGCCGGTTCGTCGGCGACGGCAACAGGCCATGGGCCGACCGGGAGCAGGTCGGCCTGGACCGGGTGGCGGACAGGGAAGGCGTCGACGTCATCAGGGATCAGGTTCGGGCCACGATTCCCGGCGTCCGAAAGCCGGGTGCATCGACCGATCAGCCGCGCTACTACGACGGGCTGTTCAAGAACCCGGATGGCACGTACACGGGTGTCGAAGTCAAGAGCGGAACAGCCACCCGCGACCCCGCACAGCGTTTGTTCGACGGTACCGTTAGTAGAGACAGGCCCGCCGGCGCGATCCTCGATGGTGAACGCATCGAGATCATTCAGGTGATTTTGGAGAAGGTGGAATGACTCGACGAACGCATGTCGTGGAATCGAACGGAGTGAGCCGAGGGCCGCTCATCGACACGATGCGGCCGTATCCGGAGGCGATCCGCTTCTCGCTGAACCGCATGAACGGCTCATCATTCTGGGCCTACAGCCTGTGGCGTGCGCCGGAGGGCGCTGACCTGCTGGACGACATCCCGCTGTCCGACGAGTACATGCAGTGCGCAGGTTCGGCGGAGGCGTTGACGATCGAGGTGCGCACGCTCGATGCGGACGGAACGCCGCATCAGTACACGGTCGGCAAGCCCGGTGAGCAGACCGGAGACCCCACCGAGGTCATCCGGTGGGATGATGGGCGAAACAGTACGAAGGTGTTCCCGAACGAGGTGTTCACCGCGGATGAGGCCGCCGAGGTGTTCTACGCATATTTCCTCACGGACACCGTTTCCGCCCCATATGTCCTGCGCGAGCTCGACCTGTCCTGGCCACCGGCCCGCGGCTGAATCGGAGAAGATCCCATGACCGACAACACCGACCGCACTCCGGATCCGCGCCGGCAGGATGTGCCGCCGCCCGCACCGCATCTGCCGAGCCCCGGTGCCGGCTATCCGGGTACTTCGCCCGCCGGAGGCGGCTACCCTGACCCGACCGTTCCCGTGGTCTATCCGCCGACCGGCGCCCCCGGAGACCAGCAGCTCGGCAACGCCGCGCCCTACGCTCCCGGATACGGCGCCCCGTCCGCGTACGCCGGACCGCCGTCCGCGGCGGCACCAGGACCGGGTGGCCTCGCGATCACCGCGCTGATCCTCGGCATCGGCGCTTTCCTCATCGGGTGGATCCCCTTCGTCGGACTCATCGTTGCCATCGCCGGCATCGTGGTGGGCATTATCGCTGTCCGTCGCCGCCAGGGGCGTCCGCTCTCGATCACCGGCCTCGTCCTCTCGGGCGTCGGCTTCCTGATCGCTCTCGTCATGACGCTGATCATCGCCGTGCTCATCCCGATCGCCGTCGAGGACTCGTACTCCTCGAGCGCCGGCGTCCACAGCTCGGTCCAGGTGGTCCCCGACCAGAGCTGACACCGACACGGCGCCCTTCGCTGTGCCTCAGCGGGAGACGGCCGATGCGCTCCTAGGCTGTGGCCATGGTCGCCTTACCCGTGTCGTCCGATCCTCTGTCCGAGCGCGCGGTCGCGCTCGTGCGGCGCTGGGTCGCCGAGGCCGCGATCGTCGAGCCGGACCCGGCGTCCGAGCGCCTCGCCGAGGTGCTGCGCGATGAACGCGGTCTCGCCTTCACACTCGGATTCGTGGACGGCGTGCTCCGGCCGGAGAGTCTGAGCGCCGCTGCAGCCCAGCTGCATCGGATCGCTCCCGACGTCCCCGGGTTCCTGCCGTGGTACCTGCGGGGTGCGGTACGGGTCGGCGGAGGGATCGCCCAGGCGCTGCCTGCGCCGACCGTGCCCATCGCCCGTCGCGCACTGCGCGAGATGGTCGGCCATCTGATCGTGGACGCGCGCCCGGCGAAGCTGGGAGTCGAGATCGGACGCATCCGCGAGAGCGGCGCGACACTCAACATCAATCTGCTCGGTGAGGCCGTGCTCGGCGAGTCAGAGGCCAAGCGCCGTCTCGACGGCATCCACGATCTGATCCGGCGCCCGGACGTCGACTACGTCTCGGTCAAGGTCTCATCGATCCTCAGTCGTCCGGACCCGTGGTCCTTCGACGAGGTGGTGGATGCCGCGGCCGCACGCCTCCTGCCCCTCTACGTCACCGCGCTCGAGCACGGCGTGTTCATCAATCTCGACATGGAGGAGTACCGCGACCTCGATCTGACGATCGCGGTGTTCACCCGCATCCTCGAGGAGCCGCGGCTCGCGCACCTGGAGGCGGGGATCGTGCTGCAGGCGTACCTGCCGGATGCGCTCTCGGCCCTCCGCGAGCTGACCGCGTGGGCGCGCGACCGCGTCGAGCACGGCGGGGCGCGCATCAAGGTGCGCCTCGTGAAGGGAGCGAACCTGCCGATGGAGCGGGTGGATGCCGTCCTGCACGGGTGGCCGCAGGCCACCTACGACACCAAGCTCGACACCGACGCCAATCATCTCCGCCTGCTCGACGAGGCACTGCAGCCCGACAACGCGGCGGCGGTGCGCGTCGGCGTCGCCGGGCACAACCTCTTCGACATCGCGTACGCCCATCTGCTCGCAACCGAGCGCGGGCTGTCGACACCGGCGGACGTGCGCGAAGGCGGCAGTCCGGATGTCGAGTTCGAGATGCTGCTCGGGATGGCCGAGGGGCACCGTCATGCCGTGTCGAAGGATGTCGGCCCGATACGGCTGTACGTCCCCGTGGTGCATCCGCGCGAGTTCGACGTCGCCATCGGGTACCTCGCCCGTCGTCTGGAGGAGAGCGCCTCGGCCGAGAACTTCCTCTCCGCGGCCTTCCACCTCGCCGAGGACGAGACACTGTTCGTCCGGGAACAGGACCGCTTCCTCGACGCCCTCGAGCGGGCAGAGCAGCGCACACTGCGGACCACGCCGCACCGCACACAGGACCGCCGCGCACCCGTGCACGAATCCGTGCGCACGGTGCCGCCCGCTCCGGAGGCCGAGACCGACCTCACGAACATCGTGCTCGGGATCTCCCGCGGTTCCAGGGACGATCCCTTCGTGGAGACCGCGGTCTACTCGCAGCTCGAGGCCGCCCCGGATGCCGGTGGGGCGCCGGGCTTCGAGAACACCGCCGACACCGATCTGTCGCTCGCGGCGAATCGCGAGTGGGCCCGTGGCATCCGCTCCCGCATCAGCGGATCGACCGCCGGGCTCGACACCGTGCGCACAGCGCGCGTGGCGGACGAAGCGGAGGTCGACGCCATCGTCACCCGACTGCGGCGCGGCGGTGAGGAGTGGGGAGCGCGTCCGGCTGCGGAGCGCGCCGAGGCGCTGATGCGCGCCGCCGTCGCTCTGGAGTCACGCCGTGCCGAGCTCATCGAGGTCGCAGCGGACGAGACGGGCAAGCTGCTGTCCGAGGGAGACATCGAGGTCAGCGAGGCGGTCGATTTCGCACGCTACTACGGCGCCAAGGCGCGCGAGCTCGACGCCGTTCCCGGTGCGACGTTCGTCCCCTCGAGAGTGACAGTGGTC
>Ga0308157_10009002_pt1 | contig 11183 bp, 9 predicted proteins | sample PhyBR1_FD_201035 | JGI IMG/M metagenome (GOLD analysis project Ga0308157, IMG submission 201035) | Phyllosphere microbial communities from UC Gill Tract Community Farm, Albany, California, United States - DLSLB.R1 | ecosystem: Host-associated > Plants > Phyllosphere > Unclassified | place: USA...
AGTAAGGCTTGAGTTCGGCAAATTGCCCGCGCTCCACGTCGGGAACGGCCGAGCCGAACATATAAGCGTCGTGCTTGTAATTGATCGCGACCGGAGTGCCCCATTCTTCGCCTTTGTTGTAATAGTAGGCTGCGAACGTTTTGAGATAAGGCTTGAACGCGGAGTGTTGAATCCACCAATCGAAATACATGACCTTCGGTTGGTACACGTCCGCGATTTCGCAGGTGCGGATCAGCCAGTCTTCCAAAAATTCTTCGCTCGGAGAAGGGCTGAACAGGTCGTGATGGTCCGGTTCGGGAGCGGCAGGCCAGTAAAAGTCTCCAATTTCCAAAGGTTCCCGGATATCCGATTCGAATTCTTTGCCGTGCGACATGAAGAACCAATGCTCCGCCCGATGGGAAGAAGCGCACAGTACCAACTCTTTGTCGTCGAACGCCTGCTTCATTTCGCCGAGCAGATCGCGTTTGGGTCCTCGATCGAAAGCATTATAGGTCGATACTTCGCTTTTGTACATTTGGAATCCGTCATGGTGTTCCGCGACCGGCATGACGTATCGGGCGCCGGCCTGCTTGAACAGATTCGCCCACTCGGAAGCATCGAATTTGTCGGCCGTGAACATCGGAATGAAGTCTTTATAGCCGAATTCCGCGTGTTTTCCGTATGTTTCGATATGGTGATTATGAGCTTTGGAATCCTGAATATACATATTGCGGGAATACCATTCGCTGTCGTAAGCCGGCACGGAATACAAGCCCCAGTGAATGAAAATCCCGAATTTGGCCTGCTTGTACCACTGAGGGACTTCAAATTGGCTCAACGATTCCCAATCGTCTTTGAAGCTGCCGCGTTCGATCGTTTGCCGGATTTGTTTCAAGTAAGAACTTCTATCCATTTTGCCCACATGTCCTTCCCGTTTTCGAATTGACTTCGGTGACTCTATGCACGTCCCAGTATACGGAAGCGGATCATGCGTTAGAATGTAGATTAGTAACTCCGACCTGTACAAAAATAGCAGGAGAGGCAGTGGAAAAGAGATGGACAACCGCACGTTGCTTTCGAATGTTCTCGCCAATCTGGAAGTCGACCTGATTACCGCGGATCATAATCTGTGCGCGCCCGATTGGAGAGATTTGAATTACACCCCCGATTACAGCAAGTTTTATTGGATCTGCGAAGGCGAAGGCTGGCTGCGAATCGGAGGAAAAGAGTATTATCCGCGGCCCGGAGAACTTTTTTTGATGCCGGAAGGGGTCGAGCAATCGTATTCGTTTATCAGCGAGCGTCCTTTTCGCAAATACTGGTGTCATTTCACGGCTCAGGTGGGGGGCATTAACTTGTTCAAGCTGCTGGATTTGAATCCGCGATGCGCGCCGCAGCAGCCCGAGCTTTTGACGAAGGTGTTCAGCGAAATCGTGAATCATTCCGGTTCCGATGCGGTGTATGCCAAACTGCTCGCCAAAAGCAAACTGATGGAGCTTATCGCCTGTTATTTGATGAATTTGAAGCTCGATGCGGACAGCGTGTCTTTTAAACAAACGCCTACGGTAAACAAGTTGGCCGAAGTGCTGGATTACATCGACGAGCATATCGCGCAAAACATGACGGTCGAAGAACTCGCCGGGATCGTCTATATGCATCCCAATTCGTTTATCCGCCTGTTCAAACAATATGCGGGCATGCCTCCGATTCAGTACATCACGCATAAAAAGATCGAAAAAGCCAAGCAGTCGCTCGCGCTCACCGGGCTTTCCGTCACGGAAATTTCGGAGCAGCTTGGATTTAATGATATGTTTTACTTTTCCAAACAGTTCAAAAAGCATGCAGGCGCAACGCCGACCGATTACAGAAGACAGACTCGTCGTCCGTAACGCGCGTTCGCGATCCGAAAAATCGAATTTTGGAAAAGCTGTCCGTATAGCGGGCGGCTTCTTTATTATAAATCTTCGTGGGTATGCGTAGACAACGGGCCGGTTTACGTTTAATGAGTGGAGTACAGGTCGAACGACTATGCAAAAAAGGGGGACAAGGCAATGAAAGTATGGGCAATCTGCGGAGATCGCTGGCATCCGGCGGATACGGTTCGGCAAGGACTGAATAAGCTGGAGAACGGCGAATTTCAATTTACGCTCACCGAGCGACTCGAAGAGTTCGACGCCGAACGATTGAAAGATTATCCGATTGTCATGGTATGCAGGGCGAACAGCCAATCGGATGAGGAAAAAGAATTCTGGATGAACGAGGCGGTTCAACAAGCGTTCGAACATTACGTCGAGCGCGGCGGTTCGCTGCTTGCGGTCCATGCCGGAACGGCGGGTTATAAGGAACCGGGGGTGTTTCGGCGACTGATCGGCGGCGCGTTCGTTCATCACCCGGAAGCCTGTCAGGTCACGGTCCATCCGGACAAACAGCATCCGATCGCCGAAGGCATCGAGGAATTTTCGGTGCATGACGAGCATTATTTCATGGAGTGGGAAGATCCGATCGCGGACTTGATCATGACCACGGTATCGGAGCACGGCGCGCAGCCCGGCGGCTGGACGCGGACCTACGGACGGGGACGCGTCTGCGTGCTGACTCCGGGACATGAGGCGGAAGTGTGGACACATCCGAGCTACCAAAAGCTGCTGCGCAATGCGCTGTACTGGTGCGCGCAGAAGGATGCAGCGGAAAATAACGCGTAACTACCATCAAATAGGTAAAGGAGGAGCGTACCATGGATCGAATTGCATGGATTCTGAATTTGCGCGAGCCGTTCGGTGCGGCGCTGGGGCGCGAACTGGTGTCGCGAGGTTGGAAAGTGCTTGGCGGCGATCCCGGGGAAAAAGAAAAGCCGAATAGCGAAGCGCAGCGCGTAAGCGGCCTCGCAGAGGGCGAAAAGATCGGAGAAAATCCCGACGTCCCCACAGGAAGCGGATCTTCGGGATTCGAGGACTTTGAAGGTTCGATGGCATTCGGACCTGAAACAAACGGACGATCGGTCGTGAAAAAAAGCGAAGCGCAATCCGAACATTCGAAGCGTGATGCGTTAATGGATCGCGGTGAGCCGCTTTCTGCCGACAATCCGCTGCCGGAACACGGAAAATTGAAAGCCTTTCCGCTAAATCCCGATCAACCGGGGGAACTGGAACGCGCGGTGCAGGCGACCGCCGAACTTGCGACGCATATCGATTTGCTTATATTGAACACGGACGAATCGTCGGAGACGGGAGGGCGCCCGATCATCCCGACCGACGCAGCGTTCCGCGAAAAAGAAACAGGCTTCTCGATGCCCGAGACCGTGGAAAGCCGTCTGCATGATTACGAGACTTATGCTTTGACGCCGCTTCGCCTCGTTGAAAAGCTGCTTCCGCTTATGGAGGCAGAGGACCGCTTGAAACGAATCTGCTTCATTTCATCGCATGAAGGCAGCATCTCGGCGGGCGGAGCTTCCGTTCCGATAAGCCGCGCAATGGCGCGAACCGCCCTGCATATGCAGGCGAAGCTGTTGTTTAACGATCTTCGGAGAAGCGGTTATACGTTCCGTTTGTACGATCCCGGCCTGTCCCGATCTTCCGTTCCGTCGTCCGATGAGCTGATGGGATCCATACCGGGAAAAGCAGCCGAATCAGCCCGTTTTGCCGCAGGCTTTTTCACCAACCCGCATGCCGACGAAGAGCGTCTGGTGCTGATCGGCAGCCGGGGCGAAGAATGGCCATTCTAGTACCTTTAGTGTTGACAAGGTACTAATCGCTTATCCATAAGGAGGCACATCTCATGAATACAACCCGATATGCTGTTGTGACCGGTGCCGACCGCGGACTCGGCTTCGCGCTGACCGAAGGATTGCTTGAACGCGGCTGGCACGTATTCGCGGGCAGTTATCTCCGGGATTGGCACCAATTGACCGAACTGCAAACGCGCTATCCGGATCTGCTTGTCGTACTGCCGCTCGACGTATCTTCCGACTCCTCGATCCTATCCGCCGCCGCGGCCGTGGAAGAGCGGACGCGCAGCATCGATCTGCTGATCAACAACGCGGGCGTCATTACCGACCGAAGCGACGACTCCATTCGTATCGCTCAGGATTATGACGAAATGATCCGCCTGTATCAAGTCAATGCGCTCGGCCCGATCCAAGTCAGCGAAGCTTTCCTGCCGCTGCTTGAACAGGGCGAACTCAAACGGTTATGCTACGTCTCTTCCGAAGCCGGCAGCATCGCCAAAGCCGAACGCACCGCCTGGTTCGGGTACTGCATGTCCAAAGCCGCATTGAACCGCGGCGTTCATCTGCTGTTCGACCGGCTGCGCCCGGAAGGCTACACGTTCCGCCTGTATCACCCGGGCTGGCTGCGTACCTACATGTCCGGCACCCTCAACAAAGAAGCCGAACTGGATCCGTCCGAATCGGCGGAGCCCGCTTTAAACTATTTCCTCGGCAGCACGCTGCCCTGGGACGAAAAACCCCACGCGATCGATGAGGACGATTTGGTCATGCGCGATTATCAGGGCAGGGAATGGCCCTTCTAAAAGCTTTTAAATCTTAAGCGACGGAAACTTAGCGGAGGGAGAAATTCAGGTTAAAACGCCTTTGAACTCGGAAAGCTGCCCCCTGAATTCCCTTACAACTTTCCGAGTGAAACAGCGTTTTTAAGCATTTCGAAGAAATGCACTTCGGAAGCCTATGCTGGCAATTTCTCCCGCAGCGCCGCCCCCCACCCGAATAGGACTCTCCCCGAAAGCGTGCCTCCCGCACGCTTTTTCCGCGTCCCGCCGTTTTTCTTCCGTAATCTGGTAGTATGAAGAAGAGAGAAAGCGAGGCGAAAGACAATGGCGACTGAAACGGTGCTGCTCGTCGACGACGAGAAAGAAATTTTGCAGCTGCTCAGTATTTATTTCGGCAACGAAGGCTATCGGCTGTTGACCGCATCCGATGGCGAACAGGCATTGGAGACACTGGATCGGGAAAACGTGGATCTGGTCGTGCTCGACGTCATGATGCCGATCCTGGACGGCATTCAGACCTGCATCAAAATCCGCGAGCGCTACAATATGCCCGTGATTATGCTGTCTGCGAAAGGCCAGGACATGGACAAGATCACAGGACTCAGCATCGGCGCGGACGATTATGTCGCCAAGCCGTTCAATCCGCTGGAGGTGCTTGCGCGAGCGAAATCCCAGCTGCGCCGATACAACCGTTTGGGTGCGAAAAAAGCAACCGGCGAGCACGAGATCGCAGCGGATGAGCTGACGGTCGACACGGCGAGCCACCGCGTAACTGTGGAGGGAACCGAAATTCATTTGACGCCGCGCGAGTTCGCTATTCTGGAGATGCTGGCGCGTAATCCGGGTCAGGTATTCAGCACCGAGCAGATTTATGCGAAAGTGTGGAACGAGCCTTTTATGGAGTCGGCCAACACGGTGATGGTGCATGTGCGCAAAATCCGGGAAAAGATCGAACGCGATCCCAAAAAACCGCAGTATATCCAGACAGTATGGGGCGTGGGGTACAAGTTCATCCCGACGGATTGAATGGGTAGCGGAATGCGGAAAGGACGAACGTTTATGCCTTTAAAAATCATACATAGCGTGAGATGGCGATTCATGTACGCTTTCTTGCTCAGCGCCTTGGGCACGGCCGCGCTGCTGCTCATCGGCTATCAATCGGTCAATCTGATCGTGCGCCTGGACTACTCCCCGGTCAATTCGCCGGACAAGCGTCTGCTGAACTGGGCGATCGAAAGCGTAGGCTCGGGTCCGATTATGGCCGTGGTGGGCGTAGCGGCGTTCGTGCTGTTATTTTTCTTTTTTTCCAGACGAATCATCAGCGGATTACAGGAGATCACGCAGGGCATCGAACGAATGGCGGAAGGGGATTTGTCGCATCGGCTAGAGGTCACTTCGTCGGATGAATTCGGTCAGGTGGCTAAAGGACTGAATACGATGGCAGAGCGTCTGAAGCAGTCGATCGCGGAGGAGCGGGCAGCGGCCAAAGCCAAAAACGAGCTGATCACGGGCGTCTCGCACGATTTACGCACGCCGCTGACGTCGATTTTGGGCTTTTTGGAGTACGTGGAAAAAGATCGGTATCAGGACGAGACGGAGATGCGTTATTACGTGAACATTGCCTATGAAAAAGCGCTCATGCTCAAGAAGCTCATCGACGATCTGTTCGAGTATACCCGTCTGAGCGGAGGCCTGCCGGTTGAATTCGTGCCGTTGAACCTGGGCCGTTTGGTGCGTCAGGCGGCGGAGGAAGCGGTGCCGATGCTGGAAGCTGCGGGGATGAGCTACGAGGTGACCGGAACGGAAGACGAGCTTCGAGTTAACGCGTCGCCGATCGAGCTGGTGCGGGTGTTTGAGAATTTGCTCAGCAACGCCGCGAGGTACGGTAGCGATGGAGAGCTTGTCGAGCTGGATGTATCGCGTGAAGGAACCCTGGCTCGGGTGACGGTCAGTAATTTCGGCGAACCGATCCCCGAGCGGGACTTGCCGCATATCTTTGACCGCTTTTACCGGGTAGACGCTTCGCGTTCGCAGCATACGGGCGGCAGCGGCTTGGGGCTGGCGATTACCCGGACGATTGTGGAACTGCACGGCGGTACGATCGAGGTGTTCAGCAGTTCGGAACGGACGGATTTTGTGCTGAAATTGCCGTTAGCGGAGATTGAATAGAATAGGCGAATGTGTAAAAAACCGTCCTTGCATGAAAGGGACGGTTTTTTGGCGTTGAGCCGAACATCAGGAAATCTTAAGAAATCACAGAACTATTCGTTAAGATGCGGTTGATAGGCTATATGGGAAATGATTGATCGTAATCGTAAAAATTCGTATGGAGAACGTAGGAAAGGCGGCGAATCGAATGGGGATCGAACGAGTGATAAACAAAGTCAGAGTATATGGGAGCGCAACCGCCACGGTACGGGCGCGATACGCAGCGATTGCTGCGAGCTGTTTATTGTTGGCCGGGATGATGACGGTGGCGGCTCAGCAGGCGGCAGGTTGGATGATTCGGACGATGCCCCATTCGGCGCATTTTGCGGCACGCGCGCTGCGCTGGGGCGTGAACCACGTTGGAATGAGACCGATGTTAGCGCTTGGTTTTCTGGGAGTAGGCGCATTGTTATTTTGGCTGCGTGCAGGGAAATTGGACGGCGATCTGCGTGAATTGTCGCGTGCGGCGCGAGAGTTGGCGGACGGCGTGCCGATGCGTCCGGCTCAAGTGCTGTCTAGCGGGGAACTGCGGGAGCTTGCGCAGCAGCTGCAGCGAGCGGATCGACGAATGCGCGAGTTGGAAGGATTAGAGACGGCGGTGGTTCCTGTCGAGGAAGTCAAAGCCTATGATTCTGTTCAAGAGCATACGCATACGTCCAATCGTCCGCGCTTTGGCAGGCGATTGTGAGGGGGGCGATGCGGCAAGGGAGAAAGAAACGTTTTTCTCGGGGAGTGCGTCGGGGACTGTACGGTATATTTGATTTGACGGTAATAGCGGCCGTATTGGCATTAGCAGTATTGATTTATATACGTTTCTATGGGGAATGGTTGATGGATCATCGGGCCGATGCGCTTCAGGCGGCTTCTTCTGCCGTGATTGAGGACCGAACAGGAACTGCGGTTTGGCGCGCTTCCCTGCCGGAAGGCGGTTATCGGGAAGCTGCATCCGCTGCGGAGATTCCTTTGTTAGTTAAGCAGGCTTTTGTCGCGACAGAAGATCGACGCTATGCGCAGCACGATGGAATCGATTATACGGGGATCGTCAGAGCGGCGGCTGTCAATGTTCGCAGCGGGGGCACGGCTGAGGGCGGCAGCAGCATTACCCAGCAGCTTGCGCGCAACGTCTATCTGACGTTGGATCAGACTTGGATACGCAAGCTGAACGAGGCTTCGATCGCGCTGGCTTTGGAACGTCATTACGCCAAGGATGAGATCCTGACGATGTATCTGAATGAAATCTATATGGGCCGAGGACAATATGGGATCAAGGCGGCGTCCCGCCGTTACTTCGGCACGGCGGAGCTTAACCGGTTGGAGTTGTGGCAGATCGCGATCCTGGCCGGAATTCCGAAGGCGCCTTCCGCTTATAATCCGGTCGACGCTCCCGAGCGGGCGGCAGGGAGAGCCAAGGTCGTGCTTGGCCTGATGGCTGAGCAGGGCGTGATTACCGCCGCGGAAGCGGACGCGGCGGCGGTACGGACGGCGGCGTACGAAGCGCCGCGGCAGTCTGTGGTAGACGCGGCGGGCACGGCCGCGTATGCCGCTGCCGCGCTGCGCGAAGCCGCGCGGAAGACCGGTCTGCCGGAGGAGCAGCTGCGCGGCGGCGGCTACCGCATCGAGACCGGTCTGGACGCTGCCGCGCAGACGGCGTTGACGGGCGTCTTCACGGAAGACGCTTATTTCCCGCCGGATATGGGCGGCCAGCAAGCGGAAGCGGCGATGGTGGTCGTCGACCATCGCGACGGGGAGGTTCGGGCGCTTGCGGGCGGCCGAAACGATGACGGCGCGGGGCTGAACCGCGCCGTCGATATGAAGCGCCAGCCCGGATCGGCTTTCAAGCCGATCATCGCTTACGGGCCTGCGCTGGAATCCGGCAGGTTCTCGCCGGATTCGGTGCTGCCGGACGTGCCGCAGACGTACGGCGGGTATTCGCCGCGCAATGTCGGCGGGGTGTATCGCGGAAGTCTGACCATGACCGAAGCGCTGACGCGTTCGATCAATAGTCCGGCGGTCTGGTTGCTGAATCAGACCGGAATTTCGCAAGCGATCGAGTTTGCTGCTCGTCTAGGCATCGAACTTGGGCCGGAGGACGAACATTTGGCGATTGCCCTTGGCGGTCTGCACGAAGGGGTCTCGCCCCTTCAGCTTGCCCAGGCGTACAGCGCTATTGCAAACGGAGGCACGTTTCGTTCCGCGCACTTCGTTCGCTCCGTCACGGACGCGCAAGGGCAAGAGATTTATCGCTTCGATCCGGAAGCGGAGAGCAGACCCTCGATGTCTGCTCGGACTTCGGCAGCGCTTGTCTCCATGCTGCGTAACGCTGTTGCCGAAGGAACGGGCCAAGCGGCCCGACTTCCGTATCGCATAGTTGGCGGGAAGACCGGAACGGTCGCTCTGGCAATGAAAGGAGTCCCGCAAGCCGCCAATCGGGACGTCTGGTTTGCAGGCTTCACGCCGGAATGGACGGCTGCGGTATGGATAGGATTCGATCGAACGGACTCCGGGCATTATCTGACCGTATCGGGTTCGGCGGCCGCCGGATTATTTTCCGCGGCGATGGGCAAGATGTTGGCCGGCCGATGAACGTAACGTTTGATATTCGGGCATCAAGCCGCTGCATCGCGGTGTCGAAATCTTTTTAGCATACGCAAAGTATACAAAAACCGCTCTCCGGCATCCCATGCCGAAAAGCGGTTTTACTATCTCACGCGAACATTATTCCCACGAAGAAATCGTCGTCAATTTGCCTTCGATCGCATAAGCCCCGAATCCGGCAGGGAGGATGAAGTGATCACCTTTTTTCAGCGCATATTCGCCGTCTCCGCCTTTCAGCGTGCCTTCGCCGTCCAGAATGCTCACGATCGTGTAACGTTCGCGGCCTTCGAATTTCGCCGTGCCGTCCACTTCCCATTTTTCCACGGTGAAAAAGGAGTTCGATACGAACTTGGTAATCGTCGCGCCGTCCACGTGGTCCGTCTCGTAAGCGCCGCCCGTGTAGGATTGCGGCACGGTCGTGACTTCGATCGCTTTTTCCAGATGCAGCTCGCGGCCTTGGCCGTTGGCATCTTTGCGGTCGTAATCGTAGACGCGGTAGGTGGTATCGGAGCTTTGCTGGGTTTCCAGAACCACGATGCCCGCGCCCAAAGCGTGGATCGTTCCGCTCGGCACGTAGAAGAAATCGCCCGGCTTGACTTCGATCTTCGTCAGCAGCGTATCCCATTGCCCGGCTTCGATCATCGAACGCAGCTCCTCATGGGACTGGGCGTTGTGACCGTAGACGATGGAAGCGCCCGGCTCGGCATCGACGATGTACCAGCATTCCGTTTTGCCCAACTCGCCGTTCTCGAATTCGCGCGCGTAAGCGTCGTCCGGGTGTACTTGTACCGATAGGTCGTCGGAAGCGTCGAGAATTTTGGTCAACAGCGGGAAGACGTCGGACTCCGAATCGCCGAACAGCTCGGGATGATCGGTCCACAGATCGCCCAGCTTGGTTCCTGCGTAAGGTCCGTTATGTACGATGCTTTGACCGTTCGGATGTCCCGATACCGCCCAGCATTCGCCGGTCTTGTCATTGGGAATATCGTAGCCGAACAGGGTGTTCAGCTTGGTGCCGCCCCAGATACGTTCCTGGAAAACGGGAGTGAGGAAAAGCGGTTCGCGTACGGTTTCTGGCATGGTTTTTCGCTCCTTTTTAATCGATGGATGTGTGTCTATATGGCTTTCGTTATTACCCGGCGTGCCTATGTTCAGACGCTATATGAGTAGAGCGGACGTACTTTTTGCATTCATTTATACGTCGTTTATGTCTCTTTAGTACGCCTGATGCACCAACGACGCCGCGCCGATCAATCCGGCATTTTGGCTCAACGCTGCCGGAACGATCGCCGTGCGGCGGCCTGACGGGCTGAGCGCGTGCTGCGAGACGTAGCCGCGAATCGCGTCGAACAACGGCTCGCCGATCTGCGATACGCCGCCGCCGATCACGAGCAGCTCGGGATCGAGCGTGTTGATCAGCGAAACGCAGCCCATGCCGAGACGCTTGTAGGTGACATCGATCAGTTCGCGCATTTGGGCATCGCCGTCCGCGGCCAGGTCGAACGCTTCTTTCGTGCCGACCGGACGTCCCAGCAGCTCGGAAGCCTGGCGCGCGATTGCCGTGCCGGAAGCGATCTGCTCCCAATACCCTTCGGTTCCCGCCGCGCCCGGCTCGACCATGATGAAGCCGACATCGCCCGCGTTGCCGGATGCGCCCGTAATCAGCCGCCCGTGCATGTAGATGCCGGCGCCGATTCCCGTACTCACGGTGATGAAAATAAAGTTGTTCGCTTCTTGCGCCGCGCCCAGCCATTTTTCGGCCAAAGTCGCTGCCGTCGCATCATTCTGAAAATGGATCGGCCATGCGCCGAAGTGTTTGCGAAGCTCGTCGACGACGCCGAAGCCGTGCCAGGAAGGCAGGTTGGGCGGGCTGTCCAGACGTCCGTTTTTGGCGTCGA
>Ga0308157_10009004_pt1 | contig 11180 bp, 7 predicted proteins | sample PhyBR1_FD_201035 | JGI IMG/M metagenome (GOLD analysis project Ga0308157, IMG submission 201035) | Phyllosphere microbial communities from UC Gill Tract Community Farm, Albany, California, United States - DLSLB.R1 | ecosystem: Host-associated > Plants > Phyllosphere > Unclassified | place: USA...
CGAGGCTGTCCGCGATCTTACTAACGGTGGTGTGGATGTAGCACTCGAGTTTGCCGGGGCTGCTCCCGCATTGGAAACGGCCTGGAAAGTTGGCAGGCGTGGGGGGGAGGTCGTCACCGCAGGCCTCGCACGACCAGAGGCCACCTTCGCTGTTCCAATGGTGGGTCTGGTCGCGGAAGAGCGAACTCTCAAAGGTAGCTACATGGGTAGCAGCGTGCCGAGTCGAGACCTGCCCAGGTACTTGGAGCTCTTCCGTCGGGGCCGGTTGCCCATCGATAAACTCGTAACCCACACACTGGCTCTTGAAGACATCAACGTGGGCATGGATCGCCTGAAAAATGGTGAGGCAGTCCGTCAGCTTGTCACGTTCGACTGAATTTAGGAGTAAGGCCATGTACCGCACCAACCAGTTTTATATCGATGGCCAGTGGGTTGATCCTATTGGTGGTGAAAGATTCGAACTAATTAACCCCGCCACCGAGCAACGCTGTGGCACGCTTTCGATGGGTGATGAGCGAGACGTTGATCGTGCCGTGTTAGCTGCCAAAGCCGCATTCGATTCTTACTCGCTATGGACGACTGCCGAGAGGATTGAACTCTTGGAGCGGGTATTGTTCATCTACAAGCGCCGTTACGAGGAGTTTGCGCAAGCAATGACTTTGGAGATGGGTGTCCCGATCACCTTCTCCAGAGATGCCCAAGCTGCGCGGGGAATTGCTCACATCGACGAGATCATCCGTGTGCTGCGCAGTTTCGAGTTCGACCACCGTCAGGGGACGACCCTCATTCGACGCGAAGCCATTGGCGTGTGTGGCTTGATTACACCCTGGAACTGGCCCATCAACCAGATCGTGGTGAAGATTGCCCCAGCCCTTGCTGCAGGTTGCACCATCGTGATCAAACCGAGTGAGTACTCGGCGTTGTCGGCGCTCTTGTTTGCCGAGGTGTTGGACGAAGCTGGCGTACCACCAGGGGTATTCAACCTGATCAATGGAAACGGGCGCACCGTCGGGAGCGCACTGTCGGCTCATCCACTGGTGGACATGGTCTCTTTCACCGGGTCGACGCAGGCGGGAATCCAGGTCGCTAAGACTGCTGCGGATACGGTCAAGCGGGTTGCCCAAGAACTGGGGGGTAAGTCCGCCAACATCCTCTTGGAGGACGCTGACTTTGAAGTGGCTGTTAGAAAAGGCGTAGCGGGTTGCTTCACCAACAGTGGTCAGTCGTGTTCGATCCCCACACGAATGATTGTTCCGAGATCGAAGCTTGGCGTAGTCGCTGACATAGCGCGTGCAACGGCTGCCGAGTACCGCCTTGGGGATCCTCTTGATGTGTCGACCCAGCTAGGGCCGCTCGTCAACAACGCCCAGTACGAGCGTGTCCAGCGCTTGATCGAGTCCGGCATTGAAGAGGGTGCTGAGCTGATCATTGGTGGGACTGGGAAGCCAGAAGGGCTGCAGGTTGGGTACTACGCAAAACCCACGGTTTTCGTGAATGTCAGCCCAGAAATGACTATTGCTCAGGAAGAGATTTTTGGCCCCGTCCTTGCGGTGATCCCCTATGACACCGAAGAAGAGGCGATTGAAATCGCTAACGGAACCCCCTATGGCTTAGCTGCCTATGTCCAATCGGGCAGTATCGACCGTGCTCGAAAGGTCGGGGAGCGTCTGCGTGCAGGTGGTGTGCACTTGAACTACCCAGCCGCTGATCTGGGAGCGCCGTTCGGAGGCTACAAGCAATCGGGCAATGGCCGCGAGTGGGGCGAGCATGGCCTGATCGAATACCTGGAAACGAAATCGATCGTCGGTTACTTTGCGAAGTAATTGATCTAAATATAAAAACAATATAGGTCTTGCTACTATGAAATCTTCAGTTGAGTCTGTTCAAGTTCAACCTTCGCAGTCGATAGACAAAGCTACAGTGAAGGTCATTACGGCAGCGTCAATAGGTACAGTTTTCGAGTGGTATGAATTTACGCTTTACGGTGCTTTGGCCGCTGCGCTTGCGGCCAATTTTTTCTCAGGCCTTGATGCGAGTACTGCGTTCGTATTTGCATTGCTGACCTTCGCGGTCGGCTTCATCATGCGTCCTGTTGGCGCAATTGTGTTCGGTCGGATCGGCGATCAAATTGGGCGAAAAAAAACCTTCCTCATTACCATCGTGATCATGGGCGTTGCGACTGTGGGCGTTGGCCTGCTGCCCACTTACGAGAGTATTGGCATAACTGCGCCAATACTCCTGATAACCCTTCGTATGTTGCAGGGATTGGCATTGGGCGGTGAGTATGGTGGTGCTGCAACCTATGTCTCAGAACACTCGAAATCACACAACCGCGGCTTCAATACTGCATGGATTTCAGGTACCGGCACTGTCGGCCTGCTGATGGCATTCGCAGTAGTTCTGGGCTCACGGGCTATCTCTGGTGATGAATTCAATGACTGGGGTTGGAGGATCCCATTCCTTGCATCGGTGGTACTGCTCGGAATTTCAGTGATCATCCGTATGGGTATGGAAGAGTCACCCGCCTTCAAGAAAATGAAAGAGGAGAAACGTCTCTCCAAGGCGCCACTCACCGAAACGTTTTTAGATAAGACAAACGCAAAACGTTTGGTCATCGCCTTGTTCGGCATCTGTGGCGGTATGACATGCGCCTACTACATGGCGGTTCTGTATCCCACCTTCTTCATGACTCAGAGCTTGAAGATTGACCCTCAGCAGGCCAATACCACGTTGACCCTCGCTCTGCTCGCGGGTTTGCCAATGTTCCTTTTCGCTGGCTGGTTGTGCGATCGCATCGGGCGTAAACCTGTGCTGCTGTGTGGTTTTTTGTTGTCGGCAGTGTTCATGTTTCCGATCTATAAAGGTGTCGCCGCATACGGCAACCCCGATTTGGTCGCGGCCCAGGAACGCGTACCCGTATCGTTGACCATCAACCCTGAACAGTGCTCGTTTCTGTTTAATCCCACCGGGACTCGAGTGTTTAAAAGCCCTTGTGATGTCTCGAAACAAGCGTTGACAGCCTCGGGCGTGAGCTACGTCGTTCAAGAAAGTGCCGAGGTTACTGCCAGCATTAAAATCGGTACTGCCGAGATTAACGTGGCTAATCTGGAGGGTTTGAGCGACGCCGAGGTGAAGGCGAAAGCAGCTGCCCTGAAAGCTCAAGTGTCGAAAATTCTCATCGATCAGGGCTTCCCACAAACGGCCAATCCAGAGCATTTCCAGCAGGGCAAAGTGCTCGTGTTGCTCATTGCTTTGGTTTTCTGTGGTGTTCTTACACTTACGCCTGTGGCGCCGATGCTGGTTGAAATGTTCCCAACCAAGATCCGCTATACCTCTATGTCATTCCCCTATCATTTTGCGAGCGGTTGGATCGGGGGGCTTCTTCCGACGGTGGCCTTTGCAATGTCGGCTCAGGCAGGGAATATCTATCAAGGGCTTTGGTATCCACTTGCCTGGATCTGCATCTCATTGATCATCGGGCTGCTTTTTCTTAAAGAAACGAAAGATGTGGATATCAATCTCTGAAAAGTGAATTTTAACCAAGTGCGTGACCCCGCTGATCACGCACGAACATCTCCATATTAGACAGAGGGTTTACTGATGAGCCAGGAAGTTTTTGACAAGGGTTTTGAAAACCGTAAAGCAGTGCTGGGTGCGGCTCACGTTGAAAAGTCATGGGCCAACGCCGACGACTTCAATAAGCCCATGCAGGCACTCGTAACCGAGTACTGCTGGGGCGCCATTTGGGGCGATGAAACCCTTCCCTTTAAAACCCGGAGCCTGCTCAATATCGGTATGCTTACCGCTATGAGTCAGCATCATGAACTCAGCGTCCATGTAAAAGGAGCCCTGACGAACGGTGTGAGTAAGGACGAAATTCGTGCCACCCTCATGCAGGCAGCAATCTATGCCGGTGTGCCATTGGCACTCGCGGCTTTCCGGATTGCTGGGGATGCTATAAAAGCATGGGAGGCTGAGCACAGTAACCAGTAAGTGGTTTTGCGCCATGGGCATACGAATCGGATGCCCATGGGACTTTGATGGTAGTTGGTACGATGTTGCATAAGTTTTGATTTATTGGTTGTAGTATAAGCGCAGTGTGGAATTTTCTGGAAAACATTTAATAATAACTAATGGGGAGTACAAGCGCCGAAATATTTTGCGTTTGTTACCCAGGGAGACCCCATGTCTGAAATCAAACTTTATGCCATGACTTGCGGTTGGTTGCTGGCGCCCTATGGGCTTTTTCAACGAGGTCAAACGGGGGAGCTGGCCGTACCCATCCCGTCCTACCTCATCGACCATCCTAAGGGCCTGGTCATCTTTGATACTGGCCTAGAACAGCAGCTTCAATATGCGGACACTCCGGAAAAGCTAGAGGCAGCTCTGGGCGGGTTTGCGGAGGATGTGTCAGTCCGTTTTTTACCAGGGGAAAACGTATCTGAACGGCTAAAGACTTATGGTTTTGAGCCCGAAAAGATCAGATTCCTTGTAAATTCACACCTCCATTACGACCACTGCGGTGGCAACGCGCTTATTCCCAATGCTCAGCACGTGCTACAAAAGCGTGAGTGGCAAGCAGCAAATAATCCCGAACAAATAGAGCGCAATGGTTATTTTTCCAGGCATTACGATTTAGGACATGACCGGTTACTGGTAGATGGTGATTATGACCTGTTCGGTGATGGATCAGTTTTACTGATGGCGACCTACGGCCACACCCCAGGACATCAATCTCTAAGGATCAGTGTAGAGGGGCATAGTGTGGTAATTACCTCCGATGCCTGTTACCTGAAGTCAACTTTAGAAAAGCTGATTCTGCCAGATCCGAAAGTGGTTAATGATCAAGACGCAATGTTGAAGAACTACGCGCTCTTCAACCGGTTGAAAGAGCAAGGGGCGGTCGTATTGTACGGCCATGATCCAGAGCAGTACAAAACCTTGACAGACGGAGCGCTGCGGCGGGTTACAGCTCAACAGCTCAAAGCTGCACAGCGTGCAGGTATGTGATCCCTTTTAGCAGGCTGAACTGTTGTGTTCTAGCTGCGCCATAAGCTGGAAGGGGTGGGCGAGGATATCTTCTTGTCGACGGGTGGCTCAGCCGGTGAAGCAATGCCCATTGGCTCAGGTCAAACTTTTCTATAGATGGCTTCTCAAGTAGAGTCCCGAAAGCCGGGGCTCTACTCCCGCGGCTGGTCAGGGCTTGTTCAAAGGCTCAAGCAGAGGTATTTGATTTCGAGGTAGTCCTCGATGCCGTACTTGGAACCTTCGCGGCCCAGGCCCGAAGCCTTGATGCCACCGAACGGTGCCACTTCGTTGGAGATCAGGCCGGTGTTGATACCCACCATGCCGTATTCCAGCGCTTCGGCAACACGGAACACACGGCTCATGTCGCGGGCGTAGAAGTACGAAGCCAGGCCGAACTCGGTGTCGTTGGACATGGCGATGACTTCGGCTTCGTCTTTGAAGCGGAACAGCGGCGCCAGTGGGCCGAAGGTTTCTTCCTTGGCCACAGCAGCAGTCTTCGGTACGTCAACCAGGATGGTCGGCTCGAAGAAGTTGCCTTCGATCAGCTTGCCACCGGACAGCACCTTGGCGCCTTTGGAGACGGCGTCTTCGATGTGTTCCTGAACCTTGGCGACGGCTTTACCGTCGATCAGCGGGCCAGTGGTGGTGCCGTCTTCCAGGCCGTTACCGATCTTCAGCTTGGCAACTGCAGCGGCCAGCTTCTGGGCGAACGCGTCGTAGACGCCGTCCTGCACGTAGATACGGTTGGCGCAGACGCAGGTCTGGCCGTTGTTGCGGTACTTGGAGATGATCGCGCCCTCGACCGCCTTGTCCAGGTCGGCGTCGTCGAACACGATGAACGGGGCGTTGCCACCCAGCTCCAGGGAGACCTTCTTGATGTCCTTGGCGCATTCCTGCATCAGCTGGCGACCGATTTCGGTCGAGCCGGTGAAGGACAGCTTGCGTACCAGGGAGTTGCCGGTCAGTTCGCCGCCAACTTCGCCGGCGCTGCCGGTAACGACGCTCAGCACGCCAGCCGGGATACCGGCACGGTGTGCCAGCTCGACCAGGGCCAGGGCGGAGTAAGGGGTTTGCGACGCAGGCTTGAGCACCATGGTGCAGCCAGCGGCCAGGGCCGGGCCGGCTTTACGGGTGATCATGGCCGCCGGAAAGTTCCACGGGGTGATGGCCGCGGTAACGCCGACTGGCTGCTTGATGACGATCAGGCGCTTGTCAGGCTGGTGGCCCGGGATGGTGTCACCGTAGACGCGCTTGGCTTCTTCGGCGAACCACTCGATGAACGAGGCGGCGTAGGCGATTTCGCCTTTGGCTTCGGCCAGTGGCTTGCCTTGCTCGGTGGTCATCAGGCGAGCCAGGTCGTCCTGGTACTCGATCATCAGTTCGAACCAGCGACGCAGCTTGGCCGAACGCTCTTTGGCGGTCAGTGCACGCCAGGCCGGCAGGGCCTTGTCGGCGGCTTCGATGGCGCGGCGGGTTTCCGCGGTGCCCATCTTCGGCACGGTACCGATGACTTCACCGGTGGCCGGGTTAGTCACCTTTATGGTCTGGCCGTTGTCCGCATCCAACCACTCACCATTGATATAGGCTTGTTGGCGAAACATAGTAGGATCTTGGAGATGCATAGTTGTCCTTGCGGTGGTGGAAGAGAGAAGTACGGCTCGCTGAGGGTGAGTTTCAGCATGGCACTTCATGCAATGAGCAAATCAAACCCTGTAGCTCATGACTGGGCGCAGGGTACTTGCGGAGTACCTCGGGATCGTGGCCTGGTACGATGTGTTGTTCAGAGTCCGCCAGCTCTCTCATGCGAGCCCAACCGATGATCATGTCGTCGACGTCAAATACGATCGGAAAGGGGCGGTCTTCTATAAAGTTTCGGTAGTAGTGACTTGCATCTGAAGCGAGGACAATCCACCCGCGAGCGGTGTAGATCCTAACAATCTGAAGGCCCATGGTGTGTCCCCCCACAAGATGAACAGACAGGCCGGGAGCAAGGGTCTTATCTCCATCGTGAAAGTCGACGCGACCTTTGTAGACCTGACGAACCATGCCTAAAACATCTTCCAGGTTATACGCTTCATGAGCGCATTTATGGGCCATGTGGCGACCTGTCGCAAACACCATTTCTTGGTCTTGGAGGTGGTAGCGAGCAGAAGGGAACAGATTGAAGTTTCCGATGTGATCGTAGTGAAGGTGCGTGACGATAACGTTCTCGACTAAGTCAGAATCGATTTGCAACAGTGCCAACGATTGAGCAGGGCACCGGATAAGTTTGCGTCCCCGCTCCACAGCCGTTTCGGCGTTGAATCCGGTGTCTATCACCCATGTGCCAGCACTGTTCTTTGCCACCCAAATGAAGTAATCCATCGGCATTGGGCCGTCGTGAGGATCGCCGCCCAGAAAATTAGAGGCTGCAGTGCGACGGTGCTCAGCATACTTAATTGCAAAAACCTCAAAAGGCTCAAGACGGTTTTCGATGTCCATGGCTATTGCTCTTTCGTCATTCAAAAAATCTAGAGGGTGACGACATGCCTCTCGCCACCTTCGGTAGGGTTGGTAGGCTCAGCGTTTTGCCTTAGGAATGGTCAATGTGATCACGCCACCTAACACCAGCATCATTGCTAGAACAAACAGCGCTGCGTCGGTGCTCTGCGTCGTGTCTTTGACCCAGCCAATCATGTAAGGGCTGACAAAGCCGGCTAGGCTGCCGAAGGCGCAAATCAATGCAAGGCCGGCTGCGGACGAAACACCTTTGAGGATTGCCGAAGGTAATGTCCAGAATATGGGAGTAGCCGCAAGGATTCCGGCGGATGCAACCGTCAATGAAAGTAGGGCCAAGGGTAGGTTGTTACTGAACAAGCCACTGCAGATCAGACCCGCGGCTCCCAGAAGTAATGAGAAGCACAAGTGCAGGCGTCTCTCACCTTTGTTATCAGAACTCCGACCCAACACCACCATGGCAATGGCAGCAACGCTGAAAGGTATCGCCGTAAGCATGCCGACATCCAGAGCCGTCTCGACGCCTGCTTGCTTGATGAGCGAGGGGAGCCAGAACGTGAGCGCATATTGGCCTAGGAGCATGCAGAAACAGATAGCTGCCAATCGTAGGACGCGAGGATCACAGAACAGTTCTCTCAATCCAGCATGTCCTTGGATCTGGGCCTCATCAGCTTCCATGTTGCCCTCGATAATAGCCCTCTGTCTTGGGGTCAACCACTTAGCGTCTGAAACCTTGTCGTCCAAGTAGAAAAACGCAAAAACACCGCACAAAACTGATGGGAGTGCTTCGACGATGAACATCCACTGCCAGCCTTTCATACCGTGCACACCATTCATGGAGTCCAGCAACCAGCCCGAGAGGGGGGCGCCAAACACGCCGGCGAATGGTATTGCCAGCATGAAAAGAGCAATGGCCTTAGCGCGGCGGGCGGATGGATACCAATAGGTAAGATACAGAAGGATCCCGGGATAGAAACCTGCTTCAGCTACCCCAAGCAGAAATCGCATGGCGTAGAACTGAGCGGGTGTCTCCACGAAGGCCATTCCTGCAGAGATCAAGCCCCAAAGCACCATGATTCGTGAGATCGTGCGTCGCGCTCCGATACGGTGCATCAAAACGTTGCTTGGCACTTCGAAGCAAAAATAGCCAATGAAGAAAAGGCCCGCACCAAGGCCATAGACTGCGTTGCTAAAACTGAGGTCACCTAGCATATGCAGCTTGGCGAAGCCCACGTTGATGCGGTCAATGTACGCAAAGATGTAGGCGATCAAAAGAAAAGGCATCAGTCGCAAGGTGACCCTCAGGTAGGTTTCATTTTCCTCTGCCTCTTCAATAGGTGCCACCGCAGCGGGGGAGTCGTAAAGGTTATCGGCGGTATTGGCGGCAGTCAGAGACCCGTCAGCTAGCGTTTTCATAAGCATCGTTCTCGCTTTTTTATTCTGATAATTGCGAACAGCACTATCCAGACCTGCTCGCCAAAGGCGATGAGCTGGCACATGCTTCGCCCTAATATGGGGCGCTGGACAAGCTAGGAGGTTTGACCGGGATCGAGCCTGAGGGTATGTATTGTATTACAATCTGTCAAGATTACAGGGCGTCAAAGAAGGCATAGGGCTGCGCGACCGGTTGTAGATCACGCAGTGACGCACCCGCTTTCGGTGGGTCAGCATCATCTGCAGTGACTGTTCGTGTCAGAGAGGCCCATTTCACCTACAGCTCCTCAAAATTGACAGGAGGCTGATATCGAGCGCCAATCGCCTAAAGATCTTCACCCGTCCCGTCCCGTGCGCGAGCGCTGGCGCCTCTGACAGGCTACCTGCATCGGTAGCGTGTAGCTGAGGTACTCCCACCAATGTTTCCGCCAATTCCAAACTAGTCAGTGCCTCGCCTGGTAAGGACGTGAGTAACGGGGGCTGGGCTAACGAGTCAGTTTTTGGTCAACGACAACGGCTTATGAGGCATTGATAAATTCCGTTTGTGCTCAACAAAAAAACATATCGTTTTTCTTCTACTTCGTTCGGCTTTACGATCAGCAAAATAACAATGAATGGGTCAGATCATGCCGCGAAAGTTTAATGACTGCATGCAGTGAAATCGTTTCCACTCTGAGTGAACACCCATCCCCCGCCGCGCTGAGCTTAAAGCTGTCAACGTGCGAAGTAAAACACTGGAGTACAGATGAACGTCAAACAGAAGTTAACCTGGGCGTTTGCTGTCATCGCCTCTCTTCCCGTAATAGTGGTCGCAACACTTGTAGTAATTAATTTGCGCGGTGAGGCGCGTGATAACTTCATCGATGGTAGCGGTCGTGAAATTCGTCAAGTTCAAAATGCTATGCAGCTATATTTTGAAGGTATTAGTCAAAACGTCGATTATCTTGCCTCTCAACCGCTACTGAAAAATATCAATGACAGCCTAAAAATCTACACGACCACGAACGCAGCGGACATTCCGCAGGGGGCATTGGATAAGCAGATTCATGAATTCTTTTCGCGTTTAGCCAGTAACCATCTGGCATATGCCAATGTGATCTTTGGCACTAGTACAGGCGGATTTGTCTCTTGGCCGGATGATCCTAAGCGTTCCAATTACGACCCTCGGCAACGGCCTTGGTTCAAAGCCGCTCTAGCGACCCCAGGCAAAACACTGCGTACTGCTGCTTATTACTATGCGCCTAAAGATGCAGTTTATGTCAGCATCGTCCGAAGTATTGACACTCAACTTGGCAGTAACAGCGGCGTAATCAGTATTGATGTATCGCTCAAACAGCTCACCGAAACTGTTAAGCAGTTAAAGCTCGGCGAGAGTGGTTACCTAATGCTGGTCGAGCAAGGTGGCAAGGTGTTAGTCGACCCTAAGCAGCCAGAAAATAACTTCAAAAACCTTAAGGAAATTGGTGAAGGCTACGCTCAACTGGCAAGCGTCGAAAGCGGGCCAGTGGAAGTGGAAATCAATGGTGAGCGGTACATGGCTAACATCTGGCCATCCGAGCAATTGGGTTGGAATTTCATAGGGTTGATCAAGAAAGATGAAGTCATGAATTCAGCGACCCGACTTGTCTGGTTGATAGCGGCTATCGCGGTAATCTCTTCGGGTATCTTCGCTATCATCGGTACCGTTTTCGCGAGCCTTATCGTGAGTCCAATCCGAAATGTCGCCGATGGTCTGCAAGGCATAGCTCAGGGGGAGGGTGATCTGACCCAAAGCCTTCATGTGCGGGGACGTGACGAAACCGCGCAGCTGGCCCGCTGGTTCAATCAGTTTTTGGCCGCTATTCGCAGCTTGATTCTATCCATAGGCGAGGCCGCTACTAAGATCCTCACCACCTCTGACCGCTCGACTCAAGTCTCCAGTGAGATGGCCGACATTGCCACGCGACAGCGCGAAGCAGTGGACATGGTATCGACTGCGTTTCACGAGATGGTCGCGACCGCCAATGAAGTCGCCCGGTCTTGTAGCAAGGCCGCAGCGTCCGCCGACAATGGCCAGCTTCAAGCTCGGGAAGGGCAACAGCAGATTGACGCAGCTGTAACCAGCGTCGATCATTTGAGTCAAGAGCTGGAACTGTCTGCTCAGTCCATGCAGCGGTTAGAGCGAGACAGCAATGACATCCAGTCGATCCTGAGTACTATTCGCTCGATCGCAGAACAGACCA
>Ga0308157_10009008_pt1 | contig 11177 bp, 9 predicted proteins | sample PhyBR1_FD_201035 | JGI IMG/M metagenome (GOLD analysis project Ga0308157, IMG submission 201035) | Phyllosphere microbial communities from UC Gill Tract Community Farm, Albany, California, United States - DLSLB.R1 | ecosystem: Host-associated > Plants > Phyllosphere > Unclassified | place: USA...
CCTCGTCGAGGTCGACGGTCTCACCGATCTGGCCGCAGGGGTTCGCGGCGTGGTCCTGCTTGTCGATTGAGGCGCCCTCGACCTGCAGGAAGAAGCCCTTGTCGTTCTCGCTGAGGAGCTCGATGGCCTTGTCGGTCATCGTCGCGAGGTCGGGAGCCTGCTCGGGGTCGCGGGCGGGATTGTCGGTGCAGGTCTGGGCGGCCTGGGCGATGCCGCCCTGCGTGGCGAAGTCGCCCGTCCAGCGCACCTCCATGTTGCCGTCGGCGAAGAGGCCGAGCAGGGGCTCGTCCTGGTTCGCGACGTCGATGCCCTTGAGGCTCGTCACGTCGTTGACGATCGTATAGCCGCGTTCCTCGGCCTGCTCCGTGAGGGTCTTACCCTCATACTCGCCGGCGACGGCGGTCTCGGCGAAGGTCTCCGCACCGCCACCGAGCACGAGGTCGGGGCGCGTGGCGAGCATCTGTTCGGTGATGGATCCGGCGCCGCCGTTCTCGAGGGCGTTGTCGGCGCAGTCTTCGCTCGTGGCGACCGGGCCGTAGCACTTGCGGCCGGAGACGTGCGAGTACTGCACGGCCGGGGTCGCGTCCTGGATCTCGGACGTCGTGACAACGCCGGTCGCGAGGTCCGCTTCCTTAGCCTTCTCGAGGAGCGTCTGCTGAGCGGCTCCGCCGATGTCGACCGAGATCGCGCCGTTGTAGGTCTTCGTGCCGGTCGCCCAGGCGCTGCCGCTCGCCGCCGAGTCGGTCACGTAGTCGGGCTTTCCCGTCTCCTGATCGAGGGCGTAGTGGGTGTACTGGCCCGTGAAGGGAAGCGCGTCGAGGCCCTGGAAGGCGCCGCCCGCACCGACGGCGACGTTGCGCGCCGCCGTGATCTCCGAGTCGCCCATGCCGTCGCCGATGAGCAGGATCACGTTCTTCGCGCCCGCGGCGTCAACCGCAGCGCGGATGGCCTCGCTCTGGTCGCCATCGACGCGGCGAGCGCCGCCGTGCGTCGTGATGTCGCCCGATGCCGAGCGGTCGAAGATGATGTCGGCGTCGGACACCGCGCTCGAGGCGGAACCGTCGCTCGCGCAACCCGCGAGGGAGATCGCGGCGGTTGCTGCGGCAAGGATGCCAAATACGGCGCGTCCCTTACGTCCAAGATTCATGTGTTTATCAGCCCTTTTGCGTCATCATACGCGGTCGATGCGGTGCCATGATTGGTTGGCACGCGTCGCCGAGTCTGGACAGCCGGGGTCAACACGGCGTGAACGCCGAGTGACCCAGCGATGACCTCACGATGACGCGAAGCCGCCCCGGGCGTGGCGCCGGGATCAGGCAGTGGCGTCGTCGAGGAGCTGCAGGATGTGGCGGTATTCGTGGCCCGTCGCGCGGGTCATGCCGAGCTCGCACGTGCGGTTGAGCGAGGCGTGCACCTCGGATCCGGCGGCCGCGACGTCGACCGCCTCTGCCGCGGTTGCGGAGGCGGTGAGCTCGGGATGCAGCATGCCCCGGTCGCCCGCGAAGCCGCAACACCCCCAGTCGTCGGGCACGACGACCTCGTCGGCCGCGGCGCCAGCCACCCGTGTCAGCGCGTCGACGATGCCGAGGTGCGCCGAGGAGCACGTCGGATGCACCGTAACCGATGACACCTTTTGCCCCGCGGGTAGGTTTGGAAGGATCCGCTCGTCGGCGAACGCGACCGCGTCGATCACGCGGATACCGTGCTGCTCGGCCATCAGCAGTAGCCCCTCGGTGCAGCTCGACGCGTCGCAGACGACGGGCAACCGGCCGTTGTCGGTCGCGCGGAGAAGCGATGCAGTCACGCGCGCCGTCATCTCGGCGTAGCCCTTCGAAAGGCCCTTCGACTTCCACGGCGTTCCGCAGCACAGCGACGGCAGGTCATCGGGCGTCGCGACGCGCACGCCGGCGCGCTCGCAGAGCCGCAGGAAGGATCGTGCGACGCCGTCGCCGCCGACCGCTCCGAACATCGTCGTCGTGCACGACGAGAAGTAGATCGCCTCCGGATCCGTCTCCGCGATGCGCGGCCGGCGGGATCCGCCGCCGGGCAGATCGGCGGTGTACAGCGGCACGGTGTCGGATCCGAGGATCGCACGCCCGACCTGGGTCGCAAGCTTCGGGAGCGCGGCTGGGATCCGGTCGGCGAATGTCAGCGCCCTTCCGCCGATGCCGCTCACGGAATCCCAGTGCTTCGCGGCGAGGTACCACCCGCCCTGCGCGAGCGAGTTCTGGTTCTCTGCACGAAGGCGCCGCACGAGGTCACCCGTGTTGATTCGCACAGGACAGGCGATCTGACACATGCCGTCAACGGCACATGTGTCTATGCCGTCGTAGCCATATTCCGTCTCGAGCGTCTTCGCGAGCTCCGCATCGCCGACCTCGCGGGCGCGCTCCATCTCCCGACGCAGCACGATGCGCTGGCGCGGCGTGAGGGTCACATTCTTCGAGGGGCATGCGGGCTCGCAGTACCCGCACTCGACGCAGCGATCGACCTCGGTCTCAACCGTCGGTGCGGTCTTGAGGTCGCGCGTATAGCCGAGCGGATCCTCCGTCAGCAGCACCCCGGGGTTCAGCAACCCCTCAGGGTCGACGAGGCGCTTGACCTGCCACATCACCTCGTAGAGCTCGTCGCCGTACTGCCGTTTCACGAACGGCGCCATGATGCGCCCCGTGCCGTGCTCGGCCTTGAGCGTGCCGCCGCGCGAGAGCACGAGGTCGACCATCTCCTCAGTGAAGGCCTCGTAGCGCGCGAGATTCTCCTCCTCGTCGAAGCGCTCGTTGATGAGGAAGTGCACGTTGCCGTCCTTCGCGTGCCCAAAGATCACGCTTTCCTCGTATCCGTGCTTCTCGAATAGGTCGATAAGTCGCTCGCACGTCTCGCCGAGTCGCTCGACCGGCACCGCAATGTCTTCCAGCAGGGCGTTCGTGCCAGATGGCCGGGCCTCCGCGACCGTCGTGAAGAGCCCCTTCCGGATGTGCCACAGTTGTGCCCTCGTGACCGGATCCGCCGTCAGCGTCGCGGGCGAGGCGAGCGGCAGGCTCGCGAGGTGCCCCGATGCCCCGTCCACACGGGCGGAGAGCTCGTCGGACGTTGCTTCCTGGAACTCCACGAGGAGCGCCGCGTGCGAGGCCACCTCGAGCAAGCGCAGCTCGGCCGGCGCTTCCTGATCGCGCTGCGCCACACGGAGCGAGGCTGCGTCGAGCAGTTCGATCGTGGCGAAGCCCGCGCCGACGAGATCCGGGAGCGCCGCGGTGGCATCGGTGAGGCTCGAAAAGACGAGGAGCCCCGTCGCCACATGAGGCAGGATCGGCACGGTGCGGAAGGTCGCCTCGGCGACGAACGCGAGCGTCCCCTCGGATCCGATCACGAGGTGCTCGAGAATCTTCACCGGCTCGTCGAAGTCGAGAAACGAGTTCAGCCCGTAGCCCATGGTGTTCTTGATCGCGTGCAATCGGCTCAACGTCGCAACCGAATCGGGGTTCTGCCGCACCCGATCGCGGATCCGCTCGAGCCCCTCCACGAGACGCGGTTCCGCCGCTCGCAGTCGCTGGCCCGCATCGGGTGCCCCCGTGTCGACGACCGTGCCGCTTGGCAACACGAGGACGGCCGACTCGAGCGTTCGATAGGTGTTGGCATGCGTCCCGCACGACATGCCAGAGGAGTTGTTGGCGACGACACCGCCGATCGTGCAGGCGATCTCGCTCGCCGGATCCGGCCCGAGCTTCCGCGCCCGCCGCACGAGGCGCGTGTTGGTCGCGCGGACGGTCGCACCGGGCTGCACCCGCACGCGGGCGCCGTCGTCGAGCACCTCGATGCCCCGGAAGTGGTGACGCGTATCGATCAGCACACCATCGGATCCGGCCTGGCCCGACAGACTCGTGCCGCCCGAGCGGAAGGTGACCGGCACACCCTGCGATCGTGCGGTGCGGAACACGGCGGCAACGTCGTCGGCGGTGCGCGCCGTCACGACGGCGCGCGGCGTCAGGAGGTAGTGCGAGGCGTCGTGCGCCGCGGCGAGGCGGTCGGTCGCGCGTGCGCCGACTGCGGCCCCGATCTGCTCGAGCGCCTCAACAAGCAGCGGATCCACCGAGGCAAGAGTCGTGCTGTCATTCATCGAAGGCCCTTTCGCGCGTCCACTCTGACCCGTTCATCCTACCGGTTGACCAGTTGCCGGTCTTCCTCCCCCGTAATGCACGGCTGGGGGCGGTAGCGTCGAGGGGTGTTCCACATCGTCTTCTTTGAGCCCCGGATCCCCCAGAACACCGGCAACGCGATCCGCACCTCGGCCGCGACCGGCAACATGCTGCACCTCGTCGAGCCGCTGGGCTTCGAGATGAGCGACACCAAGCTCAAGCGCGCGGGTCTCGACTACCACGACCTCGCCCACGTCACGATTCACCCGAATTTCGACGCGCTCATGGCGCACCTCGAGGCCGAGGGAACGGGCCGCATTTACGCCTTCACCGGCCACTCCGAGAAGCGGTACACCGATGTTTCGTATGAGCCCGGCGACGCGCTGATGTTCGGCCCCGAGCCGACCGGACTCCCGGAGGACCTCATGGCGGATCCGCGCATCACCGGCCTCCTACGGATCCCGATGCGGCCGGGGATCCGCTCGCTCAACCTCTCGAACTCGGCCGCCATCGCGACCTTCGAGGCGTGGCGCCAGAACGACTTCGGCGGCGGAGTGTAGCCACGGCACGGCCCGAGGCAATATGCGAGGATAGATCACGTGTATTCGTCACGACAAGGCCGCGCCCTTCGCGGCATTGGTGTGGCGTCAGCCGCGACGATGCTCGCGCTGTTCTCGCACGTCATCGGCGGCGGAGAGAGTCCTCATCTCATTGGCCTCGCGATGCCATGGCTGTTGTCGCTCCCCGTCTGTGTGGGGCTGACCGGCAAGAAGTTGTCGTTCTGGAAGCTGCTGATCGCCGTGAGTGCGAGCCAGTTGCTCTTCCACACGCTTTTCGTCCTCGGCACCCCAACATCGGGCGGCTCTCAACTGAATCCTCACGCTGGCCACGGGGGAATTCCCCTCGTTCTTCCGCCGGCGGATCCGTCGTCGACTGTATCGACGGCGCTCGCGGCCACTCCAAGTATGTGGGTAATGCACGGGCTCGCGGCAATCGTGACAGCAGCCCTCGTATACCGAGGTGAGCGCGCAGTCCTTCGCCTCCGTGACGTGATCGCGCTGACGGTGCGCTGGTTCTGCCACCGCGTCGCGGCATACGTCGTTCCTGTGTCGCTCACGGCAGGGCGCGCACGGCACTTCGTGCCGCAAGAGCAAGCCGTCCCTGCACACGCGAAGAGCGCCGCGCTGGCCCCCCTGCGGCGCCGCGGCCCGCCTCCTCTCCACGCTCTCTAACCACCGCGCGATCACTGCCTGTGATCCGGCGCGGCTTTTCCGCATGCCGGCGGCTCACTTCGCTGTGCCCCGCCGGGCGTTATGAGCGTTCTTGTCGATCCCGCTGCGGCGGTATCGATGAGGAAGGAGTGAAGTATGCCCTTTTTCCGAAGAGTTCTCGGCGGTGTGGTGCTCGGCATCGCCGTGGTTCTCGCAACGAACCTGCCCGCGAGTGCGCACGACGAGCTCGTCGCGAGCGCTCCCGAAACTGATGCGCGGCTCAGCACACCGCCGGGCGAGGTCGTCCTGACCTTCTCGGACGAACCGCTCGCGCTCGACGGCGCGGGCGTAGCGCTCGTCGTGACAGACATCGACGGTGCAGACTGGCTGGCTGGATCACCCACCGTTAGCGAACGAACCGTTTCCGCGCCGGTCAAGGACGGAATGCCCAGCGCGGGATACGAGATCCGCTGGCGCGTCGTCTCCGCGGATGGCCACCCGATCTCGGGAGTCATCCCCTTCACCATCGGCGACGCCGCTCCACTCGCTGAGATGGTCGCCGATACGTCAGCGGCGCCCACGCACACGGAGGTCGATACGGGCCGATCCGCCGCACAAATCGAGGAGCAGAGCGCTGAGGAATCCGCACGGATCCTTCGCGTCACACTCATCGGAGCAGGCGGCGCCCTCGTAGCAGGCACCGCGTACGTTCTCATCACCATTTTTCGGCGCCGCGATCGTGGCGCTTCGAGCAGCTCGGCGTCTTCGTAAAGCGCCCGCTCGACACCTTCTGAAAGGCACACCTGTGACTATTTCCTACAACCGCATCGTCCGCGTCGGGGCGATCGCCGCCATCTCGACCCTCCTGCTCGCCGCGTGCTCTGCGAATACCGACGCCCCCGAGACCACGAGCGGCCCCGCGGCGGAATCCGTGACGATCGCTGACGCCTGGGTGAAGGCGGCCGACGACGGCATGTCTGCGGCCTTCGGTGAGCTGCACAACTCGGGCGCAGACGACGTCACCGTCGTGTCCGCGACGACCGACGCGGCCGACATGATCGAGCTCCACGAGACCGTGGAGAACGAGGCCGGCGCCATGGTCATGCGCGAGATCGAGGGTGGTTTCGTCATCCCCGCCTCCGGGGCTCTCGTTCTCGAGCCCGGTGCGGACCACATCATGTTGATGGGGCTCACCGGGGCGATGGCCGCGGGGCAAGAGATCTCCTTCACGCTCACGTTCTCCGACGACTCCACGTATGAGTTCACCGCACCGGTAAAAGACTATGCCGGCGCCAACGAGTCGTATGAGGACGATATGGACCACGCGGCGGAAACGGACGCGGAGTAATGGCCGCCTCCCGCAACGGTCAGAGCCCCGGCGTCTTTCGAGCGAATCGGCGCCACTTCCTTCTCGGAGGAGCCATCGCTGGAATCGGGGCGACGACCGCCGTCGCGGCGGACTATGCGCTCGGCTCCAGTCGGCCTCCGGAACAGAATCCCGCGCCCACGCCATTGAACGGAAGCAACACGGTACCGTTCTACGGCGAGCATCAAGCCGGCATCGATACCGACGCACAGGCTTATGCGACCGTCCTCGCCCTCGATATCCGCGATGGAGTCGATCGTGACGGGCTACGACGCATGATGCTGATCCTGACCGATGACGCGGCGCGCCTGACGCAGGGCCAGAGTGCGCTTGCCGATGCCGAGCCCGAGCTCGCCGTCGCGCCAGCCAGGCTCACAGTGACGTTCGGGTTCGGTCCACATTTCGTCGAGATCGCTCAGGCCGAGGCGCCGGGATGGCTGCGGCCGCTTCCGAGCTTCGGCGTCGACCGCCTCGAGCCGGCGTTTTCCGATGGTGACCTGCTCATCCAGATCGCCGCCGATGACCCGCTGACCATCGCCCACACGGCACGGATGCTCTTGAAGGATGCGCGGAGCTTCACAACCGTTCGTTGGACGCAGAGCGGTTTTCGGCGGGCACACGGCAGCGTCAAAGCGGGTACGACGATGCGAAATCTCTTCGGGCAGGTCGACGGTACGTCGAATCCGGTTCCCGGCACGGACGGCTTCGATCGCGTGGTGTGGAACACCGACGGCTGGCTCGCGGGCGGAACGAGTGTGGTTGTGCGTCGGATCTCGATGGATCTCGACAAGTGGGATCGGTTGGACCGCGGCGGCAAGGAACAGTCGGTCGGCCGATATCTGTCGAACGGCGCCCCCTTGACGAGTTCGTCCGTCGGAGAAGCGGCGGAGTTCGACGAACCGGACTTTGCGGCGACATCTCGCGCCGGCTTCCCGGTCATTCCTGAGTTCTCGCATATCGCGCGCGCCCGGTCTGATCGCGAGGGTGAGCGGATCTTCCGCCGCGCATACAACTACGACGACCGGCCAGCGGACGACGCGATCTCCAACTCTGGTTTGCTGTTCATCTCGTTCCAGGCCGACGTCGACGCGCAGTTCGTCCCTATCCAGGACCGTCTCGATCAGCTCGATCTCCTGAACGAATGGACAATTCCCATCGGTTCAGCCGTGTTCGCCGTCCCACCCGGGTGTCTCGACGGTGGGTACGTCGGCGAGACGATCTTGGGCTAGGTGAGGACGTCACATGAGTACGACACTTTCGATTCCGTCGAAATCCCACCGAACCGACGACGTGGAGGGCCGGCGTCATCGTCGTCAGAAGGGATGGCTCGCGGCATTGCTCCTGCGCCTGCATTTCTACGCGGGAATCCTCGTCGCCCCGTTCATCCTGATTGCGGCATCGAGCGGCGCGCTGTACGCGATCGCGCCTTCACTCGAGCAGATCGTGTACAAGCACGAACTACGCGTGCCCATCTCGAGTACACAGCTCTCGCTCGCTGACCAGATCGATGCCGCGAGAAACTATGTCGGTGGTGACGAGAGCAATACGCTTTCCGCCGTCCGACCAGCACCGGAACCGGGCGACACGACACGCGTCATGTTCCAGGTCGACGGCCTCGGGGAGAGCGAGTCTCGCGCCGTATTTGTCGATCCCGGTTTCGGCGAGATCCGGGGCGACATGACGGTCTACGGAACAAGCGGTGCCCTGCCGCTTCGCACCTGGATTGACCACCTCCATCGCAATCTGCATCTGGGCGATGTCGGGCGCCTCTACAGCGAGCTCGCCGCATCGTGGCTCGGGATCGTCGCGCTCGCGGGTCTCGTGCTGTGGGTCGTTCGCCTCCGGAAGACGCGGGGGAAGCGAGAGATGGTGTTCGTGAATCTGAAGCGCACGGGGTATCGCCGTGTCTTCAGCATGCACGCCTCGCTCGGGGTCTGGGTGCTGCTCGGTGCCCTCTTCCTCTCCGCGACGGGCATCACCTGGTCTCAATATGCGGGCGCGAACGTCTCTCAGATTCGCAGCATGCTCGACTGGGGAACGCCTAGCGTCACCACGGACCTGTCCGGAGACGAGGCGCCCGCAGATGAGCACGCCGAGCATCACGGCGCTCATCGTCACGACGCCTCGACGGGAGCCGCCAACCCGGCGACGTTCGACGCCGTGCTCGCCATTGCACAGCGCATCAACGTCAACACCGGGCTCGTCGAGATCAGGCCACCCGCTTCCCCCGGCACCGCGTGGGTCGTCCAAGAGATCCACCGCAGCTACCCGACCGAGGTCGATGCCGTTGCAGTGGATGGGACCACGATGGAGGTCGTCGACCGCGTCGACTTCGCGGACTTTCCCCTCGCGGCGAAACTCTCGCGTTGGGGCATCGACATTCACATGGGCTCGATGTTCGGGCTCGCCAACCAAATCGTGCTGTTTCTGGTCGCCGTCGGCATCGGCACCATGGTCGTGCTCGGCTATCTCATGTGGTGGAAGCGACGCCCCACTCGCGAGCCGCGGCGGTTCCTCGGCGCGCCTCCGCGACGCGGCGTCCTCCGCGGTGCCCCTTGGTGGGGCGTCGCGACTGTCGGCGTCGTGGCTGTCATGATCGGATTCATGTTCCCGCTCGTGGGCTACACGCTCGCAGGCTTCATCGCGCTCGACATCGTCATCGGTGCGCTGAGATCTCTCCGGGCGAAGCGAGCCTCACCACTCGCCTAAAACGAACGCAGCACCCTGCACTCGATGTGCGGGGTGCTGCGTTCGTACTTACAGTGGGCCCAGCGGGGATCGAACCCGCGACCCGCGGATTAAAAGTCCGATGCTCTGCCAGCTGAGCTATAGGCCCGCAGAAGAGCTTAGTTCACGCCCGCTGTGCATCCCAATCGACTTCCTCAGCCCGCGATCGCCTCGGCGATCGGCACGGATCCGTTGCCGAAGGCGATCGTGCGGCCGATCGTCGACGGATCCTGCAGGGCCGCCGCCGCGACCGCGGCGACGTCGGCGCGGGTCACGCGCCCCTCTCCCGGATCCGCCGTCTCGATGAGACCCGTCGGCTCGTCGAGCGTCAGCGGGCCGGGCGCGAGGATCGTCCATTCGAGGTCGGTGCCGCGCAGGTGCTCATCGGCGATCGACTTGGCCTCGGCGTAGGTGTAGAACGAGTTGTCCTCGGGGATACCGTGGTCACGGCGCGACCCGAGGTACGACTCCATGACGTACCGCGATACGCCGGCGTCAGCGGCCGCCGACATCGAACGGACCGCGGCGTCGAGGTCGACCGCGCGGGTGCGCTGCGGATCCCCTCCCCCGGCGCCCGCCGACCAGACGATCGCGTCGTGCCCGCGGAAGACCTCGGCGAGCGCCGCCTCGTCGAGCGTCTCGATATCGACGACCTGCGGGCTCGCGCCCGTCTGGCCCACCTCGTATGCGTGATCGGGGTTGCGGATGAGGCTTGTGACCTCGTCGCCCCGCTCGACCAGGAGTGGTGCCAGTCGCATGGCGACCTTGCCGTGGCCACCGATGATGAGTACGCGTGCCATGGGATCCTCCTCAAGATCTTGGTTCGTGTGTTCCACGCTACGCGGCCGCGCCGCCGCGGGGGTCGTTCGGTGACAGACTGGTGCCATGACCAAGCCGACGCCGTCGCCGCGCCGCCCCTATCTCGAAGCCGCGCTCCAGCCGCTCATCCTGCTCGCCGTCATCTGGGCGGTTCAGATCGTCAACGCACTCTTCGGGTATCGCCTGAACCGCACCTTCGGCGTCGAGTCGTGGGACTTCCGCGGGCTCATCGGCCTCGTCGGCTCGCCCTTCCTCCACGCGGGGTGGAGCCACATCATTTCGAACAGCGTGCCGTTCGCGATTCTCGGTGTGCTGATCGCCTTCGAGGGAACGCGCCGCTACTGGCTCGTCACCGGCATTACGGCAATCACGAGCGGCCTGTTCGCCTGGGTGATCAACTCGCCCCATACCCTCACTGTCGGCGCCTCCGGCGTCGTGTTCGGCTACTTCGGCTACCTCATGGTGCGCGCGTTCTTCGCGCCGTCGCTCGGCCGCGGCATCCTCTACGGCGCAATCGCCCTCGTCATCGGCGCCCTCTATGGCGTCACGATGCTCACCGGCATCTTCGCGGCGGGGACGAACGTGTCATGGCAGGGGCATCTTGGTGGCGCGATCGGTGGCGCGATCGCGGCCTACGTCCTGCGCCCGAAACGCAAAGTTGTGGGATCCGCATAACGCTTTCGCGGATCTGTCGCGCGCATCGATAGCGTAAGCGACCGTGAACGTACTTTGGCGAACCCTCCTCACCATGCTTCGCGCGAAGCTGCGCCTTCGCCGCGACGGAGCCCTGCCGCTCGACGCTGTCACGAAGGTCAGGATCACGACCCTGCCGACCGACATCGACCTGCTGCGGCACATGAACAACGGCCGCTATCTGTCGCTGTTCGACCTCGGGCGGTGGGATATGACGACCCGCACCGG
>Ga0308157_10009009_pt1 | contig 11175 bp, 8 predicted proteins | sample PhyBR1_FD_201035 | JGI IMG/M metagenome (GOLD analysis project Ga0308157, IMG submission 201035) | Phyllosphere microbial communities from UC Gill Tract Community Farm, Albany, California, United States - DLSLB.R1 | ecosystem: Host-associated > Plants > Phyllosphere > Unclassified | place: USA...
GTCGCTTTTTGCAGCGGCTCTTTTTGTTTTTGGTAAGTGATCTCTTCCATGGCTTAATCATAAATTAAATATAAAATTTTAAATGTGATTTATATCACAAAGTATAGATTAAATTTAAAATAATTTTTGTGCGAGCAAAAAATACCCGTTCCTTTAGGAAAGGGGTTTAGGTTTTCGAGAAAGTTGTTGGTGCGTGGGAAGCGCGAAGACTGCGAGAGAAATTCGTTCCGGTCGCGTGTTGAAATCGGGAAAAAGGATTGAAGTTTTATTTGTATTTTCCCGATTTCAAAGGCGATCATTAAGCATATGCTCCCGAAGTGGCTTTCTTCGAAAGCCTTCACCTGCACTGAATTTCTCTCCGTCTTCTCGCTTCCAGGCGCGGCGAACGTTCTCGGCACCTAACCCATTTTCCAAAAGTAAAGGGTCTTTTCGGTTGCTTGTAGTAGGAAGAAGAGTTGAATTACGCCTGATTGCGCAGGGAGCCGAGGATCATATCGATGAAGCGCTGCGAGATGCTTTGGCGAGGGGCATCGATGAAGGTCGTCGTAGGCGCTTGCTCGCGAGTATATGGAAGTTCGGATTCGGCGGGTGTGCTCGGGACGCCAGACTCCTGATTGATTCCGCGCGCGAGGCTGAGCTTTTGCAGCAGGCCCATCATGGCGGTGAAGACGAATTCTCCGGTTTCGTATAGGTCGAGGTCGGCGCGCAGAGAACCGTCGCGGATACCGGCTTCAAGCGCGGCGTTCAGGAAGTGATGTTCTTTTTTGGATCGGATAAAAGTCTCGTATCGGTCCAGCAGCTTCTGCTCGGGCGGGTACGCGTCGTAATGGAGGTCGAACAGCAGGATGAACTTCATATAAGCCTTGTTTTCCGCTGCGTACAGGCTCCAGGCTTCAAGCATTCGGCGGAGCCGCGAGATTCCGTTTGCTTGCGGATCGTCAGCAGCCTGCACAAAGTCGGACATATGCTCCAACGCCCGCATTTGAACGGCGAATACGAGGTCTTCGATCGACTCGAAGTGCTTGTAATACGTCACGCGGCTTACGCCTGCCCGTTCGCAGACGTCTTTGACCGCGATGCCCGGAAAGCCGTGCAGTAAAAACAACTCCCGTCCGGCGTCGATCAAATCTTCATGGTTTTGGTGTTTGCGATGCTGGTGCCAGGTCTCACTCATGGGCAATCTCCCGTTCCTGCGCCGACCGCATGCTGCGTCCCATCGTCAAGGCAAGCGCGGCCAGCAGAATCAAAGCCCCCAAAATATAAGGCAAATTCAGTTGGACGTCAAACAGCCATCCGGCGAATAACGGACCGATCATGCTGCCCAAGCTCATGTAGGTGGTATTCAGCCCGGCTGCATATCCTTGACGGTCTCCGGCAGCGTTGGCAATCAACGTGCCTGCCGTCGGGCGCAAGAACGCGTTGAACGCGAAAAATAATGCCGATACGGCCAGCAGATAGATCAGGTTGAACTTGACGAGCATCAGCAGCAGGGCGACCGCGGTCATGACCAACGAAATGCGGATCAACTTCATTTCGCCGAAGCGACGAACCATGCGATCCAGCAGCCAGACCTGGCAGATGATCCCGATAACCGCTCCTAACGTAATGACGATGGAGATGCTGCGGGCGTCGAAGCCGTACTTTTGCTGGACGAACAGCGCGTAGACCGTCTCGTAGTTGACCAATCCGAACGTCATGACCAGCACCAACAGCAGATACCGGAAATAAGGCGTGCGGAACGAGTCGATGATTTGGCGGATAAAAGGTTGTCGTTTGCGGCGTCCGGCTGCTGTTCGATGCTCGGGAGGCAGCGTCTCGCGCAGCAGCAGCGAGAGCAGCGTCGCCAGCAGTCCGAGTCCGGCGGCGCAGTAATAAGGCATGCGGATGCCGAACTCGGCGATCAGGCCGCCGAGACCGGGACCGAGCACCATGCCGAGGTTCATCGACGCGCCGAGATAACCCATGCCTTTGGCCCGGGTCTCGGTCGTGGTGCTGTCGGCGACGTAGGCCATGACCGAAGGAACCATCAGGCCCAGACCCATTCCTCCGATGAAACGGGCGATATAGAGGAGGGTTAGCGTATGTCCGATAGCGAACAAATAATCGGAGATGACGGTGAGGAACAACCCGGCGATAATCAGCTTTTTCCGGCCGAATCGATCCGATAGCTGCCCGCCGATCGGGGAGAAAATAAATTGCGCGGCTCCGAAAGCCGCCACGAGGTAACCGGCGGCCGTTCCGGCAGCACCGAACTGCTTCAGGTAATCGGGCAGGATGGGAATGACCATCCCTTGTCCCAGCAGCGCGATGAACAAGTTGAGCATCAGCACGAACATGGGAAGTCCGATCTTGTTTGATTGTCGAGGCGAAAGGGTGGAAGAAGACATGGGACAAGCTCCTTTTGTATGGTTTACAGTGTGTAACTTTTATGAGCTTGATTAGCATACTCCTTTTTTTCAAAGAAGTAAATGTCATCAAATTCAAGATTTTTAGTGGAAAATATGACAAAAAGGGTAACAGGAAGTATACCTATTCACGGAGCAATCTCGATATAGTAGATGCATAATCCAGCTTTTTGAAAAAAAGAGACGCGGGAGGCTGCCAGGATGAACGAATTCAAAACACGGCTCCTTACCATTGAACAGAACCAGCGGAATTTGCTTCGCGAAACGCAGGAACTGCTCAAGGAGTACGAATCGAGCGATTTGATCCACGAGAACGAAAGGCTTCGCCGCGAAACCGAGGAAGACAGGCGCAAGCTGAACGAACTTCGGCAGGAATCCGCAAAGTTGAAAAAAGAAAACGCGGATCTGCGGGTATCGCTCAGCGAACAGATTTTGGACGAGAAACTGAATATTTTGCGCTTGTCGAACCGCAAGTTGGAAACGTATTTTGCCGGCGAAAACAGTTTGCGCAAAAATCGCCTGCGGCAGTTCGAAGAGACGACGCGCGAGCGGATACATAAAATGATGCAGGCTTCGCGTAAATTGACCGACGGGGAGCAGCAGGAGTTCCGGGCCAGATTGGACGAGCTGTCCATGCATTTGGAACGCAGTTTGGAGCACCAGCGAAGAATGCAGGAAGAAGCGGATCGGCGCACGCTGGGACCGCTTAACGAAGAATATAATCGGATGACGGACGAAGGGGTCGACGAAGCGACGATCCAGCGCCGTATCCGGCAAAACCGCCTCGAAATGAAAATCGGTCTGAACTGGATCAACAAGCTGGCGATTCTGCTGATTCTGATCGCGGTGGGATTGGCGTTCAGCTACGGTTACTCTAACTGGTTCAACGATTATGCGCGCGGCATCGCTTTCTTCGCGTTCGGTGCGCTGCTGCTCGGAGCCGGAGAGTTTCTGTATCGGAAAAACCGCCGGACCTTCGCGCTCGGGCTGCTCGGAGGCGGGACGGCGGTGTTGTACGGATCCATATTCTACAGTTACTTCCTGTTAGGAATCATCGGTATGTTCGCGGCATTGGGTCTGTCCGTGCTGGTCACGCTGACCACCGTCCTGCTCGCCCTGCGCTATGATTCGAAAACGATCGGCGCATTGGGACTCGTGGGCGGTTATCTGCCTCTGTTGTCTTACGGTTTGGCGGAAGGGTTGGAAGGACCTGCCGTGTACGCGGCTATGGTGTATCTGTTCCTGCTCAACCTGCTGCTGCTTCTGGTGTCGCTGCACAAACGCTGGACGTCGGTCGCTTACGTCAGCTTTATTTTGAATACGCCGGCCATGCTGCTGCTCGTCTGGCTGGCGGACAGCCGTTGGATCGGCGCCGGATACGCGTTCCTCACGTTCTTGATGTATCTCGGCTCGACGCTGGTTTATCCGCTGCGCTTCAAGCAAAAGCTGTCGGAATGGGATGTCGTGCTGCTCGGCGTCAATACGTTCGTGGGCTGCGGCATCATGTATGCGCTGCTGGAATCGTCGGGCGCGATCGAGTTCCGGGGCCTGCTGGCTCTGCTGTTCGGCCTGCTGTACGTCGGACTCGGACGGCTCGCCGAAAAGTTCGTGCCGGCCGAAAAGAATACCCGTCTGCTGTTCTACGTGACCGCGCTTGTCTTTGCAATCTTGATCGTACCGTTCCAGCTTCAATGGGAATGGGCGGCGCTCGGCTGGTTGGCGGAAGCGCTGGTGCTCTGCATCTACGGAAGCCGAAGCGGTTCGAAAATGCTGGAAAGAGCGGGTTGGGCGGTGCTTCTGCTCTGCATGCTGGCCTTCGTTCTGGTCGATCTGCCGCGGCACGGTTTGAGCGGTCTGATGACAGCAGGCGAGAATTCCCGCATATTTATGATCAAATACACGCTCGTTACGCTGGGAACGCTCGGCCTGTCGTTGTTCTACGTCTGGGAATGGCGCAAGAACGGCAGAGCGGAGGGCAACGCAGCAGCCGTATCCGACGGCCATGCGCCGCGCGGAAGCTACTCGTCCGAAGAACGCCATCTGCTCATGTTCATCCGGTATGCGGCGATTCTGAACCCGTGGTTCTACGGGCTGTATGAAGCCTTTTACTTCTATGATCTGCTGCGTTCGTCTTCGGACACCCATTATCTGTTCTACAAAGCGCTGCTGGCGGCAGGCGTCACGGCGCTGCTGTCGCTGGGCATCGCCCGTTTCCCGCTGATCCAGGATCGGATTACGAGAGCGTATGCGCAGATTCAGTACGGCGTAAGCTGTTTTATCGGGATCGCGCTCATGCTGACGGTTCCGGTACTGCATCGGGATCGGAGTCTGAACGGAGCAGCCGACTATATCGCCTTGTCGGTGCTGCTGGCGGTGAACGTCCTGATTTTCTGGAGCGTCAGCCGACGATTGCAGCATGTCGTGCGGCGCCACCCGGAAAACGGAGAATGGTATCCGGTCGGGATCGCGGTCTATGGTCTGATCATGCTCAGCGCATTGCTCGGCGTACAGCTGCACGTGGAAAACGCGGGCATGGTTTACAGTCTGGCGTATCTGCTTGTGGCGCTGGCGTGTATCGTATACGGGTTCCGCCGCCGTTATGTGTACATCCGGCGCATGGGCCTTGCGCTCACGCTGCTGTGTACGGCCAAGCTGCTGGTCTTCGACCTTGGACTCAATAGCACGGGCAGCCGCATTATCGCGTTTTTCGCTGCCGGATTTATACTGCTGGGCATCTCGTATATGTACCAGCGCGTATCGAACCGTCTGGAAGAGGAGGCGGCAGGGAAGGAGAAGGACGATGCGGAAGGGGAGAACTGATCGAAGCCGGAGCGGAGCAAGAAGCGTCGGGAGTCTGTGGATGAAAAAAGGACCGGCTGCCGCAAGCGCGATGCTTGTCCTGCTGGGCTCGCTTGCATTGCCGGGGACGCCTGACTTCGGAGGAAACGCTTCTGCGGCGAATGCGCACGTGCGCACGGTGAAAGCCGCGGCTGCGACCGTATCGACCATGCAGGCCAGACCCGCCGAAAACAACGCGGAAGCGTCGGACAGCTGGGCATTCGCCAAAGAAATTCAAGTCGCGCAAGGCGCGCAATATCAGGCGCTGTTCTTGGACCCCGACATTTACGGACGGGCTGAAGAGAATTTGGGTGATGTGCGTATCGTCAATGCGTCGGGGCAATTCATGCCTTACTATATGGACTCCGGCGAGGAAGGCGAGCGGGGCTTGGATCGCGAATACCCGCTGGAGCTGATCGACCGCGCAAATGGGGAAAAAGAAATCCGATTCGACTTTCGCGTCGTTCAGGCAGCAGACAACGAAGACGTTCGCGGCAGCCGGTTAACGTTCTCGCTGCCGCAGGCTTCGTTTCTCAAAAAGGTCAGCTTGGACGGCAGCTACGACGGACAGCGTTGGGAAGCCGTGACCACGGGCGAGCTGTATTCGACGGGCGAAGGCGCGTTCCGCAATGTCATTGAATTGAACGAGCCGGCCAAATACGGGTATTATCGGGTGAAGGTACCGAAAGGACCGGAGCCGTTTGATCTGGAAGGCATGGCGCTGATCGACGTGGGAACCGCAGTGAGCGGGGAAGACTTCCGTCGGACGAAGGAGATTCCTTTCAATGTGGAGTCTTCGTCGGGCATGTCGGAAGTCGTGATGTACAACGCGGACAAGCTCCGGATCGATCGGATCAAGCTGAATGCCGCCGCTTCCGACGGTTCCAGCGGATTCAGCCGCGCATTCTACGTGAACCGGGAAAAAGGAACCGGAGCCAATACCCGGATTTTATCGCCTGGCCGGCTCAATCGGCTTGAGCTTGCAGGATCGACGGTCGACGATACGGAAATATGGTTGGCCGATCCGATCCGCAATGAAAAGCCGATGGTCGTGATCAACAACGGCGAAAATCCGCCGTTGGACATCGCTTCGATCGAGATCGGATACCGGGTCGACCGATTGGTATTCGAGGATACGGGAACAGGTCCTTACCGTCTGGTTTACGGTGCGGAAGGACAAGAGACGCCCCAATACGACATCTCGGCTTTCCGCACACAGATCGAACAATCCGGCCCGGGCGAAGCGACGCTCGGCAAAGAAAACGCGTCGCAGTTCGTGCCGCCTGCCGCAACCGAGGAAAACATATCGGGAACGGACACCGGAGACGGCCCGAAGGTCGGTGCGAGCGCTTCGCTTCAGATTACGTTCAACTTGGTTTTGGTCGCGGTAGCGTTGGTATTGATCGTGTTTTTGGGGAAGAAGTTGAGGAAGAAATGAAGTTCTTTTCGGAAGAAGATTACCGCAAGACGCAAATCAGCGGCATGTTGGCGTTCCCGCTGAGCCGCGAAGGTTGGGACGAGTATTTGGAATTTATGCGCGAGATCGGGGTCGACTACGAAGTCCAGGCCAAAGCAAGTCTTGAACGCAACCGAGGGAACATGCTGGCTTTGTTGCCTTCGAGCTTGCATCCTTATATTCACGACGGAACGATCAATCGCCCGTATACGCCGCCGGATTTGGCAAACCTGATTGCAAATTGGAATCAGGAACTGCGGGATCGCAATCGCGAACGAGCACGGAAATGGAGCGAAGCTTACGAGTCGATCAAGGATCGGCTTCCGTCCGGCGCCGTCGAACTGAGTGAACGCTCGCTGCATGACGCGCATTTTGTATCGTGCGAGCGTCCGGCAACGGAGCATCTGCAATTGACGTTCGGGCAATCCGGAGCGGGTGAAGGCGATGAGGTAAAGATTCGTTTGTTGTTCACCGACGTCCGCTTTGCGGATCTTCCGCAAAATCTCGAACCGGCGGATTGGTACATGCAGGAGTTCGAGTTGATCAACGGAGGCTTCGCGGTTTCGATCCTATTGGAACAAACGCGCGGCGAAGTCGGATCTTTCGTCGAACTTCGCATCGAGGCGGAGGATTTGAGCTTGGAAAGCCTTTGAATTCGCGTAAAATCAAATAGCGCGCGGAAGAAGAGATTTGGCCTTTGCGGGCCGAATCTCTTTTTATATGCCAAAATGGTTGCAGAACTCAGAATCGGGATGCGGGATGAAGCGTAAGGTCAAACTGCGGTAAGATAGATGCAAAGATACGGAGGAGGAGAAAAAGATGACCGATCAAACCCAAAACACCCTGGAATCATCGAAAGAAGCAATCAAAACCCAACTGCTGAACGCCTACAAGTTTCGCCACGCGGTAAAAGACTTCGACCCTGAGCGTAAAGTCACGAAGGGGGACTTCGACTTTATTTTGGAAGCGGGCCGCTTGTCGCCGAGCTCATACGGCTTCGAGCCGTGGAAATTCGTCGTCGTGCAAAGTCCCGAGCTGCGTGACAAGATTGCCGTACATGCAGGCGGCGCGCGCCGCCAATTGGCATCCGCCAGTCACGCGATTCTCGTTTTGGCGCGGCTTCCGCACGAAATGGTCGCGGACTCCGAATACATCTCGCATATGCTCAGCGACGTGCAGCGTCTGCCGGAAGAAATCGCGAAGATGAAGCGAAGCACCTACGATGCTTTCTTGCGTATCGGCTTCGCGCTGCAAGACAACGAGCGCGCGATGTTCGAATGGGCCTGCCGCCAGACGTATCTGGCTCTCGGCAATATGATGACGGCTGCCGCCATGCTCCGGATCGACTCCTGCCCGATGGAAGGCTTCGTGAAGCACGAGGTGGAACGCGTGTTGGCCGAAGAAGGCCTGATGGACGACAGCCGCTTCGGATTGGCTTGCATGGCCGCTTTCGGCTATCGGGCAGGCGATTCGCCGACGCCGAAAACGCGGCAGCGGACGGATGAAGTGGTGGAGTGGCGGTAGGACGCGATGCGGGTTAAAAGATTGCCTGTTTCCCGGCAATCATACGCAACCTGAGCTCGAAAAAAGCGAAATCAACATTTTGGCAGGCACAAGCCATGTATAATTCGCTCCAGCAAATTTTAACGGAACGAGGAGGCTCTTAGAGAGTCATTTAGGCGTGTTTGAATATGTAACGGAACGAGACGACGCTTAAAGCGGGATTTTCTTGTTTTTTGGCTGAAAAACCCTGCTTTTGAGCGTCTAAAGGATATGCGATCCGTTAGAGTTTTGGAAAAGGCCGATTCACGCTTTTAACGGATATGCGATCCGTTAAAAGCGACGGAAATTCCTGAATCGAATCAAACGAATGTAATTTTACGCCTGCCGGAGATAAATCCCGAATGTGTTGACCGTGTTCGCGATAGGGAGCATTTGCGACAGCACCGATAAAGGAGGATGCCACGATACGGCATCCTCCTTTATTTTTTACCTGATTCGATATAAATCCAGTACCTTGTCAATGCTACAAGTAAGGTTATTTTCGCTTCGGTCGGTCGCTCAAGGCTCAAGTATCGGCTTATTTTGCCGGGTACACGACTTTCCACGTATCGCCGCCGTCCCGCGTCCGGGACAGATAATCTTGCCCGTTCGCCGTGCGGCCGACGGCATAGCCGTTGCCGCTCGCAAAGTACTCGGCGAAGCTTAGATCGTACCCCGCATCCGGTTCGGAGGCGAACGACTTGCCTCCGTCCCGGGTGATCATCAGCCCGCCGTCGATCGGCCCGGCTCCCGGGGAAGCATAGATCCAGCCTTTTTTTCCGTCAATAAAAGAAAGTCCGACCAACGTAGGGCGATGACTGCGAAGCTTTGCGTACACTTTGGTCCACGTGTGTCCGCCGTCCGTCGTTCGGTACAGATCGCCGGCCATCATGCTGATATCGTCGGTGAGCACAAAGCCGTTTTTCGCGTCCGCGAAGTCGATGGCCGCGCTGCGAAGCGAGCTGCTGTCGCTGTTGTCTTCATCGGTCGGGCCGGCCGCAAGCTGTCTGTTCCAGCTGCGACCTCCGTCCGCGGTATGCAGCACAGCGACGACATGATCATCGATAGCTCCTGTATGGGAAGGCATCGTGCCTGCAGCCCAGCCGTTTTGCGCATCGGAGAAGGAGAGGTGTTCCGGCACGAATCCGGGTTGATTCCAAGCGGAACCGGACCAAGTGCGTCCGTCCCGGGTCATAAGAAGTTGGTTGCCTACGATCGCGTAGGCGCTCTTGTTCCCCGTGACCACGACATTGTTTTGCGGAGGAAAAGAATCCGTATACGTCCCGGCACGGCTCCATTGGGTTTGCCAGCTTTTCCCGCCGTCTGCCGTATGCAGCAGGCGGGCACGCGAATAAGCGACGGTTCCTGACGTTTTTTTCGATCCGTCGTAGACGAGGGCCCAACCGCTATCAGCGGTGGATAAACCCAGTCCTGCCGCATATTGTCCGGGCAATTTCTGCTTGGTCCAAGAACGGCTGCCGTCCCGGGTAACGAGCAGACGAAGCGGCTGCTTCTGCGTTCGAGAATTGCCGGCGCGAACGACCCAACCGGTTGTCGCGCTCAGAAAGTTTATTTGCTGCAGCTGCATGAATTCCGTCGACTCTGCCGTTTCTGCCGTCTTATCGATCCGGGAATCTATCGTTGTGCTCGGTTGGGCAGAGGATGAAGCGGAGAAAGACTCCGACCCTGTACTCGTAAGGGTACGTGCTTCGTTTGCATGTGCGGCTTCTGCCGTGTGACCGGGCGGCAGCCCGCTTCCCGCGGCAGCAGCCGCGATCAAAAGACTGCTTGCGAGCAGAGGGAATAGGGTCTTGCGGTTTGGCTTTTTCATCGGTTCAGCTCCTTGTCGTAAAAACGGTTCGGTTGGAAAAATCATCCTCTTCATTTTCAAGCTTCAGGGCAGACCGTTCAACCGCCTTTCTGTTACCGGGAGCAGCAGTTTTGTAACCTTGTCCGAAGCTACAACAATCCCTCGATCGTGCCGTCCGTCTCCAACCGCATCCGCGAAGCCGCCGGAACCTTCGGCAAACCCGGCATGGTCATCGTATTGCCCGTCTCGACGACCACGAAGCCGGCGCCGGCGGATAGCGATACGCGCGACACGCTGACGGTAAAGCCTTCCGGCGCGCCGAGCAGAGACGCCCGGTCGGAGAACGAATACGGCGTTTTCGCCATGCACACCGGCAGTTCGCCGAAGCCGCGCCGTTCAAAATCAGCCAACGCTTTCGAAGCGGCCGGCGCGTAAGAGACGTCGCTTCCGCCGTACAGCCGGGTCACGATCGTTTTGATTTTGTCTTTGAGACTCAGCGAAGCTTCGTACAGCGGCGCGTGCCGCGAAGGCTGCTGCTCCAGGATCCGCATGAGACTTCGGGCAAGCGCTGCGCCGCCCGCAGCGCCTTCGGCCCAAACGTCGGACAGCTCGGCCGCGACGCCGAGTTCGCGGCAGGCGTCGAAAATCAAGTGCAGCTCGCTCTCGTAATCGGCGGCAAAATGGTTGACCGCGACCAGCACCGGCACGCCGAAAGCTTGAAGATTGCGCAGATGCCGATTCAGGTTGTCCATGCCTGCCGCCAAAGCCCGCGTATTTTCTTCGCCAAGCTCCTTCGCCGGCACGCCGCCGTTATATTTGAGCGCCTTCGCGGTCACGACCAATACGGCAGCATCAGGTCGAAGACTGGCCTGGCGGCATTTAATATCGAAAAATTTCTCCGCGCCCAGTTCGGCCCCGAAACCCGCTTCCGTCACGACCACGTCGCCCAGTTTGAGCGCCGTCTTCGTTCCGATCACGCTGCTGCATCCGTGCGCGATATTGGCGAACGGCCCGCCGTGCACGATCACCGGCGTTCCGTCCAGCGTCTGGACAAGATTCGGCTTGATCGCGTCTTTGAGCAGAATCGCCATGCCTTCCGCCGCGTCCAGCATAGCCGCCGTAAC
>Ga0308157_10009010_pt1 | contig 11174 bp, 6 predicted proteins | sample PhyBR1_FD_201035 | JGI IMG/M metagenome (GOLD analysis project Ga0308157, IMG submission 201035) | Phyllosphere microbial communities from UC Gill Tract Community Farm, Albany, California, United States - DLSLB.R1 | ecosystem: Host-associated > Plants > Phyllosphere > Unclassified | place: USA...
CGTTCCAGGTAAGTCCCCTTGCCGAGCATGGCTCGGCACTACCTCCTCCACCCTCCCCTCGCCAAGCCCATCGCCCGGGCCATATTGCGAAGCAACATGCGTCAAACCTTTGGCTGTGCTAAAAAATGCGCGCCAATCGTTTAGATCGATCCAAATCGACACCCCCACGATCCCGGCAACGGAACCCTGCTCGAACGCCAGACACATGGTTGAGCGAACGCAACAAGGCCCCGGTTTCACCCGTTTTTAGATCGATACAAGTCAACGTGACAGTTAACGATTCAATCCAGGAGAGGGAGAGAAATGAAACAGATCACACGCAAGCATGGCCGTGACACATTGTCCGCTGCCATTGCCTTCGCCTTGTTCGCCGTCGCAGCCGTTCCCGGCGCCGCGCTCGCACAACAGGCAAGCCCCAGCACCGATGCCACCACGCTCGACAGCGTGACCGTCACCGGCTACCGCTACGCCATCGAAAAAAGCCTTGAGCAGAAGCGCGACGCCAACGCAGTGGTCGAAGTGATCACGGCAGAAGACGTCGGCAAGTTCCCCGACAAGAACGTGGCCGACGCGCTGCAGCGCGTGCCCGGCGTGATCATCACACGCAGCGGCGGCGAAGGTAAGAACGTCAGCGTGCGCGGCCTTGCTGCCGACTTGACCCTGACCCAGTTGAACGGCAACTACGTCGCCAGTTCGGAAACCAACAACGAAGCTTCGCGCTCGTTCAACTACACCTTGCTGCCGTCCAACATGCTGTCGGCCGCCGAGCTGTACAAGACCCCGGAAGCTCGCATCGAAGAAGGTGGCATCGGCGGCACCGTAATCCTGCGCACCCGTCGCCCGCTGGACATGGAGTCGAACTCGGGCTTCGCCAGCATCGAAGGCACTACTTCTGACACCACCAGTGGTATCGACCCACAGGCCTCCGCGATGTATTCCTGGCATAGCAAGGACGAGCGCTTCGGCGTGCTGGTCGGCGCGACCCAGCAGAATCGCCGCAGCCGCACCATGGAGGCGACAACCGAAGATTGGCAGTGGTACAGCGACCGCCTCGATGCCAATGGCAACATCAGCCATGACTACGTCTGGAACGAACCCGGCACTACCCGCAACCCGCCCGTTGACACCAATGGCAACCCGTTGACTGGCATTTCCCAGTTCTGGGGTCGCTCGGGCATCTACGACCAGAACGGCAATCACTACTCCGGCTTCGCCATGCCCACATCGGTGAACTTCGCCGTCAAGGATGAGAAGCGCGAGCGCAGCGGTGGTCAATTGACCCTGCAGTTCAAGCCGGTCGACAACGTCACCATGACCGCGAACTACTTCCGCTTCGAGCTGGAAGGCAATTACACCCAGAACATGCTGAAGATTCCAGAATGGAACCTCGCGCGCGTGGCCGGCGACGGCAACTGGGAGCCCGGCCGTCTGCTCAACGGGTTCACCCTTGATCCGAGTGGCACCATCGTCACCGGAGCCGAGTACGAAAAACTGCCGGGCAAGACCTACATCTGCAGCGAAGACGAAGCTGCCGCGGCAGGCCTGCCTGGCGGTGGCTGGGGCCCGGACGACTGCACCATCCCCACCCCACAGATCACCGGTACCTATAGCCGCGAGAAGGCACTGTCGCAGACCGGCGACCTGACCATCGACTGGGATATCAGCCCGCTGTGGAAAGCATCGTTCGCCGGTGGCCGTACCTGGTCCGAAGGCGGCCCGTCGATGAGCTTCCGCACCGCCGCCAAACCGCGCCGCAAGGTCGGTGACACCTGGGAAGCCGGCAACCTATACAGCGCCTGGGACATCACCGGTACGCCAACGGCCACGTTCTCACCGGATCTGCAGCAAAAGCTGATGTCCGGCATCGCAGAAATCGATACCGGCTCCACCGATTCGTCCTGGACGCAGACCAGCATCAAGCAGAATCACTTCCAGGCTGACTTCAACAAGCTGTTTGAAGCAGGCATATTGGATTCGATCCAGTTTGGTGCCAAGTACAGCGACACCAACGTGCACCGCAATACCGGCAATACCTACTGGGTATGCCAGGGCGCGGACCCCAGTGACTACAGCAAGCGTTATCAGGCCGGTTGTGACTCCACCGCCGGCATCGCACAACCTGGTTTCTTCCTGTCACAGCCGCTGAGCAATATCGGCGGCGGCTTCAACGCGAACGTGTTCCCGGGCATCAACTACCCAGGCTACATCGACTACCTCAACAATCGATACGGCGCGGCGCAGAACCGTCGTGAAGACGACTTCGTCTACAACGTCGGCGAGAAGGTCTATTCGGGCTACTTCCAGGCAAACTTCCGTACTGAGCGCCTGCGCGGCAATGTCGGTGTGCGCGTCGCACATACCAAACAGCATGCTGAATCCAGCGACTCGGTCGAGCGTTTCATCGACTACTTCGCTGACAATGCCAACGGCACGCCGATGGCCTGCACCGATCCCGCCGCCGCTGCGCTGCTGGGCTCGAACACCGGTTATGGCTGCGAAAGCGGCTTCGTGCGCCTGCCCGACAGCATGGCCCGCGAAAAGACCTATGAAATGGCGATGCTGGACAAGAGCTACACCGATATCCTGCCCAGCTTCAACATCGCATGGGACATTACCGACAATCTGGTATTGCGCGGTGCTGCATCCAAGGTCATCTCCCGCCCCCGTTACACCAGCATCGCCTATCCAGGCGGCTTGAGCTTCTACAGTACCGAGTACAGCGCCGACCGCGTCGTCGCTGGCGGCGCCGTGAATCCGGGCTGGTATGGCTCTGGCAGCAACAAGAGCCTGGATCCGTTCGAAGCGATTCAGTACGACTTGAGCATGGAGTGGTACTTCAAGCCCGGCGCGGTTGCAGGCGTCGGTCTGTTCCGAAAGGATGTGAAAAACTTCACCGTGCGCGTGCAGCGAGACATGCAGGTGAATGTCGGCGGACAGGCAGTGACGGTGCAGAACTATGCAACCGACGTGAACGGCCGAGATGGTGTATCGCAAGGTGTTGAACTGTATGGCCAGTACACCTTCGACTTCGGTCTTGGTGTCCAAGCCAACTACACCTACAACGACACCAACCTTGCATCTCTGGAAATCAATGGCGAGAAGATCGGTTCCTCGCCGTTGGTTGGCAGCGCCAAGAACCAGGCCAATGTCACAGTGTTCTACGAGAACAGCCGTTTCCTTGCACGTGCTTCGTACAACCGTCGCGGTGAAGTGGTGGGTGACCAGGTCAACGGTTTCACTGTCTACTCCGAGCCCTACGACCAGCTCGACCTCAACGCCGCCTTCAACATCCGCGAGGACCTGACACTGAGCGCTTCGGTGTTGAACGCCACCAAGTCGGAGCAACGCGCGCACTTGGGCAATGACACCAAGGCTCGGCTCTACTCCAACAGCTATGCAGGTCGCCAGCTGTACATGGGTCTGACCTGGAAGTTCTAAGGCTGGTTTAGCCGTGCTGTCTACACAGAGGTATTGAAGAAGCCGCGCTGGTGACAGCGCGGCTTTTTTTTTACGGCAACTGGAAGCCACACTCCCTTCTCGTGTTTGCGGGGGAAGCCCCGTTGAAATTGGGGCACTGTTGCTGTTGCAGCTATTGAAATGGCCGGCGGAGGCCGTATTCCCTTCTCCCACTTGCGGGGGAAGGTGCCCGCAGAGCCTGCCCCCGCGAAGGCGGGGGGCGGATGGGGGGTCTGTTTCTGTTTCTGTTTCTGTTTCTGTTTCTGCTCGTGCTTTTTTGGCTTTTCCTACCACATTTCCTGGTAAAGAAACCGCAGGGTAAAAGTCAAAAGCTCCCCTCACCCCAACCCCTCTCCCGCATGCGGGAGAGGGGCTGGCAATCCCGCATGCGGGAGAGGGGCCGGCAATCCCGCATGCGGAAGAAGGGCTGGCAATCCCGCATCCCTATGACTCACGTCAACGCCGTCATAACCCCTGTCCGATATGCCGGCCGCTGCTGCAGCCGCGCATACCACGCTGCCAGATACGGCAGCTCCGGGCGCTGGATCGGCATTTCAAACCAGGCATAGATGAAGGCACCCAGCGGGATATCCCCCATCGCGAAACGCTCCCCCGACAACCACGGTCGCGTTGCAAGCTCCGCATCTGCGAGGCTCAACAACTCACCACAGCGCAACAATGCCGCAGCAATGCGCGCCTCATCACGATCCGCTGGCGCAGTGCGCACGACACCCCAGAACAGGTCACGGAATGCACCAGCAAAACTGGAGGTTGTCCAATCCATCCACTGTTCGCTGCGCGCACGCTCCACCGGGTCTGATGGATACAGCACATCCAAGGCATAGCGTGCGGACAGGTAGCGCACGATCGCATTGGACTCCCATACCGGCAAGCCGTGGTCCTCGATCACCGGCACCAGGCCATTCGGGTTCATCGCCAGGTATTCCGCCGATTGTGTGCCACCGAACGCACCACCCACTTCGATCGACTCATACGGCAGGCCGATTTCCTCGGCACACCACAGCACCTTGCGCACATTGCTGGAATTGCGCCGGCCCCATATCTTCAACATCCGCTCACTCCTTTCAGATCAGTTCTCATCGCGTGCTCCATTGCGTGGCAGTGCGCGTACCGCCGATGCCTTGCCGGCGCGCTTGACCTCGAACAGGCCGGTGGCATCGATCAACTCACTCAATTTTCGATAACCATAATTGCGCGAATCGAACGATGCACGGTTGGCGATCTGGTTGCCTACGGCGCTGAGCAAGGCCCAGCCCTGCTCATCAGCCACCGCATCCACCGCGCCGCGCAGCAGGTTGAGCAGGCGCGTGTCGCCGCGCAGCTCATTGGCGCTGCGCGGCTTGATCGGAGCAGCTGCGGGCTCCACGGGCTCCGTTGCAGTTGCGACCGCAGGCGTGCCGTTGGCGGCGGCGGGCTCGGCCACATCCGCCGGCTCGTTGCCCAGCGCTTCCAGATAGATGAACTTCGAGCAGGCGTTGACGAAGGCCAGCGGCGTCTTCTGTTCGCCGAAGCCATACACCTTCAAACCATCGGTGAGGATGCGCATCACCAGCGGGGTGAAGTCGGCGTCACTGGAGACGATCGCAAAGCCGTCCAGGTTGCGCGCGTACAGCAGGTCCATCGCGTCCACCACCATCGCCATGTCCGAGGCATTCTTGCCCTTGGAATAGGCGAACTGCTGGATGGGCCGGATCGCGAACTCATGCAGCACGCTCTCCCAACCCTTCAGCCGCGGGTTCTTCCAGTCGCCATAGGCACGACGCACATTGGCCACGCCGAAGGCAGCCACTTCGACGAGGATCTCGTCGATCTTCGATGATGGTGCGTTGTCCGCATCGATCAACAACGCGATACGTTTCTCAGGCTCAGACACGGGGTGACTCCATGGCGGCAAGCTGACCGCCAGTATCGGTCATCGCTGTTTCAAAGCACATCAATGCGATGATATGCGCTGACAACCCGCCCCCACGGCCGGTGCACCGGCCACACCGGAGTACGTCATGCCGCAACACCCGCATCTTGTCGTCATCGGCGGAGGTTTCGCCGGGCTCTGGACCAGCCGTGCGCTGGCCGATGCACCTTTGCGCATCACCCTGGTCGATCGCCGCAATCACCACCTGTTCCAGCCCCTGCTCTACCAGGTGGCCACCGCTGGCCTGTCGTCGCCGGATATCGCCGCGCCGTTGCGGCATATCCTCGGCAGGCAGCGCAACATCGAGGTGCGGTTGGGTGAAGTGGTCTCCATCGACAAACATGCCAAACACGTTCAGCTCGGCGATGGCAGCCTGATCGCCTACGACATGCTGCTGGTTGCCAGTGGCGCCACCCATGCCTATTTCGGTCATGACGAATGGGCCGCCGATGCGCCCGGCCTGAAGACGCTGGACGACGCGCTTTACCTGCGCCGCAAGCTGCTGCTGGCCTTCGAACGCGCCGAAGCCGAACCCGATCCGGCAAAGCGCGCTGCATGGCTGAGTTTCGCCATCGTGGGCGGCGGTCCTACCGGCGTGGAGCTGGCCGGCACCCTGGCCGAGATTGCCCGCCACACGCTGAAGAACGAGTTCCGCCACATCAACCCCGCCGATGCCAAGGTACGCTTGGTTGAAGCCGCGCCGCGGGTGCTGTCCTCCTTCCCGGAAGTGCTGTCACTGAAGGCACGCCGCCAGTTGGAGAAGCTGGGCGTGGAAGTGCTGACTGGCACTGCCGTCAGCCACATCGACGGACAGGGCTTCCAGCTTGGCGACACCCATGTGCCCGCGCGCACCGTGGTGTGGGCAGCCGGCGTCGCCGCCTCACCACTGGCACGCACACTGGATGTGCCGCTGGACCGCGCCGGCCGCGTGCAGGTGGAACCGGACCTCACGATTCCCGGCCACCCGGAGATCTTCGCCGGTGGCGATCTGGTCGCGCTGATGCAGGCCAACGGGCGGCCGGTGCCGGGCGTGGCGCCTGCCGCCAAGCAAATGGGCAAGTACGTGGCGCAGGTTATCCGGGCACGGCTGGATGGCAAGCCAGCGCCGGCACCATTCCGCTACAACGACCAGGGCAACCTTGCCACCATCGGCCGCATGGCAGCGATCGTGCATGTCGGCAAACTGCAGCTTTCCGGTTTGCTGGCCTGGTGGTTCTGGCTGGCCGCGCACGTGTTCTTCCTGATCGGCTTCCGCAACCGCTTGGTGGTGCTGCTGAACTGGGCGGTAGCGTATTGGAGCTACCAGCGCAGCGCGCGCATCATCCTCGGCGATGCCGACGAGGACGATGGCAAGGAACCTGCGGGTTGATCGCAGCCGCGCCAGCGGCAATCAGCTGTTGCCGTTGGCGAACTGCTCGAATACTTCGCGCCCGGTGAGTTTCGGCGTCTCGTTGGCGAGTTCGTAGTACGACGGCTTTTCGTCGATGAAGATCTGGCTGGCCAGTTCGAACGCTTGTTCCTGGAACAAGCCGGCCGGCACGAAGTATTCGCCGTCCGGCACCAACCGGTAATACAGGTGCGTGCCGCACTGTGAGCAGAAGCCGCGCTCGGCCCAATCCGAGGAACGATAGGTCTTCAACGCGCTGCCGATGACCTGCACCTGGTCATCGCAATGCACCGCGAACAGCGGCCCGCCGGACCAGCGCCGGCACATGCTGCAATGGCATAGGCCGATCTCGGAATGTTCGTTGGCGATCACTTCGATCGCGCCGCACAGGCAATTCCCTTTCATCACCAGCTCCATCTGCAGGAAGAATGCCGAATCTACACGGGAAAGATCCCCGGTAGAGCCGAGCCATGCTCGGCTGGAGCATTACCGACGATGGTTGGTACCTGTGTAGAACCGAACCATGCTCGGCTGGAGCCATACCGGTAACGGTTGGTCCGTGCATGAAGCCCCTGCCGAGCATGGCTCGGCACTACATCGACCTTACGCTACGGGTGAAGCCCCCTGCCGAGCATGGCTCGGCGCTACAAAAAAAGCCCGGGTTTCCCCGGGCTTTCGTGTCACTGCAGCTGCCTTGCTCAGGCGGCGAACAGTGCCTTCATCTTCTTCAGCGCATTGGCTTCGATCTGGCGGATGCGCTCGGCGGACACGCCGTACTCATCAGCCAGTTCCTGCAGCGTCACCTTGCTGTCCGAATCCAACCAACGGCGGGCGATGATGTCGCGCGAACGCTGGTCCAACTTGGCCAGGCCTTCACGCAGCAGGCCGAGCTGGTTGTCTTCGCTGTCTTCGCGCTCATACGCCTGCGACGGATCTTCATCGCGCGCAACCAGGTACGCAGCCGGCGACGGCGGCGCGTGGTCGTCGTCTTCATCCGACGGCGCATCGAAACCGATGTCACGACCGGACAGACGCGATTCCATCTCCATCACTTCACGCTCGGAGACGTTCAGGTCTTTGGCGACCGCGCTAACCTCGGCGGCGTTCATCCAGCCCAGGCGGGTCTTGGACTTGCGCAGGTTGAAGAACAGCTTGCGCTGCGCCTTGGTGGTGGCGACCTTGACGATGCGCCAGTTCTTGAGGATGAACTCGTGCATCTCGGCACGGATCCAATGCACCGCGAAGGACACCAGGCGCACGCCCATGTCCGGGTCGAAGCGCTTGACCGCCTTCATCAGGCCGATGTTGCCTTCCTGGATCAGGTCGCCCAGCTGCAGGCCGTAGCCGTTGTAGCCGCGGGCCACGTGCACGACGAAGCGCAGGTGCGAATGCACCAGCTCACGTGCGGCGTGCAGGTCCTGCTCGTCACGGAAGCGGCGGGCCAGGTCCTGTTCCTCATCGACCGACAGCACCGGGATCTGGTGCACGGCACCGATGTAGGCGTCCAGCGAACCGAGCGCACTGGGAATCGGGAGATTGTTTGCCACAAGGGCAGTGGAGGTGTTCAGGTTCATAGGACCTCATCTTAGCAGTCGAACTATTGGACTGCTCGGTACAGAAAAAGTTCCAGCGTTCTGTTTTTGTCAGCAAACCCAAGGTCAAACCTGAATGCGCGACAGCAACACGGGTAATCACAGCCCCCTAAAGGTAGCAAAGCCCAAGTCTCAACGATATGACAGAAACCACCGCAGTTCAGTTCCCAGCGAGCGCGGGGCGGGTAATTCCCGCCCCGCGCGCCTGGATCACGGCCGTTTGGCGGCCGGTGCGGCTTCCAGTTTCGGCGTCGTCAGGCTGTTGCCCTGCTGCCACAGCTGTTCCGGTGTGAGCTGCAGCGCGCGGCCATAGCCCAGGCGCAGGCCGAACGTGTTGGCGAACACATCCCTTGCCTGCTCACGGCGGTACTGGAACGACAGACTCCAACCATTGTCGAAGCCGACGTCGATACCCGCACCAAAGGCCAGCATGTCGTCGTTGTAACTGCGCAGGCCCAACACATAGCCGCCGTCGCGCGGCGCTACTGCATAGTCCAGCGATGCATCGCCCTGGTTGCGCAGGGCCTGACGCCATTCCAGCAACCACGACGGCCGTACCATCGCTGCCGCGGTGCGGAAGCTGTAGCGCCCCTCCACGCCCACTGCGGCACTGCTGCTGTCCACGTCCTGGCGGGCGTATTGCAGGTCGTAGATACCCAGACCGCGTTCGCGGTAGGCGTCCAGTGCAGTACGGCTGGCATCCAGGCGGCCGTAACCGGTCAGGGTGCTGTGCTCGCGCTGGTGGTCATAGCCCAGCGTCACCGAGGCGAACTGCTGGTCGCCGCCGCGGGTCGCCGTCGCCAATGCATCGGCGGCGGTGCTGTGACGCTTGATATCGAAGTCGAGCTGGCCCCAACCCAGCAGGCCATCGACGAACCATTGCTGCGCCTTCCAGGCACCGTACAGGGCAAGCGAATGCTGACGGGCATCGAGCGAGGAACCACCATCGTCGAAATCGGTGTCGTTCCAGCCCATGCCACCGGCACCACCGACCACCCAGTTCTCACCCAGCTGACGATCGACACCGATGCTCACGCCATCGCTGCGGAAGTCGAAGCCATTGCGTGTACCGCGCGGATCACGCTCACCCAGGGTGATCGAACCCGCACTCCAGAAGCCCCAGCCCGCAGGCAGCTTCGGTGCGGTCGCACCCATCTGGTCCGCCCGCAGCGACAACCCCGGGTCGTCCATGCCGCCCTGCATCGCCAGCGTCATGGCGTTGGACGAGTTGTTGCCGCCCTGCCGCAGCTGGGTAAGGCGCCCGCGGATGTTGTCCTGCTGTGCCTGCACGAAGCGCACGCTGGCATCAAGCTGCGCCTGCAGACCGGCGGCAACCGAGGGATCCTGGGTCGGATCCGGACGGCCATCGACGGTAAGCACCAGACTGATGCTGGCCTGCGCGTAGTTGGCCGAAGCCGCCTGCGTTGCGGTCAAGGTGGTGACACCCGCGCCAACCAGCGTCACCCGGCGACCATCACTGGTTGCCACCAGGGTATTGCTGCTGGTGTAGGTAAACGCGCCCGTCGAGGTGCTGGTCGGTTCCGGCAGCTCGAAGTTGGCCTCGCTCAGCACGCGGCTCATGTCACCGGCCCAGCTCAAGGTCGGCAGGCCCTTGTCGATGGCAACCTCCAAGGTCTGCCTGGCGGCGGCGCTGTAGCTGTCATTGCCGGCCTGGTCCGCAGTCAGCGTGCAGGTTCCTGCCGACAGCATCGTCACAGTCGAACCACTGACCGTACATACCGCCTGCGAGGTAGAACCGAACACCACCGGCAGGCCCGAGGCGCCACCGCTGGCGGCAACCTGGAAGCTGCCACCGGCCGAGTACACCGGCGCCGTCGGATTGGCGGCAAACCCGGTGATGGACTGGCTAGCCTGGCCAATGGTGATGGCCTGGGTCACCTGTGCGGCTGCGCTCCAGTTGTCATCACCAGCCTGGTCGGCCGCGACCACGCAGCTGCCGGCCGACAGCATCGTCACCGTCGTACCGCTGATCGAGCAGACCGCGCTGGTCTGGCTGCTGTAAGTCACCGGCAGGCCGCTGCTGGCGGTGGCCAGCGGGTTCAGTACGACCGTACCGTTGGCCACGAACACCACACCCGGCTGTGCACCGAAGTTGATGCTCTGCGCACCGGCACCGATCACCACGGACAAGGTCTGCTGCGCGGCGGCCGAGTAATTGCCATCACCGGCCTGGTTGGCGGTCAATGCGCAGGTCCCCGCCGACAACATGCTCACGGTCGATCCATTGACCGTACAGACGTCAGGCGACGTCGAGGCGAACAGCAGCGGCGCCGAGGACGCTCCACCGTTGGCCGAAACGCTGAAGGTACCGTTCGGGATGAACACCGGCGCCGACGGGTTTGCAGCAAACCCGGTGATGGCTTGTGTTGCCTGGCCGATCGCAATGCTGCGGGTCACCTGTGCCGCAGCGTCCCAGTTGCCATCACCTGCCTGGTCGGCAGCGATCACACAGTTGCCAGCCGACAGCATTGTCACCGTCGAACCGCTGATGGAACACACGCTGCTGGTCTGGCTGCTGTAGCTCACCGGCAGGCCACTGCTGGCGGTCGCCACGGGGGCAAGAGCCACCGTGGCGTTCGGTGCGAACACCACCGCCTGCTGGGCACCGAAGCTGATGCTCTGTGCGCCAGCCGTGATGGCCACGTCCAGGGTCGCCTGGACTGCGGCGCTGTAATCCGCATTGCCGGCCTGGTTGGCGGTCAAGGCACAGGTGCCTGCCGACAACATGGTCACCGTGCTGCCTGCGACGCTGCACACCGCCGGCGAGGTCGAAGCAAACACCACC
>Ga0308157_10009011_pt1 | contig 11174 bp, 11 predicted proteins | sample PhyBR1_FD_201035 | JGI IMG/M metagenome (GOLD analysis project Ga0308157, IMG submission 201035) | Phyllosphere microbial communities from UC Gill Tract Community Farm, Albany, California, United States - DLSLB.R1 | ecosystem: Host-associated > Plants > Phyllosphere > Unclassified | place: USA...
TGCTTCAAGCCCTTTCAAGCACAAGCTGTTCGACGCGGCAGTCAACAAAGGCTGGAAGAGCTTCTGCGCTCGTCAAGGCATGCCCTGGAGCGAGCAACTGGAAGCCAAGGCCGGCTGGGCTTCCGCCTTGCCCAGTTGGCTTTTGCGCAAACTGGTCGCACAGCCCTTACTTGCGCAGTTTGGAGGCCGGCTGCGCGTGGCTGTGAGTGGCGGAGCTCCACTGTCTCCGACGATTGCTCGCACTTTTCTGGGTCTGGGCCTTCCCATGGTTCAAGGCTATGGCATGACCGAAACCGCTCCTGTCGTCAGCGCCAACGGACTCGACGATAACTGGCCCGATACGGTTGGCCGCGTACTGCCGGGAATTGAGGTTCGAATTGGCGAGGACCAGGAGTTGCAGGTGTCTGGCCCGGTGGTGATGCGCGGTTATTGGAACCGTCCGGAAGATACAGCCAAAGCCTTTACTGCCGATGGCTGGCTGAGAACCGGCGATCAAGCTTCAATCGAAAATGGTCGTATCCGAATCAAAGGTCGCATCAAGGAAATCATTGTTACCTCGACGGGTGAGAAAGTGCCTCCCAATGATGTGGAACAGGCCATTCTCGTCGATCCCCTGTTTGAGCAAGTGTTTGTGGTTGGCGAGGATCGCCCGTTCATTGCCTGTATTGCGGTTGTTAGTCAAATGGAATGGGAAATGCTCGCCACGAGTGTTGGGCTGAACCCGAATGACGGATCCAGTCTGCACCATGCAGCGGCAGAGAGAGAAGCGCTTACCCGAATCGAAAAGCAGACACGCAGCTTCGCCCGTTATGCAGTGCCCAGAGCCATTCACCTGGTTAGGGATAGCTGGAACATTGACAACGGCCTGATGACCCCTACCCTCAAGCTCAAGCGAAAGAACCTGATGGCCCATTACAAAGACGCTATCGAGCAGATGTATGGCAAGCCTATTGATAGTTGGAAGACAAAGGATCAGTAATTGATCGTTAGAGGGTTCAAGGAGCCCTGTTAAATTTCATGTAAGTTACATTAAACACCTGGCCACCATTTCCCTGGGTGTGACAAGCTGGCCGAACAGCTCTTCCGACATCCCAACCGTTATCAAATACGCCGACGAGATGCTCTACAAAGCCAAGCGTGAAGGCAGAAGCCGTGTGGCTGTCTATCGTCAATCAGAGACTGAAGAAATGCAGCCGGCTTAGTGCGAGTACTGGTCCTGCATGAACAGGATTCCGCCAAAAGATGAGCGATACCCTTGAGCTCGCCGTCAAGCGCAATCGGATCAAAGAAGGCATTGTTCCTATGCTGCACACTCCACAAAGAACACTGGAAATCCACACAGCACTGTATTAAAATACAGCATCACATCAAAATGAAAGACTGAACATGCTTACAGGTAGTTGCTGCTGCGGAAAAGTGCAATTTACGGTCGCCAGTCCACCTACCATGATGGGCACATGCCATTGCAGCCGATGCAGAAAGATTGGAGCCAGCACCTCCGTGTTCGTCAAGCGTGAATCTTTCACTCTACTTTCTGGCGCAGACTCCATCACCACATTCAAACCACAAGCCCCCTATAAATACAGCCGCTGCTTTTGCTCTCACTGCGGCACTGCACTTGGCGAAGTGACCTCAAATAGCGAGTCATTCCCTGTCGCAGCTAACTGTTTTGACGTCGAATTGCCAGTCAGCAACCTGTTTCACGAATTCGTCCAGGAGAAGCCCAACTGGTACGGTATATGCGATGACGCCAAACAGTTTCCTGAGCATCCTCACCAATAAAGCGCGTGGCAACCCCATCACTTCAAATGCGTTGGCGACACCTTGCGCTGGCCTCCCAGGGATTAGGACTGCGCAAGAGATTTAGCAAGGGCCTGCCGGTACCTTGGCTGCAATTGAGCATCTAGGCTATGTGCAAATAGACACGCTATCAGTTGTTGAGCGAGCACATCACCATGTTCTTTGGAACCGGGTGCCTGGGTATTCTCGGCTGCACTTGAATCAATTAACCAGCACCGGGAAAGTTTTTGAGCACTGGTTTCATGCGGCGGCTTACCTGCCTATGCGCGACTACCGATATGCGCTGCCACTTATGCTCTCTTTTCGACGTGGCGAGAGCCCCTACTTCAAGAACGTTGACAAGGGCCTAATGGCAGAAATTATTGCCTGTGTGCGCGGCGAAGGTGTACTGAAAACACGCGACCTGAAAGAAAGTACAAAAGGTAAAGGGGTGTGGTGGGACCATGGCCCGGGCAAGCGCACGCTCGACAAATTGTTTATGCAAGGCGACTTGATGATTCGCGAGCGCAACGGTATGGAAAAGCTCTATGTCTTGCCTGAACAATTGATCCCCCCAGGTTTGAATCAGCAAGAACCTAGCCCCGAAGAAGTGGCAGCCTATCTGATAGATAACGCCATGCGTGCGCATGGTGTTTTCACCTTGGGGCAACTCCTTCATTTGCGTACCGGAAAGCCCTTGCGCAACGCGATGCGTGAACTACTTCAAGCTCGTCTGGAGCAAGGTATGGTTCAAAAACTGGACACCCCATTCCTGCCTGATGCCTATGCCGTGGTGGTCAAGCATCTAGCCACTCGCCATCCGCAATCAGGCGCTGAGGTTCGTCTGCTATCCCCGTTTGACAATGCAGTGATTCATCGCGAACGTTTGAAGCAGATGTTCAACTTTGAGTACCGGCTTGAAAGCTATGTGCCTGCGACTCAGCGCAAGTACGGCTATTTTTGTTTGCCCATTCTGTGGCAAGAGGCCTTTGTTGGCCGTATCGACTGTAAGGTAGATAGGGCCGGCGCACGTCTTCATGTTCATAACCTGCACCTGGAGCCGGGCTGGGTACCTGACGCAATTTTTCACCAGCGGCTGCAAGATGCGGTCAGTGAGTTGGCGCACTTTTGTGGTTGCACTGATGTGCAGTAATCGGGTTTCACTGGAGTTTTTTCATCGACCGAAGGATCTGCCACGCCAAACCAGCTCAGACACATCCGCAGAATCAAGATGCTTATAGCTTCATGTCGCATGATCATGAAAGCGCGAATCTGTGATGTTCAAAAGCTTGCACGCCCGCGTGAAGCTGGAGCCAATGCTGCGATGGTTATAGGGAAAGACCAACTCGCCTGCCTGGCCTGACTCGATACGCCGCTTGATCAGCTCCAGCGCAGGCTCCAGCATGCGAAAACAACGCCGATTGCCTGTCTTGAGCTTGGGGTGCTTTACATCATCCAGCCAGCCCACGCGGCTCTCGAAGTCCACGTCAGCGACTTTGAGCGTTGTGATCTCTTCCTGGCGCCGAGTGGTCAGCAGCGCAAATTCGAAGATCTGCAGCATGGGAATCGAGGCGCGAGCCTCCTGCTTTTCGAAGTACTCCTTGAGCGCAGCCTCTTCCTCGGGCTTCAGGCGGCGTATGCGCCGGCGTTGCTTGGAGATGATCTTCAGCCGAGCTCCTGCTTGGCGGCGTCCAGTTCCTGCACCGGTTTGTTCATTCCGTAGCGCGTCACACAGCGCCTAGGCGGGCTTGCCTCAGCCAGAGGATGTCAGTGAGCACTGTGGCCGGGCCGCTATCCTCTTCGACACGGCACCATCTGGCGCACTCGATGAAGTCAATGGCACGAAGGTGCCGAGCATCCCGGTGCACCAGCTTGGCCTTCTGCAGCCAGGTGATGTCGGCCGTCTTGGACCGCCCCCAATGCCACGATGCCTTTTGCATCGCTGACATAATCCTGCAGTATCTGCTTGAGGGTGACGAGACCTTGAACAGGCTGGCCAGTCGCTTGGGCCTCCTCGATTTCTGCTTCACGTCTGCGCAACCATTCCTAGGCAAAAGCGCGCCGGGTAAAGGTCTTGGACTCGGAAAGAGTCAGTTCTCCACCTTCCTTCAGACGGATCTGAGCACGGAACGATACGACACCCTTGGCACTCTTTCGCTGGGTGATGGTCCCCATCAGGGCTCCATGAAATTCGTGGTGCACCAATGTAGCCTTCAGCATCAAAAAACCCGGAAAAACGGGGTAACACAGGGTCAATTTTCAGTGCACCACAAGGCACTTTTGTAGTATGAACACCGAACAAACCGTTAAAAAACAACTAGATAGCAGCATTTGGCGTATGTCGGTGGCCCCTATGATGGACTGGACAGACAAGCATTGCCGCTACTTCCACCGCCTGCTAAGCCAGCACACCCTGCTATACACCGAAATGGTAACAACCGGAGCTCTGGTGCATGGCGATGTGGCTCGCCATTTGCGGTTTGAGGCCGAAGAACATCCTGTGGCATTGCAATTGGGTGGCTCGGAGCCGGCCGATCTGGCGCACAGCGCACGCCTGGGCGAGCAATGGGGCTATGACGAGATCAATCTCAACTGCGGCTGCCCTAGCGAACGCGTGCAGCGCGGGGCTTTCGGTGCATGTCTGATGAACGAGGCCGCACTGGTCGCCGATTGCGTCAAGGCCATGGCAGATGTGGTGTCCGTGCCGGTCACCGTCAAGCACCGGATCGGCATCGACAAAATCGAAAGCTACGACTTTGTGCGTGACTTCGTCGGAACCGTTGCCGACGCAGGTTGCCAGGTGTTTGTGGTTCATGCTCGCAACGCCTGGCTCAAAGGCCTCTCCCCCAAGGAAAACCGTGAAATCCCACCGCTGCGCTACGAGGTCGTGGCACAGCTCAAGCGTGACTTTCCGGGCCTGACAATCGCCGTCAACGGCGGCATCAAGACCGACGACGTAGTGCAGCAGCAGCTGAAGCAGGTCGATGGAGTCATGGTGGGCCGTGAGGCCTATCACAACCCCTGGTGGATCTCGTCCTGGGATGCTCTTTACTATCAGGACGAGAGCAGGGAACGCACACGAGAGGATATTGAAGAGCAGATGGTGCTGTATATGGAGCGCGAAGCGAGCGAGCATGGCACGCACTGGTATTCGATTGCCCGGCATATGCTGGGGCTGCGCAATGGCCTCGCCGGTGCACGCCGCTGGCGCCAGGTCTGGAGTGATCACCGCCTCAAGACCCTGCCGCCGCACGAGGTCATGAAACTGGCCCGCACCAAGCCGAACGAGATTCAACAAGAACCCGCAGAGCAGATGCTTTGAGCACTCATGAAAAAGCTGACTTCGGTCAGCTTTTTTACTTTCAAACTCAGTGAGGTCCGGCATGCGTTGCGCAATGCCAGCAGATCCGTCATTTGAAGGGAATTCACTACTTCGCATGTCAAACTCTGCTGTTATATTGCACTGCAACATAACCCGCAAAAGTGCATCCCATGCTCTATCAGATCTACGAAATGCAACGCGCAATGGTCGAGCCATTTGCAGACTTTGCCCAGGCCGCCTCCAAGTTCTACAACAACCCTCACTCGGTCTTCAGCCAGGTGCCCATGGCCCAGCGCATGGCTGCGGGCTTCAACCTCATGTATCGCCTGGGCAAGGACTACGAAAAGCCCGAGTTCGACCTGCATAACGTCGAAGTCAACGGCGTAGATGTCACCATCCGCGAGCGCGTGGAGGTCGACAAACCGTTTTGCGAGCTGCGCCGCTTCAAGCGCTTCTCCGACGACCCCGAAACGCTGGATCTCATGCTCAGCCAGCCTGTGGTGCTGATCGTGGCCCCACTCTCGGGCCACTACGCTACCTTGCTGCGCGACACCGTGCAAAGCATGCTGGGAGGCCACAAGGTCTATATTACCGACTGGAAAAATGCCCGCGTCGTGCCGCTGTCCGAGGGTGAATTCCACCTGGACGACTATGTGAACTATGTACAGGAGTTCATTCGCTATCTGCAAGGGCGCTATGGCCAGTGCCATGTAGTCAGCGTCTGCCAGCCCACGGTGCCGGTGCTGGCTGCGGTCTCTCTGATGGCCAGCCGTGGCGAAGTCACACCGCTGTCTATGACCATGATGGGCGGCCCCATCGATGCGCGCCGCTCACCGACGGCTGTGAACAACCTGGCCGAAACCCGCAGCTACGAGTGGTTCGAGAACAACGTCATTTACGAAGTACCGAACAATTACCCCGGTGCTGGCCGCCGTGTCTACCCGGGCTTTTTGCAGTACTCGGGCTTTGTGGCCATGAATCCCGACCGCCACGCCAACAGCCATTACGACTACTTCAAGGACCTGATCAAGGGTGACGAAGCCAGCGCCGAGCATCACCGCAAGTTCTATGACGAGTACAACGCGGTACTGGACATGGACGCCGACTACTACCTGGAAACCATCGCCACCGTGTTCCAGGAGTACAAGCTCGTCAAGGGCATCTGGGAAGTCAAGAACGAGCAAGGCAAGCCCGAGCTGGTGCGCCCGCAGGACATCAGGAACACGGCCTTGCTGACGGTGGAAGGCGAGCTGGACGATATCTCAGGCGCAGGCCAGACCCGCGCCGCCCATGACCTGTGTGCCGGCATCGCTGCCGAGGCGCGCCACCATATCGAAGTGCAAGGTGCAGGCCACTACGGCATCTTCAGTGGTAGCCGCTGGCGCAAGACTGTCTACCCCCAGGTGCGCGACTTCATCCTGTCCCACCAGCCCGCGAGCGCCACGGCCGCCAGTGCCGCCGGTCATCTGAGCAGCGTCAGCGATGACGGGGCCGAGCTGGAAAGCCATGAGGCCCATGCCGACAAGCCTGCCAAGACCGCGAAAACAGGTGAAAATAGCGCCCTTGCCCAGAAAGGACGCGGCTCGTATCGCGCCAGGGCATAAAGGCTCACCAGACCAGAATGAACTCATCCATGTCCGCAGCCTCCTCGCTTCAAGCACTGGCTGCGAACATTGATGCAGCCCTGCCCCAGACACAGTGCACGCGCTGCGGTTATCCCGACTGCGCGTCCTATGCCCAGGCCATTGCCAGCGGAGAAGCCCCCATCAACCAATGCCCCCCCGGCGGCCAGGAAGGCGTGCGCCGTCTGGCGAGCATCACCGGCAGGCTGGAGTTGCCGCTCAACGCCGAAAACGGCCTGGAAGCGCCTCGCGCCCTGGCCGTGATAGACGAGGCCTGGTGCATAGGTTGCACGCTGTGCATCAAGGCCTGCCCTACCGATGCGATTCTGGGTGCAAACAAGCGCATGCATACCGTGATTGCCGAGCATTGCACGGGCTGCGAGTTGTGTATTCCTGTCTGCCCCGTTGATTGCATAGAGCTGGTCAACGCCAGCTCTGAAGCCACAGGCTGGTCCGCCTGGAGTACTGAGCAGGCCGAGCAGGCCCGCAGCCGCTATGGCGCGCATTTGCTGCGTACGGGTCGCAAGGCCAACGCACCAGTACGCACCACGGCACAAACCCCAGTTGAAGAAGCTGGCGCTCAAGCCGACACACCGTCAACGCCCCCCACAGACAAAAAGGCCACGCTTGCAGCCATTTTGGCCAGGGCTAAAGCCCAGCGCGCAGGAGCCTGATACCCAATCAGCCTCCGGCGCTTGAAAAAAGCGCTTGCGCTCCCAATGCAGAAACAAATCAGTGGCGGCAAGTGCCAATCAGGACCGCATTAGGCACTGACCAGGCTCTTGTAGACACCGCAGCCCCAGTACAAGTCTGCATGCTTGCAGACATAGGACATCTTGGTCTGCACCTGCTGGTTGCTGGGGTTGATGTAGTCGTATTCCACCCAGCCCGGACGAAGCTCGGCCTGGGCCATGATGTCGGCCATCAGGCTGTCACCGTCGATGCCGGGCACATCCTGAACGCGCAGCCCCACTTTGGCTGGGTTACCGCCGAAGGCCCGGTACTCACCCTCGGAAGACAGGGCAAACACATACATGTCGCGGTCGTGGAACGGCTGCGAGGGATCGGTGACCGTCTGCAGCAGGCTGGCAACACTGGACGAGCTTCTGGCTTGTCGCATGGTCGCATTCACCAGAGCCACCGCCTCCTCGGCCGTGCCCTGCTGCAGCCTGAAGCGCGACACCGCATCCGACAGATGCCGGGCGCGCAGCTGTAACTCCTGCGCCTGCTGAAGCGCTTGACCTACCATCTGGGCGTTGTTCTGGGTGATTTCATCGATCTGACGCACGGCATTGCTGATTTCCTGAAGACCGGAGCTCTGGCTGCTGGCCGTGTCCGCAAGCGTCCCCATATGGGCGACCACATCGTGAATGGCCCGCGTCACTCCCTGGATCTCCTCGCCTGCACTGCGTAGCTGCTGCGTGCTCTGAGTGACCTGCTGCACGGTCTCGCCGATCAGTTGCCGAATCTCCTTGGCTGCTTCGGCGCTGCGCTGGGCCAACGTGCGCACCTCACTGGCCACCACGGCAAAGCCACGCCCCTGTTCACCGGCTCTGGCTGCCTCCACCGCTGCATTCAGGGCAAGAATATTGGTCTGGAAGGCGATGCCGTCAATCACGCCAATGATTTCCCGCATGCGCCCGGCATTGCGCTCGATCAGCTCCACCGACTGCACCGCATGCTGCATGGCTTGGGCGCCCTGATCGGCAGCGGCACAAACGCCGTCAGCGCGGGAATGTGCTGCCTTGCTCACTTCCGCATTTTGCTCAACCGCTGCGGTGAGTTGCTCAACACTGACCACCGTCTGCGCGAGATTGCTCGCCTGCATCTCGGTTCGTTCAGACAAGGCCTGATGGTCCTTGACCATACTCTGTCCAGCCTGGGCCACCAGGGCCGCGTTGCTGCGAACATCGGCCACCATGGCCGACAGCGCCTGCACCATGGACTTGGTGAGGCTTGATGCGGAAAGCCCTTGTTGCGGCTCTCCGGCGACGCCCAGACTCAGGTCTCCATGAGCGACTCTTTCAAGCGCAAGCTGCATGTCCAGCCACTGCTGCTGCCAGCTCCTGTAAAGAGTGCCGACCCACAACAGCACTCCCATGACCCACAGCAGCAACCAGCCCAGCTGCCATGCTCCGCCCAGGCCCAGCACAGGCAAAACAGGCCCCGCCAGCAGCCATGGCAGCCCCAACCACAGCAGTCCGGAATTCCTCACTCGTACGCGGTTTTTTTTGTCGGGCAAGATGCGCTTTTGCATTGCGTGTCTCCATTCGTTTCTTGTTGTTGACTTCGTTTGCTGACCTCGCAGCTCGCTCACGGTAGCCACTTGCTCTGTCGCCCAGCTTACGTAACAAATTGCAATTCCCGGAGCCTGCAAACCCGCAAACTCAAAACTATGAGCGCTGTTTTCTCATGCGAAAATGGCATCAGCCCATAATGTGTACCTATGAACCCCCTGCTCTCGCGCTTACAGCCTTATCCGTTTGAACGTCTTCGCCAACTGTTTGCCTCGGCTCAACCACCTGAGGGCCTGCGCCCTATCAGTCTTGGCATCGGAGAGCCACGCCATGCCACGCCGGAGTTCATTGAAAAAGCATTGAGCAGCGAACTGCAGGGCTTGTCCGTTTACCCTGCCACCGCCGGTCTACCGGCCTTGCGCCAGGCCTGTGCGCAATGGGCCAACCAGCGCTATGGCATCGAGTTGGATGCTGCAACTCAGGTTCTGCCCGTCAATGGCTCGCGTGAGGCATTGTTTGCCTTCACCCAGGTCGTGGTGGACAACACCAAGGCCGGTGCGCGTGTCATCTGCCCCAACCCCTTCTATCAAATCTACGAAGGTGCGACGCTGCTGGCCGGAGCCACCCCCTATTACGCTGCCAGCGATGCTGCGCGCAACTTTGCCGTGAACTGGGATGCAGTGCCCGAGGAGGTATGGCAACACACACAGCTGATTTTTGTGTGCTCGCCCGGCAACCCCACGGGCGCAGTGATGCCGCTCGGCGAATGGGAGAAGCTGTTTGCCCTGTCCGACAGGCATGGCTTCGTGATTGCCAGCGACGAGTGCTACAGCGAGATCTACTTCCAGGAAGAAGCCCCGCTGGGCGGCCTGGAAGCTGCCCAAAAGCTGGGCCGCCATGACTTCAAGAATCTGGTGATGTTCACCAGCCTGTCCAAGCGCAGCAATGTGCCCGGGCTGCGCAGCGGCTTTGTAGCGGGTGATGCGGCTCTGCTCAAGTCCTTCTTGCTCTATCGCACCTATCACGGCGGCGCCATGAGTCCCGTGGTGCAGACGGCATCGATTGCGGCCTGGGGCGACGAAGCCCATGTGCAGGAAAACCGCCGCCTTTATCGCGAGAAGTTTGCGCAGGTCACGCCCGTGCTGTCCCAAGTCATGGACGTGAAGCTGCCCGATGCCAGCTTCTATCTCTGGGCCGGCATTCCACCGGAATTGGGCATGGATGATGCACAATTCGCCAAAGAGCTGTATATTCATACAGGTGTAACAGTCTTACCAGGCAGCTACCTTGCGCGTGAGGCTCAGGGGTTCAACCCCGGCGCCAATCGCATTCGCATGGCTCTGGTGGCCGAAACGGCGGAATGCCTTGAAGCCGCCCAGCGTATTGCACAATTCATCGAATCCCGTACCCGCTGATCCACATCCAAGGCCTGCTATGTGCAAGCCTTTCATGACTCAACGATTCACCTCAACTTTCGATCCTTGACCGAAAACATCATGACGCAACAACTGCAATCCATCATCGACAACGCCTGGGACAACCGTGCCAATATCTCGCCTTCCGCCGCCCCCAAGGAAGTGGTGGATGCCGTGGAGCACGTGATTGCCGAGCTCAACGACGGCAAGCTGCGCGTGGCCACCCGCGAAGGTGTGGGCCAGTGGACCGTGCACCAGTGGATCAAGAAAGCGGTGCTGCTGTCCTTCCGCCTCAAGGACAATGCCCTGATCAACGGCGGTGCCCTGAACTTCTTCGACAAGGTCCCCACCAAGTTCGAAGGCATGAGCGAGGCCGAAATCGCCGCCACCGGCGTGCGCGTGGTGCCTCCTGCCGTGGCCCGTCGCGGCTCCTTCATCGCCAAGGGCGCCATCCTGATGCCTTCCTATGTGAACATCGGCGCCTATGTGGACGAAGGCACCATGGTCGACACCTGGGCCACCGTGGGATCCTGCGCTCAAGTGGGCAAGAACGTGCACCTGTCCGGCGGCGTGGGCCTCGGCGGCGTGCTTGAGCCCCTGCAAGCCAACCCCACCATCATCGAAGACAACTGCTTCATCGGCGCCCGCTCCGAAGTGGTCGAAGGCGTGATCGTGGAAGAGAATTCCGTTCTGGGCATGGGCGTGTACATCGGCCAGTCCACCCCTCTGTTCAACCGCGAAACCGGCGAAATCACCTACGGCCGCGTGCCCAGCGGCTCGGTGGTGGTCAGCGGCAACA
>Ga0308157_10009012_pt1 | contig 11173 bp, 10 predicted proteins | sample PhyBR1_FD_201035 | JGI IMG/M metagenome (GOLD analysis project Ga0308157, IMG submission 201035) | Phyllosphere microbial communities from UC Gill Tract Community Farm, Albany, California, United States - DLSLB.R1 | ecosystem: Host-associated > Plants > Phyllosphere > Unclassified | place: USA...
CTGGCGCTCTTTGGCGACGACTCGTTCGACGTGGTGCTGCAGATCGACACGCTGCAGCACCTGCGCAACGCCGAGGTCATGCTGCGCGAGACCGCCCGCGTCGGGCGTACCGGCATCGTCGCCTTTCCCAATTTCGGCCACTGGCCCAACCGCCTGGCCGTGCTGCGCGGGCGCATGCCAGTGACGCGCGTGCTGCCCTACCAGTGGTACGACACGCCCAACATCCGCGTCGGCACGCTCAAGGACTTCGACGCGCTGGCGCGCAAGAACCGCCTGCAGGTGCTCGACGCCTTCGGCCTGCAGGACGGGCGCGAAGTGCGCCTGTGGCCCAACGCCCGCGCCAGCCGGGCGGTGTTCAAGCTGCAGCGCGCGTAGAAAGAGCCGGCCGTGGGCTGATAAAATTTTTCGACCGGGATTTCAGCCTCCCGGCTCTCTTGAAGAACAGACGGTGTCCCGTCCAAGCGCTGGCAACCCGACTCGGAGTTTTCCCGTGGACACCTGCTGCTTTCCGTCTGTTTTCTTTCCCTTGTTTTCCTTCTTCTCAAACCATCCGGCCAGGGGGGTGGAATGAGCGCGCCCGACATCTCCGGAGCGACCGTGCCGCGGGCCGTGCCTTTTCACGAGGCGTTGAGGTTCTGGCTGCGGCTGGGCTTCATCAGCTTTGGCGGGCCGGCCGGGCAGATCGCCATCATGCACCGCGAGCTGGTGGACGGGCGGCGCTGGGTGTCCGAGCAGCGTTTTTTGCATGCGCTCAATTTCTGCATGCTGCTGCCCGGCCCCGAGGCGCAGCAGCTGGCGACCTACCTGGGCTGGCTGATGCACGGCACGCGCGGCGGCGTGGCGGCCGGCGTGCTGTTCGTGCTGCCTTCGCTGGCGCTGCTCATCGGCCTGGGCTGGGTGTACATGGCCTTTGGCCAGCTGCCGCTGGTGGCCGGGATCTTCTACGGCATCAAGCCGGCGGTGGCGGCCATCGTGCTGCACGCGCTGCACCGCATTGCCCGCAAATCCTTGGGAAATCCGCTGCACGCCCCGGTGCCGTATGCGCTGGCAGCCATGAGTTTTATAGCAATCTGGCTGCTGCACGTGCCGTTTCCGCTGGTCGTGCTGGCCGCGCTGCTGGCCGGCGCGGTGCTGGGCCGGGTCGCGCCCGGCTGCCTGGGGCGCGCCGGCGGCCCTGCGGCCTCGGCGGCGCAGGCGGTGCGCGCGCCGGCGCTGATCGACGACGACACGCCCACGCCGGCGCATGCGCGCTTCAAGCGCTCGCGGCTGGCGGCGGTGCTGCTGGCCGGCGCGGCGCTGTGGCTGGCGCCGATGGCCGTGCTTTCCTTCCTGCACGGCTGGGGCGGCGCGCTCACGCAGATGGGCGCGTTCTTCACCAAGGCGGCGCTGCTGACCTTTGGCGGCGCCTACGCGGTGCTGCCGTATGTGAACCAGATGGCCGTCGGCCATTACGGCTGGCTGACCACGGCGCAGATGATGGACGGGCTGGCGCTGGGCGAGACCACGCCCGGGCCGCTCATCATCGTCGTGGCGTTTGTGGGCTTCGTCGGCGGCTGGCGCGAGGCGGTGCTCGGCCCCGGCGCGCCCGGGCTGGGCGGCGCGCTGGCGGCCTGCGTGGCGGCCTGGTTCACCTTCCTGCCTTCCTTCGTCTTCATCCTGGCCGGCGGGCCGTGGGTCGAGTCCACGCGCGGCAACCTGCGCCTGAGCGCGCCGCTGGCCGCCGTGACCGCCGCCGTGGTTGGCGTGATCGCCAACCTTGCTCTTTTTTTCATAGCGGCTGTCGCTTACCCGGCAAGGGCTGCGGGCGGTTTTGAGGCCCAACCGGATGGGCTGGCGCTGGCGCTGTTCGCGCTGGCGGCGCTGGCGCTGTGGCGCCTGCGCTGGGGCGTGATCGCGGTGATTGCCGCCTCGGCCGGCGCCGGCCTGGCGCTGCGGCTGCTGGGCCTGGCCTGAAGAGGGCCCGCCGGGGGCGCCGGGGCCGGCGTTATGCTCACGGCCATGCAAGGCCCCACTGAACGTCATCGCGGCGCGGCGCTGCGGCTGGCCGAGCGCCTGCTGGGCGACTGGGTGCACCGCGTCACGCCGGCCACGCTGCGGCCGGACGCGCTGGCCGGCCTGCTGGGCGCGGTGCTGGTGCTGCCGCAGGGCATCGCCTTTGCCACGCTGGCCGGGCTGCCGCCCGAGTACGGCCTGTACACCGCCATCGTGCCGTGCATCGTCGCCGCGCTGTTTGGCTCGAGCTGGCACGTGATGTCGGGGCCGACGAACGCCAACTCGCTGGCGCTGTTTGCCATGCTCTCGCCGCTGGCCGCCGCCTTCAGCCCGGCCTACATTCAATTGGCGCTGGCCGTCACCGTGATGGTGGGGGTGCTGCAGTGGCTGATCGGCGCGCTGCGGCTGGGCCTGCTGGCCAACTTCATCTCGCCGGCCGTGCTGCTGGGCTTCACCTCGGGCGCGGCGCTGCTGATCGCGGTGCATGCGCTGCCCGACCTGCTGGGCCTTGTGGCGCCGCCCGGGCACGGCGCCGGCACGGTGCTGCGCCACGTTGCCGGGCAGCTCGCCCGCGCCAACCCGGCGGCGCTGGCCGTGGCCGCGGCCACGCTGGCGGTGGCGCTGGCCGTGCGGCGCTGGCGGCGCGGCTGGCCGCACATGCTCCTCGGGCTGGCGGCGGGCAGCGTGCTGGGCTGGGCCTGGGCGCAGGCCGCCCCGGGCGCCGCCGGCCTGGCCACGGTGGGCCTGATCGCCACGCCCTGGCCGCGCCTGGCGCTGCCGCGCATCGACTGGGCGCAGGCCTCCGAACTGGTCGGGCTGGCGTTTGCGCTGACCATCGTGGCGCTGGGCCAGGACATCTCCATCGTGCGCGCGGTGGCGCGGCGCTCGGGCCAGCGCATCGACGCCAACCGCGAGTTCCGCGGCCAGGGGCTGTCCAACATCGTCGGCGGCCTCTTCGCCTGCTACGTCTCCTGCGGCTCGCTCAACCGCTCCATCCCCAACCTGGAGGCCGGCGCGCGCACGCCGCTGGCCTCGGTGTTCTCGGCGCTGTGGCTGCTGGCGCTGGTGGCGCTCAGCGCGCCGCTGCTGGCGCGCATTCCCATGGCCGCGCTCTCGGCGCTGCTGCTGCTGGTGGCCTTGACGCTGCTGGACACGGCGCGCTGGCGCGCGCTGCCGGCGCTCAGCCGCAGCGACTTCGGCGTAGCGCTGGCCACGCTGGCGGCCACGCTGACGCTGCGGCTGGAAATCGCCATCCTCTTGGGCATGCTGCTGTCGCTGATGTCGTTTCTGTACCGCACCTCGCGCCCGGCGATGCGCACCATGGGCTTTGACAGCCGCGCGCTGGACCGGCAGTTCGTGGTGATCGACGAGGCGCCGCCCCTTGAGACGGCCGACGCGGGGGGCGGGACTGCCGGCGCGGGCGCCCACCTGCCCGAGTGCCCGCAGCTCAAGCTGCTGCGCATGGAGGGCGAGGTCTACTTCGGCGCCACGCAGCACGTGGCCGACATGCTGCACGCGCTGCGCAGCCGGCCCCATCCGCAAAAGCACCTGCTGGTCATGGCCAAGAGCATGAACTTCATCGACCTGGCCGGCGCCGAGCTGTGGGCGGCCGAGCTGGGGGCGCGCCGCGCCATGGGCGGCGGCCTGTACTTTCACCGCCCGCGCCCCGAGGTGATCCGCATGTGGCGCAAGACCGGCTTTACCGACGTGCTCGGGCCGGCGCACCAGTTCGCCGACAAGTTCAGCGCGATTTCCACCATCTTCGGCCAGCTCGACCCCGACATCTGCCGGCGCTGCCGCGCGCGCATCTTCTGGGAGTGCGCCAGCGCACCCGGCGCCGACGACCCCGCCCTCCAGCCCCCCGCCTGAAAAGAAACTCCCCATGCCCCGATTTGCCGCCAACCTCAGCTGGCTCTACACCGAGCTGCCCTTTGCCCAGCGCTTCGAAGCCGCCGCCCGCGACGGCTTCAAGGCGGTGGAAATCCTCTCGCCCTACGCCTGGCCGGCCGCCGAGCTCAAGGCCCTGCTGGCCGCTCACGGATTGGAGCTGGTGCTGCTGAACACGCCGCCGGCCGGCACCGACGCCGCCGGCATCGAGCGCGCCTGGGCCTCGGCCGAAAGAGGCACCGCCTGCCTGCCCGGGCGCGAGGCGGAGTTCGACGCCGGCCTGGCGCTGGCGCTGGACTGCGCCCGGGCGCTGGACTGCCCGCGCGTGCACGTCATGGCCGGCGTGCTGCCGGCCGGCGCCGAGCGCGAGGCGCTGCAGCCGCTGTATGTCGCCAACCTGCGCCGCGCCGCCGCGCAGGCCGCCCGCGACGGCATCGAGCTGCTGATCGAGCCGATCAACGGCCGCGACATCCCGGGCTACTTCCTCAACCGCCAGGACCACGCGCACGAGATCGTCGAGGCGGTGGGCGCGCCCAACCTGAAGGTGCAGATGGACCTCTACCACTGCCAGGTCGTCGAGGGCGACGTGGCGACCAAGCTGCGCCGCCACCTGCCCGGCGGGCGCGTCGGCCACATCCAGGTCGCCGGCGTGCCCGCGCGCGGCGAGCCGGACGCGGGCGAACTGCACTACCCCTACCTGTTCGACCTGCTCGACGAACTGGGCTACGCCGGCTGGGTGGGCTGCGAGTACCGGCCGGCGCGCGGCGCCGCGCCCGGGGCGACCACCGACGGCCTGGGCTGGCTGCGCGCCCGTGCATGACGGGCCGCCGCACCTGCGCGCTCACGCCAACGTCGAGGCCTCAGAGGCTGCTCGAAAAACGCAGATCGTCTAAAGTGGGCGGGATGCAAGGCCTTCACCTGACCGCCGACCTCTACAACTGCCGCTGTGCCCCCGCCTGGCTGCGGGACGCCGGCCAGCTCGGGCCCTGGTGCGCGGCGGCGGCCCGGGCGGCCGGCTTCGCGCCGCTGGGCGAGGCGCTGGCCACGCACCCGGGCGGCGTCAGCGCCACGCTGGTGATGGCCGGCGCGCACGTGGCGGTGCACACCTGGCCGGCGCACAAGGCGGTGACGCTGGACGTGTACGCCGCCCCGGCCGGCCCGGACGCGGCGGCGCGGGCCGGGCTGCTGCTGCAGGCGCTGGCGGCCCGGTTTGCGCCCGAATGGACCGAGCAGCGCTCGCTCGAGCGCGGCGGCGAGGCTTGAAGGGGCCGGGCGCTGCGGCGCCGCGCCAATCCCGCCGACAATGAAGGCCATGAACCCTCTTGCCATCAAGGCCATGGTCCTGGCCGCCGGGCGCGGCGAGCGCATGCGCCCGCTCACCGACCACTGTCCCAAGCCGCTGCTGCAGGTGGCGGGCCGCCCGCTCATCGACTGGCACGCCCGGGCGCTGGCGCGCGGCGGCTTCACCGCACTGGTCGTCAACACCGCCTGGCTGGGCGCGCAGATCGAGGGCCATTTCAGCCCCGAGCGCAAGCAGGCCATCGACCGTGCGCTCTCAATTTCATACTCGCACGAGGGCGCCGACTTCGGCGGCGCGCTGGAGACGGCCGGCGGCATCGCGCGGGCGCTGCCGCTGCTGGGCGAGGCCTTCTGGGTGGTGGCCGGCGACGTGTTCGTGCCCGGGTTTGAATTCACGCAGGACGCGGTGCGGCGCTTTCTGGCCTCGGACAAGCTCGCCCACCTGTGGCTGGTGCCCAACCCGGCGCACAACCCGCACGGCGACTTCGGCCTGTCGCCCGAAGGCCTGGCGCTGAACCTGCCGGCCGGCGACCCGGCGCCGCGCCACACCTACAGCACCATCGGCCTGTACCGGCGCGCCCTGTTCGACAGCCTCCCCGCCGGCAACCCGCAGGGCGAGCGGGCTGCGCTGGCGCCGCTGCTGCGCGCGGCCATGGCGCGCGGCCAGGTGAGCGCCGAGCTGTACGCCGGCGCCTGGACCGATGTCGGCACGCCCGAGCGGCTGGCCGCGCTGAACCGGGCGCTGCTGCCGGCCGCCTGACCTTTCCCTGACGCCTTTCCTCACCACACCCGCCCATGACCACCTCTTCGAACCCTTCGGACCCTTCGAGCCCTTCGGACGTCTATGCCCAACGCCGCGCCGCCCTCGGCCGCGCCCTGCAGGCCGCCGGCGGCGGCGTTGCGCTGCTGCCGACCGCGCCCGAGCTGGCGCGCAACCGCGACAGCGACTTCCCCTACCGCCACGACAGCTATTTCTACTACCTCACCGGCTTTGACGAGCCGGGCGCCTGGCTGGTGGTCGAGGCGGGCGAGCGCATCAAGAGCACCCTCTTTTGCCGGCCCAAGGACAAGGAGCGCGAGATCTGGGACGGCTTTCGCCTGGGCCCCGAGGCCGCGCCGGCGCAACTGGGCGTGGACGCGGCGCTGAGCGTGGCGCTGCTCGACGAGAAGATGCCCGGGCTGCTGGCCAACCGGGCGGCGGTGTGGTTTCCGTTTGCCACGCACAAGGGCCTGGAGACGCAGGTCGATGGATGGCTGGGCCAGGTGCGCGCCCGGGTGCGGCTGGGCGCCGAATGCCCGCACAGCCAGCACGACCTGTGCCGCCTGCTCGACGAGATGCGTCTGTTCAAGGACGCGCACGAGGTCGCCATCCTGCGCCGGGCCGGGCAGATTTCGGCCGGCGCGCACGTGCGCGCCATGCAGGCGTCGGCCGCGCTGCTGCGCGCCAAGGTGGCCGGCGGCCTGCGCGAGTACCACCTGGAGGCCGAGCTGCTGCACGAGTTCCGGCGCCACGGCGCGCAGGCGCCGGCCTACACCAGCATCGTCGCCGCCGGGGCGAATGCCTGCGTGCTGCACTACCGCGCCGGCAACGCCGAGCTCAAGGCCGGCCAGCTCTGCCTGATCGACGCCGGCTGCGAGCTCGACGGCTATGCCAGCGACATCACCCGCACCTTCCCGGCCGATGGCAAATTCACCCCGGCCCAGCGCACGCTCTACGACATCGTGCTGGCCGCGCAGGAGGCGGCCATTGCCGCCACGCGGCCCGGCCAGCGCTTTTCCGACCCGCACGACGCGGCCACGCGCGTGCTGATCGAGGGCATGCTGGAGACCGGCCTGCTGGCGCGCAGCAAGCACGGCAGCGTCGAGGACGTGCTCGCATCGGGCGCCTACCGCCAGTTCTACATGCACCGCACCGGCCACTGGATGGGCATGGACGTGCACGACTGCGGCGACTACACCGAGCCGGGCAGCGCGCCGCAGCCCGACAAGGACCCCAGCGGCCAGCCGGTGATGAAAAAGCCGGCGCGCATCCTGCAGCCCGGCATGGTGCTGACCGTCGAGCCGGGCCTGTACGTGCGCCCGGCCAAGGGCGTGCCCAAGAAGTTCTGGGACATCGGCATCCGCATCGAGGACGACGCGCTGGTAACGCCCGAGGGCTGCGAGCTGTTCACGCGCGGCGTGCCGGTCAAGGCCGATGAGATCGAGGCGCTGATGCGGGCTTGAGGCCGTGGGGCGGCGGGGCAGGGCCGTCGGGCCGCGGGGGAGGGCGCCGGCCCCGGCCCCGGCAGGGACTTGCCTCGGCCGACACGCGCTCGGGACAAAACCCCACAAGGCCGCGCACCGGCCATGCCAGCATGGACAGGCCACCGGGCGCGCAGGGCGCCCCCTTCATTTTTCTGGCCCACCCATGAACGATTCTGACCCCTCTTGCGGCCCCGCGGCCCGGCAAGTCATCGTGATGGGCGCCTCGGCCGGGGGCGTCAACGCCATCCTGGCCCTGGCGCCCCGGCTGCCCGCCGACTTTCCCCTGCCCATCCTGTTCGTGCAGCACATCGGGGCACACCGCACCGAGCTGTGGAACCTGGTGACCGCCGCGGGGCCCAACCCGGCGGTGCCGGCCACGCAGGGCTGCGTGCCCCGGCCGGGCACCATCTACATCGCCCCGCCCGACCAGCACATGCTGCTCGACAGGGGCGTGATCCACCTGTCGGCCGGCCCCAAGGAGCACCATGCCCGGCCGGCCATCGACCCGCTGTTCCGCTCGGCGGCGCTGGCCTTCGGCCCGCGCGCCATCGGCGTCGTGCTGACCGGCATGCTCGACGACGGCAGCGACGGCCTGCGCGCCATCAAGGCCTGCGGCGGCACGGCGGTCGTGCAGGACCCGCAGGATGCCTACGCGCCCAGCATGCCGCGCGCGGCGCTGGCCTGTGTGCAGGCCGACCATGTGGTGCCGCTGGACGCCCTGGGCCCGCTGCTGTACGAGCTGGCCCGCCGCCCGGTGCCGCAGGCGCCGGTGCAGCCGCCGCCCGGCCTCGAACAGGCGCATGCCGTCAGCCTGGGGAACCATGTCATGGAAAACCTCTTTGCCATCGGCCATCCGTCGGCCTTCACCTGCCCCGAGTGCAGCGGCGTGCTGTTCGAGCTCAACGACAAGCCGCCGCTGCGCTACCTGTGCCACACCGGCCACGCCTTCAGCCTGCGCAGCCTGGCCTACACGCAGCAGGAGGTCAGCTCGGCCGGCCTGTGGAGCGCGCTGCGCGCGCTGCGCGAGAAGGAGGCGGTGCTGCGCCAGCTGGCCGACACCGGCCGGCAGCAGTATCCGGCGCAGGCGTCCGACGCGCTGCGCGAGGCCGACGAGCTGGCCGCCGTCTGCGTCGTGCTGCGCCGCATGACCCAGAGCATGCCCAGCCACGGCTACTTTGACCTGCCGGACTGATGCGCCGCCGCCCCCGTCCTACGCCAGCTTGCGCGGCGGCCCACAGCCCGCCGGCAGCGGGCGCCTAAGCTGGCGGGCAGGGCCGGCGCGCCTGCCGGCCCGCTGCTTTGCAAGGAGACCCGCCGATGACAACCGTTTCCGAAGTGATGACCCGCGGCGTTCGCGCGCTCGGCCCCCGGGACACCGTGGTGGCCGCCGCGCAGGCCATGGACGAGCTCAACGTGGGCGCGATCCCGGTGTGCGAGGGCGACACGCTGCTGGGCATGGTGACCGACCGCGACATCGTCGTGCGCGCCGTGGCCCAGGACATCGACGCCCGCGCGGTCACGCTGGAGCAGGTGATGAGCCGCCCGGTGTGCACCGTGGGCGAGGACGAGGACGTCGAGGAGGCGCTGGCCACCATGTCCGAGCACCAGATCCGGCGCATCCCGGTGGCCGACGGCCAGGGGCGGCTGGTCGGCATGCTCTCGCTGGGCGACATCGCCGCCAAGGACCCGGACAACGACACTGGCTTGGCGATGTCGCTGGCCGACATCTCCTCGCCCGCCGCGCCGGACCGCTAGGGCCGCGGGTCCGGCGCGCGCCGGCGCGTGGCTTTTCGGCGCCAAAAAGGCTGCCCGCCCAGGCGCCGCCTGGGGTTTCAGCTATGGATTCGATAGCGAGCGCTGCCTGCCTCTTGGCCGCCCGGCGGCGGCCATGGCACGCAGGTGCCCGTGCTCGTGCCCGTGCCTGCCTCAGGCGACGGGCACGACCGTGAACTGCGTGTGCAGCCAGCGGCTCTCGCCCGGGGCCAGCATCGCCACGCCGTGCGCGGCCCAGTCGGCCTCGGGCGCGTTGAGCGCGGCGTTGGCATGCTGCACCGGCTCGGCGGCGAAAAAGCCGCCCGCGGCGGGCGAGTAGACCTGAAAGTAGCCGGCGTCGGGCGAGGAAAATTCCAGCGCCACCGGGCGGCCTGGCCAGTCGATGCGCGCCGTGCCGCCCCAGCCGTCGTAGCCGTTGTCCAGCCCCTGGGCGCAGATGGTCCGCTGGCGCAGGCCGTAGCGGCCGGTGGCCGGCAGGCGCTCCAGCGGCAGCACGTCGGCATCGACCGTCCAGACATGGGCGACCTGGGTGTCCAGCCGCGTGGCGGCGTCGCACGGGTAGTAAGGGTGCTGGCCCAGGCCGCAGGGCATGGGCGCGCTTGAGAGGTTGCGGCAGCCCAGCTCCAGCAGCAGGCCGCCGGGCGACAGCGTCAGGCACTGCTGCGCCTCGTAGCGCCACGGCCACTCGCCGGCCTCGTGGACAAAGTCCAGCGCCAGCCGGTCGGCCTCGGCGCTGCGCACCGTCCAGGGCGCGCGCCAGCCCTGGCCGTGCAGCGGGCTGGCGTCGCCCGGCAGGTTGTTGGACAGGCGCACCTGGCGCCCGCCGCACAGGAAACTGCCGCCGCGGATGCGGTTGACATAGGGCACCAGCGGGAACGAGGCGGCCTGCAGCACGTCGGCGTAGTCTTCGTCGGTGCCGCGCAGCAGCGGCTGGCGGCCGGCCGGGCCGAGGTGGTCGAAGCGGGCAATGCTGCCGCCCACGGCGGGCAGCACCTCGACGTGCAGCGCGCCGGCGCGCAGGGTCAGGCGTTGGGCGGTTGTCATAGCTTGGCCAGCCTTCCGCCGTCGACGGCCAGCGTGGCGCCGGTGATGAAGCGGGCGTCGTCGCTGGCCAGGAAGGCCACGGCGGCGGCCACGTCCTCGGGCTGGCCAACCTCGCGCCTGTCGATGGTCTCGATGCCGGCCAGGACGTTCGGGTTGTTCCAGAGCATGGGCGTGTCGATGGCGCCGGGCAGCACCGCGTTGGCCCGGATGCGCCGCTCGCGCCCCTCGATGGAGGTGGTGCGGGTCAGCGAGACCATTGCCGCCTTGGCCGCCGCGTAGGGCGCGGCGTTGGCGCTGGTCATGACCGCGTGCACGCTGGCGATGTTGACGATGGCGCCGCCGTCCGGGCCCATGTGCAAGAACGCCTGCTTGGTGAAGAAGTCCGCGCCCAGCAGGTCCACGCGCAGCACGTCCATCCAGTCCTGCGCCGTCCACTGCGTCAGCGCCTTGAAGGTCATGAGGCCGGCGTTGTTGACCACGATGTCCAGCCGCCCCAGGGCCCGGGTGGTCTCGGCCACGCAGGCCTGGACCTGCCCTTCGTGGCCGACATCGCAGGCGATGCCCAGCGAGCGCACGCCGTGCGCCTGCGCCAGTGCCCGGGCCGCGCCGGCGGCGTTGTCGGCGTGGATGTCGGCGATCACCACGTCGGCGCCCTCGGCCGCCAGCCGGGCCGCGATGGCCGCGCCGATGCCGCCGGCCGCGCCGGTCACGATGGCGACCTTGCCGCCGAGTTGTCTGGTCATCCGCTGTTCTCCTGGGTTGAGGGTTGGGTGGCGGGCTGGCCGATCATGCGGCGCGCGCGCTGCCGCTGCTCGCGCGCGTGCTCGCCCTCGGCCTGGGAGGGCATGACCACCGGCACGGTCAGGCACATGCTCTGGGTGGGCAGCACGTCGCGCCAGTCGGCGATCAGCTGCTTGAACGCCTGGCCGACCGG
>Ga0308157_10009013_pt1 | contig 11173 bp, 6 predicted proteins | sample PhyBR1_FD_201035 | JGI IMG/M metagenome (GOLD analysis project Ga0308157, IMG submission 201035) | Phyllosphere microbial communities from UC Gill Tract Community Farm, Albany, California, United States - DLSLB.R1 | ecosystem: Host-associated > Plants > Phyllosphere > Unclassified | place: USA...
CTGTTCGTTCTTATAAATTAGAAATCAGCCCTTACCTCTACAACATAGCTGCCATTTCGCTGCAGTCATTGGCATTGCTCGCAGTTACCGAGCTTCGCAAATAGCTAACAAATGCCATTTATCGCAATTTTAAGAGCACCAAAACCTTAAGAAAACGAAAGAAAAATTAGGAAGAGAGAACACACCATCTCCCTTCCTTGGAGGCATTATTTAACAAATTTTATTTAAATCACTTTTAGCGAATGGCTGCCTTAGCTACCTTTCAGTTCTACTAGGTAAATCCCCTTTGGGTAATTATTCATCTCAAGTTCTATTTCATTTTGGGTGGTGGAGGTGCATAAATAACGGTTTGCGCAGCAGCCGATAAGGGACTGCTAAACATTGCAATTATAAAAACGAAGCGTAAAAGTTTGCTCATTTACAAAACGAATAATTTGTGCGTAAATGTCTGAAAGAATTCTATTGCCCCGGTCACTTTAGAGCGGACAAAAAACGGACAAATTATACTTCCATTGACTTGAATTTATATTCAGCAGCTTACGTTTGCTTCATGTTAAAAATGGTCGTCATTTCGGGCGCAGTTGAGAACTGAAAGAAACGTGGCTAAATCTTTGGTTTATTTATCTGTTAAAAGACCCGACTTCGTAAAGCTTCGGTTCTCCACCGGCTTTGCTGAGTTCTAAAGACGAATTAAGATCCGTAGCGCTCATTACAGTACGAGCTTAGTTGGGTAAGAAGCAATTTTATCCTCCAAACCTCACATCTCAACTTTTAACTTTCCACTCTCAACTCAATTTGCTATTTTGCACCAAATGCAGTTTAAACAGATTATTGGACAGGAGAGTGTAAAGCAACATTTAATACAAACTGTTGCCGAGAATAGGGTAAGCCATGCGCAATTGTTTCTTTCGCCAGCCGGAAGTGGCGCTTTGCCTTTGGCCATTGCCTATGCGCAATACATTAACTGCCAACAAAAAACTGCTGAAGATAGCTGCGGAGAATGCTCTTCTTGCCGCAAGTACGAGCGCTTAATTCATCCAGATTTGCACTTTTCGTATCCATTTTTTGCTTCTAAAGATGTAAAAATTGCTACCGATGTGTTGGAAGAATGGCGTAACATGTTGCTCGAAAATCCATACTTCGATTTAGATATTTGGCGCTCTAAACTCAGTGCCGATAATAAGCAGGCCAATATCAACATTGCCGAAGCGCATGATATCATCAAAAAATTAAGTTACAAAGCTTTCGAGGCAGATACCAAGGTGCTCATTATGTGGTTGCCCGAGTATTTGGATAGAGAAGGCAATGCATTGCTAAAAATTATTGAAGAACCACCTGCAAATACCTTGTTCATTTTAGTAGCGCAAAATCAGGAACAAATTTTAACAACTATTTTGTCACGTACGCAAATTGTTAAAATCCCTAAACTGGCGGATGGCGTGGTGCAGCAATACTTGACAGACAAAGCTAATCTTTCAGAAAATCAGGCAGCGGAGTATAGCTTTTTAGCCGACGGAAATTTGATTGAAGCTAATTCGTTATTGGCCGATGAAGCCAACAACAACGCTGGTTATTTTTCGGAGTGGCTACGCATGGGCTACGGCAACCGTGTGCCAGATATGATGGCCTTTACAGAAACTGCCGCCAGTTGGGGCAGAGAAAACCAAAAGAACTTCTTAAAATACGGCATCAACTTTTTAAGAGAATGTAGTTTGCTCATTAGCGGGGCTGATGATTTGGTAAAATTACCGCCACAAATTTTTGAAGTCGCTAAAAAATTATCGGCCAATGTGTTAAGCCTAGCTATGGTAGAGGCACTAATTAACGAGTTGGAGAAAGCGCATTATCATATAGAACGTAATGCGAATCCCAAAATTCTGTTTTTAGATGTATCTTTACAATTGGTAAAAATTATAAAGTTTAAAACGCTCCCGAAAGGGACTCAATATATATACACGTAATTATGGGATGTGGAAGTTGCTCGACGGGAGGTGGTTGTGCCCCCGCTGGCTGCAAAAGTAATGGCTCTTGCCTTACTGGAGGCTGTCAAAAAATGGAAGTATACGACTGGCTGTCTAACTTAGATATGCCATCTAATTATAAACCTTTTCACGTTATCGAAGTTAAATTTAAAGGCGCTAGAAAAGAGTTCTTTGTTAACCACGATGATATTTATTTAGAAATTGGCGAGTTGGTTGCTGTAGAAGGCGCCACTGGCGGATACGATATTGGTCACGTTTCGTTAACCGGCGAATTGGTGCGTACGCAGTTAAAGCGTAGAAAAGTACCTGTTGACCAAGTTACCCGAAAAATTTATAGAAAAGCTACAGAAGCTGATGTAGAGAAATGGAAAATTGCGAAGGATTTAGAATGGGAAACCATGCATAAAGCCCGTACGCTAGCTTTAGATTTAAAGCTTTCCATGAAAATTAGCGATGTAGATTATCAAGGCGATAGAACTAAAGCGACTTTCTTTTACACTGCAGAAGGTAGGGTAGATTTTAGAGAGCTGATCAAAAAAATGGCGGAGTCTTTCCGTATTCGTATAGAGATGCGCCAAATTGGAATGCGCCAGGAAGCTGGCCGTTTAGGTGGTATTGGTTCTTGCGGTCGCGAATTATGCTGTTCTACTTGGTTAACAAACTTTAAGACCGTTTCTACTGCTGCGGCTCGTTATCAAAACCTGTCGCTAAATACCTTAAAATTAGCCGGACAGTGCGGTAAGCTAAAATGTTGCTTAAACTACGAGCTTGATACGTATTTAGATGCTTTAAAGGATATTCCAGATCGTATCGAATCTTTACAAACCGAAGTGGGTGTTGCCCGTCATCAAAAAACAGATATCTTCAAAAAGTTAATGTGGTTCAGCTATGCTAACCAAGAAGATTGGATTCCACTAAAAGTTGACCGTGTGAAAGAAATCATGGCAATGAATAAGCGTGGTGAAAAGCCAAGCAACCTTAAAGATGAAGCAGTTGAGCTTAAAACCACTGCTATAGTAGAGAAAGTTCACGATTACGAAAATGTGGTTGGTCAGGATAGTTTAACGCGTTTAGACGAGAAAAACCGCAATAAGAACAACCGTAACCGTAATAACAACAATAGAAACGACAGAGAACGTGGAGAACGTGACAGAGATAGAAATCGTGGTGGCCAAAATGCGCAAGGTAGTCCGTCTAATGGTGGACAAAAACCTCAAAATCAAAATAGACCTCAGCAGCAGCGAAATTCTCAAGATAGACCGCAAAAAAGTCAAGATAAGCCGCAAAACGAGCAAAATCAGAGAAATCAACCTCGCCAAGAAAATAGACCTCAGCAAAATCAAAGGCCTCAGCAGAAGCCTGTTGAAGGAAAAGCGATAGATAATACGCCAAAAGCGAATGTTGAAGGAACAAATCCAGAACAGAAGCGCAATAGCCGTAACCGCAATAAAAACCGTAATAAAAATAGAGACCAAGGAGCAAAGAATAAAGACCAAGGACCAAAGCCTAATGAATAGTAAGGAACAAGGAGCAAGGAACAAGGAGCAAGGAGAAAGGAACAAGGAGCAAGGAACAAGGAGCAAGGAGAAAGGAACAAGGAGCAAAAGCATTCCTCTTAACTTTATCGAGAGGAACCGAGCGGTCTTTTTAGCGCAGAAAGTGCTGGTTATTGTAGCTTTTTTTAGCCTTCTTTTTACTTGTTATTCTTGCAATTTTAACACTGTAGTTGATACCAATCAGAGCATTGAAGACAACCAATGGCTTTATGCCAATGCAGCAAAAGCTGATTTTGAAATTACCGATGCCGCAAAGCCTTACGAGGTGAGTTTTAAGTTGCGCATTAATGGCGAATACCGATATTCGAACTTATTTGTAATGGCCACTTTTAAAGATGCCAAACAACGAAAAAAAGTGCGCTATCAATTCAAATTGGCAAAAGCAGACGGGCAATGGCTTGGTAAAGGCTCAGGAGATTTATATACCTACACTTTCCCGCTTTTAAAAAATCATCACTTTGCAGATACAGGAAAATATCATATCGAAATAGAGCAAAATATGCGAGATAATCCGTTATTAGGCGTTAGTGATGTTGGTATTGAAGTGAAATAATTTACGAATTGCGATTTTAGATATACGCTTTGGAGGAATAATGGTGTAAAGAAAAATTTTGTGTTCTTTGTGCCTTTGTGGTTAAAATTAATGGTTAAAACGTTGGAACTTGGGGCCTTGCCAACTGCCAATTGAGAACTGAAAAATGCTTATTATGATAAAGAACTTTTTAGCGGCCTGTCTGCTGTTGATGACATTTTCGGTGAACGCTGCCGAGATTAAGTTTTTAGAAAACCCTACTTGGACTAGCGTTTTGGAGCAAGCGAAAAAAGAAAATAAGATGATTTTCTTGGATGCTTATGCCACTTGGTGTGGTCCATGCAAGCAAATGGATGCAGAAACCTACACCAATGATGCCGTTGCTAATTTCTACAATGCCAATTTCATTAATGTAAAGTACGACATGGAAAAGGGGGAAGGTGCAATGCTAGCAGATCGGTATTACGTTTCTGCCTACCCGAACTTGGTGTTTATCAGCCCAGATGGCGTAATGTTGCACAAAGGCGTTGGTTTTGTAGCTGCCAATGAATTTTTAACCTTAGCAAAAACAGCAAAAAATCCTGAAACGCAGTATTATACTTTAAAAAAGAATGCACTTAAATTAACCAACGCACAGTTTTTAAAATTTGCGAAACAAGCAGTTGAATTGCAAGATGAAGATTTTGGTTACTTGAGTAAAGATTTTTTAGCAGCAAAGGCTGATATTCTTGGCGATTCTGATTTGATTGACCTGATCATGAACTATGTGTTTGTGTTGCCGAAGGAAAAAGATTTGACTTATTTCTCTACCAGCAAAAGCAAAATTTTAAGGGTAGGCAAGTACACAGACGAAGATTTTGAAGAGCGCTTAGTTAGTTTAGCCATTCAATATGCCCTATCTGAAGATGTACAAGTGACTGAGGAAATAGACTTTGATGCAGTAAAAAAGATCTTAGATAAATATGTTCCAGAGCGCTCGTTCTTTGTTTACAACTATTTTAGAACGCAATATTTCCTAGAAAATAAAGAAATGGAATCGGCATTGGCTTCATTTAATGAAATTTTGGACAACCCTGCCAAAGTGGGTTACGCTCAGTTATGCAACGCAATGATGAGCTTCGGGCCAACCTTACATGCAGAAGGTAAATTGGATACTTATTTAACAAAGTTTGAGGCCATTCCTGTTCCTGCAAAAGATGTAGAGATTGCCTATTTAAAAGACTTTGTTAAAGCGATTATCTACATTAAAACCAAGCAGACCGACAAATTTAAAGAGGCAGCGAATTTAATGCTCGCTAATACAACTACACCAGAAGATGTAAAGAAAGACTTGAGAGCGGCTTTACAAAACATGGGGAATTAAGGTAGGAAGCTAAAAGTATAAAGTCAAAAGTGAAAATGAACTTTAGGCGGCTTTACGGTATTTACTCATTCAAAACTCAATCATTCAAAATTTTATAACAACGGCAGTAACTGCTCCAGCGCCATGCCCCTGCTACCTTTTAATAGTACCAGCGCATCTTTCCACTGCTGTGTTTTAATAAAGTCTGCAGCTTCTGGGGGTGTGGCAAAGAAATGCGCACTACTACCTTCTTTTGCTTTATAGAAATGGTTCCCTACAAAAATAACTTCGTCAATAGCAGTTTTTGCAGCCAGCTCAATAATATGCAAGTGCTGTTCGGTAGATTCATCGCCTAGCTCAAACATATCGCCTAAAATGGCAATCTTTTTAGTGGCACTAAGGCTGTTCAAGTTGTTAATTGCCGCCGTCATGCTGCTCGGGTTGGCGTTGTAGAAATCGCAAATTACTGTGTTGCTTTCTGTTTTGGTCAACTGTGAGCGATTATTGGTAGGGTGGTAGTCGGCCAAGCCTTTATTAATTTCTGCTGCGCTTAACTTAAAAAAACAACCAATGCTAATAGCCGCTAAAATGTTCTCGAAGTTGTAGGTGCCAGTCAAGTTAGCTTTTGCTTGATGGGTTTTCGCCTCGAAACTCCAATCGAACTCAATTAAAGGGTCGCTATGCTTTAAAACCCCATGTACAGCGCCAGTTTCGGCAATGTTGTAATGCACTACATTTGCTAAATCAGCTTTGCTGGCCATTTCCATTAAATCTTTGTTAGCGGCATTCACAAAAGCATAACCATTATTGGCACTGAGGTAAGCATACAGCTCGGCTTTCCCTTTTTTCACACCTTCAAAGCCGCCAAATCCCTCTAAATGTGCCATGCCCACATTGCTAATTAAGCCATGCGTAGGTTGCGCAATAGCGCTTAAAAACTCAATCTCTCTTTGGTGGTTAGCACCCATTTCAATCACGGCAATCTCTACCTCATCAGCTATGCTTAAAATAGAAAGCGGTACGCCAATATGATTGTTCAGGTTACCTTTGGTGGCAAAAACTTTGAAATGCTCTGCTAACACCGCTCTAATCAATTCCTTGGTGGTAGTTTTACCATTACTTCCTGTTAAGCCAATTACCGGAATGTTAAGTTGCTTTCTGTGATGTTTGGCCAGTTCTTGTAAGGTGCTCAATACATCATCTACTAAAATAAATTGCTCGCCTTTGGCATAGGCCGGATGATCGATAATGGCATAGGCAGCACCATCTGCAATCGCTTTTTCTGCAAATTGGTTGGCATCGAAATTTTCACCTTTTAAGGCAAAAAACAAGCATCCGCTACTAATAGAGCGAGTATCTGTACAAATTACCGGATGTTTTAAATAAGTTTGATAAAGCAGTTCGATAGTAGCCATGGTACCAAGTGATAAATTTACTTTGTAAAATTACGAATGCTTAATCGAAATCAGACATTCTTTTAGTAATATTGGGTAGTAGCCACAGATACACAGATGTTTTAGTCTAATCTATAGCATTTATTTGTTTAGTAATTTATTTACCAAAGGTGGGTTTTGGTTTTTTTCGATAGGCTTTAAACATGATGTCAAGCCCTAGCAAAAACCTTTAAATTTACTCAAAATCGGCCTTGGCCTTTGCGGTATTGACGTAACTGCCTTAACAGAAGCGTTAAAGCAAAGGGCGCAGCCGAGAGTTTTTTGTTTACTTTTTTGCGGAAAAAAAGTAAATGCCAATGCCCGGCATGAGGGCAGGAAAGACTGTGAAAGGGGTTGTGGCTAATTATCAATGCATAATAACCATAACTCACATAATTTAATTCAAATCTGTGCATCTGTGGCTAGATAGAAAACAGGTATGAAGAAAGCTCTATTTTTATTGTGGCTATCACTTTTTAGCACAATCCTATTTGCGCAAATACAAACTCCAGATTCCTTTTTAGGTTACGAATTGGGTACGCATTTTACCAGTCACCAAAAAGTGGTAGACTATTTTAAGGATGTTGCTGCAAAGGCAGGAAATGTAAAGCTTCAATCTTACGGTAAAACCTACGAAGGTAGAGAGCTGCTTTTAGCTGTCGTGTCTGATGCATCGAACATGGAACGATTGGAGCAAATTAAGGCTAATAACTTGGCTTTATCCAACAATGATAAAACCATAAAAGCCAATAAACAACCGGTAATTGTATGGCTAAGCTACAATGTGCACGGCAACGAGGCCAATTCTACAGAAACGGCAATGAAGGTTTTGCATACTTTGGTAGCAGCTAAAGACCAAAAAGTTAAGGACTGGCTAAAAAACACCATCGTTATTATAGATCCCTGCTTGAACCCAGATGGTAGAGAACGGTATGTCAATTATTTCAATAGCGTAGTTGGAACGGTACCTAATGCAGATCCTACGGCTAGAGAACATTATGAACCTTGGCCTGCCGGGCGAACCAATCATTATTATTTCGATTTAAATCGCGACTGGGCCTGGCAAACACAAATAGAAAGCGAACAACGCTTAAAACAGTACCATGCTTGGTTGCCCCAAATTCACGTAGATTTTCATGAGCAAGGTTATAACGAACCTTATTATTTTGCGCCTGCCGCAGAGCCGATACACCAGGCAGTTACCCCTTGGCAGCGAGAATTTCAAGTTATAGTAGGTAAAAACAATGCCAAATACTTCGACGAAAACGGTTGGCAGTATTTTACGAAAGAGCGTTTTGATTTGCTTTATCCATCTTATGGTGATACCTACCCTTTATACAATGGCGCTATTGGCATGACTTACGAACAAGGTGGCATTAGAGCCGGCTTGGCGGTTGTTACGGCAGACGGAGATACCTTGACACTGAAAGATAGAATTTCGCATCACTTTACCACATCGATGTCTACATTGGAAGTAGCTTCTGCCCATGCCGAAAAACTGGTAACAGAGTTTAAGAAATTCTTTGAGCAAAGCTTAACGCCAGCTACCACCTATAAAAGTTATGTGGTTAAAGCGCAAAATATTTCTAGGTTACGCAAACTGGCAGCATTGTTGGCGAAAAATAAAATCAGCTATGCTTTTGGATCTGACAAAGCCGACAGAACCTTAAACGGCTACAATTACGAAACGCAAAAAGTAGAGTCTTTTAAAATAGAGCGCAACGATATGATCATTAATGTGGCGCAAAAACATGGTGTGCTAGCCAATATTTTATTTGAACCACAAACTTTAGTGACCGATTCTAACACCTATGATATTACCGCCTGGGCTTTGCCTTATGCCTACGGCTTAAACGCCTACAGTTTAAAAGATGCCTTTTCGGGAACGTATAATTTTATTGAAGAGGCGAAAAAAGCGCCGCTAAATGCAGCCAAACCCTATGCTTGGGTGTTGCCTTGGGGATCTATGGAAGACGCCAAAACTTTAATGGTTTTGCAGCAACATGATATTAAGGTTCGTATGGCAGAGCAGGCCTTTACCATTGGTGGTGTAAATTATAAGCCAGGTACCTTATTGGTGTACCGGGCAGAAAACGAAAAGAAAACCCCAAATTTTCAGCCTTTGCTAGCACAAGTATTAAAAGCCAACAATGTTAATTTCCAAGTGTTGGCTTCTGGCTATGTAGAAAAAGGAAAGGATTTTGGTTCTTCCACGTATAGACTGCTAAGCGCACCAAAGGTTGCCGTACTCGGTGGACAAGAAACTTCATCGCAATCGGTGGGGGAGATCTGGCACCTCTTTGAACAAGAGTTAAATTATCCTATCTCTATTTTAAATGTAGCTACTGTGGCAAGTCTAGATATCAACAAGGTGAATACCCTAATTATCGCAGATGGTTATTATGATGGTAAACTGGCGGAACAAATTACGCCCTGGGTTAATGCTGGAGGAAAACTAATCTTGTTAGAAGATGCCATTAGCGCATTCATTGGTAAAAAGCCTTTCCAAATTAAACGCAAAGAAGAACCGAAAAGTGATGCCGCAAAAGGTAATACCCAGCAATATGGCAGCAGAGACCACGACGATTTTGCCAACTCAATTCCCGGTGCCATCTATAAAGTGTACTTAGATCAAACGCATCCCTTAGCTTATGGCATCGGTAAATACTATTACACGCTAAAAACAGATGCCAATATTTACGAACCTTTAGAAAGTGGCTATAATATTGGCTTGCTCAAGTCAAATAGTTACGTTGCTGGTGTGGCAGGCACGAAAGTTAAAGCTAAAATTGCAACTGGTATGCTGTATGCTTCTCAAGAAATTGGAAAAGGGCAGGTGTTTTATATTTCTACAGGGTTGATATTTAGAAACTTTTGGGAAAGCGGTAAACAGGTGTTAGTGAATGGCGTGTTTTTGAATTAGCTGAGCTAGAAGGCTATTTGTTCCTATAGCGTTATACTGAGGGTTAGTGAACGCTATACAAAAACTCGGCTGCCTTATACTATATAGATAGTGCACATTATAAGCAATGGCTTAAAATCTATCCTAAAGATACGGTAAGCATTGGCCGAAATGGTTTTGTAGGAGCGGCAGATAGTTTGATCTTGTTAAATAATGGTGCCACTTATCAAAATAATAATGATGCTCAAGAACAGGAGGTACGACAATGCGTTAGCAAAAGCACGGTAGATAGTAGTGCTAATTCAAAAAGTGAATACGTGAAACAAAAGCAGAAAGTTGCCTTAAGTTTTTGGCTGTCGCATTAATTGCGGGATTGGCCGGGGTATTTATTTGTTGGCGGGGCCAAGAAGGTTAGTGTTTATGTTCTAATAGGTTAAAACAATTTTGCGTCTCACAAACTGAGGGAGTGTTAAAAAATAGACCAATGTTAAAAAATGTTAAATAAATTTTGTGTTGATTATTAAATGTAGCTATATTTAGCGCTAATTAATTATTAACTAACCTAAATTTTTAAAAAGTTTATGAAAAAACTTCTACAAAGTTTGTTCATTTTGCTATTCGTGGCTACTACGGCTATGGCGCAAGATAGAACAATCACTGGTACGGTTACTTCTCAGGAGGATAAGTTACCGATACCAGGAGCCTCAGTAAGAGTTAGCGGAACACAAATCGGTGTTCAAACAGATTCTAAAGGTAGTTTTACTTTAAAAGTTCCTTCGAACGCTACAACATTGGAAGTTTCATTTATTGGCTTTACCACACAGTCCCTGCCAATAAGAGGAAACTCATTTAACGTTGCGCTAGCGCCAGATTCAAAATCGTTAAACGAAGTAGTAGTTACTGCGGGCGGTTTAGAAGTTCGTAAGAAAGAACAAGGAACTGTTTCTACTACAGTAAAAGCGGACGCCTTAGTTGCTGCTAAGCCAGTTAATATCGCAAGTGGATTAATTGGAAAAGTTGCCGGTTTGCAAATTAACGCAACAGGCGGTGGTGTTAATCCAAACTACCGTTTAGTATTAAGGGGTATGAGGTCTTTAACTGGTAATAACGAAGCGTTAGTGGTATTAGATAACGTTATAGTGCCTAATAGTATCTTAAGCAATCTAAATCCTGAAGACATTGAAGATATCACAGTGTTAAATGGATCTGGAGCTGCCGCATTATACGGTTCTAGTGCATCTAACGGAGCCTTAATTGTTACAACAAAAAAAGGTGCTAGAGGAAGAACAAATGTTAAAGTGTCTAACACAAGTACAATCGAACAAGTGGCTTTTTATCCCGGATTACAAACTCAATTTGGTTCGGGTTCTGACAACGACGTGCAAATCTATACGCCTAATGAGAACCAACAGTATGGTCCTGCTTA